>Ga0181394_1000178_pt1 | contig 27610 bp, 9 predicted proteins | sample 17SPOviralmetaG_FD_130123 | JGI IMG/M metagenome (GOLD analysis project Ga0181394, IMG submission 130123) | Marine viral communities from the oligotrophic San Pedro Time Series (SPOT) site, San Pedro Channel, CA, USA - 17 SPOT_SRF_2010-11-23 | ecosystem: Environmental > Aquatic > Marine > Strait...
AGCGCTCCAGAACATTGGCAGCGGTCTGAACAGCGCGACAGGGGATGCGATGTTCATCCACTCTCTCGGCATGCCGACGTTGCAGGGTGACGGCAACAACGTGCAGAACACGGCTGCGGCCAGCTCCAAGGAAGTCAGCCTTATCGACCAGTTCGTCGGTCTGGCCAGTTTCATGACGTTACCCGACACAACGGTCGACTTGCACTCGTACCACGTCGTCGGCCTCGGTCGACAGACTGCTGTTCAGCAGACAGGTAAGGTGCATCACAGCGGCGGTGCCATCGAACTGCCGGTGCATAGCGCCAAGTGGCTCTACTACAGTCTTGGACGCGAGGTCGTCAGCAAAGACAAGTGCGGCACGCGTGCGCATGCTGAAAGCCCGGTGCCAACCATTTACGCCAACATTTCGCCGGGCCAGACTTACCTCGACGTGACCAGCAGTCAGAGCGGTAGCGTTCGCTTTGGTTCAAGTACAGACGCTGCCGTTGGTGACTACGTTCTCATCAAGGACACGACACTCGCCCCTACGACCACGTACAAGACCCCGGAAACCGGTAGCACGCAGTATTGGCCCAACGAGTCAAGCAGTTCCTCCTTGTCCAGCGACGCCGTTCACTTCGAGTGGGCTGAGACCAGCGAGTGCCGCCGCATCTCCGCCATTGAATCGCTTGGCAGCAGCCGCTTCCGACTTTACGTCGACGACCCGTGGCAATTCACGCACACAACATCCGACACCATCGAACTGCGTGAGTACGAAGACGACCTTGGCAACAACAGTCCGAACATCACTGACGATGCCAAGGACATTCGCAACCCAGTGCATCGCCTCCTGTTCTCCTCAGACACCATCCCGTCGTTCTGCATGGAGCATAGCGTCCGCACGCGCGACATCGGCTCGTTCAACGCGACTGGTGAGTCAACGACGGCTCCCGGTAGCACGGGCGACAGCAAGCAATTGACGCGCATCTTCCGCGGCTGCAAAGTGGTTGAGTGGGAACTGAGCAGCACGGTCGATGCTGAACTCAAGTACCGCTGCGTCTTCGACGCGCTGTCCACCTACACGGACACCGGTCGACTCGAATCATCGAACAAGGGTGACCGCTACACTGCGCACCGCATGTTCCAGAACACGGCGGACACCAAGAAGAACCGCAAGGTGGCCGGCATTCCAAAGAACGGCGAGAAGCCGTTCATGTTCTATAACGGCACCATTTCGATGTTCGACCAGAACATGACCTACATCAGCGGGTTCGAGTTGCGAGGCAAGACGGGTGTTGAACTGTTCCACACCATCCAGAGCAACCCTGTCGCCGAGTCTGTCGATTCGTCCACGTCGCTGAGCCTGAAGCAGGTGCCATACGGCGGCACGCGGAACCCCTCCGTCATCCGCGAAGGCCGCGAGGAGTTCGAGATGGAAGTGACGCTCGCACTTGAAGACGCGACGTTGATTCACGAAATCCGCACGCACATTCAGAGGGGTGGCACCGTGGGGTCGACTGGTGGCACTATCATGCTTAATTTCATCAAGCAAGTAGCCAGCGGCGGCTCGGGTGAATCACCCAACCTCCGCATCGTCATCGACGATTACTTGATTACTGCCCTCCCTGTCCCAGTACCTGACGACAAGGGCCTACTGTTCACCACCTTGAAACTGAAGCCTCAGAACATCAAGGTCATGAGCACCGACGCCGACTACCACTTGTGAGGGATTCAGATGCCAATGCGACACTGGATTTCCCTTCACCCGTCGGCTGCCTACATTCCAGCGGTCCTTGAGGCCGACGAAGAAGAAGAGGGCGGAGAGTACCTCTTCGACCCAGAAGCCGGGAGGGCCAGCGACAACCCGTTCGCCCACCTGCATCTGGAGGATGCCCCCTCGACAGAGGCGGCTTCCGATGCGAGCGTGAGTGAGTATGCCACAGAACAAGAGTGAATTAGAAATTGACGGAAAAGCCTACACCATTCTGACGAAGAAGTTGACCTTCTTCGACGTACAGGCTGTTGCACCGCTACTGGCCCAAGGCTCACTTGACTTCTCAGCATACTGGAGGCACGCGTTCACCAAGTGGTTGGAGTTTTACGACGCCAAAGACCAGTGTGCCGAATACCCTGACATCGAAGGTCTTAGTCCAGAAGTAGGGCAGAGGCTTGCCGCACTGCTTCCTGAGCCCGCTCAAGTGATGGAGTGGCTGGTTTTTCGGGAGGCGAAGTCGGCCGCATCAAACACTTCGTTCACGGGCGCAGTGTGGTCGAGCGACTTCGCTACCAACGAGAAGGGATGGAGTACCTTCTGATGACGCATTACCGAATGACTCTGCAGGACGTGAGAACACTGAGCATCGAAGACGCCAAGCAGTTGCTTTACTGGGCACAGGCCATGCAGGGCGAAGAGCAGGCTGTGCAAGAAGCAGTCTACTTGGGGTATGACGTTATCCCAGAACTGTAGTGAAGCATATGGATGGCAATATCGACCCCCGCTCTGTCGAAGCGATGGAGAAGTTCCGAGAGTACAGCAAAGGTGCCAAGGACAACATGCAGGCTCTGCAGCAGCAGATGGACCGGTTCACCAAGTCCATGGCCATGACCAAGGCTGAGACGCGTGACTTGACCGAATCACTTCGCACAATGGGCAACACACCTGCCCTTCAGCAAACGGCTGGCGCTTCACCCGTTGGCGCTGCAGCCGGGGCTGCGGCAGCCGCATCATCGACGACCAACGTCACGGTCAACCTGAAGATTGACGTTAGCGGGGTCACGGACAAGACCGACAAGAAGGCACTGGCCAAGGAAATTGGTGCCATGGTCACCAAGGAATTGCGTGCCAAGATGGGCGGCTCGCTAACGCAGAGCGGCTTCAACAGGAGTGGCTAAGTTGGTTGACGCGGGAGAGCGGTTCCCCATTCGCCTCGTACAAGAGGACGGCGGCACCATCTCCCTCGATGCGACCAGCGTCGACATTGTTGTCGAGCGACAACAGAGCAACTTCGGCATTCCTTTCTTCGACGCCCGTAAGATGGGCATTGACCTCAATCAAGCGCAAGTGTCCATTGAAGTGCAAGGCATCTTTGCGGATGACCTCGGACAAGAGCAGACTGCGCAAGCAATCGCTACGCTTGACTTTTATCAGCCTCAGCAACTCGTGACGTGGGGTCAGCCTTTCGGCGGCGCAACGGGCGGCGTGAACACCAGTCCGATTTCATCGCAATTCAACTTGGCAAATTCCATTGGCGGCGTCGGCACAACTGGTATCGGCGGAACCATAGGCCATACTGGTGACTTTGGTGGTGGACTGGGCGGCTCTATCGGCAACCCGCCCGTCAATGTACGTGACTTGGGCAACTACATTCTGCAATACTGGAATGAGAAGTACATTGACTTCCCAGTGGCCTATTGGGTCGAGAACACCATTCGGTTGGAAAACCCAGTGCAGACTGGTCTTCAGGTTTGGCTCAGGGCTGATGCGCTCACTACGCTCAGCGACGGCGATGTCGTCGACACGTGGAACGAAAGCAGTGCTGGTCGAAATGCGACAGCGACCGGCTCTCAGAGGCCTGTATTCAGAGACGCGGGTCCACGACCCTTTGTCCAGTTTGATGGCAGCGATGACCGCATGACGGTGTCCAATGCAGCGTTCTTCAACTCAGAGGAGTTCACCATCTTCACGGTGTTCAAACCTGACGTGGGGGCTAACGAGAACACCGTGGTCGACACGAATAACGGCTACAGGGTCGTCGCCGACATGGATGATACGCGAGCGAAGGCCTACTGGTACAACGGTGGTTCGAGCATCAATGCGACCAGCAGCACGTCTTCTGTGAAGTTGACGGGGCTCAGCCTTGTCGGCTACACCATGGAGGACACTGGCTCAGATGCACAGTCTGACCAAGTCAAACTCTACGTGAACGGCAAGTTGGAAGCCACGACCAGCAGTACAACGTATCAGCCGAGCGGGACAGACCTTTTCATCGGCGCTACCTCTGGTGCTGGCGACCACTTCAACGGCGGTATCTACGAGGTGCTCTACTACAATCGAGTGCTGACTCAGACCGAGCGTGAGGAAGTCGAAGGTTACCTGTCTCGCAAGTACAACGTCCCGCTGACTCCCAGCCACCCTTACCGCGACATGCGTTACAACTTCGACAACGTCCATGTACGCATCGCCTTCGACAAGGACATGGTGGCCAGTAAGCGAGAAGAGCACGGCTTTCTGAACAGTCGAAGGAGCACCGGCCTCAGCGTCACAGCCGTCAGCGGGAACACGCTCACGCTTAGCGGTGACCCGCGTGAATGGTTCGAGGTGGCCGAATCCAACCGAGAATACTACGTGTCCTTTCAGGGGAGCAACGGTTCTGTCCGTATCAACCCTACGTTGAGTCTTTTCGTAGCAAAGGTAGTTTCAACTACGTCCAATCAAATTACCATTGAGCCGATTGTTCCCGGCTACACCGTTGTCCAGAACGACGTCCTCATCATGGAACCACTTTCTTATCGTTCGCCCGAACTGATAGGTAGCCCTAACGAACCCGTCATCATCATTCCCATCAAGAATGCAGACACCTTCGACAGACAGGCGCTGCCGGACAAAGCAGTCGGACCTGAGTTCCCAACGCACGCAGATGGCTCTACGGCACGAGACACAGGTGGAGGAATCACACGTACCGACGAGTACATCACTTACCTGCTGTCAAAGGCGCTGACCAGTTCTTATCTCAACATAGGCCGAGCCGTCAACGCTGCAGGGGACAAGACCATGGACAAGGTGTTCACGACGTCCATTGGCCAATCCTACAGCGAGCACAACTCTCGGCTGACCATTACGCAAGTCTTCCCGTCGTCACTGGGTCGCCTGTCGGACAGCATCAACACGACGCTGGGAGTCGGCCAAATGCCCGTCACCGAGGGCTTCTCAGGTGGTCGCAGTGGAAAGCGCGTGAAGAGCGCAGGCGACAAGGTGCAAGACGTTCTCGGCGTCTTGGCCAACAGCAACAACTTCAGCACCATCAACGGCTTCAACAATGTGGCCCAAGCGCTCAATGTCGGACTGGACTTTGTCCAGTCTCAGGTATATGCTTCACAAGGCCCGAGTGACTACATCAGTGGTATTCAGATTCCCTACAACACGTCAATCACCAAAGGCGAAAACGCGCTTGACGCGGAAGTGGCTCAGCGCAATTTCTTCTTGACGACAGAGGGCGGCACCTCTGGCAAGTTGTCCAGCGTCAACGACATTCACGCCTCTCGTGCTTTTGCACCGGGCTTCCAAGGCCACCTGAAAAATGGCATCAGCGGGCTGGTTGCTGGCTTCAGCGTCAACCGAGATGCCGAGATGAAGGCCTACGAATTTTCGCTTGTCTTCATGCCTGCCGACATTATTCTCTGAGGTGAAACCATGGCCATCCCAATCCGACTTCTCGCTGGTACAAACGGCGAAATTCAAGTGGATTTGAACGCACAGAGCATTGACATCGGAGTTGACCGAAACATCAGCGCTTTTCCGACACCCAACAACGTCTTGAAGCGGTTTGCTTCTGACACGAACATCCCTCGCATCACCGTCGAGATTGACGGCATTCTTGACGACGACGCAAGTATCGACACGCCCACTGGCGTACAGCGCACCCTTCCGTCACGCATGCTCTTCAACTTCGGCAGCATGTTGCCGACAGAGCCGTTTTCTCCCTTTAGACCCGCTCGCAGGCCATACACAATGCGCTCAGGTACGAGCAGCCTTAGGCTGGTATCTGAAGAGGTCCTCTATCCAAAATTGACGGCAGTGTTGAGTCGAGCAAAAGGTTCTACTGCAACTCTAAGCAATTTGACGACCAACCCGTCTCATCAACTGTTCAATCACCACGGTCAATTCTCTGCCAGACTCAAATTTCCGGGCAGCCATTCCGCAAGTGCAACTGGTGCGCTGACGGTCGCATCAACCCTCAGTCTCCAAGGCTCTGTTCTGAGTATCGCTACTGACCCAGATAAGTTGGGTGCTTCCGCGATTCTGAGTATCGGTGACCGCATCGTCAAATCTGACGGGACGTTTCTTGGCCTTGTTTCGACGTTGACGTCGACAACCATCACGTTCGCTTCCGCTTTGCCAAATGCAATCTCCGCCAACGACGAAGTCTTCATCAGTCCGAAGTGCTTCAATAGTCGTTCAGAGTTTCTCGGCTACCTAAGCACAATTTCTCTGAATGCTGCAAATCGGACCTATGATGTGGTGCTCACGGAACCCATTTTGGAGAATGTACTGGTAGGCGATTCAATTACCATCAATCAAAGTGAGAACGACATCGTTAGTCGTCTTCATCAGCGAAAATTGAAAATTGTCCCGAACTACTGGTTGGAGGACCCGGCACGTAACCCAAAAGGCTCTCTGGCAAACACCGACGTTGATTTCCCGTCTGGTCGAAACATTGGTGTACGACTGCAGTTCAATGCGAACAAAACCTCGCCAATTTTAGGAGGCTCCGACCAACCAAGTATTCTTCACACTGCGACTGGCGTGAGTCGGGGCACGAGTTTTGCTGCCCGAGATGCCGCGCATTTCGACGCAGTGATAGACGTTCCAATTGGTGGTCTGGCAGATACCACTGGCCTTAACCCGGCGGTGATTATGGCACAAATTGTCCAAGACGCTTTGACCAACGCGGCTGTTACGTCAGCCAACATCAGCAACGTCAAATTGGCACCGGGCAACGACAAAACACTGACTGACGTATTCACGGTTACGCGACAAGGTTCGCTTGTTCTCGTAGAACAGCGCTATCAGCCAAACACCCCGGTTGAACACCCGCCGGTCATGGACCGCTCGTTGGAAGAGGACTTTTCGCCTGAAGTGTTCATGTCCTCCACACAGTTTGACTCGGCCGCAAAGAAGTCCGCGGGAGACAAGGTACAGGACCTGATAGGGCTCGTTTCTAACGCAGGTCGCCACTCCGACCTTTTCCGAGGCGTACAGATTCCATACGACAGCCTCATCACCAGTTCTGGTGTGACGGGAGTTGCTCGAAACTTCTTCCTGACGTTTGGGAATGTCCCCGCATCAGAGAAAGGGTCACTTGCCAATGAGCGGTCGGCCTCGCTTCCCATGCAAGGTCTGCTTCTGGATGACGTCGTTGGGGGCAACAAGGCTGACGAGGGGAGCAGAGAGGGTGGCTTGTTGAGCCGCTTCGCAGACAAGATGGGAGATTTCGGAGACGACCTCCAGTCATTGACGGGCTTCCTTGTCGATAACGTGCAGTCGCTGTGGGTCACGATTGACCGCAGCATTTCACGGGGCAACGATGGCGGCATTCGGATTATCCCAGAGAAGGTTCATGTGCGATATGATGCTGGCAAGAACTACTACACGTTCCACATGGTGCTTGTCGCCACGGACTTCGTGCTGGGGGTGTAACGATGACGCTGACCATAGACCCCGGTTTCGGCTTGCGCTTCAACGGCGTAAGCGACAGCGTTCTGGTTCCGGTGAACCAGAACTTTGTTCATGGTCTTCAGCAAGAAGAGCGTAAGTCTCTGCCGAATGCACTGTCGGCGTTCACCCTTGAGACGTGGTTCATTCCTGACTCAGGAGGCACCATCTTTGAGCAAGAGAACGTTATGCGACTCACAGTCGGCAGTCCCAGCAGTCCGGCTCCAGCAACGTTTGAGATTCGTCTGCGCAACCAAGCCAGTGGACGAGATGCAGTTTTCTCACTGTCCACGGCCAAGCCGGTCACGAAGGCCAACGGTCGGCTCGCATACTGGGACGGGGTGCTGTTCCCGCATAGTGATGAGGTCAACGACGCTTACCTCGCCACCGACGTTGAGCGGGACGACGTGACGGCGTTCAACGAAGGGCACAGAGAGTTGCTCAACGTGACTGCAATGTTTGACGGGCGCATTCTCAGCCTGCTCATCAATGGCGATTTGGCGGTGTCGAAGACGCTTGATGAAGTGCATGAACTGGTGCCACAGCAGAACAGCATGTACCTCGGAGGTCGCGGCGGTGATTTCCGTGGGACATTGGAAGCCATTCACTGGTCCAGTGGAGCGATGCCCTCCGGCCATCAGCAGTATGCCCCAGTCAAGAGCGACAACACGCTTGGCCTGTGGCGGTTTGAAGAGCCCGTTAGCCCGATTACGACCATCACCACCTCGCCGTCAATCTCGGCATCAACGAGCGCTACTTCGAGCATCAACATTGGAGCGACGGCTGCGCAGACACTGGTCGATGAACTGAGCGGTCAGAGCGGGCTGACGTCTCTGGACTTCACAGCCAGCCCTTACAGTGGTGGCTCGTACAAAGTCACTGTCTACTCCGCCTCCTCTTCTTCGGATGTTTCAATCCCAAAGGTGCCGTACAACATCTTGGTCAACCCATTGGCTTACAGCCAGACGACAGGAAAGCCCACGAACAAGGCACCTGAGCGTTTGCGCCTGATGGCGATTGACGCCAGTGCGGGAACTATCACCGTCGAGTCCATCCACCTCGACTTTGCATCCAACGCCAGCACTGGTCGTCGCGGAGCGCTCATGGCTCACGACGCAGGTCGCTTCGTCATCATCACTGGCGACTGCATTGTCGACACAGGTGAGGGCAACGAGTTCCAGCCCTACGGCAGCGGCACGCAGTTTTCTCAGCGACAGAGCCAAGTCATCATTGACGAGAGTGACTTCGAGCACAGCGGCATCATGTTCTCTCAGAGCATGGCCATTGATGACCATGAGTACAACAAGTTCTCGGCCAGCACGACCAACATGGGCTCCAAGTTTGTCACCGGGCATAGCGGAAGGCACACGCTCAACCATGTGGTCAGTCACCCGTTCATGGGTACTCTCCCACCAACAAGCGCTCACGAAGTCGAGAAGAAACTGGACATTGGTAGCGATGTGATTTCTGCAGCCTTCCCCAGCCAATTCTCCGATATTCGCTCAACAGTCCCGAGCAATAGCGTCGTTACTTCCTACGATACACACGGGCCGATGACTGTTCAGTTTTCTGCTGCAGCAGGCTTGGTCAACACTGTCGTCGAAAACGGTATGTCCGACATCGCTGACTCAAAGCGTAGCATTCTCGCCATTGGTGGGCCAAAGTTCGACCCAACGCCGTTCATGCTCAAGGCAGTCTCTGGCAACCAAGAAGCCGGCGACACGAAGTTCATGGTCCCCTCGTCCGAGGCTCGTATCGCCACGCTCTCTGTTCCCCGACTGCGGTCGTACAGTTACGCCCCCTTCGTGCAGGTTCACTACGATGCTATCGACTTCGAGGGCTCCCAGTTCACTGTAGGGGCTACGAGTCGATTGACTGCGGGTATCAGTGGGGCGAACAAGGTACTGACGCTTCAGAGCGCCAAGTCGTTTGGGTATGACGGACAGACCATCTTAGCATCAGACATCAGCATTGGTGGCGTCACCGCCTCTACGACCGCCGGCGTCACAGCAATCATCAATCATTCAGCGAAGACGCTCACGCTTTCAGCCGCGGCGCAGTCCAGTTTCGTCACGTTGGCTGTGACCGGCGCCATCGTGCAAAAGACTGACAACTCGCCAAAGTTGATGGTGACAAAAACACTACCTGACGTTGCTACAGAGTTGGCAAGTGGCTACTCAATTCTTGACCTCATCCGAGATTCCATGGCCATTGAAGACTTGGAACTCGTCGCGCCCGGCGGCATCATTGAGTTTGAAACTCCAGAGATGTTCGTGTTTGAAGACGGCGAACTGGAGGGCGAGCACGCGGAAGGCACTGTTGCAGAAAGCGTACTGGACCGCTCGCTCTGCCCAGAGAACTACCTACCTTTGACGTCCAGTGACCCCGTGCAGACCACGCCGCAGGCCATCGCTGTGGCGAACGCCGACCTGCAATCGCGCGGCTCTATCTTCCACCGGTTACTCGTTCGAGCAGATGAGACCGACAGCGTTGGCTTTGAGGACACGGGCGGCTTCAGCGTCAGGAAAGCGACCAACGGTGCTCGCCCCCGCACGGGTGTACGCATTAACAACGGCTCAGGCTACTCTTCTTCGACTTCCTCTGCCATGACTGTTGATGGTGTAGATGCGACCACAGTCATTGCCGTCAACGACATTCTGTACAAGTCAAACGGCAAGAACTTGGGCAAAGTCACCGCCGTCACGTCCACCTCTGTGACGATTGGCGGTGGCACCAGCGACGCTCTGGTCGACAACGACGAACTGTTCACCCAACCGCAGATGGTTGGACGTGGCACAGTCAACCAGAGTTCTTGCGTGCACGAGTTCTTCGACATCATCGAGCACACAACGAGGGGTAAGAAGACCCGCCTGATTGTCCAGCCCAGCGACCGAGCGCGCCTCAACATGCTGAGTAAAATGCTCACGGGTACGGACAGCAGTAGCACGGTGACCATTGAAAGTCTCGTGGCACGTGGACGAGTCGTCTCTTTCTCTGACGATGCTGATGGTCAGACCGTTATGCGTGCGCATGGCGTCATCGGTGACCTCGCATCATCCAGCGTGAACGTCAAGGGTTCAGCGGCACCCGACTCACACATCGTGAAGGAAATCATGCCGGGAGCACCGGTCGTCACCATGATGCTTGGAGGTGGCGGGCAAGGCGCGGTCAACACCAAGGAGACGTGGGACCCCAGCCCTCTGGGCCGCCTCGCTTGGAACACGCGACGCGACTGCCAAGCCGTGGTCAGTTCGACGAGCAGTACGACTGTCGTGGTGCTCCCTCTCAACAACAAGGCGGATGACCTGCAATCATGGGGAACCTACTGCTTCCCGAAGGTTGGTCGGATTTACCTACAGTTGGCGACAAACCAAGGTGAAGGTATTGAGTTTGCCAGTGCTGAATACACCAGCAAGACTGGGACGACATTCACGTTTGCTTCCAGCACCGGACACCTCGGAACGGGGAAATTCGTCCTTGCGGACGGGTCCGAAGCCGACTCTCTGGCAGCGTGGATTACGGCGACATCAATTACCGCAGGAAGCGTCATTCACCTCGACGACAAGTTCAGCGAGGAAACCATGTGCAATGATGGGACGACCATCAATGACCGATTGTTCCAGACTCTCGACACAGTCCAACACGACTACCAGTTGGGCACGCAATACGCAAGCACACGCGCACTGGTAGAGATTCCGCTCTTTGAGGACTTCTTCTTCGATAACCCAGAGAGGGGTGTCTTCCCCGGACCCAACAACAGCATGAAGTTGCACGTTGATGCGACGCATACGGCTCATTCTTGGAATCCCAGCCCGGTCGGTCGTCGACCAGAGTCGGTCGCTCCCCGTGACCCTGAATTGTTTGGCCCGTTCTCCTACACGGTGCAAAACCAGAGTCATCGTAGCGGGACCAAGGTCACACGCCCATACGACTCAGGTAACGCTCGCGTGTATGTCGAAGATGCTAACCTGTTTCCGATTCCTTCTGCACCGCCGGTCGAGGTTGCCGAACTGGGTGGCAGTGCCCGCTACCGACGCGCTTTCCTCGCCAGCGGCGAGTGGGTCACCTACAGCGCTCGGGACACCACCGACCACTACTTGACGGTCGTCGACAGCGGTGATGACCACGGGTTCAGCGAGCACTTCTTGCGCGACATCAAGGTAGGCGCACACATCTTCCCGTCTCCCGGCTACCAAGACATGTCCTACTCAGGCATCGCGGACAATCCAAGTCTCATCAGTGCTGGATATGAGAGCCGCCGCTCGTTTTACTTCGACCGCGCCAACGTGATGACGCAGGGCGGTAACGTCGACTACGGCCTGCGACAGTACGTCAGCGCCATTGAACTTCGTGCCGGACCGACATCCAATCCGCACCTACCCCGCATTGCCAACAAGAGGCCGCGTGCTAAGGCTGTGTCTGTGACCGGTAGCCCTGCAACTTCAATCACACTTGATGATGCGTCACTATTCCCTATCGCAAGCCACGACTCCAACTATAAATTCCGAGTCGGTTGGAAAGACGCTGCTGGGACGACGTATCGTGGTTTCTACGACAACCGTGTAGGCAACGTGCTAACCATCGTCAGTCCAGACTCAGGCTTTACGCCTGCTGTGGGTGACGAAATCTTCGTCGAAGACTTGCACGATACTACAGGGGGCCAATTCCCCCAGACACTGGAGACCTTCCTCAACCGTGCATGGGCTCACCCCTTCTGCGGTGGTGGGCTGCGACAGGGTGACACTGTCTGGATGAACATGCACTACACCAACCCTCACGCCATTGAGGGGTTGTTCTGCAAAAGCCGCGGCACACTCAACGAAGCAGAGGTCTGGTCTGGATTCAACGGTGGTGTCTCTGGTCCCAACGTCAGCCCCCGCGACAGCATTCCAATGGAGAACTTCTTGATTGGAAACACGTGTACTGAGACGGCTCAGAACCTCGTGCAGCACATCAACAAGACCATTCAATTGAACTACGAAGCGCTGAAGACTTCGACCACTGCACCCGTCGTGGCTTACATTGACCCATACCAATGCACCGAAGACTTTGCCCGCATCCTCCTTTACGACGTCGCGCATGACCGCGAGTTCATCGCATTCCAAGACCTACACATGCAGGTCCAGACAAGCGCCGCTGCCTCGTCCATCGGCAACGAAACCTCGTTCAGGACACCTATTCACAGCGCTGCAACGTCCGGCTCTGGGCTGGACGTAGCCGCAGGCTTCCCTTCACAGAATAAGCGCATCATTTCAACTCACAAGTCGGACTTCGTCGAATCAGCCTATGCCCACAACAGCGACTGGAACGAGAGCGTAGCCGACGGACTGTCTACTCACTACGTCGGCGGCGCTGATGATTTGGCTACCGACGGCTTCTCTGACCGAACAAACAGCGCTACGGTCAAAACGGCTGCAGATGACGCATTGGTGAAGCATCAGAAGATTGATGCGGACACACGAGAACGGTCTACGTTCTTTGATACGCCTGACGGGACGCGCATCATCCCTGCATTCCTTGGCATGAAGGGGATTCGCGCAGGCACGCTTGACCTAACCAGTCACGATGAAGCACGGCTGAAATACCTCGACCACTGGACGAAAATGGATTTCGTTCGTCGCTTGACGGTCGACTTGGGCGAAGTTGCCTTGCGAGACGGTGTGACCAGCATTGAATCTGCTGCACTGGAAGTCGTTCGCCTCATCAACCAAGCGGGAGCAAAGAACGGCAAAACGCATGCTCGGCGACCGAACGACCAGTTTCTCGGAGAAAGCAGCAAATTCGACCTTGCCAGCCCCGGACCAAAGAGCAGTGCCTTTGGCACCAACATCGACCCGGCGGCTACCCACCTGCACGCAGACTTTGCCGCAACAGCCTCGACTCACGACCCTGCGCCGTTCTGGGACCCCTCCAAGGCATTCTCCAGTCATGACCGTGGTACGCACATGGGCTACGTGCGCGCACACCTCGGCCGAGTTGTTCTCGATTCTGACGGGCGACCCGGCTTCTCAATCGTCATTCACTCGACGGTTCCCGGTGCAGCGGGTCGCAATTTCTGCACGTGGCTGGACAGCAGCAAAGCCCAGAGCCCGTATCGACCGCAGTTCCTTATCGGACATGGCGGTCGCTTCCGCAACTACTGGTGCCAACCTGACGAGGTTACGGGTGAAAACATGCACCCCGCACCGATGCCTATCAACCGATTTGGGCGACCCTTTGCACCCATCACGACGCTCAAAGAGCACCTGCCGCCGGAGAGTCCGAGTGACGCTTTGCTCAACAACCTCGATTTCGGACCTGACCGTGTTGACAGCACCACGACTCTGACTGACGCTTCGCGCGAAGGCGGGAGTGGTCGCAACGCTAACACGGCTCTCAACGAATCGTTTGAGACAAAGAGTCCTGCGTCGGTGCTGGTCGACGGTCTGCGAGTGGGCACCCAAGCACGGGCTCGCATCAACTTTGGTGGCTTGACGCAGGCTGGTATTCCCGGCTGGGCACCTGACGTAGGCAAGTGGGGCTTCGGCAACGACGGCACCGAGTCGAATCTACAGTCGCGTTATGGTACAGCGTCCAACGTTGCTGACGCCATGACGGTGACCACCGAGGGTAGCGCTGACGGCTACATTCCTCAAGCAGACCTCAAGGCTGAGAATATCGGCAAGTCACCGCTCTACGGCTTGCGCTTCGTCGACCACCGTGGCGACAACCACACCATCCGCTTTGTCTACCGGCAGAACGAGCAGAAGTTCGCCAGCGACAACACATACCTGCCACCCACCCTCGACGAAGAAATTCTCATCCATTTCGATGACCGGGACGTGTCGCAAGGTGGCTTCACCGTCGGCGCACACATGGTGGGCACAGGCGAAGTGTGCGGTGAAAAGACAGGCGGCACCGCCAAGAAGTTCAAGGGTAACCTTTGGAACAACTATCCTTCGCCAATCGTCGGTGCGAAAGCGACGACGTCGTTGTCCTCTGGGACCATGACCATCACGCTTGGGGCATCCTACGACACCAGCGCCCCCGCTGTTCTCCAAACTCACCCCGACCTCCTCGGCTACCTCGGATTCCCTGAGAGCGGTATGTTCCAGTTGTCCAAGGCCTCCAGTGGGGCGCAAGGACTCACGTTCTACTACACCAGTCGAACGCACAATGGTTACGCTGGACCGCACAAGTTCTTCGGCGTCATTGGCGGCTCGTCCAGTCACAGCAACGGCGACTGGTATCTGAGTCCACGCATCAACTTCACCTGCCTCCTGACTGACGAGGTCATGGCCGCAGCAGTCGAGCACGCTATCAGCGGTACGACTGAGACGTTCGACTGTCGGGACATGTTCGCACCAGATGGTCGCACACTGGGCGAGTGGGGCGTCAGCGCAGACGCCATCCACGTCGTTGCCCGGAACACCGATAGGGTACGACTCGGACGCTTGTTCGACGTGCGGCGGACCAAGGACTTCGGTCTGATGGACGGGGCTTCGACTGACGCTGTCGTGTCGACCAAGCACACTGGTGGACTGAGCAACGCTGAGGTTGATGCGGGAACGCGACTCGATGTTGGCTACATCCCTGAGACCGTTCTCCACATCACGACGAAGTATCGTGGCTCGAATGCAAACACGGCAACGCCTGTGCTCGTCGACAGTCAGAACAACGTCGTGGACGTCACGACATGGCAGCGTAACTTGCGAGGCGAGAACTTCATTGACGTGCCCGGTGACCTCGTCATTCCACGCGTTGATTCACCCATCATCGAGGTCCATACCTTCAACGGCGGAGCCGGAGGCGCACTTTCCACTATCGAGGTCGCATCGAACGAATCACTCGCACTTTTGGGCAAACTTGCCTCTGACGATGCGGACACGTGGGGAGAGCCGCTCATCGTGTGGTACAGCACTACCGAATACGCCGAAGTGCGCAGCAAGCCCGGCACCAGTAGCGTCATTCAATTGGACGTAGTGACTCACTCAGCCAACTTTGCAGTGGTGGCCGGAGACACGTTGTTCAAGGGCACGACGCGCGCGTCGGACGCTGTCCGTACAGATGGTGTACGCCGAGCCGGTAGCAAGAACGCGAGCCCCTTCCTGTATTTCCGTGGCGGGCGCGACAGCCCCGACCACTGGGTGCCGCTCTACTTCGGTGGAGGCTTCTCTGGTGCAGTGGTCGACATCAACGACGGCACGCAGAACGACTACGCTGACTTCTACACTCATCCCTACGCCTCTGGTCCGACGGGCTCGGCGGGCTTCCAGAACATCGGCGAGATGGCTGGCTCTCACGCACTCATCGACACGAATGCAATGCTCGCCATGTTTCCCGGTACGCCATACCTTGACCAACACCGCGGTCAGAATCACCCGCCGTTCTTCAACCAAGATGCACTGTTGTCCTACGACATGGCCAAGGGTGCCAACGCCAAGGCCACAGGACTGACCTACACCGACGGCAGCCGTAGCGTTGCCATCAACGTCCCGACGCCACTCATCCTTCGCTTTGCACATCCTCACGCACGCTACAGTGCGACAGGCGACTCTGACGACCAAACCATCTACATGATTTTCGGACCGGGGCAGGCGTTCCCTCACAACACGGCTGCACACGAACCGCAGGGCGCGAACATCGTTACGACTGGTAACGGCTACAGTGCAGTGCCCATCTACATTGGTGGTAACACGGCCAAGGACTCCTTCCTCCCTAATCAATTAGCCAACGGTGACGCAACGGAGCACTCAGGTCTGAACAGAACCAGTAGCGCCGCTGCCCACCTACCGATGACGACTTTCTTCCAGCAGAACAACACGCGGGGCTTCAACTACCCGATGAACTGGCAACCCGCCAAAGGCTTCCCTAACACAAACGCAACGGGAAGCAAAACGTATTCTCAAGCACTTGCGAAGGCGTTTTACTTTGAAGGCTCGGTCGCTACGACCAGCAACCTACCCAAACACTACCACCCGTTCAACTTCGTGTTCTCAGACCTTGCTGGCGCTTCAATCGGGAGCGCCACTCACACAACCACTCGCAAGTCTTCAGTCATCTGGCACATGGACGGCGGCTATCACCCCGGAGGCCACTTCCTTGATGACCACGTGTCCAAGAACCCAAAGAACCCTGTAGCCAGTGCTCGCATTTCCACTGGAAGCGGAAACAAGCACAACGGTACTTCGTTCCGCCCAGCCGGTCTACTGGCTAAGGCATACCGTTCCTTTTACGCATCCGCGGGGTCTGAGGGTGACCAAGTCGTTGATGAGAACGTCGTCATCGTTGACGCGACGCGTTGCCAAAATGCAGAGGAACTGGGCGCAGTGCTCAGCGGAGCCATCAACACGTTCCCCGGCAACGACCCGCTGAAAGCCATTGGTGGCACGTTCATGCCGAGCATGCAGAACGCACACAACCAAGACCGCTACGGCTGGGTCGAGTTGCCGGTCGTCTCATACGCCGCAGAAAGCGGTTCTACACCTGCTTCATTGGTCGTCACCAGTACGGCTACTACCTATCCCGAGTATGGTTGGCTACGTGTTTCCGATGGCACGTCTGCGGGCTCAACCCCTTACATCTCACATAGCGTCGGCTCGCCCAACACCACATTTACACTCGCTGTTTCTCCGGGCACGACTGCCACAAACATCGTCGATTCTGGACTCAATGCAATTGCACCCGGAGGCGATTTCAAGGCGTACATTTGGACTAAGGCTGGAACGCATCGTCACAACAACACAGGCACTGCTTCGCGTGACCACATGACTCAGGTGCACTTTTCTGGTTATCATGACGCAGTAGACCGCACCAAGCCTGTCGGTGCTGTCGGCTGGCACGGGGAAGCGTATTCCTACCTCAACTCATATGAGGCTGAAACCAGCGTTGGCGCTGATGTTCACTTCGCAGGATTAGGTGCGTGGCACCCACTTTTGGGTTTCAGTCCATACGGCGCTGCAGAGACTTGTCTTACTGGAGGTGCGCCTACGGGGGCTACAGAGAACCCAGCGGCTACCTTTGTCCAAGACTACTGCGTCACTGGTCTGTCTACTCGCCATCTCATCGCTGTGGCTCACGAAGCCGAGTTGCCGATTATTGCCAAGGCCGACCGTGATGGAATCTCTTGCTCAGGTGACTGGCTGTACATGGTGCAGAGCACGAACATTGCGCATGCAGGAACGACCGCATGGAGTACGAGTAAAGTGCACAACCGAAGTCGCTACGTTGGTCCTGCTACGGCCGGACCCCACGTTGAAGCACAGATTCACAGTTCGCTTTCAGTGCCGAACGAGGATAGCGACTATCCCGCCGTCGGGTCTGCGCCGAGTGACGCGCAGTGGCATCGCACTATCCAGAGTGGAGACATGGTGAGAGCCAACGCCTGTCGCTACCCAACAGGTGACTTGTTCTGGGATGAGAGCGTCGTGATTCAGTCAGGTGCGCACGAGTCCGCAAGCACGCTCGGCGTAGAGTGCATCGGCGTCAGCAGCCATGACCACTACCTCGACATCGCTGCCAGTGCGACCAGTATGCCGCACAACGGACTGTTCGGCTACTTCAGCAGCCGACACGCAGCGCGAAACTTCCTACCTGAGCACGTCGTTTGGAAGCGTATGGATGGCGGTAGCCTGACGATGCCAGCCGTCAACGCGCGTGGTCTCGGAATGATTCCGTGGGTCCAGCGAAAGGACAGCGGTGCCACTGATTTCAAGACGGTGGGCGAAAAGGTACTGGGGAACGTGCGCTTCTCTTTCGAGACGACCAACGCTGCCATGTTCCCCATCATCCAAGCACAGGAGTTGAGTCACCCGCAATTGGCCGAGCAGCATCCGCTCGAAGTGCGAAACGCGCTTCTTATCCCCAACGAAGACCAGCAGTTCAAGAGTATGCTCGTCACTGACGATACAGGGCAAGAGCACTACTTGGACGGCGGCTCGCCCCTTGGCACCGTCATTCTCGACTTCCGACATATCAGTGACCGCGAAATCGAAGGCCTCGCTCCTGCACTTGCAGGTGCAGGCGTCAACCCAAACCTCCGTATTCGCTTGCCCGAGCCTGACGAGATTCCGGGGAACATCGTTATCCGTAGCGGATTTGACCGTATTCAGGCATATCAAACTGAAACGATTGGCTCAGGTGGGTTGCAGCACCCTGCTCAGAACATCGCTCAGATTCGTCAGATGTTCAACAACGAATACAGCGGCCCCCGACTATGGCCTACATGGGAGAATAATGGCTGGGAGCACCTGAGTCAGGACGCAGTGGATATCTCGACTACTAAGAGCGACTCCCGCCTCAAGTTCCCCGCGTCTACCAGCGAAGGCTGGACAGACCACACGGGCAACGCGCCGTTGGAATCGGCTTACGAGCCTCATGACCGTAGCCTGTTCTTCCACGTCACACGCATGGGTGTGAGCATGACGCATCGCTTTGACCTCGACGAACTCAACTATTCGAGTTACAGCGGCACAGAAATCAACGTCGCCACCACACCTGAAGCAGCGGTCTGGACTGACTCCACTGAGCAGAGTGGCGGCCGTTACTTCTTGCGTGTGTATGACCCAGCAACGGACAAAGGCGTGCTCGCCTCCTACACAGGCGTGTCCACGAACAAGTTCACTGGCGTGGTCTATAGCCCAGACTTCGCATCCTTTGTCTTGGGTAAGACAGGTCTGAAGGTCGTCCCGTCTTACTACATGCCTGCTGGCAGCACGCGCATGTTCGCAGCCCGCCGCTTGCGTGACCACAGCGAATACAGTGGTGCCAGCCCCGACATGGTCAAACTCGATTGGTTCGACATCTACAGTGACCTGCCCAGTAGCACGGGAGCAATGGCCAACCCGTCTGCCCCTTACACGCGGATGACGGCTCCGAAAATGACGCCCATGCCTATTCCTCGCATGGGTCATCACTACGTCACGCCGACCATGGCGATGATGCCCGGTCACTACGCGCACCCTGCATACCAGCGCCTTTACAGCCTGAACAGGGCTTGTGCCAGTTCTAACCATGCACCGTATGAAGATTCGCTGATTGGGAACAGAGAGGGTACACGTACCAGCGTGACGTCGACGGTGCTGACGCACGGAAATGGGCGCGACCCACTTGTCTGGTTCTCAACGCCAACGGCTCCGTTCGGGCCAAGCGACATCCACGGCGGAGCGTTCACACTCCTGACCGAAACCAAACTGAAGTACGAAGGCTACGGCGTCGCAGCCAGTGCAGGTGCGAATGCGGGTGACGTGAACGCAGAGGGCGGACATACGCTTGTCTTGGAGGCGGCTAACACCTACACGATGAACAATCACTTCCCCGACCCGCTGGAAGTCGGGGCCTACCAAATCATCATTCAGCCGAACGTGTTCAAGCAGCAGTTGCAGGGCTTCCATCAAAACCACGCGACTGAGAACAAGGCACCCAGTGAAGCGGGCACCAAGGTCACCGAGTTGACTGGGCAGCAAGTCAACACCGTCATCGCCATCGAAAAGGACATGTCCACTCGCGGGGCCTATGCACTGATTCTTGCCGAGGCAATGATGGCTGACGTGCGCGGATGCGAGGTGATTCTCAACGAAGTCATCCTCGACATTGAGCCGGACGCGAGCAGTCAGTTCACGAACTTGCCTCCACTGGCGTTGTATAACCCACTGGGCGTGCAAGAGAGCAGCAGCCCATCCTTCACCCGCAGAAGCCTACCTTATCGACCGGGCATGTTCCAAAGTGCGACGCCGGGCCGAACGCTGACCATCCCGTGGTGGGGCATTCTGCACAAGGACGGAGCCGATGCAACTGGTGCGGCTAAGTTCCGGCATTTGGAGTGGCACAGGCCAGACAACTACTACGAGTTCTGTCGAGTAGGCTATGGCGCCGTTGGTGCTCAGATGACACTGGCAGGCTACCCGACGTCTTTCTTGGACCTCTATGAGCCGCACAAGCGCCTGCGTAGCCTCAACCCGAACTGTATCGTCATCAGCGACAACGGCTCGTCCACCATCACAGTCGACGACAACGCAATGTTCCCCGTCAAGCCCTACTTCGGCGAGGTGCTGGAATACACGAAGAACGGTGTGCGGTACACGGCCACCTACACCAATCGCACAGGTACGTTGGCTCACGCCACGCTGGGCGAGAGCGACACGTTCTCTGGCGTATCTGGCAACGCTGCGTTCTGGGCCAACATCGGTGCGAATACGATTCTCCGCCTCAGCCGGCCCTACGACAATGGGTCGTCTGATGACCTGTTCACACGCTCAGAAGTCAGCATCATGACACGCAATCTGCCACAATACGCCAACGGCAGTCGAGACACCAACTCACTGCATGCGCCTGACGCGTTCCTGTGCATGTGGCACCCCAACCTTGGCCGACCGTTCACATGGTACAGTGACAACGCCAGCCGTGCATTCTACACCAACGCTGGGACTGCAGATACACCGGTCGACCAGAAGCCGCTCAACCACGTGCCAGAGCACTTCGAGACTATCCACTACCACGATTTCAACTACGTCGCCAGCAAAGGGCCGTTCGGTCTGGCGATGAAGTGGGTGGTGCCACCTCACGACCACGACAACAACGCAGGTACAGCGCTGAGCCACGACGGCACGCTGACTTCTGCTACGGACATTGACGCCAAGGTTGACGGCGGAGGCACGCTGAATCACCAAGGTGGTACAGTAGGTTCCAACAAATACAACTTCTCGGGCTTTTGGCCCGGCGGTAGCCACGGTGGCGGTGCAGCGAGCCGGATGGAATCCTATGGTCACGCGTTGATTGGATGGGGCAGCGACACCTTTGGCATGGACTGCGAGACGTATCAGGATTCGACGGGCATTGCCACACTCTCACTGCCCAATGACCGCAACCGCTGCTTCGGTTACCGGATGGCAGTGCGCCAACTGTTCAACCGACCTCGTTGGTCACCGTATGTGCGCGGCTGGCTTGAGGTAGCGAACAGCAACGCGATGCTCGGCTACTACCATGGACCACTTATCCAACAGGATTCCAAGACAAATGGATGGGACTACGTTGGCTCGGATTCTGGACAAAGTGACCAAGACTTCGACGCGCTCTACGTTGGCATCCTTGAGCGCATCACGCAGGTCTCCAGCCTCCTCGGTCAAGACCAGATTGGGCGACAGGTGCGCTACAGCGATGGTCGTCGCATGACTGGGCCGTTCGGATGCCCAGTCCGTACCATGCGCAACGCATCCACGACCACGCGCCTATTCCCCAACGATGAGGCAGGGCAAGGCACTGAAGACTTGGCTCGCGCTCACCGCCACTACATGGTCGACTGGTGGGGCAACACGCGTGGCGAAGAAGTCAGGCGTTTCCCTGTGCGTGGATTCGGGTTGCGGCCATCGTGGGACCCTGAAGACGCATACGCAGACACCAACGTCACGCACCGCCCTGCGGCTAACGGCCTATTCGGTGGCGACGGAAACGACCGCTACAGCGGCAACGACAACAGCGGCAACAACGCGGCCACCAACATGGGCACGGCTGACTGGTTCAACCCTGCCAGTGCGCTGCGTGTGGGCGACCGTGGAGACGGTCGAGGCGTCCGCTGGCCCACAGTGTTCAACGAAAGCCTACTGATGGCTGTGAGTGAGCCGCACGACGCAACTGGACTGGTCCTCAGCCATAGTACAGCCGAGCCTGCGTTTGGCCAAGGACTCGTGCGACCAAGCAACGTGGCGTTGCAGGCTGGCGAGATTGAGCGCGGTATCAGTGACCGAGTGGACCTCAACAGCGACGACGGCTTGCTCAAGCCCTCCGCACACGTAGGTGAGGGCGTCGAGTCGGTCAACGCCGACACGCGCGGTGCAGAGCCAGTCAGTCGCAACGACGTGCGCTTGGGCCTTGACGTGGACACCATTGCTGAACTCAACGATGGCGTGAGCCGAGAGTACGTCGTCATGTCCACAGAGGCATCCAGCCTGCACACGGACCGCGCAGTGGGGCAGCGGACAAACATCCGCGGTGCCTACGACGTGGGTAGTCGCACCCTCAAGGACCTCGACATGACTGCTCTCAACTGGTCAGACAAGCCTGTGTCTGGCGTAGTCAAGCACTCTGATGCCCACGCCATGTGGCCACTTGGCGGCACCTACGTCATGGAATGGAGCAAGCACGCGGGCGTCCTTGACGTCAAGGGATGGGGTAAGTCTGGCGCCTCGACCTCATCCAACCCGTATCAGGACAGCAACCACGACCCCGTCAAGGAGAACGTGAACTATACGGACGGCACCATCGAGTTCCTGTATCGACCGGCGCATACGCTTGACGCCAAGCACAGTCAACTGTTCCGAGCCTTCCTCAACACAGGTGGTCGACAGACTGGCTCAAACTTCTACCGCGCCACGGCTGGCGGCAAGTACGGGCTGTTCACCAGCGACGCACCCAGTGCTCGTACTGGCACTCCGAGCAGCCCTCCTTACGCCCCCGTGTACGACGTGGACCCCTCTTCCCCGACCACCGCCGACAGCAATGGTCCGAAGATTCAGGGCGTCGACGTCGCTGGCTTCGACAAGACCGACGTCCGTTCCCCAGTCGCTCGCATGGTGATGTCCGAGAACACGTTGGAGCATTTCCGCGCCGACGCGAGTCGTCGCTCTACCGATGACGATGAGGGCGACTTCAGCGTGCAACCGCGCCACAGTCAAACCCTGCACCCCAAGGGTAGCAAAGGCGACACTTCCTTCAACACCGGAGACCACAGCGGAGAGTGAGATATCATGGCGCTTGGCAAGAACACCGTGACTGGGCGCGCTGATGCAGCCCAGAACACTGTGATGAAACGTGTTCGCAAGCCACGCTTCGTCGACAACGCTGTCCGTCATGGTGAATACACGCGCAAGCAGTCAGGCTTCGTTGTTGAGAAGCCGACTGCGACGGACTTCGTTCCAACGTCTGAACGCAAGTATCGCCTCATCGAAGAGGAAGACACCATTCGTTTGCTTCACAATCCAACAGAGAGTGCGCGCTATGAAGGTGCGTTGTTCTACGACGTGGACAAGGTTACCACCTCTACGCAGTTACCTGCACTGGTTGTCGGTTCTGAGGACCATAGGCAAGCATTGGTGCTCTCGCAGACGCAGGATGCGACGAAGGGGACGCGTTACAGGCTGGAGAACCTGAAGGGTAGGTCTCTTGCTGAAATCGGCTTCACCGACAAAACCATTCGTTTTGTTCAGAAAATCGGAGTCGGGATGCGAACTTCTGACCTCGCTGGTCGCGTAGCCAAGGCCAACACAAGCAGCATCAACGGCGTGCGAGCCAAGCAGTCTTCTTCGACGTTCTTGGCTCAGGACTTCTACGGGGTCGAAGCGTTCACGGCGCTACGCTTTTTGGCCAAGCATGATGGTTACAGCCCACGCAGTGACCGGTTCGGTAACGTGTGCTACTTCCCGCAGTCCAACATCGAGCGCGAATATTTGGTCAATGAAACCCGAGTCATGGGTGGCACCCTCGATGATGACAGCGAAAGCGCGCCCAATCGAGTCGTTGTCCGCGGTCAGCCACGTGCAAACAACCACTCGAACGTGGTGCAAGTCGATGACTTCGGGCGTCAGGAGGCTGGTATTGTCGAAGTGCCGGGAGGCATTCACGCTCCGACGGCTGTAACCAAGGCCAGTGCACGAACCATTGGTAGGCGTATGCTTCGGATGGCGAAGAACGCCACTGGCTCCAAGAAGTTGCTCGACGTTGTTGGTGCTGGCAACATGCACCCCGGTGACATGATTTCTCACCAGACTCGCGTCGACAACGAGCGCTACATCATCCTCGGTAGTCGGCTCGACTTGAACTCCCGCAGAACTGAACTGCACGTCAATTCGGTCGATGTTGCGCTCGAAGATGTGCTTCAGCGCTTCCAAGAGATTGACGTTAGCGGTAGCGTTGAGGCAAACGAGGAACGCAACCGACAGTTTGCCGTAGAAGAGTTCTCTACCTCATTCGGGTTCAAGTTCCGCGTGTCGTGGCAAATCGCTGAACGCGTGGACATGAACCGGGGTGTAGGCTACACGCTTGGCTCCGTGCATCGAAACAACATCAACGGAGCGCTACTGCTCCAAAGCACTGGTGTGCTCATCAACAGTGGTGCTGGCTATGCTGCAGGGACGACGTCGTACACGGTGGATGGGGTCAATGCGACCACAATCTTCGGAACCGACAACCAAGCCGTGTACAAGCGCAACGGAAACAAATTGGGTCACATTCACGCTGCGTCTGTCGGCGCGACCACTGTCGTCATCAAGTCAGCCAGCGTCCACGCCGTCGTCGACGACGAGGAATTGTTCGTGTTGTCCACCGCCTCCAACCCAGAGGCACGTAGCAACCATCTCAAACTGGGCGCTGTGCACAGTCGCTACTTGAAGAACAGGAGAGGATGATATGCCGTTGTTGAATGAAGGAACTCGATTTTTGGTCGACACGCTGAAGGACCGCATCAACGAGGTTGTTTTCGGATTTGACGGTACGTTGGCTACGCAGCAAGACGGCGGCATTGGCAATCCAGCGGTGGTTGTTACGCCGAGTGTGAAGGTCATTGACGACAACACCTTGATGGTTGAGGCCAGCGTGCCTCTAAGCACGGCGTTCACGCGGCCTTTGCGAGAGGTCGTCATTCGCTATAAAAATCCGAGTGATTCGACAGACACGACGGACTTTATGCGCTACACCTATAACGCAATTGAGAAGACCAGTAACAACGAGATTCAGTTTTCAGCACTCATCGAGGTGGGCATTTGACCAATCCAACAGCAGGACACACCAGCGCAACCGGCATGGGCTCTGATGCTCAGGGTCTGCGAGATGGCGACGGACTGACCAGTCCGAGCCTGACAAATCTGTACGAAGGTCTGCACGGTAACGGTATCATGCGCCTTGGCGACGGTGCCAAAGGTGACTCGCTGCGCAACAGCGTGGTCGCCAACACGCCCGGTTTCATCCAGATTGGTTCGTCTCAGGGCGAGGTCAAGGTCTACGGTGGCTTCTGCACCCTCGACGGCGTCCTGTACAAGTTCGCCAACGGTCCGGGCTCGCACGAGACGTTCATCGTTGGCACAACTGGGGGCGGCGCAAGTCACAGCGGTGATTTGCCCAGCGTTCCGGGCAGTAACAGCGACGTCTTTGTCGTCGTGTACCTTGTCGGTAGGAGCACCCCAGAAGCACATCTGATGTACGAGATGGGTACGCCTGCTGCGGCGACGAGCGGAACACCGCTACTCCCCAACCGGTTCCTTTCCAGCCCGAGCGTTACAGGTAACACTGACTTGAACCATCAGACCACCGTGCTTGGAGTCATTCGCTACACGATGTCGGGAGGGGCGGCCAACGTGACTGCCAGCCTCGGCAGCCCAGTCATCCACGACCGACGCACGTTCTTGCGCAAGTCTCCGCTTTACCTGACGCCGATGACCAAAGGTGCCATTGGGAACGTCGATGCCGCCAATGCGCTATCTAACCCGGATTCTTTCTTTGCATCGCCAGAAGGAGGCGACCTCACTGGAAGCACGTTCGGAGCCATCTGGCAGACGCACCGGGAGGACGTTGCTGGTGCCAAGCACGGCATCATTCTAACCGCCTTGCCGAAGAATCTCAACACCACGCCTGTGACTGGCACCTACGTGCTTGGCCCAGACAGGTTGGAAGTCATCACTACATCAGGTAACGTCACGTTCACGTTCGACGAAGCCAATATCTGGGTCATCACGACCGATGCCGCGCGAACCATCAATCCTACGGGAGTTTTCTCCGCAGGTCACGTTGTGGACATCTTCCACAAGGCTGGTGCGCACAACCTACACTTCGACTCCACCAGTGGAGGACACAGCAGCACGCCCATCAACGTCAACATTGCATCAGGAGAATCTGCTCGATTTGTGTACGATGGAAGCAACTGGCATCAGGTTATCGCCGCTCCGTCCAGTTTCCCTTCTTCCAGCGGCGCGACTGGCCTTGTGCAGTTATCGAATGGCTCTGGTGGCTTCACGAGCGACACGAAGTTGGCATGGGCCAGCGGCTCTTCAACGCTGACGGTAGATGGCAAACTTACCGTCACTGGACTCATTGACCCTACCGGGCTGGTCATTGACGAGAAAGCAAACGTAGCGGGCACTGGTCACAGCACTGCTGCCGGAAAGGGTCTGCTCTGGGTCAAGGACGACGCTCCGAACCGACTGTATTTCACAGACGATGCAGGGACCGACAAGAAGGTCATTCATGCCACGGACAGCGTCACTGAACTGAGCGACGTGAGCAACGTTGGCTCTGGTGCCATCATCACTGGTTCCGAGCGCAGCAAATTGAGCGGCATTGAGGCAAATGCAGATGTAACTGATGCAACCAATGTGACCGCCGCAGGAGCGTTGATGGACAGCGAGGTGACCAATCTTGCGTTTGTGAAGGGGCTGACTGGCGGCGTTTCCAACGGGAATGTGCTGGTCGCCAACGCAGCAGTAGCAGACAATGACTTCTTGAAAATCGACGGAACATCCGTCGAAGGTCGAACTGCTGCTGAGATGAGGGGTGATTTGAACGTAGCGGATGGTGCGACTGCAAACGCAGGTACAGTCACGAGTGTCGCTACGACGGCACCCATCACGGGCGGCACCATTACGGGGTCGGGCACAATTGGCATCAGCGCCGCAACGACGAGCGCAGCAGGGTCAATGTCTGGTGCGGATAAGACGAAACTCGACGGTATCGAGGCGAGTGCCACAGCCGACCAAACAGACGCTGAAATTCGTGCGGCCGTCGAAGCGGCTTCTGATTCCAATGTCTTCACCGACGCCGACCATACCAAATTGAACGGTATTGCTGCAAGCGCGACCGCATACGCAGATGCAGACGCCATCGCTGCCGTTGAAGGAGAAGCAACATTGGCTTTGACGGGCGATGTTACCATCGCCGCAGGCAAAGGTCTGACTGTTGACGGAACTACCTTACACGTTGACGCTACTAACGACCGAGTGGGCATCGGAACTGCTTCACCCGCTACTGCTTTGCACGTTGAGGGGGCAAACCACATCATCAGGGTCAAAGACACGTCTGCCGGTGATAGCGCCCTTACCCGCACAATGGGTGGACTTGAATTGTCTGCTGCGGGAATGAACACCTCGTCGAAGTTCGGCGTCCCCATCAAGTTCATGTCCACGGACAGCGTCACTGAACTGAGCGACGTGAGCAACGTTGGCTCTGGTGCCATCATCACTG
>Ga0181394_1000179_pt1 | contig 27589 bp, 41 predicted proteins | sample 17SPOviralmetaG_FD_130123 | JGI IMG/M metagenome (GOLD analysis project Ga0181394, IMG submission 130123) | Marine viral communities from the oligotrophic San Pedro Time Series (SPOT) site, San Pedro Channel, CA, USA - 17 SPOT_SRF_2010-11-23 | ecosystem: Environmental > Aquatic > Marine > Strait...
AACACCTTAACGATTATTTACACGACAACGAACATTTATATATTCATAAACTTGACACTGCTCATGGAGAGGCACAACTTGAGTTTGGTAGTGGAGTAAATGATTATGATGGTATGACAGATGCAGATGTAGATTTGGAGTGGAGGTATGAAATAAACGGACAAGGAGGACACTTATAATGAGTTACGATAGCTGGAAATTAAGTAACCCTTATGATGAGAATAAGGGTAGTGAATATGTAACCTCTTGTTGTGGCTCTGAATATGATGAGGATGTTATGACTTGTGGGGATTGTGGCTCTTTTGAAATGAAAACACTATCCAAAGGAGATGAGTTTTGGTGTGTGTGTAGTGAGTGTAATAGTATAGAGAATGAATACCATACAGACTATGTATGCCACGAGTGTAATGAGGAGTGTAGCGTTGTTCCTTTATGGGAATATCAGCAAGACCAACGAGATAACTATTATGAAGATATGCGAGATGATGATTAAAATATAAAATTATGAAAACAACGATAGAGAAAGTATTACAAAACCTTGTTGATGAGTTGGAAAGTGAGGTAAGGATATTTGAGCAAGTAAATGATGAATTTAAAGATGATATGTTCTATAAAGACTATGCAAGTATATCTTATATAGCCCATCTTAACGCTATCGCAAGAGTTAAAGAGGTCTTATTTAGAATGAGTATAAATAAGGGTAAAGACCAAAAATAATACTCTAAAAATTTGGTAGTCTTAAATTAAATACCAATGTTTGTATAAACAAAAACAAAACAATTATGACAGACAATTTTTTTATTACAAAACTTGAGGGCAACAAGGTTGATGTTTACGGAATACCAAAGTGGAAGAACAGACCTAACGACAACTATGATTGCGAGTGTGTAGCACAGATAGACTGGGAGTTATATTTTGAGATGAGGACTTGGGGATTAAAAAGTATTTCAGCTTATGCTACAAATGTTGATGTGGAGATTGAAATTAACTGGTGGACTGATGATGATACAACGGAGGTAGAGACTATCAATATCGGCACTGCTGGAGACTGGGAGATTATCAACGATACCGATAATATAGAGTTTGGAGATTGCGTTGAGCCACAAGACTTGGAGATTGACTTTGAAAACAAAACACTAACAATTAAATTTTAATATTATGGAGAAGAACATAAGAAAAAGACTGCAATTAAGCGTTGTTAAGTTCGCTTACAAGAAGAAAAACGGAGAAGTAAGGTACGCTACTGGAACAACCAATATCCCCCTCTTAAACGAGCTATTTAACCTTAATATAGAGGAGAAAGAACAAGTGGGGCAACAAAGAAACGGAACTACTCCATATTATGACCTTGCAAAGAAAGGCTGGAGATGTTTTAAAGATGAGAATTTTATAGAGGTAATAAACAATTAGAAATTATGAAAGAGGAGATATTATTTATTATTGAAGAATTTGAATTGGGTGGTATGAACCCTTTTGAGTGTATTAGACTAATTAAACAAAAACTAAACAAATAGAAATTATGGGATACAGAAGTGAAGTATTTTTAGGAGTAAAAAAAGGTCTTGAGAAAAAATTAGATGAGGTCTTAATCAAGCATGACTTATTACAAGAGGTTACAGGTTCAGAAATGGCTTTTACAAAAAAAGAACACAATTATAGGTATAAAAACTTTGATAGTGTTACTGGAGAAGCAAGTGATTGGATTGATGACAAGTGGATTATTTATCGTGCAAGTTGGCTAAAGTGGTATGATGAATATAAGGATGTTGAAGCTGTTACAAATGTAATAGATGAAATTTCTGAAGATGGTGATAAAGGTTTTATGGTTGCTCTTGGTGAGGATAATCAAGTACATTCTGAAAGTGGTTGTTGGTGGGATTATATAGACCATGTAAGCGAATTAAAAATAGCAGGATAATGGGGGATAAAAAAACATATATAGACAATAGTCGCTTTATGGAGTTTGTAGATGAGATGGCTACACAACTTACCGAACTAAACTTTCATGAAGATACCTTTTGGTTTGATGCAGAACAGAATCAAACAACCTTTACAGAAGAGGCACAAGATTTCTATAACGAAAGATATGATGAGATAGAAACTATGGTAAATAAGATGATGGGAGTTTACAAATATACCGATATGGTATTGCATATATACCCTCAAAAAACTTGAGTGTAAAAAAGTCTCGTAAATTAATTTTTAATATAAACCCAGCAAATATATGATTTGGATAGTAGTTCTTATAGTGTTGTTTTTTGCTTTTGTAGGTCTCTATAACGATATAAATTCATAACTACAAATTGATACAAAAAATATTTTAAAAATAAAAATAAAAAAGTATGAAAAAAATTTGGTAATTAAAAAAAAGTGTGTAATGTTTGTATAGACAAAACAATAAAACAAAACAATATGTGGAATACAAAAACATTTAAAACACACGAAGAAGCGTATTCATTTATGCAAAAAATTAAAGATAGGTATGTATTTAACCTTATCTTTATACATAACGGATACGGAGTAGAGTACAAACCTTTAACAATTATATTATGAAAAAAGCATTTCAATACGATAAAAGCAAAAATTTAAGAGAGGAATTGTACCTATATGTAAAGAGTAATTTGTATGATGATAGTATAGCTATCCAAACAAATGATGTGCTGGTGGCTTTCGGTTGGTCGTTCTATCCTCAAAACACTGGTACTTTTATGCAAAGAGAGACTTATCAGAGACAAAAAATTTACTCATTAGTAGATAAGATTATGGAGTTTATCCAAGAAAAGAGGCACGAACCACAAAAAAAAGTGTCTAAAAATTTGGAATTGTAAAATATTATTCTAAATATTTGGATATACAAAACAAAACAATAAACAAATGAAAGAAGAAATCGAAGAATACATTAGCGACTATCAACGATTGATGTTTGGAATTTCGTTGCTCGAAAAAAAGCTACACACAAAAAAGCTGGAGTTAAACGAGGTGGTAGGTATCCTAATTAAAAACAATGTTAACTTACACAATATAAAATGAAAAACAAAGAATACTTAACCAGTCAATTCGATAAGATAAAAATTGATGGGTACAAATTAGCACAAAGAGAAACAGACTACTACAAAGTAGGTATAAAGTTTTGGGGTATTGATGGTAATAGCACTAATCAAATATCTATAACGAATAAAGAATTTAATCAGATAAAAGAAATTTTATTGAAAAAAAGTACCTAAAAATTTGGTAGTCTCAAAAATTGTTGCAATATTAGTATAACGAAACAATAGTATTAACAAACAAAAACAAAAACATTATGGAAATTTTAAGAGAAAAGTATTCAAGTAGAGGTGGTGGTATCGAAATTAGTTTAGATAGTTACGGATACACTGGAGAGAAAATGACTGCATATCAAAATTATTTAGGTGGTGGTATGTTAGGTGGCGTACAAAACGACTGCACTATCAGAGACTGGCAAGGCAATATGGAGCTAATTGATGTAGCTATGGAGCTAAAGATACTATTCTGTCGTAACATGGGCTTAACTCCTGAATTTTTAGACTGCAATAGACCAGCATCAGCGTACTAACGAATTTTTTTGTTTGTTTGTCGGTTAAGTTTAGGCGAAACCAAACTTGTAAAGGGGGACTATATGGCGTGTCCCCCTATCCATAATTTTATCCTGAATAATCCTGAGGGCAAAAAAGTCCTGAGGATTTTCTTTTAGGGGGATATATCGGTTGGAGGGGGCTTATTTAGAATAGTTCTAAATAGTGTTATTGTTGATAACTTTATTTAAAAATATTTGTTTTGTATTATTTTTATTTGTATGCAATTTTCTTTGTGTTATCGTTTGTAAATTCATTACATAAATAATTTAAAAAAGCAAATTTTTGAAGAGTTTTTTTTCTTATTTAGAATCAATATAAATTACAAAAAAAGTTTGTTTTTTTTTGGTGGTTTGAAATATTGCCGTATCTTTGCCCCAGTTATAAACATAAAAACATATAATAAAATGAAGAATTTAACAAACAAACTAACAAACATTTTACCTTTTTTATTTGCTGGGGTATTTATTTGCTTAATTGCTTATAATATTTTAGTAAACGGAATAAGCAATTTTTAAACACTAACAAACAAAAACTTTTTAAAAATGAATACACAAATTAAAAAAACAAACAAAGTAACTTTTTTATTCGCTGTAAACCATGCAAATGAATTGCAACAAATAAAACAAATAACATCTACTATTTTTGGAGGTTATACATTAAGCCAAAATTTTGGTGGCTGGGTATCCGAAAATAACGAGTTACTCGAGGAAACGAGCTATAAACTTGAAATTTTAACCGATAAGGAATATAGATATTTTGAGAATTTAACCCAGCACATTTGTAAAATAGCAAGTCAAAAGGAGGTATATTTCTATATTGATAACATTAAACTAAACATAACACAAAACTACTAAAAAAATGAATTTACAAAGATACAAACAAAATTTAAAAGTAATTGAAAATAAAATTTACTCTTACAATACCCATGTAGCAAATATTGAACACCACAAAAAAAATGTTCATTTGCTCGGCTGGTGGAGTGTTACAACGAGCAAACACATAAACTTTGTAACTAAATTACTAAACTATTCACAAACAAAATAAAACTTTTTTAAATATGGAAACGACAAACAAACAAACACAAACACAAAAAAATTTACTACTCGAACAAGAATGTAAAAAAGTTTTCGAGCAAGTAACAAAAACAAATAATTATATTATTTGCCCCTTATTAAACGATAAGACAAAAACAAAACAAATTCAAAGAATAAAAAACTTTTGCAATGTAAATTTTGACTTATACGAGCTAAATATAATTTTTGTAGGTGGCTATAATTTAAACTATTCAACGGCAATTAAATTGCAAGTTATCGAATAAACAAAAACAAAAAACAAATTTTTGAGGGGCTAAATTTTAGCTCCTTTTTTTTGTATTGTATCATTATTTAGAATTAGTCTAAATAAAAATAAGGAGGTGGTGGTGGTGGTAGATATGCAAAATATACACATTTTTATACACAAATCATCCAATTTAAGCCCCTTTTTAAGCCCATAGAGAGACTCAAAAAGTTTTTTGAGGGGAAATATTCTTATTTACGAAAAAAACGCTTAAAATCAAGGGGGTCTGATATTCACACTACATTTTCACCCTCAAATTATTATGCACATTGTGTAAAGTATTTCCTTGGTTTGTATTAAACTTTTTAGTATTATTGTAGAAATTTATTATGCACAAAGAAATGAGTGAAGAAAAGGACAATTTAAAGGCTGAGATTGTTGCCAATGGTACGCAGAATATTCAAACGAGATTTGAGGGTAAAGCTACCAAGTTAGAGTCTCACAAAAGGACTTCAGAGATTGTTAGATTAGTTCTTCAGGGTGTTAGATACACAGATATTGTAGAATACTGTGAGAAGAACTGGGGGATTAAGAAGAGACAAGCTTCAATTTATTACAAAAGGGCTTTAGAGTATTTTAAAGAGCAGTTTGATGAAGAGAAGCAGTATGAAGTTGATAAGCATACAATGATGTTGTATGACTTATATACTAAAGGATACAGAAACGGTGATTTAAACATCTGCCGCTTGTTGCTGCAAGATATAGCTAAAATGAAAGGTATAGCTATTGACAGAGTAGATTTAACAAGTGGAGGTGATTCGTTTGTGTTCAACTATACGAAGCCTGAAGATGAGGAATAAATATAGTTACCCCAAACTCAATAGTTTTACAGTTTGTTTTGACAAGCAAAACAATTTTTCATTTGTTTGTCATTATAAGAACTCTGAAAAACAAAGAGTTTTCAAATATAATAAAAATAATTTAGAAAATCAAGAAACTTTTAGAACTTATGCCAACATTTAATTTAGATTTAAGGTACAGGATAGCCTCTTTGGAAGTTACCACTGACCTAACAACAGATTCGCCATCAGTTGAAGTTTATGTCGTATTTAAGAATAGCCAGGTTAGTATTGGCACTTTTACTTTTGCAGAACTGCGACTATTGACAGGAACGAGCACAGCTTACAATGAAGTTACCGCTATGGCAACCAATCCCCCAGCAGACCCTGATGGTGGTTATGCTGAGGTTAGAGACATAACAATTAACAACGAAGTTTTTGTTCAATGGGCACAGGGTTTCCCAAACTCACCATTCACGCCTTATTTAGCAGGACTATTCCCAAGACCATAAATTATGAACGATAAAGATTTAAAAATGGAGAAGTTATCACTTGACGCAAAGATTACAGCCATCGCTGTGCTTATTTGGTCTGCCCCAATATTCGTGGCATACCTTTTTGTAAGGTTCTGCCTTATCAACCCAATTAGTTCCTTGTTTGGCGGTAAGAAGTAATGCAAATAAATTTTAAGCCAACAATAAAACAACACCAGGCGTGGGAATACCTCCATGACCAAACATCCTCTGAAATTCTCTTTGGGGGAAGTGCTGGCGGTGGCAAAAGCTACTTCGGTGCAGCCTGGTTGTTGTATTCGTGTTTGAGATACCCAGGAACGAGGTGGCTTATGGGTCGAGCTGTATTGAAAACACTGAAAGAGACTACGCTTAACTCTTTCTTTAGTGTTTGCTCTGACTGGTCTGTCAAAAAAGGCGAGACTTATAAGTTTAATGCACAATCCAATGTGATTGAGTTTACCAACGGAAGTCAAATCTTGCTAAAAGACCTTTATCAGTATCCAGCCGACCCAAATTTCGACTCACTGGGGTCGCTTGAGATTTCAGGAGCTTTCATTGATGAGGTAAATCAGTGTACTGAAAAAGCAAAGAATGTTGTGGCTTCCAGGATTCGTTATAAGTTAAAAGATTTTAATTTGCGACCAAAAATTTTGATGTCGTGCAACCCTGCGAAAAACTGGGTTTACGATTTTTACAAACAATGGCGTGATGACAACCTGCCTGAACACCAAAAATTTATTCAGGCCAAGCTTACAGACAACCCTCATATTTCTGAATATTACGAAGAACAGCTAAGAAAACTTGACCCAGCTTCAAGAGAAAGGCTGCTTCATGGTAATTGGGAATATGACGAGGCTAAAAATAAGCTGTTTAACTATGAGTCTTTGCTAAACTGCTTTAAAAACTCCGTTGGAGAAGAGGGCGAACCGTACCTTTCTTGTGATGTTGCACTAATGGGAAGCGATAAATTAGTGATTACACGATGGAAAGGGATGACTGTAGAGGAAATTATTACAAAAGACAAGAGTTCTGCCAATAGTATTGAGGATTTAATCAAGAATTTGGCTCAACTGCACAATATTCCTCGAAAAAACATAGTAATTGACTCAGATGGGGTCGGTCAGTACCTTTCTCACTATATGAAAGGGGTAAATGCCTTTATCAATAACTCGAAGCCGCTAAAAGGTGAAAACTACAAAAATTTAAAGAGCCAGTGCTATTATAAGCTTGCAGAGCAGATGAATGCAGGAAATATACACATAAAGTGCAAAAATATTGATATTCGCAACAAAATCATTGAAGAATTGGATGTTGTCCGTAGAAAAAACATGGATTTAGACGGAAAACTGACTATTTTATCTAAAAAAGAGGTAAAAGCCGCTATCGGTAGGTCTCCTGACTTCGCTGACAGCCTTATGATGCGAATGAAGTTTTTGTTTGGTGGTGGCAATAGAATTTTAGCGTGGGGTTAAAAAATGAAAAACATTAACTGATAAAATGTAAACTTTTTCTTATTATTGTAAAATGTTTAGCCAAAACTATTTAATATGCTTAAATGCAACGCATGAGACCATTATGCTTGACTTTTTGAACGATGTTCAAGCTATAATTGATGTCGCTACGGAAAGAGACGAAGATTACGACTCTTTTTTGAATATTTTGGCAAATATAATCATGCACCACAACGAAAATGGTGAAATGGCGTATAAAGACACTATTTTCAGAAATAACTGGCTTTATAACCTGCCATCAATGATTTATTGGGCTTCTATTGGCTATATAAGCGGAATAAGAGATAAAAACGAAGATTTGCCGTCTGTAGCCTCTAAATTGGCTATTAGATTGGCAAGAGTCAATGATAGTATCGGTAGAATGATACTTTATGATTCAAATTTTGATAACGATGATGTAATTCTAAACTAATGAAAACAATAGTTATAAACGAAAAGGAAATTGATGTACCTACTGGTTGGAACAATATCACTTTTGAAAGGTTTAACGAATTTTCAAAACTGGTAAATTCACAAAAAACAGAGGAAGAGTTCTATAAAGAAAATGAAAGTCTTGATGAGGAAGTCAAAGCTCTTGAGTGGAGTTTGTATAATGTAAAATTAAATACAGCTTTAGCTTGTTTTTGGAGTGGACTTTCGGAAGAAGAGATTTCTATGTGTAACATAGAAGAGGTTGAAGAGATATTGAGCTCTATGGAGTTCTTAAATGTAGGTTATCAACCTATTGCTATTGATAGCTTTAAATTTAAGGGTGTAAAGTACAATTTACCTAAGCCTGGCTTGAAAGATGAGAACTTCGGTACATTTATCGAGGCTGAACAGGTAGAGATTAACAATAAGAGGCTACAAAAGGGTGATTTAAGTGCTTTACCAAGACAGATAGCAATTTTATGTAAAAAAGACGGAGAAGATAAAGGTCTTATCAACGATGCTTTAATAGCAAAGCGAGAAAAAGCTTTTTACAAACTGGATATGGCAACTATTTGGGATGTGGGTTTTTTTTTGAGTCAGCACGAAAGCTCATTGATGACACTTTTCCTAACTTATCTTCGTCAGGAGGAGATGGAAAAGCAGTGAGAGCAGCAGAGGGAACAATATCAGGATACGGCTGGCTAAACAGTCTTTACGATATAGCTAAGACAGGTATATTCACTTTACCTATTCATAGCCCCTTAAACAGTGTTTTACTTACTGATTTATATGAAGTTTTAACATATTTATCTTGGAAGAACGCAACAGTACAATACGAGAAAATATATAACGATTTAAACAAAAAGTAAAAATGAAGATATGTGCAGAATGTGGTGAAGAGCTAAAAGGTTGTGCCTGCGGATGGGCTAAGACCTCAGATGGCAAGCTGGTTCATAAAAAATGTAAAAAAAGTTATGAGGCAAAGTTAGGTAAGCCAACAGACCCACAAAAAGTAGTGTGTGCTCACTGTGGTGGTGAGTTTGACGGAAAACCATACTTTAAAGCTATGGATGGGAAGTTTGTTCACTTTAGATGCCAAAGACCATACGAAAACCAATTATATAAAAAGAATTAGAATATGTCATACTCAACAGAATATAATTTAGTTTCCTTAATGGAGGATTTCAAAACTTGTGCTACGGCAGCAGGTTTTTGTACTATTAAGTTAGGGCCTCCTGAGTCTATCAATTTCGACCATAATATTTGTTACGACTTAATAAATGTAGATTATCCATCAAGCTATATAGCGGAGGGTGTAAAAGAGGTTTATACTTTTGAATGTATTATAGCGAGACCTGCAAATCTTGGTAGTACACAGGGTATTCAGGTTTTTGATGATGAGGTTGTTGCTATTATGGCAGAATTAGAACTTAAATGCTGGAATATGCTTTCTTGCCTTGCACTTGGTATTAGTGGCGGAGGTGGATGTAAAGCTCATGTTCCAAAGCACCAAATAACAATTAAAAGAGAAAAGGGATTACTTAACGACAATGTTGTTGCTTTAAGACTGAAGTTTGATGCTATTGCAAATATTGCTGTTAGCTCTGACCCTTGTGGTGGTGGTTCAAGCAGTAATAGTGGTTGTGATGAACCATGTCAAGACTACTTCGGAGCTTGCGGATGTACTGACCCACTTGCAATCAACTACGACCCAGCAGCAGGTGTTGATGATGGAACTTGTTGTTATCCAGCCGATGACGATGGAGACCCATGTACGACAGGTGAAAACCCAGTATTCCCACCAGTATTTAACGATAACGAAATAGCCAACCCATAATAAATGTTAGAAGAGATAGCTCAAATATTATCATCGTCTGCTGGTAAGCCTATAGATATTATGAAAAAGGCTTTAAAGGGTAAGATTAGAGGTGGAAACAAACTGCCTCAATCTACTACTGGTAGAACTGTGAATAGTTTAAATGCACAGATGCCGCAGGTTATTGGCGATATGATACAATGGGTTTTCAAATCTAACGATGCTGCTGTAAGACTAAACAACGGAGGCTCTCTAACAAACAAGGGGGCTTCCGAAGTTCCTTATAGCGGAATAGGTGGGGGAGGTAAAAGTGCTTATATAGGTGCTTTAATAAAGTGGGCAAGAACAAAATATGGATTAAGTGAGGCTGACGCTAAAAGAATGGCTTTTAAGGTTGCTGCTGCCGCTAAAGATAGGGGTAGAACAGTAAAATCACCTGGATGGCTTGATGACGCTAAAGCTGAAATTGAAAAACAAATTAACGATGACATAACCGCAGCTATTGCACTTGTGGTTAATAAAAGAATAAACGAGTTAAAACTTAAATAATATGAGCACCTGGAGTATTTATCATGAACCGCATGGCGAGTTTGTTACTTGTCAAAGACCAATAGTTATCACAACAAAGGTAACTGCTGGTGCTGTAGCACACTTTAAAGGAATATTACATATAAAAGAGGGTGCGGTATGGGTAAATACTGAGGCGGAACTAAATGGTTATGGCGATTCCAGCGGACAATATTACGAATTTAATGTAGCTGAGTATTGTAGAAACTATTTTAAAGAAGAAGAATCTTTCTACGCCCAACAGTGGTGTAACAGTTTTAGTGATATGGTCGAGAGGGAGTTTAAGCTAAAAATATACCCTGTAGAGTATGACGCAAGTGGAAACCTCGACCCACAGCCTGCTGACTTTGAATATTCAAGGGAATTTAAAGTTGTTCCAGTTAACACAATGGCTCGTGAATCAACATCAAGTATAAATGATAATATAAGACTTGATAAATATGTTTTAAATGGTAATAATAGCAGCTCTGTTCCTATAGGTTCAAGTTCTACTAATAGACTTTTAAGTAATATGCCTGACTATAACACTATGGATATAAGTCAGGGATTCTTCTTCTTCCAAAACTTTTTACTTGATGAAGTTGCTGGTAGAGATGCTGTTTTAGAACTAACAAACAGCTCAGGAACTATGGAGACATTAACTGCTACATCTTTTGCCAGTGGTTATCACTATGTGCACCTACATCCTCAGACTATAGATTTTATACTTAGTTTAGTGGCTGGTGTTCCTGTAAACTTCTTGTTAGATGGTGCAGGAAATCTAACCTCATCTACTCTAAAAGCTCAATATAAATTTGTTGATTCTACTACTGGTGCTTTTATCAGAAGCTCACCAATGGGTAGATATACACTTGTTGATGGCATGAATTGTAAATCAAAAACATTCATATTTAGAAATATGAGAGGTGGCTTTGATTTCTTTACAGCTACAGGAGAGCACGATGTTAGTGTTGATATTCAGGGTTCTGAATTTGATAGGCATACTGATTTCAGTAGGGGTTTGACTGATTTTGATTTAAAGAGGGGGCAGCACAATATAACTAACCTTTGGGGGAGCAGAAAAGAGATGAACACAATATTCACTCAGCCAGTAAGCACAGAATACGCAACTTGGTTAGAGGAGCTTATAGTTTCACCTCAGGTTTGGGTGGTTGAAGATATTAAAGACTACCAGGGAAACAAAAATCTTCTTTTTTATAACACCAAGGGGCTTGTGGCTATAAATATATTAAAAGGCTCTTATAAGCTACATAACACAGAAAAGGGCAGACACTTTATAGAGTTTAAATATACCCTTTCAGAGAACACTACAACTCAAAAAATGTAAAATGGCACAATCATCACAAGCTAAAGAAGTAATATTAGAGATAGGTGAAGAAATTGGCCTACAGGAGTATAGTATTCAGGTTCAAAACGGAACTGTTAAAAAATCGATTTTTGACAACTGTTCTGCACCTCAACATTGTAGTACAGATGTTTTAAATGCTAACAGTGGTTTAGTAAACAACTGGAATGGGTGGTATGGTCTTGCGTGTACTGATGTAAGGCAGATAGGTAACGCCCCATCTATTCAACCCATAACTGGTTCATCATATTACTTTCCTATAAGCCCTGGTGCTAATTTTAATATAAATTACGCCTATGACAGTGGTTATAATTCAGAAAACACAGAGGGTAACGCAATAATATTCACTCTTCAGAGGTCTGGTGGTGGTAGTCCTGACTTTAATGGTTGTGAATTTTCTGTAAACTCAACACAGGGTGTGTGGTATGCTCAAAACCTTAAATCAGAGGGTAGAGAGAACACTGAGCAGGGTCGTATGCTATACTTAGTTCCAAAGTCAGGAGCAGGTATTACAACGAGAATATCTTTTGAGATATTAGAGGGGAATCGTGATAAACTTATGGTAAGGGGCTCAGGGGGGAAAAGTATTGGTGAGTTTTTACATAATAATGGATTTAGCCAATTCCCTATACAAACCATAAACTCTCCAAGCTGGTGGCAGATGTTTGATTTCTATGTATCACCTTATGTTCATGGCGGTAATTGGTATTACGACTCTGACGGTCATGTTAATTATGACGATAGTATCCAAACAGTGCACGCAAGTTATGTTGAAACTCCTAACGGAGTTCCCAACTTCGCTTCTATGGTTCTTGAAACGAACACTTTTGGATTAAGAAGCACAGATGATATTTTTAACTGCTTCGAGGGATATACACATGGTTATGAGTTAGCTATAACCATTGACTCTATGACAAACTGTAGGGTTGAGGTTTTAACATATACAGACGATAATGGTTTTGATTTTGCTTTTGATTATGCTGGAGTCGGACACTCAGGACAGAACTTTGTTTGGGAGAAAATAAACACAACAGGCTCTCATACTGTTTGTGTTCCCTTTCACTATAATGTTGCTACTACAGAAGAGCTGCAAAGCCCAAATGCTTATGGAAATACTGGTGGGTGGAGTACAGCGATAGAGGTTCAAACTGGTGGTGGGGGATATTTGTCAGGTCAAGTTGCTTACAAGAAGTTTTATAAGGCACAGTATAGGTTTATAAGAGTTGTAAAGATAAATGAAAGCCTACCAGCCTCTTTAGAAATATCAAGGTTTGAGGTAAAAAGCTCAAGCCATAGTGTTAGGAGTATAGATGTTCCTACATATATAACACAAAAAATAGAAGTACCTGCTTATGATTATGAGGTTCTTGATGTTTATGATAGAGACAAAGTTCCTTTAGCCCTAACATTTAACAGTGGAGACCTTAGAGACCCAAGTAAAAGGTCAACAGGTTATTCTAAAACATTTGAGCTGCCTGCAAGTATTAGAAATCAGCAATTCTTAAAAACAATGACTGCCGATGGCTCTGAGAGACAGGCAGAAGATATTTCGTGGAGAAAAGCGAGAATAAGTGCTAACGGTGTTGTTGTATTTAATGGTTTTGCAAGAATAGAAAAAAGCACAACAGGTCAAGGTGGTAAATATAGCTGCCACATCCTACAAGACCCAAGCTATTGGCCTGAGCTTATTGGTGATAAAAAGCTTTGTGATTTATCTTTTGATTCTCATATCAAAAACTACAATAATGTTGTTAATAGCTGGAGTGATAATGTAGATAATATACCTTATGTATATCCAGCAATAAACTACGGAGAGTGGTCTAAAGATATTATAGGCGTAGATAAACACTCTTTAGATGATTTTCACCCAGCGGCTTATGTAAAGGCTATAGTTGACAAGATATTTGATGATATAGGGTATGATGTTAAAAGTGATTTTATGGATGGTGCTATGTTTAAAAAGCTTATCATCCCTTTCACTGGAGACCCTGATGATTATAAATCACAGGCAGACCCACTTGGTGAAGATGGAGATTACTCATCTACCGCATCTTTAGCGGCAGAGTATGGGTTGCCTTATATCCCAGCATCAGGTAATAATACTCATATTAATAGATATTACAGACCTGTTATACCATGTCAGAATGGATGTGCTTATTATACGCCAGGGAGTTCAAACTCTATACAAAATGGATATACAGTTCCTTTTACTGGAAGATATAATGTTCACTATCAGGCCGAAATGAGGCTTAAAGCACCAGGAATTTGTGGTAACGGAAACCCTGGTAGATGGGCGGCATGGCTATTTGTCAACGGACTGTCTGTTGGGCCTTATTCTCATGGTTATCCAAACTCAGGTAATGACCAATACACCTATGACGAACTCAACCAAAGTATAAACCAGTTTGATGTTGATGGTGCTCCAAGTTGTGCTTGGTTCGAGAATCAAAGTAATGGAGATTGGATTCCTAACAGTTTTGACACCTCAATAGAATTACAACAGGGAGATGAGGTGCAGATAGGGTTTTTCGGTGTTAATTATAAAGATATTTGTGGGTTTGAGGCAGACATAAGAGACCAGGATTTTGGTATATGGCCTGATGTTAGCCAGGCTTTTACACCGCCACAAGAAATTAGTTTTTCTGACTCTCTTGATTGCAGCTTAAAGCAGGTCGACTTCTTAAAGGGTATTACACAGCTATTTAATTTATATTGGACTGCCGACAATGACTTAAAGGAGGTTTATGTTGAACCTTACGATGCTTTCTATGGTTCAGGAGAAGTTGTTGATTGGACTAAAAAAATAGACAGAAAGAGCTGGACTGATAAATTCTTAATTGATGAGTTAGCTAAAAATATTACATACAAATATAAGGTTGATTCAGCGGATGACTTGGTTGAGATTTACAATGAGAGCATGGATACGGAGCTGTGGAGTACAATAATAACCAACGAAGAACTATACAGGAAAGAAGATAAAGAGCTTGGAACTACTGTTTTCTCCCCTACATTTAGAATTAAAACAGGCGGTGGAGGTGATGCTACTTTTGTAAATAGCGGTCAATGGCCTGTCATGCCTTGTATGTGGAGTGGAGACCCTGTGTACTGGGGGTGGTTTAACGGAACGAGCAGACCTGATAACAGCACTAAATTTAATATAAGAATATTAAACTATCATGGGTTAAGTTCTGAGGTTGGAAGTTGGAAGCTAACCGATGATAATGGAAACGAACAAACGCACAACCAATATCCTTACGCATATACATACAACTATAATCACGCAGGTGCTGGGGCTATAGAAGATAATCTTGCTTGGTATGATATAGGGGCTGGAGCTACATATCAAAGAGGTCTTTTTGATAGATTCTACGGTAGGCTTTATGAGAAAGTTAGTGGAGGGGCTGCTTTAAGAACCTGTATGATGGACTTGACACAGGCTGATATATCTCATTTCGATTTCAGAGATGTTATTAGAATAGATATGGATGGCGGTGTTCCTACATACTGGACTGTTCACAAGATAATAGATTATAAACCTGGTAAAGATGTTTTAACAAAGGTAGAGCTTGTAGAGTGGAAGTATGGATTTGATGCTTTTGGTAAGCCAAATAAACTAAATGCTACAAACTATGGTTTCTTACCTGATAACGGTGGTAAGCCTGCTGGTGGTAAAGGAAGTATTACTGGCCCTAACGGAGACTTTGTAGTTCACTCTAATGGAGATACATTTTTACCTGACGATTCAATAGTTCTATCAACCTCTGTGAAAGCAAAAAGCAATTTAACTGTTGATATATTAAAATCAGTTCCTAAGCTTCCTAATTTCAAAACAAAGTTTAACGATAGAGCTTTGGAAATAAACAACGATAACGGAGTAACAAACAATCCAGCTATATACGACCCAGCACAGGCTAATAATGTAAAAAGAAATGCAGTTGCTTTTGGTAGTGGATTAGAAGCAAACGGCAGTCAGGTTGTTTTGGGTAAATATAATAGTCCTAACGCCTCTGACACTTTCCAGGTGGGTGCTGGATATGTTGACAGTATAACAGGAGAGTTTCAAAGATTAAACGCAATTAGTGTAAGTAAAAATGGAGAGTTTTGTATCTACGGTGGAGAGGTTGTTGCAGACTTCAAAACAGGAGATGTAACTCTTACTGGTGATGTTTACTACACAGACAATGACGGTAGAAAGAAAAAAGTATATTTAAAAGAGAAAATAGAAAATAATTATTAGTATGGCCAATCAGACTTTATATACATTTAAGGCAAATCTTCAAGACCTTGTTAAGCTACAAAAAGAGATAGCTAAAGCACAGAAAGAGCTTAATAAGCTGAAGAAAACAGACAAGGAGTATCAAGCTCAACAGAAGAAGCTTGGAGACTTACAAGGTAAGTTCAACAAGACTGCTGGAGCTATGAAGAACGCCACAGGTGCTGCCAACAACCTAAATAAAGCTGGCGGTAAACTTATAAATACTTTTAAATCTGCCGCTGTAGCTATTGGGGCTGCTTTCGCTGTTAGAGCTATCGTAGGCTCTATAAAGTCTATTATATCTACATTCTCTGAGTTTGAAGCACAGATGGCTGCTGTAAAAGCAATATCAGGTGCTACAGGTGAAGAGTTTAAGGTTCTTGAATCGTCAGCACTGAAGCTTGGTGCGTCAACTGTATTTACGGCTACTCAGGTTGGTAAACTACAAGAGGAGTTTGCTCGTTTAGGTTTTACAGTTGAAGAAATTGATTCAGCTACAGTTTCTACACTAAATCTTGCAGCAGCAACAGGAGAGTCTTTGGCCAACTCTGCTCAAATTGCTGGTTCTACTCTTAGAGCATTTAACTTAGACGCTGAACAAACACAAAGGGTTACTGATGTTATGGCATCTTCATTTACAAACTCTGCATTGAACCTTGAAAGGTTTAAGGAGTCTATGAAGTTTGTCGCACCTGTCGCAAGAGCAACTGGATTTACCCTTGAGGAGACATCAAGTTTACTTATGAACCTGGCAGATAACGGACTAACTGGTTCGATAGCTGGTAACGCACTAAAAAATGTTTTCTTAAAACTTGGAGACGCAAACTCTAAATTAGCTAAAAAGCTTGGTGGGCCTGTTCAGGGATTACCTCAGCTTGTTGAAGCTATGAAGAAGCTAAAAGAAGAGGGCTTCTCTGCAACAGAGGCTGTGGACTTACTTGATAAGCGTTCAGCACCTGCATTTCTTGCTTTAATTAAAAATATTGAGGGATTAGAGAGTGGTGTTGATATTTTAAATATGACTGAGGGTGCTGTTAATAGAATGGCGGCCATAAGACTTGATACTTTACAGGGTGATTTCACGATATTAAAATCTGCTGCTGAGGGTCTTAGTATTGCCCTTGGAGACCAGTTTGATATAAGTTTAAGAAATATTGTTTACTCACTAACGAAGTTTATACAAAAAGTAACAGAAAGTGAAACAGCACTAAAAGCTATACAAAGAACGGTTCAATTCGTTGCGGCAGCTATTGTTGGTTTAACAGCAAGATTTGCAGCTATGGGTCTATCCGCTGTCATAAACGGCATCAGAAGCATAGGTACGGCTATGGTAGCTATGACAAGAGCAACTATTGGTGCAACAGCATCTACAAAAGCTTTAAAAGCTGCTTTTGCTTCAACACCATGGGGTCTTGTTATACAGGCTGTAACGACTCTTGCTGCGAGCTTCTTGCTGATGGGTGATGAGATGGAGGCTGCTGAAATGAAGCAAAGGAGACTTACTGATGCTATGAATCAGTCTATAGACGGTGTTCTTGATTTAAACGACTCAACAAAAGAAAGAGCAGATGGTATAAGACAGCTTGTTAATGACTTCCCTGAGCTACTTAAATTTTTAGACTTAGAGCTTGCTACAAACGCACAGCTTGGTGAATTGAAAAAGCTTTTGGCGAAAGAGGACTTGATTGATATGCAGCAAAAAATCGAGGACAATAACAAGAAGATTGATATGGCTCAGGCTGAGGTTGACGCTTCTGATGCTACTCTTAAAAAGCTAAGAGAAAATTACAAAAAAATAAGAGATGAGCAGGGGGAAAATAGCGATGCAGCAATAGCGGCTATAAGTAAAGTAACACGAGCAGAGGATAGAAGAAACTTCCTAAGAGATAGAGAAATTCCAAGGTTAAAAAATAGAAACAAACAACTTCTCAAAGAAACAGAAGATTATGTAAAACAACTAAAGACGGCTCAAAATCTTTTAATTGAAGATGGTGAAACATATAGGATGGAGCTTAGGGTTCAGTATCTTGCAGAGCTTAACGCTTTTAGAGAGATGTCTGAGGGTCAAAAAGAAGAGGAGCTTGAAAGAAATAAGGATAGACTTGCTTATGTTACTGCCGCTGTAGAGTACAACGATATAATTGGTGAGAGCATGGAGAAGTTTGGGAAAATCACACCTCAAGTTCAAAAAGAGGTTGATTTATTCCTGGAGGGTAGTGGTTTTAAAGATAGAATTTTAAATGATGCTACAAGTGCTCAGAAACTTAATGTAGAGCTTTCTGAGTTAAGAAAGTTTATATCTAACCTTGAAAGTTCTTTTGTTAGAACAGGTAATGCTGCTGATGACTTTGGAAGTAAGGCAGGTTTTGCTTTAAATAAAACTAAAGACCAATATAAGAAGCTTTCTAAGCTTTTAGATGACCTTGTGGACAATCAGTTCGAGGCAGCTATAAAACAGTCTGAAAACCAAAGAGACGCATCTCTAAAGGCTAATGAGGAGCAGATAGCTCTTATGAAAACCAATATAACAAATATCGAAAAGCTACAGGCCGATGGCAGTAAAGAAGAGCTTGCCGCTTTAATTAAAGCAAACAAAAGTAAGTTCAACGCTATTAAAAACCTAACTATTGAGGAATATAATGATGCGACAGATGCGGAGAACGGCCATAAAGATAAAATGCTTGAGATATTGCAGTCTATGCTTGACGAGGAAGATGCAAAGCTTCAAACAGCTTTCGCTTATCAAGCACAGATTTATTCTTCTCACGCAGCCAATCTTGAAAGAATACAAAATGAAAGAGACCTTAGTGTTGCTGAGGATGTAGCTGCCGCAGGAGAGCAAGAGGCAAGAGCACTTGAGAGAAATGAGCTTAACTTCTTTAAGGCTATGAGGTTGAGAAGAAAAACAAGAGAAGATTTAGCTGCGGCAGAAATAGATAATGTAGATGCTGAATACGATAGACAACTAACCAATCTACAGGATTTTTATGGAGAAGATTATGAAAATAATGAAGAATACCTTAGACAAAAAGAGGAGCTTTATAGACAATCTACTACTAAAATAAATGAAATAAATCAAAATGCTCTTGACTCTAATGTTCAAGACCAAATAGACTCTATCCAAAAGATTGGCGAATATTATAGTATGGCTTTCGATGCGTTTAGCACACTCTTCACAAACAGAATGGCACTTCAAAAACAACAGACCACTGAATTTTATGATGCTGAAGCTGCTGACATAGATACTTCTATGCAAAGAGAACTTGATGCGGTTGAGGGTAATGCTCAGGCTCAAGAGGATATTAGAGAGAGATATGCTTTAATACAAGAGGCTAACGAAGAGAAGAAACAAGCCGAGCTTAGAGCAATTAAGAAAAAGGAGTTCCAAGTTCAGAAAGTGAACGATATAATTATGGCAACAATAAACGGTGCTGTAGCTATCACAAAGGTTGCTGGGCAAACTGGTATTGCAGCTATTGCTGCTGCACCTCTTATGTCTGCACTCGTTGCCGCACAGATTGCCGCTATTGCTGCACAAAAGTTTGTTGGAGCTAAGGGTGGTATTATACCTAATAATGAAATGTTCGCAAGAGGCGGAATGGTTGTAGGGCCAAGCCACGCAGATGGCGGAGTTAAGTTTGCTGTAGGCGGTAGAGTTGCTGAATTAGAGGGTGGAGAAGCTGTGATTAACAAAAGGTCAACATCTATGTTTAGAAGCCAGCTATCAGATATGAATGTAGCTGGTGGTGGTGTAGCTTTTGCTAATGGTGGTATAATGCCAGGAACTTCAAATGCTCTTCAAGCATCAAGTGTAAATAATACTCAGATACAATTTGATGATTTAGCAAGTAATATTATATCAGGTATAAATAGTAAAGAAGTTGTCGTTACAGAGGCATCTATTACTACGAGTCAAGAAAATGTAAGTGTAACTGAATTAACTTCTAATATATTTTAAATATTTTTTGTATATTTGTTGTATGAAAGATATAATGAAAATATTTTGGAGCTATATTATTGGAGACGGAGTAGAAACAGCGACAGACGAATTATTTGAGGCAAGAATGACTATATGTAGGTCAAACACCTGTAAGTCCTATCAAAAACCCTTTAAAATAAAAGCACTCGAAAGATGTGGTTCTTGTGGATGTTTCTTAAATGCAAAAGCAAGAATTGACGAATCTTTTATAGAGTGTCCTAAAAAATTATGGTAAGATGGCTAATAAAAGGCAGGTAGTTTTCGAGTTTAGAGATGTTCTATACGATATACTTGTTCCAAGATTCGGAGAAGAGTTTGCACTAAAAGATGTTATACATCAGTTAGCGTATATGGGTTTGATACCCCCAAAGACTTTGAGGAACTATATGATGATACACGACTTTGATAAATTTATCGTTGATAATAAAGGTCATGTAGGAAACACTTTTATTGATATATCTGTTAAGTATGATATATCAGAAAAGCAGGCTAAGAATATAGTTTACAAGCAGAGAAAGAAGTTTAAACCTAACTCAAATATTTTATAAGACCTGACTTACCTGAAACAAAGGTAATGCTTGGCTCTTCGGCCCAGGTTTTTTTTCCGTAAACTGTGTGAACATGAGAGTCCTCTTTAAATATTGCATCCATAACACCTTTAATTAGGTTGTCAATGTCAGGTTTTTGCTTATGACTTTTCCCTTTGTATTCTGCTTTTTTCTTCTTGCTCCAAGACTTAGGCATTTGTATATAAAACTCTACAAAAAGTTCATCGTCTATCTCAAAGTCAACTTCTTTAAGTTTTTCTTTTAGCTCGTCTTTGAAAGCCCAATAATTAAGTACACAAGGTCTTTTCTTCCAAGTGTCAGCTCTTGTCATCCTGGGCTTCGGAACTGCTTTTATCTTTAGATTTATCATTTTCCTTAGTCATTATATCAATACCCTGCATGATTGCTCTTGCAACAATATCTTTGGTTACAACCTTTTTACATTTAGCACACTTCAAGTGCTTTTTAGTTCTGTAATACTTTCTTTTACAACAAGAGGTTAGAGTAATATCATCATCTTTAATAAGATGTTTTTCAAACTCTTCTCTATCGAACTCTTTATTTTTATTTATTTTCATTCTCTATTTCTTTTTGAAGATTAGCTAAAGCCCTCCAAGCAACCTTTGTAGAGTGCCTAACACCATCAGAATCCATTTTGCCTGCATCTATAAGGTGTCTTGCGAGTGCATCTAACTCATCTCCGCTTTTACTTCTATCCCAAGCCAAAGGTAAGTCAGGATTATGCTGCTGTTGACCTATAAAGCTACATTTTGCAACTTCTAAAATTGCATCAGGAAAGTATTTAATTACGCCTGTAAAAACTGGTTTCTCTTTTCTCTCTTGTGCTTCTGACTTATCTTCTGTAGATGTAGAAGTCCAACCGTTTCTATCTTTTTCGTAAAAATACTTACTGTGCTTTGTCATAGTTTTCTATACTTATATTATCTTCAAAATCAAATGTTCTATTAAGAAGCTCTATCTTCTCCATACACTTCTTCATACTGTTGTGTATAGCTTGCTGACTTCTTATTCTTTGTGCAAGGCTTTCTACATATCTACCAAGCTCCTCAAGACTATCTGTTACATAATAACCCTTACTGTTACAGCATAATCCAACTATAAGTTGCTCTACTCTGATGTGGTGTATTACCTTTCTTAATCTTGGTTCGCTTATTTTATATCCAGCAGATTTTAGCTTTTCACAAATAGATTTATTTGTAATAGCGTTCTCCTTACCTTTCTTATTGCTTAGTCCTTTTACAACTATTGGCACGAGTGTGTTAAGCTCGTATTCTGTTAGTTCGTATGTTATATCTTCAAATAGTGTTATCATTTCTTCTTTCCTGTTGGTTGTTTTATTATTTCAAGGTCGTATGTTTCATCATAGACTACCCCAACAACTCTCCACTCTCCTGACTCTTCAATTTCGTCTATCTTATCTTTTAAATCAGATTTGATAAATACACCTCCGTTAGCGTTTCCTTTTGCCTCAAGGTCAATAAAAGCCCTGATTTTCTCTGCTCCTTTTAAGTTTTCGTTCATCTTCTTTTTTTTACAATTATACAATTTTTTATTTAGATAGACAACTGTTCAGCCTCTTTAGCGTAGCTCTCGTTGTCAGGGTGCTCTTGTAATTCATAGTATCTACCGTTCTGTAGGTTGTATTTAAAACAAGCCTCTCCAAGCTCTCCAATGTGTCTAAATTTAACTTTCTGCACATAAACATGAGTACACTCTGTTTCAAAGTTTCTGTAAACCGTTATACCGTTGTCAACTTGATTATAAAAGTTTGCTGAACCTGCAATATCATATAATGTTGGCACATCATATAATCCATTGTCTTTCTTTTGCATCTTTCTTGGGTGTGCGACTAAGAATATATGTATATCATATTTCTGCTTAAATATCGTAAGTTTAGTTAAGAAATCATTGATATATTGTGTCTCGCTTTGGCCTCCTATGTTTGCGTGTATTTTGTTGTATGGGTCTATAATCAAACCTTTGATGCCATGCCTCTTTACAAGGCCAGCAGCGGCCTCTAATATCGCATCTATAGTAAATACATCACCATCAGGTCTAATCCAGTTAAAACGGCTTGAAATGAATTTTTTAGCAAAGCTTAAATCGCTTTTAGTCATTCTTTCGTACTTACTTACCTTTCTAAATGTTTTACCAATAAACTTTTCAGCAAGAACAGAGAAGTGTAGTTGTAGCGGATAGTGTTCAGGAGAAAATATACCAAACTTCCAGTCGCTATTAGAAGCAAGCTTCATACACATATATTCAAGCCAATTACTCTTACCATGTGTAGGAACTCCAGTGATAACCGTTAGCTGTGAGGTTGCAAAAGAAAAAAGCCTATCAAAGTTAATGTGGCCTGTAGTATCACCTCTGTTTAATCCGTTTGAATATAAATCATCAATATCAAGGCTTATACTATCAACCCCAATAACACCCTCAAGTGGGTATGCTTTAGCTCTATCTATAGTCTCTTTTAAACTCTTGTTTTTCTCTAAATACTCATTTGCATCTTTATGCTCTCCAAAATCAACCCTATAACAAATATCTCTACCAATTCTTCTTGAAAGCTCTTCGGCAAGTTTACGACCAGGCTCATCATTATCTGTTGCTACATATACCTTTTTTAAATCATCAGGGAAATCATTTAGATATTCCATTTTCATATTAGAAGCTCCGTTAGGAACAGATACACAGTTTTTATATCCTGCCTCATAATATGCAAGCTTATCCATTTCGCCCTCTACAATAATAACCTCATCGTAACCCTTTATATCATCAATACCATATAAAATCTTTTCAGCATCCTTTACAAGCTTAAAATTCTTTCTTGCATCTCTATACTTGATATTGATTAACTCATTATCTCTATAATAGTTAAACTGTAAAGTAAATGTTTCTCTTCCTAACTGCGGCATATACTCAAAGCCCTCTGAAACCCTACAAGAGATAAGAGTGCTTTCAGAGATGCCCCTTAATTTAAAAAAGTTTATTACATCGTCTGTATAGTTAGAGTATTTAGGTTGTTTTGTTGGTCTTATGTATTTTATCTCTTGCATATAGTTGTTTTGTTTAAGCGTTCCTTTCCATCCACAGTTGTGGCAATTCCAAATACCCTCATCTATATTAACAGATAAACATGGGTCTGACTTCTTCTTTCTGTCGTGTGAGCATTTAGGACACTTCGTTTTTACTTGACCCCTGCTCTTGTTTACGATTATGCCAAAATCACTAAACATCATAATATCATTCCTTTTAAGTTTCCGCTACTAATACCACCGTTCTTTATAATATATTCATCATTATAACACTCTTGGTTAAGCCAGGTTGTTGCGTGCTTTCTATAAGTCTTATCAGGAGTTGATTGAACATACTTCGGTACAACCTCTACACATTTTTTACAGTCTGCCATAGATAGTTTTAAAAACTTCTGTTTAGCTATCTTTTTAGAAACTGGCTTGTCGTATATTTTCCAAAAAATATCAAAGAGCTCCTCTTTTTCTTTATTAGTTGTATTATTAACTGTATTATTATGTTTTAAGTTTTGTTGTATAGGGTCTTTAACTTTTGTTAAAGAGGTCTTTAATGTTCTTTTGTTACCCTCTGACTGTAAGATTGTTGAGTTTACATAACCCTTTTTAATTAGACTATTTATAACAAGCGATACCCTTGTTGTTGATAGTCCAAAGAACTTAGCAAAGTAGTTATTATTGGCATAACAACCCTTATCATTGTCAAGCGAATCTATCTCAACAAGAAATACTTTTTCTTGCAGGGTTAGCTGGCTGGACTCCCATACCTCAGCAGGAATCCAAATTCCTTTAAATTTTCTCTTCATGTTTTGTTTTGTTTTGTTAGAAGATAGAGGGGGAATCGAACCCCCTCCATGAACCATTTATCTTTAGAAAGGTAGGCCATCATCGGCCTTATCCTCAATAACCATCTCAGGCTTTCTATCAACTTGACCTTTGTTTGGGTCAGGCTTCCAGGTATCTACCTTTACATAGTGCGTAACACCAGTATCAGACATTTCCTTTCTACGACTAACTATTAGGTTAGCCCATCCGTTGTTCTCTATAGCCTTTAAATCAGCTATAAAATCTTCAACCTTTACACTCATCTTTAGTTGAGTGCCTCCGTTATCAAAAGTTTTTTCTTTGATAACAACTCCGTTAACATACTTTTTTTCTTCCATTTTAAATGTTTTTAGTTAATAAATACTCAGTTTTGTCCTTTAATTTTTGTATTAAAGACTCTAATGATTTGATTTGCAAATCAATTTGGTTTTGCTCTCCTTTGGTAAATTCTACCCAAAAATATTGAGCAATAATATCGTAGGTGGTTTTAAAATCACGCCAGTAGGTGTAATTGTCATTAAACACTCTTGAATAGTAAACTATTGTTGAGTGGTCTCTTTCTAAAACCTCAGCAGCAGCTATTGTAGTCATACCTATCTCTTGATTAAGCATATATCCAGCTATATTTCTTGTCATAGCTATATCTTTGTGTCTATCTTTTGAAAGGATAGTTGACTTGTCAATACCTGTTACCTCTTCGATAATTTTAAATAAGACCTCTGCCTTATATTGCTTTTCAGCGTGCACACTTAAATTCATTTCATACATAATATCTTCCACTTAAAATTTGTCTTGCTTTATTAAACGCCCTGCTTAGCTCTCCTCTTTTAGAGTTTGCTTTTAGATAATGTAAAGCGGCTAACATTCTATCTTTTGGGTTTTCAATATGTATAAACTTTGGCTCTTTATTATCCATAATATGAGTTATGTGCATATCTAACACATCATAAAAATAAAAAGCAAGAGTTTTAGATATTAAAGTGTACTGATGTACTCTTTCCCCAAGAAAACCTAAGGCATCCCACTTCTCATCTCTATGATAAAATATAGGTCTTGTTGCCCAGTGTTTTAAAGGTATCTTACTATAAAACTCTATAAAGTCATCTACAGATATAAAAGAAACTCCAGTATCTTTTATAATTCTTTTAATCATAAGATTTAATATTGCCCTTGTATCACGAGTAGAAGTTGTTTCGTTTAAGTATTTTACGAAATTGCTCCCTACAGTCTCTTGGATTGTCGTTATCTTCAAGGACTTCGATAATTTGTTTTGCTTCGTCATAAGTTAATTGTTCTATATCTAAATGTTCATAATTCTCTGCCGCAGAAGATGTAACCATCAACTGCTCTATCCTCCCCATTTGGTATATAGAGCACTTATTTTCAAAGTGCTCATCTATCCAATCATGCTCATTTTCTTTTGAAGTCATCACTTTCATCTTCAGAGAATACACCTAACTGATAGAAACCAGCTAACTTTAACACAGCTCTTGACATAGCTCTTTTTTCAGCCATGGCTACAGGGTAGCCGTTACTATTATTCATAGGTGCGGCCTCACCAAATGTTTGAATAGTCTTATCACCCATAGAAGCTACTGCCTTGATGATAACGCATTTAGTGTCATCAGAATTATACTCAAGTGTATAATCTACCTCAATATTATTAGCGGCTTGTATTTTATCAATACCTGACCTTGTAATAATAGTGTAGAACTTATGCTTAAAAACATCCTCTTGTGTAAGGTTGTTTTGAATAAACAGTCTCCTTAGTGTTTCTTGCTTTGTTTCTTTTTCCATCTTCTTAGTTTTTAATTTCGTTAATAATTTCTTGTGTTTGGCACTCTTCCTCTTCGGTTAAAAGTAAAAGGTGCTTGTAGTAAAGCTCAAGAGTTTCGTTTTCATACTCTTCTCTTTCTCTGTCTGCGATAAAAATTTCTTTCATCAATCCCATAATTTTGTGTTTTTAAGATTTATAACGATACAAATATTACACAAAAATATTAAACTACCAAATTTTTAAGGGTATTTTTTAATTTATTCCGTTAATTTCCCTTTCTGTGCAATAAATTTCCTAACATTTGCATATATTATTTGTATAATTACACAAAAATTCGTAAAGGATGCCTTGTATTAAATGTGGTGAAAATAGTTATAAGTGGGGTGAGTACGGTGATTGCAAGTACAGCTCTCTTGAAGCTTGCGAATCAGCAAACTCAGACTATAATAACGAAACTTATAATGATTATCCACAGGCAGCAACAGATAATGCCAAAAGAGCTATAAAATACAAGGAAGAGAATGGCTCTGATTGTGGAACTAATGTGGGCTGGACTCGTGCAGGCCAATTATCACGCAAAGAAAAACTTTCACGAGATACGATTGCTCGTATGGCATCATTTAAAAGACATCAACAACATAAAGATGTTCCTTATGATGAGGGCTGCGGAGGTATAATGTGGGATGCTTGGGGCGGAACAGAGGGTGTTGAGTGGGCTATAAGAAAGCTTGAAAGCATAGATAAGAAGAATGATGCTCACTACGACCACGAATACAACTTTAGTGAAGAAGAAATGAAAGAGCTTCACGAAAAAGGTGTATTATATGTAAAACAAACTGATGAGGATGGCACTGAGATGGTAATTAAGTTTACTTATCACGATGGAGAAGTACACGAACATTCTAACTTTAAAAACTTAAAAGATATGAATTGGTATAATATAAAGAACTTATCAGAAAAAGCTACAGAAGTAGTTATTTATGATGAAATAGGACAATGGGGCATTGATTCCAAAGCTTTCATTGAAGAAATAAAAGAAATATCCACAGAGAATATTCTATTAAGAATAAACTCCCCAGGCGGTTCAGTTATAGATGGTCTTGCTATACATGACGCTATTAAGCGTGCACCACAAAAGATTACCGCACAAATTGAGGGCCTTGCTGCTTCTATCGCTACTATTATAGCTTTAGGTGCTGATGAGGTTACTATGAGTCAAAATAGCTTGTTCATGATTCATAATGTATGGGGTGGAGAAACAGGGGGTGCAAAAGATA
>Ga0181394_1000180_pt1 | contig 27541 bp, 39 predicted proteins | sample 17SPOviralmetaG_FD_130123 | JGI IMG/M metagenome (GOLD analysis project Ga0181394, IMG submission 130123) | Marine viral communities from the oligotrophic San Pedro Time Series (SPOT) site, San Pedro Channel, CA, USA - 17 SPOT_SRF_2010-11-23 | ecosystem: Environmental > Aquatic > Marine > Strait...
AAGGTTTAACACAAGAACATATTAATAAATGGCGTTGGAATGTAAATGAAAAAGGTTGGGTTAATTGGCCTGATTATCAAACTAGAATAATACAAAATTCCCCTAAGATTAAATGGCAAAATAAAGTTCATGAACAAATAATTGGGGTATCTACACAAGGGGCATTACCAATGGAAGAAGAATGGTGTTTATACCACCCCAAACATATTTTAAGACAAGAAGCACAAAATAATTTTTATGATACATTATGATTTTTTGGAGAATTTTAGATAATAAAATATATAATATCAACGAAACAGATAAATTAGGTTTTGAAGAATCAGAAGGATTAAGAATTCCAGATGAGTATTTAGAAAAACAAGAATTTGTTATAATGAGAACTTGTTTTGGTATAGGAGATTGGGGGATCCTTTCAGCTATGCCTAGATTATTAAAACAAAAATACCCTAACTGTAAAGTATATTTACCTTCAGAGTCTTTACTTAAAAATATGTTTAAAGATATACAAGGCAATTGGTCTATATGGGAAGATCCATTTAAAAATGTTGAATATGTTTTTAAAAACAATCCTTATATTGATGGGTATTTAGATGATATACCTGGAGAAGTTTTTCATGACCATTACAGAATATATAATAAAAATATCACTGATATTCCTTTATTAGAACAAATATTAAAATTTTGGCAATTTTCTAAAGAAGAATTAGAAGACTCCCAACCAGAATTATATTTTTCAGAAGAAGAAAAAACACAAGGAGATAAAATAATAAACACATTTACAGATGGTAAGTATGGAGTATTACTTATATCTAATAGATATAATTATGAGGTTGATGATTTAATGATTAATATTTTAAAACAAAATGATCTTCCTTATTTTTACTGGTCAAAAGATCCTTTAGAACAAACAAGATTTTCATTTATTAATAAGGCTCTTAATCTAAGAAATGTTGATATAAGAATTCAATTATATATTAAATCTAAAGCCATATTAAATGTAGGAAGCCAAGCAGGTATAAATCATTTAGTTGTTAGGTATTCTAATGTGTATGAAGTTCAAAGACAATTTCCTTTAGGAGGTAATTTTGTAAAAGGAGAAAATTATTTAGTTGATAAAGAAAAACAACTCTTATTAAAGGGTCTACCAGATAAATGGGAATCTAAAACAACAACTACTTTGAGATATAAATCAGAAATGATAAATTTCTTTAAAGATAAAAAATATAAAAATATGACTGTTTTAGAGATAGGTTCCTCTAATGGTCATAGTACTAAAGTATTAAGTCATCTTTTTAAAAAAGTAACAGCAGTAGATATATTAAAAGAAAGACACGAACATTCATATGAGAATTATAATAAATTTAATTCTAATATAGATTATATTGTAGCTGATGTATATAATAATCCTTGGAATTTTGGACATCATGATGTAGTATTTATTGATTGTGTACATGATTATAAACATGTTAAAAGCGATATAGAAAATTCATTAAAAATTTGTAATAAACCTATTATGATTTTTGATGATTATGGGTTATTTCCTGATATTAAAAAGGCTATAGATGAATATATAACTTTAGGTAAATTTGAAATATTAAAATATATAGGCCACCAAAAAGGAACGATAATACCTAAAACACAAAATAAAATATTAAAACACTTTGAAGGAATAATATGTCAAGTAAAATAGCAATATACACATCAATATTTGGGGGGTATGATGATCTTCCTGAAATTCTATATAAGCCAGATAATTGTGATTTTATATGTTTTACAGATGAAGATATAGTCTCATCAGAATGGAAAATTATTAAATCCCCTACTATATATTCTTCTCCTAATAGAAACGCAAAACGTTATAAAGTACTCCCCCATAAATATTTAGATCAATATGAGTATAGTATATGGATAGATGGTAATATGAGTGTAAAAGGAGATGTTAATGAATTAGTTAATCAATATTTATCTAATTCATCTATAGCATTTTATAGTCATGCAAATAATATTTTAGATTCAAGATCATGCCCATATGAAGAAGCTCAATTTATTTTAACAATTGGAGATAAAAATTATAAACTTAATCCTTCTAGAGGAATATTAGCTTATAAAGATAACCCACAAATAATTTCAAAACAAATGCAAAATTACCAGCATGCTGGATTTCCTCCTAATAAGGGGTTAATAACGGGAATGGTTATTTTACGTAAACATAATGATGATAATTGTATAAAAGTTATGGAACAATGGTGGTCAGAAATATCTTATAATAGTAAAAGAGACCAATTAAGTTTTAATTATTCAGCATGGAAACAAAAAGTAGATTTTAATTATATACCTGGAGATTCTAGAGACAATCAGTATTTTATTAGAAGTAAAAAACCTCATAAAGGAAAAAAATGAAAAATATAGTTTTTATACCATACATAAAAAGAAAAAACAAATTAGGAGACTCAGGCATAGCACAACCCCGTTGGGATACAGGTTATGATTTTGGAATAGCTTCTTGGGAAAATTGGTGCAAGAAAAACAACCATAAATTAATAATAATGGATGAATTAATGGTACCTGAAGAAGATATGCTTATTACATGGCAAAGATGGAACGCATTAGAAATATTAGAACATAATGGAGTAGAATATGACCAAGTCTTAATAGTAGATGCAGATAGTATAGTACATCCTGATTGTCCTGATTTTTTTAAATTAACAAATAATAAATTTACTTCACAATTAACTGATGGGTGTTATGAATGGGTTAATAGAGCTATAAAAGGATATTCAAATGTGTTTTTTAAGAAAAATGCATGTCTTAAACCTTTTGAATTTTTCCAAACGGGTTTTGTTATAATTAATAAATCTCATAAAGATTTTTTTAAAAAAGTATTTGATTTTTATTGGGATAATAAAGATAAAATTATTGAATCTTACGACACACTTCGAACTGGTAGTGATATATCTCTTTTAAATTGTCTTAGAAAAGAATTCAATGTAGAGTTAAATATTCTCCCTAAAGAATATAGTATTATGGATTTAACACGAAAAAATTTATTATATTTTGATAACCAACAGTGGTGGAAAGATAGTTTAGAAAATACTATAAATTCAGGGTGGGTATATCAATTTACATCAATAGGCAAAAATAATATGGGTAGAGATAGAAAATATTGGATGGAAAGGTTATATAAAGAATTATGGGAGAACAACAATTAAAAACCTGTAAGGATTTTAAAGGAGATAGACCATGTAAGTATTATTGGGTAGATAAATGTTGCCAAAATAATCCAGTTAGTCCATATTATAATGAATATTCACACAGAATATTACTAATTAAATTAGATGCATTGGGGGATGTAATGAGAAGTACAGCTTTAGTTAAAGGTATTAAGAAAAAATACCCAAATTCACAATTAACGTGGTTAGTTAAAGAAAATGCAAAATTTTTTATTAAACATAATCTAGACATTGATAGAATTATGGTATATAATGATGAAAATACAAGAATTTTACAATGTGAAAAATTTAATATTCTTATAAATTTAGATAAGGATGCTAAAGCAACATCAATGGCTATGTTATTTAAATCTGATATTAAACGTGGTTATGGTTTACATGAAAATGGTTATCCAATCCCCCTAAATAAATCTTCTGAATACCATTACGATATTTGTTTAGATAATTATGGTAAAAAAACTAAAAATACAAAAAGTTACCAAGAATTAATATACGAAATTGCTGAAATTGAATATAATAATGAAAAACCAGTATTATTTTTAGATAATAAAAAAGATAAATTTTTTAAAGATAAATTTTTTAAAGATAATAATATAAATAATAAAAATAAAATTATAATTTTAAACACTGGATGTGGTCCTGTTTATCCTCATAAAAAATGGACTTATAGTGGTTACAAAAATTTAATAAAAAGACTAATAGAAGATAATAATACAAAAATAATACTAACAGGGGCTAAAACAGAAATAGAAAGAAATCTTAAATTATGTAGTGAATTTCCTAATTTAATTAATACAACTAACCAATATTCAATAGAAGAATTTTGTAGCCTTATTAATTTATCTGATATAGTAGTTACTGGAGATACAGTTGCTTTGCATATAGCTATATCATTAAATAAAAATATAGTTAGTTTTTTTGGTCCAACCCCTCATCAAGAAATTGATTTATTTGGTCTTGGAGAAAAACATGTAAAAAAAGAATTAGATTGTTTAAATTGTTATGATCAATTTCCCTGTCCTTATGAGGGAAAATGTATGAGTTTAATTAAACCAAAAGAAGTATGGAATTCAGTACTAAAATATATATAAAATAATATGAATATAGAAATAATTTTTGCAGAATTTGGAGATAGATCCAAAGCCAATCAAAAGTGGAATAGTAATATTGGAAGATTAGACCCAACATATTCCCAAATAAAAAAATATATACCTGAAGCTAAAATAGTTTGTTATACTGATGATCCATCTATAGGAGATCATTATGATGTAGAAATTAGATTAATTGATTCTAATAGTACCCCTTTTGATAAAAACTACAGAGAGGGTAGTGGAAAATTAAAATGGGGATACCATTGTTGTGATTATTATCAAGTTCAGGGTTTACTTGATTCTAAAGCAGATATTGTAATATCAGTAGATTCTGATTTAATGTTTGTATCAAATGAAGTAAGAACTTTATTACCTATAATTAATAAATTTGGGATTTGTTGTCCTCAAAATGAAAGACAATTAGTTAAAGTTGATGGTATTCAAGGTAGAGGAAATGATGGTGACTATAATATAGGTGAAGATGAATCTAGAGGCAATATACTAACTTACGATTTATGGTGGTTAGGATTTAAAACAAGTGATGAAAGAGGAAGAAAATGGTTACAAGAATTTCAAAAATTAATGAAAAATAATCCAAAACGTGGTCCATTACAATTAAGTAGAGCCTCATGGAATACTAGTGTATATCCTTATTCAATGCCTATTCAGTGGGGAGTTGGAAGTGGTCATGTTGGATGTGGTAATGAAATAATTTTACACGTAGGACATTCAAATGTTCAAGATCACTATTTAGAAGAAAGAATATGAAAATTTATTGTATATGCTTTGATACATTTCCTAGACACCCTAGGATGGAAAAATTATTTAAGTCAAAAAATCTACATTACGCAGATTATTTAACCCAATCATGCACTGTTTTAACTTTTGCATCAATGTTTGCAGGAGTATCTCCCACAGAATTACGTAACCCTGGAGGTATAGGACATTCTCATACTTATGCATTATTAAATAAATCTGATCAAAAAGAATGGGATAAGAAAATTGTTTTTAAAGATTTACCTGATGATTGGAATATACATTTTCATGCAATGCCTGAAACAAGAGGAGATAATAATTCTATTAGAGATTGTTGGCCAATGTATAATAATCCTAATACATCTCCTGGTTTAAATGATTGTAAACTTTTACCAGATGATATTTGTGGTAGATTTAGGGATTTTAAATTTTATGATTATCAAAAAGACATTGATGAAATTAATTTTATTGAAAAAATGCAAAATTTACCTAATGAAGAAAATCATTTTATATGTTTAAAATATAATCATTATCATGATAAAGAAAGGGGAAAACATGAAGATGTATTTCAAGTTTTTAAAAATATTATTAATAAAATCAATTTTAAAGAAGAAAATTCTTTATTCTGGTTATTTGCAGATCATGGAGAACCAGGAGGAGTTGATGAACTCCAAACCCCTTCAGATTCTTGGTTATCATGGGTTAGTGTTACAGATAATATAAATAATAAAGAAGTTACAAAAAATATAATATCTTCAATGGATTTTAAAAATACAGTTTTAAACAGAGTTTATAATAAAAACTTACCTAATGATGTATTGTCAGAAGTAGATAAAAATAGAATTTATATAGCTGAAGATGGTAGATCTAAAGCAGGAGATGAACATAATTGTACTACTGTTTCTGCAATAAAATATTTAGGTAAAAGTAAATACACCCAATATGTGTATCATAATTCTTCCCAATATGGTATTAAAGAAAGAACAATTATATATGACTCAAGTAAAAAAGGCACAGAGGGAGATATGGGAACAACTAATAGATCATTTGATATCGTTACAATAAATGATAAATTAAAGGATTATTTAAAAAATGGAATTTGGAAATGGTATTTTACACCTAAATAATAATATGGAAAAAACAATTTACGTAGGAATGAGTGCTGATTTAATACATCCAGGACATATGAATATCCTTAAAAATTCTTATAAATATGGAAAAGTAATAGTAGGACTTCTTACAGATAAAGCTATAGCAAGTTATAAAAGATTACCTGCTTTAACATATGAACAAAGAAAAGAAGTAATTGAAGGTATAAAATATGTTAATTCTGTTGTACCCCAAGACACTTTAGATTATACTGATAATTTATATCGTTATAAACCTAATTATGTTTTACACGGGGATGATTGGAAACAAGGAGTACAAAAAAATGCAAGACAAAAAGTAATAGACGCCCTTTCTGAATGGGGAGGTGAATTAATAGAAGTTCCTTATACTAAAGGTATATCATCAACACAATTACATAATTCTTTAAAAGAAATAGGTACTACACCCGAAATAAGACAAAAGAAATTAAAACGCTTAATAGAAAATAAACCAATAGTTAGAGTATTAGAAGCACATAATGGTTTAACGGGTATTATTGCTGAAAATGTATCTTATGGAAATGATGAATTTGACGGTATATGGATGTCAAGTCTAACAGATTCAACAGCTAAAGGAAAACCTGATATTGAATTAATAGATAGATATGGTACATTAAATGATGTATTAGAAGTAACAACTAAACCTATTATATTAGATGGTGATACCGGGGGTAAACCTGAACACTTTGCCTTTACAGTAAAAACATTAGAAAGATTAGGTGTATCTGCAATTATTATAGAAGATAAAGTGGGACTTAAAAAAAATTCATTATTGGGAACTGACGTAAAACAAACACAAGATTCAATTGAAGGATTTTCTAAAAAAATTAAAATAGGCAAATCTTCACTAGTAGGAAAGGATTTTATGATTATTGCTAGAATTGAAAGCTTAATATTAAAAGCAGGTTTAGAAGATGCACTTAATAGAGCTAAAGCATATATTGATGCAGGAGTTGATGGAATTATGATCCATAGCAAAGAAGAAGACCCAACAGAAATATTTAATTTTTGTAATGAATATAAACAATTTAGTAAAAAAGCTCCATTAATAGTTGTCCCTTCATCTTACAACAGTGTAACAGAAGATATATTAATTGAAAAAGGTGCTAATGTTGTCATATATGCAAATCATTTATTAAGAAGTGCTTATCCTGCAATGGTTAAAACTGCTGAATCAATTCTTAAAAATAAAAGAAGTAAAGAAGCAAGTAATGATTATTGTATGAGTATAAAAGAAATACTAAATTTAATACCAGGAACTAAATAATGAAAAGCTTATTTGAAAATATAAAAAATTTAGGATATAATTTTTTTACAGGTGTACCTGATAGTGCTTTAAAATCTTTTCAAAATGATATTTTAAAATCAAAATTTGAGCACGTTGTAGCTACTAATGAAGGACAAGCAATGGGAATAGCTTTTGGGGCAGAAATAGCTGGAAAAAAATCATGTGTATATTTACAAAATTCAGGTTTAGGAAATATAATAAATCCATTAACAAGTTTATGTATGCCTTTTAAAGTTCAACCTTTATTAATAATAGGACATAGACACACACTTGAACAACATAAAGTAATGGGGGAAACTGATGAAAAAATATTAAATATTATTGGGTATAAAAATTATTTTATAATAAAAGGAGAAAATAATGCTAAGTAGAAAAAAAGCTATACATAAAATATTTAAAACACATGGAGCTAGTTCTTTATATATAACAAATACAGGTTATATATCAAGAGCAGTTTATAATGAATTTCCATCATTTCCTAATATACTATACATGCAGGGAAGTATGGGTATAGCTCCATGTATAGGATTAGGTATTGCATTAAACACAAAGAAAGACGTAGTTGTTTTAAGTGGAGATGGTGCGTTATTAATGCATTTAGGAATTACACACACTATAAGAGATTATAATTTATCTAATTTGTTTGTATATGTTTTAGATAATGGGTGTCATGAATCTGTAGGAGGTTATAAATGTTCTAATTTAGAAAATAATTATCCGGGTGTAGATGAAATTATAAAAATATCTAATGACGGTAAGCTTCCTAGAGTAGGTATTAAATCAATAGATAATAAAAAATCATTTAAGTTATGTCTTTAATTGTTTGTTCACCATCAACACAAAACTTTTTAGAGGGAGAAAAATTCATTGTAAATAATCCCCCTACTAAAAATATATTACAATTACAAGGTACATTTAATGATGTTATAGCTGTTGGTGGGGGAGCAGTAATTGATACAGCTAAAATATTATCTAGTAATCCTATAACTTGTTACCCAACAACAGCAGCAGGAGCAACAGCTACTTCTCATTCAGTATATTGGGACGGTGATAATAAATTAAATTTTCATTCTTATATACCTAAAGAAATTAAATTTGAATCAAAATTTATAAAATCTTTACCCGAAAATACACTACAATATACTAGATATGATGCTATAAGCCATTGTTTAGATGTTATATGGTCAAAAGATATTAACAAATTAGATAAAGTAGAAGTAGAAAGTACATTAAATAAATTAATTAGTCCTAAAACAAAACCAATAGATGTAATTAAATTAGGCCATAAAGCAGGAACATTTATCCAAAAAGTACCTACTACTATTTTACACGCATTATCATACCCCATAACAGGTAAGTATGGAATAACACATGGGAGGGCATTAGGTTTTTTAATTCCTCCACTATGTAAGTTATTTAATTTAAAATTAGATATAAAAAAATGTAGTATTCCCTTGGATATTGATATAGATTTTATTATAAATAAAGCACAAACCTATCCTAAATTTTTTAATACTAAAAAACAAATAAATTTAAAAGAATTAACAAAATTATTAAAACATGAAAACTTTAAAGGAACTAACAATAAAATATGATGTTGATGCCTTAGAATTAGGGTATACTGAATATTACGAAAAATTATTTAAAAATATAAGAGAAAGTACACTTAAAGTCTTAGAAATTGGAGTCGAAACAGGAAGATCTCATAGATTATGGTTAGAATATTTTAGTAATGCTACTATATATGGTTTTGATATATTTAAGTTTGGAGTTGATGAACTTAATAGATTACAAGAAGGAAACCCAAACCTAAATAGATCAGTTATGTTTGAGGGTGACCAAGAAAATGTTGATGATTTAGAAAAATTTTTAGAATTACATGGAGGAGATTTTGATATTATTATAGATGATGGTGGTCATACAATGAGACAACAACAAATATCATTAGGAGTATTATTTGATGCAGTTAAGCCTGGGGGATATTATATAATAGAAGATTTACATGCTTGTAGTGGAGAATGGCCAACATTATACGGATACCAAGTTATACATGAAGGAGATACTTTAACAACAGACTTACTCAAAAGTATAGAAAACAAAGATAACTCTATTACAGAAACTAATTATTTAACTAAAGATGTTTTAGATAACATAAAAAATAATGTAGAAAGTTGTACAACAGAAATAGGAAAATATAGTTATACAAATGCAAAAAATTATACTTACAAATGGCCAACTATGTTATCATTTATAAAAAAGAAATAATATGAGTAAGGTAGCAGTTATAGTAGAAACTAGAAAACATAAAGCTTTAAGTTTTGTATTAGAAAATATAATGACTAATATCCCAAAAGACTGGAAATTACAAATATTTCATGGGCTTGATAATTTACAATATATTAAAAACATATTAAAAGATAATAAATTTTTAAAATCAATAGAAGATAGAATTATTTTTACTTCTTTAAACATATCTAGTGTAACACAAGAAGCATCTAGTGAAATTATGTTATCAAAAGAACTTTGGGAAAGTGTAGAAGGAGAAACCATTTTGTATTTTGAATGTGATTCAATATTATGCCCTAATTCTGAATATAAAGTAAGTGATTTCGAACATTTTGATTATATAGGTGGATATTGGGGAAAAGATTTATATAAACTAGACGAAAAATATCCTGTAGTAATGAATGGAGGGATTTCTATTAGAAAAAAACAATTTATGTTAGATATTATAGAAAATGAGTGGGATTCTTATATTAAAAATGGAGGTAACCCGTGTGAAGATTATTTTGTTAGTGCTTGTGTAAAAAATAGACCAACTACTAAACAAGTAATAACTTTTTCTATTGATTGTGGTTATATAGAACCTCTAGAGGGAAAAGCCCCATTTGCTGTACACAAACCATGGGGAGTAAATCCTTTAAAAGGTCATGGTAAAGCATATGAACAAATTAAACAAGTTTGTAAAGAAGTAGAACAATTAAAAAAATTACAAGAAGAAGATGTATAGACCAGGAGAATCAATGAGATTAGAAGACTTAAAAATAAAAGGCTTTAATCCATCAACAATTTTAGATATAGGAGCTCACTCAGGACAATTTTATAGGTGGGCAAAAAATGTATGGCCAGATGCTTTTATATGGATGATAGAAGCTAATGAATGTCATGCAAATACATTATCAAATTTAATAAACCAGAATAATGATAAATATACTATAGCTACTATGGGGGATGTAGAACGAGAAGTTAACCTCTACACTAGAACAGATAAACCCCACACTGAAGGAGCATCATATTACAAAGAATCAGCATATTGGGATATACCTCAGTTAGTAATGAAAATACCAAAAACATTACAAACATTAGATAATTTATTTACAGATGATTCTTCTTTTGACCTTATAAAAATGGATACTCAAGGATCAGAAGTTGATATTATTAAAGGAGGTAAAAATTTATGTAAAAAATCAAAATATATACTACTTGAAGTTTCTTTAACTAAATTAAATGAAGGGGCCCCAACATATGAAGAAACTATGTCTTTTATGGAAGAATATGGATTTGAACAAACAATGAGTATAGGTGAACATTATGATGGGGATAAAATTATACAAAAAGATATAATATTTAAAAATATAAATAAATAACATGAAAAAACAATTTTTAAATTTAGGTAAACAACCTATAGCAAATGGATTCTTATATAAAGATCAAATAAAAGATGAATATTTTTATAACTTAGGTGTTGCTTTTGACGAGGAAACTAAATTAGTAACTCAAACAGAATATGTAGATCCTCCTCTAATGTTTAATGATGGGTATGTTTATAGAGGTTCAATGTCTCAAACAATGAGAGAACATTTTAAATCTTTATGTGAAACATTTTCTTCTAATACTAAAATCTTAGAAATAGGTAGTAATGATGGGGTATTTATTAAAAATTTAAACCCAAAATTTACTGTATCTGTAGAACCTTGTAGTAATTTTGCTAAAGAAACTCAAGATATGGGATATACAACATATCCTGAATTTTGGACACAGGAATTATCAAATAAAATATTAAAAAACCATGGCAAACAAGATATTATATTTGCGGCAAATTGTATTTGCCATATACCTGATTTAGATCAGACATTTAATGCAATAAAATCACTATTATCTGATGATGGGACTTTTATTTTTGAAGATCCTTCACTAGCAGAAGTTATTAATAATAACTCGTATGATCAAATATATGATGAACATCCCCACGTATTTTCAGTTATTGCTTTAGATAATTTATTAAAAAGAAATGGATTACAAATTGTAAAAGTTGAAAATTTACAAGTTCATGGTGGTTCAAATAGAATATTTGCTAAAAAAATAGGTTCAAAAGTAGATAAATCTGTAGAATTAAGTAAATCTTATGAAAGAATATTAGGTTTAGATCAATTTAAAACTTTTAAAAGATTTGCTCAACGTGTTGAACAATCAAAAGAAGATTTAATTAGATTATTAACACAGTGTAAAAAAGAAAATAAAAAAGTAATATCATATGGGGCTACTTCAAAATCTACAACTGTTTTTAATTATTGTAATATAGATTCAGAATTAATAAGTTACATTACAGATACTACTCCTGAAAAACAAGATAAATTATCTCCAGGAATGCATATTCCTGTTATATCTCCTGAACAAGGATTTGATGATACTGTTGATTTTGCTTATTTAGGAGCTTGGAATTTTATTAAAGAAATTAGTAAAAAAGAACATAAATATTTGGATAGAGGAGGAAAGTTTATTACACATGTTCCAATAGTAAAAATAAATTAACATGCATAGTTTTATTAATATACAATATAATGAAGATGATCGAGCTCAAAGGTGCTTAGATATATTTAAAGAATTAGGACCTGGTCAAATAAATGTATCTTATGTCAATTCTACTAAACATGTAGTAGCATGGCATAAACATAATATACAAACAGATTATTGGTTTTGTGTAAAAGGATCTTTTAAAGTTGGTTTAGCTACTCATGAAGAAGGGGCTACATTTGAATATTTATCAGACAAAAACCCACGAGTATTAAAAATACCCCCTGGTATATACCATGGTTATAAAGCACTAGAACCTAATTCGATATTAATGTATTACCTTACAGAAAAGTATAACCCCGAAGATGAATTTAGGGCAAAATTAGGGGATTTTAATGAAATATGGAAAACAAAAGATAAATAATATGAAATTTTTAGAAGCTGCAAAAAACAAAAAACATGGATCAACTCATAAATTAGCAAGCTATTATGATGCGTATGATTTCCATTTCGGAAAATTAGATAGAGAAAAAAAATATAATATATTAGAAATAGGTGTACAGCAAGGTGGAGGGTTATGGACATTAAAAAAATTTTTTCCAAATTCATCTATCACAGGATTAGATATTGATCCTTCATGTTTATTAAATTTAAGTTATGGTAAAAAAAACAACTCCATTTTAGTTTCTTCTCATAATAGTGGAATTGTTTCTTTTAAACAGCATGAAAGTAAAGATGATAATATTGAAATGTTTATAGGATCTCAATCAGATGAAGATTTATTAGAAAAAATACATAAAGAGTCAGGGCCTTTTGATATTATAATAGACGATGGTGGTCACACAATGAAGCAACAACAAGTAAGTTTTTTTAAATTATTTCCATTATTACAGGATGATGGTTTATATGTTATTGAAGATTTACATACATCTTATTGGCCTAAATTTGGAGGAGGGATAGATGTAAATAATAACATGATGTATATTTTAAAATCTATTGCAGATAAGAGCACCTCAAGGTGGGCATCTAGATGTAATAGAGCTGAACCTAGTACAAATACAGCAAAATTAGATTATTTTGATCATTATATAGATTCTGTACACTTTCATGATTCGCTATGTTTTATATATAAAAAATATTGCACAAATATAACAGATATGATTGAAAATTTTAAATCTACTTGCATAAGGGTATAGATATGACACATAACAAACAAATAACAATTAACGACGTTAAATTTTTTAATACTCGTACTATGGTTGAACCTGATGGTAACCTAGTACCAATTGAATCTAACCATGATGTACCTTTTCCCATAAAAAGAATTTTTTATGTGTATGGGGTAAAAAATCAAGATGATAGAGGAAAACATGCTCATTATAAAACAAAACAAGTTTTAATATGTGTACATGGAAAAGTTGAAGTACTAGTTAATGATGGAAATAATCATCAAAAATACTTATTAGAATCCCCTCAACAAGCACTTTATATACCTGAAATGATTTGGGACGAACAGGTTTATTTAACTAAAGACACCGTTTTATTAGTATTATCTAATATGAAATATGTCCCTGAAGATTATATACATGACTTTAAAGAATTTAAAAAACTAAAACAAAATGAAAATAAATAAAAATTTCTCAATACCTCATCTTTCAATAGATAATTTTATTCCTTCAGAAGCTCTAGTTAGAGCAGCAGCTGAAAGTTTTAATCAAATTGATGATTGGGTTAAATATGACAAAAGTGATAACCAAATACAATATTGCTCTAAATTAGGTAGAGACAATGTTCCTACTCCTGCTTTACTTTGTTTAAATCACATTGCTTCCCATTTTGATCCTAATAAAGCTTTTGGATTAACTATAAACGCATTCCCTGACATATCTCATTTTGGAGGAGGTATGATGTTAACACCAAATTCAAATGGAGAAGGTGGATATTTAGGTATGCATATAGATGCAGAAGTTCACGGTAGGAATGAAGACTGGAAAAGAGAATACAGTGCTATTCTTTGTTTATCAGAAGAATATGATTCATCATTTGATGTTAGATTACATGATGGAGAAAACCATACAAGAATACCTTATAAGTTTAATACATTAAATGTTTTTAAATGTACTAAAAATTCATGGCACGGTTTTCCAGAAATAACTAAAGGAATGGACAGAAAAACTTTAGGTGTTATGTTTTGGTCTAAAATGACTGAAGAAGATAAATCTACAGAAAAAATTAAAGCAAAATTTAATAATAATTTAAAATTTTAATGAAAAAAATTTTAATATCTGGAGGTGGTGGAAATTTAGCAAAAGAAATTGTAAAAGCAAATAAATCTTACAATATTTTATCTTTATCTAAATCACAATTAAATATATGTAATAAAGATGAATTAGATAAAATAATATCTGAAATAAAACCAGACATTTTTATACACACAGCAGCTTTAACTAGACCTATGGTTAAACATATTAAATCACCTGACGCTAGTATTAAAAATAATATAATAGGGACTTCTAATGTAGTTTTAACTTGTATAAAATATAATATTAAATTAATTTATATTTCAACAGATTATGTTTATCCTTGTACAGATGGAAATTACTCTGAAGAAGACCCATTAATGCCAGTAAATGAATATGCTTGGTCAAAATTAGGAGGGGAATGTGCAGTTAAGTTGTATAATAATTCTTTAATATTAAGGATGGCTTTATGTCAAAAACCTTTTCCTCACCCTAAAGCTTTAGTAGATATAAAAAAATCATACCTTTATATGGATAAAGCGGCAGATATAATATTAAAACTTATAAACGAACAAGGAATAATTAATGTAGGGGGAGAAACAATGTCACCTTTTGAATTTATAAAAAAAAATAATCCAAACATTAAAAAAAATTATCTTAATGAAATAAAAGATGTTAATATGGGAATAGATGCTTCTATGAATATAGATAAATTAAATAAAATACTTAATAATGATTAATCTATTTAATATACCAAATTATACTATTGATACTTCAAAATTTAACCATTTTATACATGGTGGTATAGTGGAAGAATTTGAGTCCAATTTTAGAGATTATGTAGGGGCAAAATATTCTTGTACTGTAAATAATGCTACTAATGCCATATTTTTAGCTATGTTAAATAAAAACACAACAGTTAATATACCTAGTATGATCCCTCCTGTAGTGGGTAATGCTATATTAACATCAGGAAATAAAATTAATTTTACAGACGATACAAAATGGATAGGTGATTCTTATGTGTTACACCGTTTTAAAGACTATAAAATAATAGACTCTGCACAAAAAGTAGATAGAAATCAATTTATTAAAGAAGCTAATGATAAAGATTTAATGATTTTTAGTTTTTACCCAACTAAACCTATAGGGAGTTCTGATGGGGGAATAATTGTGTCAAATGATTATGAAAAAATAAAATGGTTTAAAGAAGCAACCATGAATGGTATGACATATTCTCGTAATAATTGGGATAGAACAATTAAATTTCCAGGTTATAAAATGTATATGAATTCTATCCAGTGTTACATTGCTAATGAAAATTTAAAGTTATTAGATTTTAAGAAAATGAAACTTAAAAAAATAAGAAATATATATAATACTAAATTAGGTTTAAATAATACATCTGATCATTTATATAGAATTAATGTAGATAACCAAAGTGATTTTATAAAAAAGATGGGGGGTAGTAGTATTATATGTGGTATTCATTATAATACTTTACATAATAATAGAGCATATAGTTCTTACATCCCAAAGACTTGTAAAAATTCTGTTATAGAATCAAAACACACAGTTAGTATACCATTTCATGAAAAACTAAGTGAAGATGAAATAAATTATGTAATAAGCAAAATAAAAAGATATGAGTAGTCCAGATTTTGTAAATATGCATAGGTATCAAGCTATTGAAAGGATTGTGTATCAAAAAGTAAAAGAATGGAAACCTAAAACCATCGTAGAATTAGGCCATGGATCGGGAGCACTAACTACAGCTATGGGTCTTGCTTTAAAAGAAGTAAATAATAATGGTAAAATATATAGCTATGATATTAACGGGACTACTAACTATAATTTAGGATCAATGTCTGAATCTGCTTTAGAAAACATTAAAAAAAGAAATTTAATTGATATAGCTCAATTTATAAAAGGAAATGTATTTGATACGTGGTTAAAAAATCCATTTTCATTTGATTTATTAGTAATAGATATTGATAATACATGGAATATCCTACACAGTATAATTATAGAAAATAGTTTTATTAAAAATGAAATAAAAAAAGGAGCAAAAGTTTTAATTGAAGGAGGAGATTCAAACCACCCTAGAATAAATCAAAACACATTAGATTTTTTTAATAATAGTTGTGGAGAAAAAATTTTTACAATAAAATATTTGGATGGTTCAGGAAGGACAAGTATATCAATTTTAGAAATATGAAAAAATTAGCAGTTATAGCAAGTGGATGGCATTATTCTTCTCATTTTTATGAAAAAATATCCCAACAAAACCCAGTAGAAAATTGGGATATAGATTTATTTATAATATCCCACAGACATCCTGAAGATAAGAATACTATAAAAGAGAAAGAAAAAGTAAGAAATTATAAAGGAGAAGAATTATTTTTTTATTTAGATAAAGTAATGTATGAATCTCCTATAACTAAAAAAGAACTAGAAGATTTAGGATGGAAATATATTAAAAAACCTAATACAATAGGAGATATGGAGGTTTTTAACCAATGGTCTGAAGATTATGATTATAAAAAATATGACTTATTTCTTATAACCCATGATGATAACTTAATTTTATCAGATAATCTATTTAAAGACATACTTGAAAGTAATATCAAATTATATAAACCTATCTCTCAATCAAGATATGGACTTTCAAAACATCAGTTCAATACAGAAGTAGTAGATAATTCTTTAGATTGGTTATTTTTAGATAATGGGTATTCAGAATATATACCTAAAGCTTTTACTCCAAGAGGATCTTTTAGTTTTTATAAAAAAGAACTTATAGATTTACTACCCGAAAATAAATTTAACATGTATGAAAATGGGGGTTATGGAATTGTTAACCGAAAAGGAAAAACAGATAGTGTTGGTTATGATGGAATTAAAGCATGGAATACACATGCTGGTACTTTTAGAGATTCTTTATATGATTTAAATTTAATTGAATATACTCGTTGGTTATCAGATACTAAACGTGTTAGTAAATACTGTATTGAAGGGGAAAGAGGATTTATTAATAATAATGAATGTGGAGAAAATCACTATCAAAATGCAGTAAAAAATATATTTAAAAAATGATAAATACACCTATTGTACATGATAGACATATTGTTAAAGAAATATTTAATAATATGAAAAGTAATAATACTAATTTTAAATCTTTTTTAAAACCAGATGATCTTACAATAGTAACTTGTAGAAATAAGGGTACCATGGAAGATAGAATAATTTCTCACTTAAAAGGCTTTGAAGATATTTCTATATTAGAAAATAATTTAGATTATTTAGGAATAGAAGACCTAGTAGTTTTAACAGATGATAGATTGCCTTGGCGTAATACCTTTAAATTTGAATTAATATATAATTATTTAAAATCAAATAAATGTACAACAAAATATTTTATGTGTTGTGATGCTATAGATGTAATATTCATTGATGAACCTCAAAAAGTTATAGATATATTTGAATCTTTTAATTGTGACGCTTTATTTATGTCTACACATTCTACAGATGGTTATAATTGTATGCCAGAAGTTAAGAAATTTGTAGATGAAACTATTAAAAGTAATGGAAGATACTTAAATAGTGGTGTTTATATAGGCAAGACAGATTTTATAAAAGAAATATTTGAAGAAGCAATGAAATATGCTATTCCTCATGGAGTTACTATGGATGAATATCGTAATTATCTAAATAATAATCCTCTAAATTATCCTCAAGGATCCCAAGATCAAGATATATTTAGATTTTTAGAACCTAAATTTTACCCTAGACTAAAAGTAGATTATAAAAATAAAATGGCATACAGAAGTTAAAAACTATGAAAAAAATACTAATAACAGGAGGTTCAGGAACAATAGGAAAAGCTTTTATAAAAAATTTTCCTCAATACAAATATTATAATATTAGTAGAAATGAAAACTCCATAGCAGATTTATCAAGAGAATACCCTTATGTTAAAAATTATGTTGGTAATATAGAAGATAAAGATTTTTTAATACGAACTTTCAAGAAAATAAAACCAGATATTGTTATTCATGCTGCAGCTATGAAACACATTAATATAGCAGAAGAAAATCCTATTCAAGCATGTAATGTTAATGTGATAGGAAGTTTAAATATAATATCAGCTAGTATAGAAACAAATGTCCCTATTACTATAGGAATAAGCACAGATAAAGCATGTTCCTCTGAAAGTGTGTATGGTGATACTAAATCGCTTATGGAAAAATGTTTTACATATGCAAATAACAATAAAAATAAATTTGCAGTATGTAGATTTGCTAATGTAACTCATAGCAATGGGTCAGTATTGCCTTTTTGGTTAGGTTTAGCAAAACAAGAAAAAACATTAAAATTAACTAGTAAAGATATGAATAGATTAATGTTTTCTCAAGATGATGCTGCTAATTTAATTTATAAAACAATAAATAAATGTAGTAAAGATGGGGGTGGGTTTACATGTTCTTATAAAATGAAATCTGTTAATATGTTAGATTTAGCTAAAATTATTTCTAATTCTATTAAAATTGTAGGTCTTCGCCCAGGTGAAAAGTTAAATGAGGATTTAATAAATAAAAAAGAAATAGATTACACTTATATAGAAGATAATATGATTTATATTTACAAAGATAAAAATCCAGATAATAATAAATTAACTAAAGGATATTCATCTGCAACAGCAGAAAAAATGTCAATAAAAGAAATGAAAGAATTAGTATGGGGCAAAAAATAGCATGGTTTACAGAAGGGGGATGGAGTGGTAAAATCCCTAGAAATCATAAAGGTATGAGAAATGATTCTGCATGGATGTGTGTGTTAAATGCTATACATTATCCTATATGGGAATCACATAACATACAAGAAAAATATGATTTAGGAATTGTAACTTTACCTAAAACTAATATTGATAAATTAATACAATATCCATTAATAGAAAATTTACGTAAATGTTGTAAAAAAATAGCATATATGCAAGAAGGACCACATTGGTACTTTCAAGATTATCCATTAAACCAACAAATATGGTTTTATAATACATTACAAGAAATGGATCTATTATACGTCCATAATGAATCTGATATTCAATATTTTAAAGGACTAACAGATAAAGAATGTAAATTAATGCCTACTTTAATGATTGAAGATTTAATTAAAGATTTACCTATAGTTAAAAGAGAAAATATCATGATAGGAGGTAATTTTTGTAATTGGTATGGGGGTTTTGATTCATATATGGTAGCACAAGAAGCAGATTGTCCTATTTATATTCCTACTATGGGAAGAAAAATTGAAGGAGAAGAACAAATGCCTAATTTAAATCATTTACCTTTTATGGATTGGTTAAGTTGGATTAAAAATTTAAATAATTTTAAATATGGTGTTCATTTAATGAGAACACATGCAGCTGGGACGTTTGCATTAAATTGTGCTTATTTAGGTATTCCTTGTATAGGTTATGAGGGATTAGATACACAAGAAAAATGCCACCCAAATTTAACAGTTAAATTAGGAGATTTGGTTACTGCAAAGAAAAAACTTACATTACTTAAAAATGATGAACATTTTTATACAGAGTGTTCTACAACATCAAAATTAAATTATAATAAATATTTTCATGAAGATAAGTTTAATCCAACCAGGTAGAAATAATCTTAAGTATTTAAAATGGTCTTATGATTCAATTAGAAAAAATCAAGGCAACCACGAAGTACAAATTTGTGTAGCAGATGATTTTTCAAATGATGGTACATGGGCTTGGTGTCAAGCAATGATGGCTAAAGATGGTGCATTTAATGCAATTAGAAATGAAGGACCAGGGCGATTAGGTCACACAATTTTATATGACAGATTAGTTAATGAAGTAGCTGAACATGATATTTGTATGATTTACCATGCAGACATGTATTTGTGTCCTAGGGCATTAGATTCAATTGAAAAACACCTTACAGATAAAACTATAGTATCACTTACTAGAATTGAACCACCACTACACCCTGATGGGCCTGAAAAAATATTATTAGACTGTGGTATTGAACCTGAAGAGTTTGATGAAGATATGTTACTTACCCAAATAAAAAGACTAAAAACAAAAAACAAAACAACAGAAGGTATATTTGCACCTTGGGCATTTTATAAAAAAGATTTCCAAGAAATAGGGGGACATGATCCTTTGTATGCACCTCAATCTAAAGAAGACAGTGACATATTTAATCGTTTTCAATTAAATGGAATTAAGTTTATACAAACATGGGAAGGGTTTGTTTATCATATGACTTGTAGAGGTAGTAGATTTGCAGATGGAGCAACACGAAACCCAGATGGTCAAGTATTTATGAAAAATAGAGAAACAGACGAATGGTTAACCCAAAATTTAAAAGCAACTCGTAATTTTATTCGTAAATGGGGCCATTTTGTAAAACATGATACATTTTTAAAACCTATTATACCTCATAAGTATGATGTAGGAATTATTTTAGATGTTAATAATCAGGAGTTATTACACGCTTTAGAACCTTGGTGTAGTAATATATATTGTGGTGTTGGGGTTGATTTAAGACAAAATTATATTAATAAAGAACAACCTAATACAATTATAGATTTATCTAAAAAAGTATTACCTTATAATAATGAAAAAAATAACGAAATATTAGTAACTGTAAATAATAAATTTACACAACAAGATTTTGGGTATATTCAACAATTATCTGAAATATTAGATGATAGTGGTGAACCAGGATTCCATGGTGAATTAGGAAATATTATAGTTGAAATATTTGAAAAAATGAATACGTACGAAAAGGATTTAATAATATGCAAAAAGCAATAGTAACTGGAGGAGCTGGTTTTATAGGTTCAAATTTAGTAGATAAATTAATAGAACAAGGTATAGAAGTAACTATACTAGATGATTTATCTACAGGAAAAAAAGAAAATATTAACCCAAAAGCTAAATTTATTGAATGTGATATATCAACTGTATCACAAGCAGATTTAATCTTTTATATAAATGGTGCTGACGTTGTGTTTCATACAGCGGCAAAAGCTAGAGTACAACCGTCTATTGATGATCCTATAACATTTAATAAGGCAAATGTAGATGGAACTTTAAATATGTTATATGCATCCCATAAAGCAAAAGTTAAAAGATTTGTATATAGTGCTAGTAGTTCAGCTTATGGAAATGCTACTAAATTCCCAACACCTGAAGAACACCAAACAGATCCATTATCACCTTATGGTTTACAAAAATATATTGGTGAACAATATTGTAAGGTATTCAGTAAAATATATGGGTTAGATACGGTGTCTTTAAGATATTTTAATGTTTATGGTGAAAGAATGTTATTAGAAGGTGCTTATTGTTTAGTATTAGGAATATTTGCAAAACAAATGTTAGAAGGAAAACCATTAACAATTAATAATGATGGTAAACAACGTAGAGATTTTACTTATGTTGGTGATATTGTTAATGCTAACATATTAACAGCTACAAGAACAGAACCATTTAAGGGAGATGTTTTTAATATTGGTAATGGTGAAAATTATTCTGTTAATGAAGTTGCAAAAATATTTGGTGGTAAGACAATAAAAGGAAAAGATGTTTTAGAGCCATTTCAAACATTAGCTGATAATTCTAAAGCATTATTGTTATTAGATTGGGACCCCCAAGGTGATTTACCTACATGGATAAATAATTATAAAAAAGAATTAGGAATATGAGAAAAATAGGAATTATTGGAAGAGGATTTGTAGGATCAGCTGTTGAATTTGGGTTTTCAGCCCAAACAGGATGTGATGCCAATGTTAAAGTATATGATAAAGATCCAACAAAAAGCACCCATACATTAGAAGAAACAGTAAACGAAACAGATGTAGTATTTATATCAGTTCCAACACCATCTAATACTGATGGAAGTATTCATTTAGGTATATTAGAATCTGCTTTATCCGATATTAATAATGTATATAAAAATAATGCAATTATTCTAATACGTTCAACAGTAACACCTGGTACTACTAAAAAACTTCAAGAAAAATTTACTAATTTACGTTTAGTATTTAATCCAGAATTTTTAACTGAACGTTCAGCTAAATTTGATTTTATAAATCAAGCTAGATTTATTTTAGGGGGAAAAAAAGAAGACACAAATATAGTAGCAGAATTATATAAATGGAGATTTGGAGATAGTGTGCCTTGTATTGAAACTAATTTTGAAACAGCAGAAATGATAAAATATATGAATAATTGTTTTTTTGCAACTAAAGTTTCATTTATGAATGAAATGTATGATATAGCTAACAAATGTGGGGTAGATTGGAATATAGCAGTAGATGGATGGGTTAGAGATGGTAGAATAGGACACACACATTTAGCAGTACCTGGTCCTGATGGTAAAAGGGGATTTGGTGGTAGTTGTTTTCCTAAAGACGTACAAGCAATGATTACTTTTGGAAATAGTCTTAATGTAGATATGAAAACTTTAAAAGGAGCATGGGAAACTAACTTAAATGTTAGACCCGAACGCGATTGGGAAAAATTAGAAGGTAGAGCTATTATAAAAAATGAAAAAACAAAATTAAATAAATACTTAGAACAAGACCCCCTATCTACAGATGCTAAATTTTCTGAATATTTATAATAAAACACATTATGGAAAAATACATATACAGAGCAAAATTAGACAGAGTAGTAGACGGTGATACAGTAGACGCCTTAATTGACGTTGGATTCGACATATGGTTTAAAAAACGAATTCGTTTTATGGGTGTAGACACTTGGGAATCAAGAACAAGAGATCTTGAAGAAAAAAAATTGGGCAAACTAGCAACAGAACGAACACGTCAATTGTTAGAAGATGTATCAGCTAAATCAGGTTACTTTAGACTTAAATCACATGGTGTAGGAAAATATGGTAGAGTATTAGGTGAGCTTTTCGTTATGGATGTTGATGGTAAACAATGGAATGTTAATAAGACACTAATAGCTGAAGGTCATGCTTACGTTTACGATGGGGGTAAGAAAAAAGTATTCACCTCGTAAAGTTTTTCTATATGTATAATAAAATAAAAACTATGTGGGGAATATTTAAAGACAACAACGAATGGAATGAAAAAAACGTAGTAGGATTTATTGCGTTTTTAGTTATGGTACTTTTTGCATTATTAGATTTAATGACGGGATATTTAGGTAAAGATTTAGTAATAAATGAAACTATATATGATTCATTTACTTGGGTGGTATTAGGTTGCTTTGGTATTGCAGGAGCTGAAAAATTTGCAAAAAAATAAATTATGAATTGGAAAGACATAAAAAACATTATTAAAGAAGAACTTAAAGAAGCTACAACTGTAAATGCAGGTGGTTCTAAATTTAATTTACGTACAGGTGTAAATAAAAACCCAACTAAATTAGGTATTAAACTTCAATTTGAACCTATGGGAGGTGCTTTATCAACTGATGTTAAAAGTAAATTAGAAGTTGCTTTACAAGAAAAACTAAATCAAGCATTAATGCAGTACGACATGCAAATAAGTAAGGATACAGATGTGCCTCGTCCTGAAGTAATTGGATTTTTTATCCCATTAGCACAAATAAAAAATTTAATAGTTAAATCACTTACAGGTCAAAAAGTAGATAAACCAGTTGCAGCTGCTCCTGAACCAGAAGGAGGTGAAGATGCTGATATTGAAGAAATGATTAGAGCTGAAATGCTTAATGAAATGAGAGTTCGTGATTTAAATGAAATTTCAAAAGTAGTTAGTAAAGATGACTTTTACGAATTTATAAATAAAGGTAATAATATACTTCGTACATTAGAAGAAAATGGTAGATCAGTAGCTGAAGCTAAAAAATATTTAAAATACCTAGTAGCACATAACATAATGTAATGACTAGAAAAATTCCTATTATTTCACTTGAAGATTTTGAAGCTAAAGCTAAAAAACCTATTATGATGAGGAGTTTAGTAACAAGCATAGCTAATGGGATAAAAAATAATCTAGAATCAGTTAGTGTAGCAGAAATTAAACACCATGATGTAGTAATAAGTGTACCTAAAAATGAATGGAAATCAGGTTTAGAAAACGCTATTGAATATTATATTAAAACAGAAGAGTATGAGGTATGCTCAAAAATAAAACAATTAATTAAAAGGTTATAATGGCAAATTATGCAATGGCTCTTAAAAAGTCAAAAGATTCAAACGGAATTGTATTTAAAACAAATGCTAATTCATTAGAAGAAGCAAAGGAATATTTTAGAAAGTTAAAACAATTATCTAAAGAAAATTTTGATAAATTATTTATAGTATCAAAAATAAAATATGGCATTTAAAGTATTAAAACAATTAATCCCTGCTCCTTCAGGATCAGACCCTTCTTGGGCACAAAGAAACGTTTGGGTAGAAAAATTAACATCAGATGATACAGTAGATGAATATGTGTTAGAAAATGATGCTATAAAAAAAAGAGATGAACTAACAGAGGCTGATACAACTGGAAGATTATATAGAGTAATAGAATCATAAAATAAATAAAATGAAGTACACAAGAGAACAAATTCAAACAACAGTAGAAGATAAAGGATATAAGTATTTTCATGATAACTTAAATAAGGGGTATGATGTTAATATTATTGGAGTTAGAAATTCAAAAACAAAAGGTAGAGTAACAAATGCATTTGATGATGTATTAACTATATCGTTTAAAATAGATGGCGAATGGCAATATTATGAATTTGCTTGCACTACAGATCCAGGATCACATTGGGTTAAAAATATTTTAAGTGAAAAAGGTGTTGCTATACTAAGACCAGATCAATATAGAGGTTCACATAAATTAGATTTACACCAAGGTAAATATTTAGCGTTAAGACAAAAATCAAATGTAACTGTTTATAGAGATAATAATCGTGATGCAAAGTATGATTTAAATGAATCTAAAACAGAAACAGGTATATTTGGAATTAATATCCATAGAGCAACAGGTAGAACAGGTGGTAAGTCTACAAGAGTAGATAAATGGTCTGCAGGTTGTCAAGTAATTGCTGACAATGATGATTGGCATACATTTTTAGACATTTGTCAAACATCAAGAGAAATTTATGGTAATTCATTTAGTTATACATTAATTGAAAGTAAAGATTTAGGTTAAAAAAATAAAAAGGTTATGTCGAAAGAGGAAAATGTTAAAAAAATAAAATCATATATTGATGATGTTTTAAAAACTAAAAGTAGTTTAAAAGAAAAACTACCTTTAAAGATATCTAAGAAAAAACAACTATTTTGTGATATGCTTAAAGACTTACAATTTGCAAATGATAGGTCTATAGGGTTAAAACATGATTATAAAATAGATATGTTAAATTATGATGATCCCTTTTATACAGCTATAGAAAATTTAATTAAACTAAACTTTAATCAAGAACAACAAAATATAATAAATTGGTGGTTATACGATAAATTTCTCCCTACAGGTGAAATGTTAGTATTAACTAATAAAGCTACTGAAGAAATTATACCTAGTGATACTCCAGAAGACGTTTGGGATTTGATTCAAGAACATGAAAAAAAAGATATTAAGTAAAGACATGATTGAACGTGCTATGAAGCACACTAAATCAAATATGTCTGCAGCTCGATTTTTAGGTTGTTCATATCCACATTATAAACAATACGCTAAATTATACAAAAACGAAGAAGGACAAACACTGTTTGAAGCACATTTAAACAGACAGGGTAGAGGTATATCAAAACATCTATATAAAAAAAAGGATCTTACACCTATAATGGACATATTAGAAGGTAGAGTTGACATAGCAAATTATAGTCCTAAAGACATAAAAGAGCGACTCATACACGAATCTTTAATCGCAGAAGAATGCAATAGCTGTGGATTTAATGAACGTAGAGTGGTTGACTATAAAGTGCCATTAATATTAAATTTTATTGATGGAAACGCAAAAAATTGGAAGTTAGAAAATCTTGAATTGTTATGTTACAACTGTTATTTTTTAAATGTTGGTAACGTATGGAGTGATAACCAATTACAACAAATGGAAGATCATAATCAAAAAAATAAATTCAATAACGATCCAGAACCTGATTGGGAAATGGACGAATCTCACATTGAACATCTTAAAGGTCTCGGTTTATGGGACGATACAGAAGATGGCGAACAATACATAAGTAATACATAAAAAACTTGGATATTTGACTTATTTTTCTTACATTTAACCATATTAAAAAAGGAAATTATGAGTAAAATGAAAGAATGGAGCGAAAAAGTAAGCTCAATAGAGTATGGTTCTAATTTACAAGAACCAGTTACACAAGAAGAATCACAAGCAAACCATGATGCATGGTGGAGTAGTTTAACTGATGAACAAAAACAACAGTTATATGATAATCAAGAAAAAGCATTTGAGTTAACTATAGAAGAAATAAACTATAAAAATGAATAATATATCACAAGAACGTTTTTTAAAAGCTAAAAAGAAAGTTACTAAAAAATACCCAGGCGCTCATACTATGATAGATCCACAAGGTAAATATTTTGTTGCTACTGAAAATGGTCGTGATATAAATAACTTACAAATAGGCCAAACAATGGATGCTTATGAGTTTGAAGATGAAGATGATTTGTATGGTTTTAATGCAGCATTAAATAAAATTACAACTATACCCCACTCAAATACAATTAAGGAGGCTTGGTTGACAACTGAAGTAGCAATTAAATCATATCATGTTGTAAACAGAAATAGTAATAAATTCAGTGACGATAAAGTCATGAAAAAAATGATGAAAGATTTTGAGTGATATAAAAATAATACCTTTACTTATAGGGATGGGGATGTTTTTAATAGCCCATATCTTGACATTTTTTCAATTAAATGGACAATTTTTATATAAGTCATTTGCTAAAAATGAATGGTTAGTAGCAGCAGCAGGAGTTATATTATCGTTTTTTTATATAT
>Ga0181394_1000183_pt1 | contig 27338 bp, 31 predicted proteins | sample 17SPOviralmetaG_FD_130123 | JGI IMG/M metagenome (GOLD analysis project Ga0181394, IMG submission 130123) | Marine viral communities from the oligotrophic San Pedro Time Series (SPOT) site, San Pedro Channel, CA, USA - 17 SPOT_SRF_2010-11-23 | ecosystem: Environmental > Aquatic > Marine > Strait...
CAGTTCTAGGCGTTTCCTTAGAATCTGTATTTGTATTATTTACTTTACTCATATATAAAAAAAGCCTCGTAGATTAGACCACAAGGCTCATTAACTAACTAAACTATATTGCGTAGAGTACGCAAATACTTTTAATACCATAAAATTAATAATAATTATGCATATTCTATGGATAATATAATATTTTTTTATAACCTATTCATCAAATGGGTAATCCCTACCATTTATTATATCGTAGATTCCTGTATCGTCTTCAGACCTTTCTAGGTAGAGGCGTGTCACCTTTCCACTGATTAAATCTTGTACGGCATCCATGAGTTTGTACAATGCTTTTTGGGATAATTGTTTGTCTTTTTCTGTTGTTTTATGGTTTAGTAATGACATTCCTGAGCGTATTTTGCATTTAGCAAGGTGAATGGTTTTTCTGTCGTAGTGATAGGTTTGTTTTATGTAATCTAATGTGTCGATACACTTTTCTACAAGATCTTTATATTCTTGAAGGTGTGTCTTTGTTGGCATAAATTATATAATTGATTATATTTATGCACAGAAATATAACAAATTATACATATGATTCATAAGATTTTAGAGGAAAATGACAAAAGACTCAAAAAATTGAATCAAGAATACAACCCCTACACAGGCGCAGGAAGTTCAATTCCAAGAAAAAAATTCAGATTATACAACAAGAAAGGTAAGCCTTTTTACATACCAAAGTCTATGAACATTTACGATGGGTATAAGTCTTTTGAAGACTACTGTGATGATAACAATTTAGTTACAGACAAGGTTCTGCATCAGTTTGTTGTGTATAGAATCATACATGATTTTGAATTTTTCTGTGTGATGTGCGTAAAAATAAAAGATAAGGAGTCGGAAAAAATCATACCCTTTGTTTTAAGAAAAGCACAGTCAAAACTTTTAGTAGCCCTTGAATCGCAAAGGGTTAATGAAAAACCCATACGGGTAATCCTTACCAAAGCAAGGCAATGGGGAGGATCTACTCTGATTCAGATATACATGGCATGGCTACAGCTTATGCATAAGAAGAATTGGAACAGTGTGATAGCTGGTGATGTAGAAGCTCAAGCCATTAACGTAAGGAGCATGTACACAAGACTTATAGAGAACATACCAAAAGAAATCGCTAAGTACAGCCTCGCTAATTACGAAAACTCACAAAAAAACAAATGGATACCAGAAAGGGGTTGCGTGATAAGAATAGGCTCTGCTCAGAAACCAGACACGATTAGATCATCTGATATTGCTATGGCACACCTCACAGAAGTAGGTCTATGGAAAACAACACAAGGTAAATCTCCAGACGATATGGTCCAGTCGATACTTGGTACCATTCCTTCTATACCCTACTCTTTATTTATTATGGAATCTACAGCTAAAGGCGTAGGTAATTACTTTCATTCTACATGGTTAAAAGCAAAGAGAGGCGAAAATAACATGAAAGCCGTTTTTGTTTCATGGTTTGAGATAGAACTTTACCAAAAGCCCTTTAAAAGCAAGAACAAAAAAATTAAGTTTTACGAATCTCTCAACTCCTATGAAAAAACACTATGGAAGAAAGGAGCATCTCTTGAGGGAATACACTGGTACAGAGAGAAGTACAGCGAGTTTGGGGAAGACCTATGGCGTATGCAGAGTGAGTTTCCTAGTAACGACAGAGAAGCGTTCCAGTCTACTGGAAGAAAAGCTTTCTCTCCTGCTTATATAATAAACCTTAGAGAGCTTTTAAGAGAACCACAGCTTGTGGGTGATGTCTTTCCTCAAGTGGGAGGTAAAGAGTGTTTAGAAGACCTCTCGATACTTGAAACAAAAAAAGGTAATCTGAAGATATGGAGGTTTCCAGAAGATCCTCCAACAGAAAATATGAAGAACAGATACTGTGCATTTGTAGATATTGGAGGAAGAACAGAAAAGGCAGATTACTCGGCTATCACTGTAATTGATAGGTACGATATGATGAACGGAGGAATACCAGTAAGGGCATGCTCATGGAGAGGTCATTTGGATCAAGATCTGTTTGCATGGAAAGCTGTTCAGATAGCAAAAGCCTATAACAATGCACTCCTTGCGGTAGAGGTAAACTCACTTCAAACAAAAGGCATGGGAGCTGAGGGCAATCATTACCTAACAATTCTAGATGAAATATCCGAACACTACGATAATTTATTTACCAGAACCTCCATTGATCAGATCAGGGAAGGTCAACCAAAAAGATATGGATTTCACACAAACAAGGCATCTAAGACAATGATGATAGACAACTTCAATAAGTTGCTCCGTGAGAGGGGCTACGAAGAATACGATGAGAGAGTGTACTACGAAGCTGATTACTATGAATTAAAAGCAGACGGCAGCATGGGTGCGGTTGATGGGCAGAACGATGACATGCTCATAACAACTATGGGTGCTTTGTGGCTCGCTACGAGTTATATGGACCCATGTGTGGAAGTGGACGTGGAAAGTCATCATAGGTATATTAACAGAAGGTCATCCTTCGTAGAAATTTAAAAATTATGGCATACAGAGTAAATTGGTTTTATAACGCAAAAAAGAAAAATAAGTACAACGCAAAAAGAACGGAGTGGAACGGGCATAAGTACGATTCAAAAAAAGAGGCGGAGTACGCAATGTATTTAGAAGACAAAAAGCGTGCTGGAGAGATAAAGGATTGGGAACCACATCCTAATTTAAAAATATACGCACCTACTGGTGAGTGGCTGTTTAATTACAAGATAGATTTTCTTGTGAAACACCACGATGGTGAAGATGAATACATAGAAGTTAAATCAGCCATAACAGCTAAACAATATGCTTTTACATTAAAATGGAGAGTGACAAATGCCATGATGAAGTACAATTACCCAGACGCTATATTAACATTAGTAAAGTGAAAAAGACTTTTTACAAGTATTTAAAATCACACGAATGTGCTACCATTAAAATATGCAGAGACAATGAAACCCTTATGCTTAAAAATAAATGGACAGACGTAAAGCATAAATGGTGGAACGGTGAGGAAAATATAAAACTCTCTAGAGTTGATTTAATGGCCTATAAAAAGTATGAAGAAGAATTATAATTTAAAAATATTTTTCACATTTTTAATAATTTGTAGTTCAGGTTTTTTCTTTTGATTATCCATAATAAACTTACCAAATTCATCATGATTTTCACGTGCTGTTTTCACGGCTGATATGACTTTTTTTAAGGATTTGGTATTTGTCAAAATTATATCTGTTATCCCTGGGTAATCTGAATGCGCAGAAACAAAATATAAATTATGTGAAGTCTTATAGTGTTTTTTCAAGGGTTTTGATGCATGAGCCGTAAGCACTATACAGTCATTGGTATCACAATTAATTAAATTCTCAAATGGATTTATATTGAACGGTAGTTCAACTCTTTTCTCATACACCATTTTTGATTTAAATTTTCCTGCTTGTATAAAATTTAATTTATTAAGTGTGTGTTTTGTTATATCTGGTTTGACTTTAAAATACTTCATATTACTTAATTATTACATTGCATCAAATGGTCTATCATTTTATTTTTTCTATTAATTTCTTTTTGAAGATTATTTTTTTCTTTACTTAGCTCATTAAATCTTTCTTCTAAGAAATCTCTAGAGGTATACATAGAAGCCTCACCTGTTAAGAACCAGTGAGCATTCAGATCAAAGTAGATGATCATATTAATAATCCAAACTACAGATGGTATAGCATTACCATTTTCAATTTGATATATACTCTGCTGTGTAGTATTAACAATAACAGCCATTTCTTTTTGTGTCAATCCTATGCTATTTCTAAACTTTTTAAACCTTTTTGAATAAGACTTAATATTTGGCACTATTACCTTGTGATTGTAATCACCTAATTCTAATTCGTTCTTATCATTTAAATTAATATTTTCAAGCTCTTTAGAGTATAATTTTAAAGCTTTTTTAAGACCCACTTCTCTGGGTGAATTGTAGTAGATATTTTCATTTCTAATTTCATCTATGGTGTATGGTTTACTTAAATTAGAAATGTTTTTATTTGGCATTTTATTCATATTTATTATTTAACACTTACAATATAACAATAAAAATATATAATAATTGATATTTATATAAAAAAATTAAGAAAATTATAAGGTATATATAAGATATATCTTAGGTATAAATAAGTTAATCTATAAAATCATAATAGAAATTCTTATTTTCACTATAGTTTACACTATAATCGAAACACGTTAAGACATTGTCTGTGACCCAATACCTTACAAATAATCTATTAATTGGTCTAATTTCTTCTCGCATTTTCTTTGTATTTTTATGAAATGAGGGTTGTCTAACTCTTTAATGTTTTCCATTATGTCCATAAGCGTTTGAATTTTTTCACTGATACATATCTGCTCAAATCTTTCAAACTGCTTGTTGTTAATAAGGTTTTGTAATTCGTTTTCTAACTCTTCTCTTTGTTCTTTATTTAATCTTGGCATATCTAAAATTTATCTCCTATAAGCTCGTCTATATATTCTTGTATTTCAGATAGCTTACCGTCTAGCTTCATCATGATATTAGGTATCCACCTTGTTATTTCTTTGCCGTTTTGGTATAAGACAACAGTTGGAACTGCCATAACCTCATACTTTGTTAGTAAAGACATGTCTGTGTCCATGCTAACCCTGTATTTTTTACAATTCATTAATTTTTTAACTTGTACAGCATTTGCATCGTTCCATGAGGCGTAAAACTCTACAACCACAATACCTTGCGCCGTTTTTTTTTCAAAGTCATCGTCGTGTAAAAAAGCTTGAGAAAACGTTACAAATGGAAAAGACAACATTAAGATTAACCACATCCATTTAACTTTATTTGCCCAGTACGCTGCGCTCATTTTTCCTTTTGCTATATTTTTTCTATGCCTTGCCTTAAATGATTTTCTTCTTGCTTTATCCTTGGCAGATTGTGGGTTTTTACCTGCACCACTTACACCTTGTTGACCAAACCTAATTGTTTTTACTTTGTCACCTACTTTTGCTACAACAACATGTGATTTTTTTGGATGACCAGGAGTTCTCTTAGGTTTATTGTATCCACTGACACCAAGCCTAGTCAATCTTGAATCTTTCTTCTTCATGCGTTTCTGACTTTTCTTGCCGTACTCTTGCTGTACTTAGCTCGTTGTTTTCCTGATTTGCTTGCTGCTCTTTTTTTTCTATTTGTTGCTGCTTTTTGTGCAGATGTCATATTTTTTCTAACCTTTTCTGGTAAGTACCTTCCTCTTTTAGCTCTTGGTTTTTTTTCATCTCCTTTAGAGACATATCCCCATTTTTGTTTGGACCATTTCGATAATCTGTTTCCAGATGATTTTTTACCTTTATATCCACCACCAGCTTTTTTATAACGTGCAGTAGCTATCTGAGCTTTTCTTGCACTCCACTGCCCAGATCTACCTCCTTTCGTACCCGATTTGACATTAGAAACTATTCTTTTCCAAAGCTTAGGTTTTGTTTTTACAGCAACTTTACTCATATCCTTTCAATTAATCCTATTATAAAAAAAAGCATAAACAAAACAAATGAGAAATACATTCCCAGTTCTTCATTAGACTTAGATTTAAAAAAAATTTTTACCTTATTCATCTGTCTTTCTTTTTTGCTAATTCTACTTTTATTTCATCAATTTCATCTTCAATCTCATCAACCTTACTAATGAGTTGTTGTAAGGTCATTCTCGACATTTCATCTTTCATTTTAAACTCGCTTCTAGTTGGAGGATAGGTATTGATAGCTTGTGGATCTCCTGCGTCGATCGTATACTGTCCAGATCCTATTTTAGGTAGTTTTTTTGCTTCTTCAATGTCTTCTTGTATTTGCATGTAAAACATTACAACCATAACTATTCCAGCAATTAATCCACCAATTGTTTTGAGGCTTAATGAAAAATCGCTTTTACCATCGCCGTCATAATCTACACCTATCTTGGTATCCTCAGAAATTTCTCTTACTTCTTTATTCATTAAAAATCATCTTTTGTAAACTGCCAAAACATCAATAAAAAAAACAAAGCCATAAATAATAACATAGGTACTTCCCAGAAGTATAAAGGGTCTTCCAAAAACTTATTTATTACTTGATTTATTGCTTCAAATGTTTCCACTTTATTTAAAATTATAATTCACTCCAACCTGTGCATTGTATATCTTCTTGTCCCATAACTTTGAATACTCTGCTTCTATATAAAAACCAAATTGTTTTTTCTTTCCTATGTATATACCCGTCAAAAGACCTACTTGATAATCAATCCATTTATCCTCAACAAAAGAAACATATGAAAAATCTTCGTCTCCATGCAGAAGTTTGTTTATAGGCATAACGCTTATCCAATTATGTAAATAAAATTTATCGGAGTAATGATACACGTCGTATCCAACGATAGCTGACACGTAACCAAAAGATTTAAATTTTGATAGTTTCTCTCTGTTGTATCTGTTTACCAGCCTTTTATAAACATGTTTTCTAAAGTCTAGATCAGAATCTGCTACCCTTACGCCAGTAGTATCTGTCCAGTACCAATCGATCGATTTTTCTGGATCTCCTATAATATAGTAACCATGGTCCTTATAACCGTAATCATTAGCTAAGTCCCACCAATTGACGGTGTCTGGTTCTAAATATTCCTCTATAGGGTTATAACCAAAAACTTTTTCCGAATTTCTGTAAACAGCTCCAGCTGATATATTAACTTTTGATCCAATAGGAAACCTAAACCTAACATCTGCTGCGGTATACTTTAGATTTATAGCTCCCTCGTTTCTTTGTTCAGCCTTGACGATAAATCTCTTTCCTAAGTACCTCACAAAATACCTTTGGTTTTTATACTCATCTCCTCTGTTTTTGATCCAATCGTTTTGGAAGAGATATTCCCAGCCCTTTACAGCACCTATATTTGAGGTTAGAGAGACGTTCTGCTCACTTCCATCATAATACCTATTCGCTCTGTTTTCGTAGTCGAAACGGGCTATTTTTCTTATACCAATAGAGTACCTGTAATCGTACTTTGGCTCAATGGTAATGTCCCTTACTTCACCTTCTTGCGTGACAAAAAACTCTTTATTATCTGACTGTAAAGGCATGCTGATATTACCAGAGGTATAGACAGTAGAATACTTAAACAGATTCTTTAAAAACTGTGCATTAGCGTTTTTGGTAACGCTTAACATAATAACTATAAATATTAATCTAATCATTTCTACAAACTTCACACTCTTCAATATTTTCACATCTGTCCTCACCAAACGATTCGTTTTTACATGTGTATTGATCTGCCATTTCACAATCGCATATCTCTAACATATCGTCGCAAGTACACCTTATGAGTCTCACTTCTAATACTTTTTCTTTTTTCCTTTTTTTCCTTTTTTCTTCTTTGTCTTACTGTAAGACTTAGAAGACTTCTTTTTTCCGTATCCGTACATTACTTATGTTTTTTTTGAATTTTAAACTTTGCGTATAGACTTGCTCCTTTGTGTTTAACAAAAGGTTTTGGTCCATGCTTCATTAATTTTATTATATCACCCTTCTTCTTCATCCAATGATAACCTTTAGGTGCTTTTATTTTTTTACTTACCATTTCCTTTAAATTTTTCAACACCAGCAATCCCTAGAGATCCTAGTGTTACCCAAACAAAACTGTTATACACCACTTCATTGATTACAAGGTCTTTACCAAAAAAACCAGTAGCCAAATCAAATACTGCAAACACAACCATTATCATAAATGAGCAGAATCCTATTATGGATTTCTCATTGTATACATTCTCATCTTTAAATATGCTCCACATAACCTTTCTTCTTTTAATTAACGCCCTTGACCACGGTACTTTTTCTTGTAGTGACGAGAAGTCATATGATTACTCGTCTTACTCTTAGCGTGTACGCCTGGTCTTCGAACTCTCTTTTTTTCTCGGTAAACGGTTAATACCTTTCGTGCCACGACTAGGCACTCTTTTTAATCTTCTCTATAGATCTACCAACAAAGTAAGATCCGTACACAGAGAGTAGAAGAGTTTGGTATATCGGTTTGTATCCATCCGATATAGAAAAATCACCTATGTTACCATCAAAAAAACTCATTATCACAAACACTCCAGTGAGAAAGATTAAGGTTATTGGTCTTATGTTAGCAGATAACCACCCAGCTTTTGAATCAGCCACCCATCTTTCTGTCACTTCAGCTTGCGCTTTTTGTTCAGCATCAATTACAATTTCTTTCATGGATTTTTCGAAATCCATTTTTTCTTCTTTTGTGGTAATAAACTTATCGGCGACATTAGATATCTTCTCTATCACACTGCCTCCTGCATTACCTAATATTTTAGCAATCAGTTTACTCATTTCTTTTTATAGCCAACATTAAGTTTTTTCATTTTGCTTTTCTTCATTTTTCTAAGCATCATGAAATCTTGTTTGTCAAGCTTATTGTTTTTATTCAAGTCTAATTTTTTTTGTTTTTTACTTAGTGCCATATCAATTGTTTTTACTTTTTAATTCCCCACTGGTTACTGGATTAGACGCAACTGGATTGTTTCCTCCACCAGTAGTTTTTCCTGTGTAACCACTACCTCTACTGTAATTATTTATAGTAGAAATTTTTTGATTGTTATTGTATATTCTTCCATAATACCCGTAAGGATCTCCGTAGTAACTGAATCTTTTTTGATACCTTAAATCGTACCTTCTATCGTTATATGGAACATAATATTTATTATCATCAAACCTCACAAAATCATAACCAACAACATGATACATCTCTTGTGGTTTTATTTGATTGAGTCTTATCTTGACGGTATCTCCTTTGTTAGTGAGTGCAAGTACGTGTGTCACATACACGCTATCGGATTTATACAACAACTCCGTGCATCCACTACACATGCCCAAAAATATTATTGATAAAAGTATCAATAACGTTATCACCCTTCCTCTGTCTCTTTGTTTCTCTGTCATTACTTAGCTCCTCCCATCGCCTGTCCTAACATCTGCATAGCTTCTTGCGAAGGTGGTTGTCCGCCTTGCATCGTCTGTTGCAGAGTGTCTTGCTTTTGTTTTATCTGTTCTAATAATTTATCTGCGAATGGCATACTCGTGTTCTCTAGGAACATATTGATGTCGATTAGACCTCCTTGTAAGAACTGGAAGAGGTAGTCGTCGATCATCTGTCTGAATACTGGGGCGTTAGCTGATTTTGCAATTACAATATCAAATTTACAGTCTTGGACTTGCGTAGGATCGTACATGTAGGCTTCTTGATCGTAATCTTTTCCGCTTACGTTAACATACCTTGGCGCATCGTAGAACTGTTTTATATTTTGTACCATTTTAAAATCTCTTTTTCTTCTTACAGCAAAGAAGAATTCAAAAAAGTCACGGCTTGAAATAGTAGCGTTTGTGGTCATTTGTTGGTATAATGATGCTGGAGTACCAGACCCTGGAGTTTGTCCTTGTATGGCTTCGGTAACACCAGATATCTCCTTAATTAACTGCATCTGTAGACCCAGTAATTGATTGCCTGTGGTAGTAGAAGAATTTGCTACAACCTGTTGAGGGGCTACACCACTCTTCCCTTTGTATACTATAATACCATTAGCTTTGACCCACTGATCTGCAAAATCTTGTGGTGTCAGCCCATCGGGAATACTCTCTTCTGGAATCATAAGTACACCCTTCGCTGATGCCCCCAACATAAAATCCATAAGTGATATAATTCTGTTTATGTGTCTTTGTTGATCGATGATATCCTCAACGAATCCAAAGACTTCACTATCCACCATAGGATATAATCCCATTGTGTATGGGAATTGTTGGTGTTCAAACGGTGTGTTTCCACTTGCAAGAAGGTCACCGTATGGTGATATGAAGTAGTATTTCCATACTTCTTCTTTTCTTACCTCGTACTGAATTAATGGTATAAGCTCTAAGTCTACTCCTTGTGCTTGAGCCTCTTCTATTCTTTTAACATTTTCTTGTTCAATAACTGATATAGCGACGTCCACAATATCGATAGGGTGTTGGTAGTATTCACCAGTAAGTAAGTCATGACACATAACTCTATCTTCCATCTCCGTTCTCCACACCTCAAACAGCCTCACCTGATCCAACGTCTCTGAAACATAGAATGATGTATTGTCAACATTATCGCTATCAAAGTCTCCTGTATAGTCGGCTCTGTTATAGTCATCGTTGGCATAAATCATCTTTATCTTTTCTTCATCCCCAGGGTTTTTAGCAAATGCCTTGATTACTTGCTCCAACGTGGTATCTATTATTTCTCCTATAAACCTCACATCTTTCAATCTGACATCGCTTACATCAGTGTTAAAAAAAAGTCTGGACGGGTTGACCATCTCCACGCTTACATCCTCCATATCCTTCTCTCTGAAGTAGTCAAATCCAGTCTTCCATATGACAGATCCACTGAGCAGGAATTCCTCAAAAGCTCTAGCATCTAATTCTGTCAATTCGTTTGTGTCGTAGCAATACTGAAGTGCATTAGTCATCATCTCTGTGTTCTTAGCATCCTCTCTTTTTCTCGCTCTGACCATAGGCTTGTAGTCGTTCATACGGTACTGACCTATTAAATTCTTTACTAATTGTCTTACTTGATTATTCACAAGTGGCTGTCTTCCAGATCGTAAGATCAATTCTTCTTCTGATACGCTTGAACCTTCGTTATCTGGATCGTCCACAAGGTCAGAGTATTGTCTTCCTCTGTAATATTCCCTGTTTCTTTCTCTTCTGTCTCTAAAGTTCTGAAGATTTGTCCAGTACGTATTAGCATCCTCGAGGATTTGTTTCATGTCTTCAGTGACATCCGTATCGTCGATGACGTTCATCTCTCCTGCATCCTCAAACATCTTGAGGGTTTCAAGGTTTATTTCCGTATAATCTGTTTTCTTATCTGCCATAAATAAAAAAAGCCTATGACTTATCGTGCCATAGGCTTATTGTATAAAAATTCTTCGTATGTAAATCGAGCTTACTCTTGTATAAAGCTCATTATGTCGTCAAGAGTACGTAACTCTTTAACATTAACAAATTTATTAAATTTTTTGTATAGTTGGTTGATTTTTTTCTGTATTTGTTCCTCTTTCACAGCATTTTCATTAGCTATATGTCTTTCTTTAACGTCTCTTAGGTTTTTTATTTGCTTATCGTAACTTTTTAAGACGTTTTCTAAACGTAATAATTCTTTGTTTTCTGGATCTTGTATAAAATCCTTATACTCCTCTCTAGTGGCTGATCCGTCTTTAAGGTTGTTTATGTATTTCTTTTTCTTTCCAACTACATCGTCAATTTTTTCTTTGTATTTGTAGTAGTCTTCACTTGCAGAAAATGGAGATACTTCAGTAATAAACCTTCTAACAAAAGGAAGTTTACGTAGTGGACCTACGTTATAATCACCAATCACTAAGTCTCCCTCTTTCTTAGGGGTTTCAATTCCCATAATTTCTTTTCCGTTATGAATAGCAAGAAGTTGAGTGTTGATTACTAATGATGCAACGCCTCCAAAGTAAGATGTAAGTAGAAACTCAGGTATCTCTGGATTGATTTCAATTACTCCATCCTCTACGCTTGTTCCTCCACTGGCATTATGTAGATAGTCTGTAACGGCTTTTATCGCAGGATTAACGCTGTTAAAATGCCTCAGTGATGAAGGTGTTTTCGTTTTAGCATATGGACTGTCTTCTCTATATATCGGAGATCCAGCGAAGTTTCTGTTTTGAAATAAATCTACAAATGGAGTGATAACTGTTGGTGCAACATATCTCATAAACCCTAAATCATCTCTTCCTTCGTTTGATACTGGACCAAGAGGTGAGAAGGATTCTACTCCAGTAAATATGGTATTTAGAAACGCCTCTGATGGAGACTCTACTCCAAGAATTGCTCTAGTCATATGATCTGGAGATGCCATAAATACGTTATGTCCATATGGAAGAGGTATGGTGATAAACCTATCTCTTGTATTCATTTTTTTCAGATCCTCTTCTGACTTAAATAATACTAATGGATTAGGTAATATGAGGTTGTGTGTTCTTGTGTACTCTGGCAGGAGATCATAGTAGTATTTATCTTGCTCCTCATCTTCTCCAGTAATAATTCTTGATAACATCTGAGTTATTAGACCAATCATTGGTAGAGCAAGGAAATAGCTTGCCGCTGTTTGATAACGAGTCTTTTTATTTGCAAGTGGTCTTGCTAACCTCTCTACACCCTGCATACCAGCATTATAGAATAAAAACAAAGTATTTAAAGTGTTACCAATGTATCCTTTTCTGTTAAAGTTTACAGTCAGATCTTTAGCGTAAATACTTGCTTTATCTAATGACAATCCTAAACCTCCATCTTTCTTTCCTTTTACCAGTTTTTTAAATGCTGCAAATCTTACGGTATTTTCTAATACAGTGTTGATTGTATCCATTACCCTCAATGGCTTTTGAATTATTTTTTTAAATGATGTTTTATCAGCAGACTCTAATGATTTAGCATAATTATCTATCTCTTGTTTTATCTCATCTACAGTTTTTAGCTGTGACCATCCAGTCTTACTTCCGTTTTCAATAAACTGAGCTAGGAACGTACCCTCGTCTCCTTTAGGTAGAGTTTGGTTTTTAGATCCGTAGTATTGTTTTAATGTTTTAAATGATTGACCTACTTCAGAGAGTATTTCATTTGCAACTTTACCACCAAAGTCGTTTCTGATATTTATGTAACCAGAGGTGATATCACGTATAAAGTTTATAGGAATAAATTCTGGTGAATACTGCGTAAATGTTTTTCTCATAACTTGAGATACAGCATCAGCTCCAGACCATAGAAATCCTGTAAAACCCTTAAAACCTGTAAAACCTTTAACAAGTCTTTTACCAGGCTCTCCGATAAAGGTTATGACTTTTTTTCTTCCTTCCTCAAATACGGTCATGTCTGCCTCATTACCTTCAAATCTACGTATTGCTTTTGCCTCTGCATCTTGGAATGGATCTAGTGCATACTTGAAGTCACCAGTAGGCTTGATATCCGTCTCCTGTATTTTATTGTCTCCCATCTCAAAATACATGTTTTTAATCTCGTATAGATTTGGATTTGGAAACTGACGTACAAAATTTAGTAACGCTTTCTTTGTGTTATTTTTTTCTCCTTGTATGATTGTGCTTTGTGCCATGATGTACATGTATGCTAGAGGATCATCAGCCTTAAATCCTCCTCTACCCTTTGCCTTCATGTTGACATAGGAAAAAGCTGTGTTATCAAACTCAGACTTTTCAAAACCTCTAAGGGGAACATAGAAGTCAAACATAGCGGTTTTACTCTTCCCTTTTCTTGGCATAAACTTATTGAAGTTCTGCTTAGTCATAAGACCGTAGTTATATGCCTGTGTTACATTAAACCTTGTGATCTCTTTGATCATGTTGATGAGTTTGTTTCTGTCTCTAGCACTAATCTTGGTTTCTCCGTTTTTAATGTATCTTTCTTGCTCTATAATGCTGATACCAGGATCTACATACTTTCTCCTCTCTCTAGCGTGTAATCCGTACACGAAATCTGAAATTTCTTGATATTCTACTCTGCCTTGTTTTGTAATCAATCCTATGTGTTTCATCATAGGATCAAAATATGTCTTGTGAAATCTTTCTGTTTTTACTTGTACTTTACCTTTAGATAAATTTTCTTTTACGTAAGCGTTGCTGTCGTCAGCGACCTTATATCCTTTTGATTCTACGTACTCTTGTATCCTTTTGAGGTATATCATCTTATCTTGCATGAAATATCGCATATATTCTTGATTTATGATAAATGAGTTATCATCAAATCCTTGAGGTAAGTTTTGACTATAACGCAATCCCATATCACCTCTAGACTGTTCTTTGAGTTTTGGTGATATGATGAGTAATCCATACTCTTTACCACTCAGTTTTATTTTATCTACAATAGCATTGAAATCGTACTTTGTTTTTATTTTGTTAAGCATCTGTTTGTTTTCGTATGCTATAGCAAATATGTCTTCGTAGTTAGACTTTTTTATAAGTTCTTTGATTGCTACCTCTTCGTCTCCTTTTATCTGATTTACTCTTACTATATCGTATTCGCCATTATTGATAAATTTAGCTTTGATTTCAGCGGCTATAGGATATCTTGTAAATGACTGAAAATAATTAAAACCATTTTCTCCATTTTTTATGTTGCCGTTAAAATCTGTAGTGACAATGATTTCTTTTACTTTAGAATCTTTATTGAGATCTATTGTTTTATACTTACTATTAGCTATGATATCTATTACATTATTTTTCTGAAGGATTCTGTTTTTATCCATCATCTGATTATAGATACCCATCCACTTGAGATCTTGTACTGTAAGGTCTGTATTTCCAAACAGTTTGTTCAGCCATGTTCTAGCTGTAAGGTTATCTTCTGGATGTTTTTTCAGATACATTATCATCTCACTATGTAAGTTGTTTTGATAATCTTCTGAGTAGTTTAGATTTCGAGATTGACGTATCTCAGTTTCTTGTATGTTATCTAAAGGCTTTTGGTCAACATTTAAGTTGCTTATAAATTGATTGAGGTTGTTCCCAAGTTTTCCTTGGTTACGTTTTTGAATCCCATACTCTTCAAGAATTTGTCCGTATTCATTTTCTTGGATGAATTGGCTTTCGACTTCTTTATACTGACCTTTTTTGACATTATTTTTTTGTTCTTTAATAAAATTTTGGATGTTAGAATCAACTTCTAACCCTACTCCAAAGATACTAAATTTATTAAGATTTACGTCAAATTTTCCATCGATAATGCCGTTTTTCTTAGCACTATCCATGAATTTATCTATATCTACACCCTTATTTAAAAATAATTCAAAATCTCTGTTTGCCCCTCCTTCTTTTGCCTCTGAAACTATTACTTTTTTCTTTAGATCTTTAAATGTTGCCATTGCAACAGCAAATGCTTTGATGTCTTCTTTAGTGCCTTTTACATCTACAGTATTAGAAAATAAAAGGTCTTGATTATCTACTTCTATGTTGTTGGTAACATTCGATACTTTAAGACCAAATAATGCACTTGTATCTACTATTGACTTTCTGTATGAATTGAAATCTCTCTTATTGATGATGTCAGCTACATCACTAGCTTTTACGTCTTCACCTTTTACAACATCTTTTATGTACTGATCAAAATATCTTATAGGAGCTACCGATATCTTCTGTGTGACAAACGGATCTTCTGATGGTCCTCTATTTGTTTTTTTATACACATTAAATTTATCTATAAGTTTACCACTTCTTCTTAGGTAATAGTTAGGATTTGTTGAGTCTTTAGGTATTGCCTCTATATTACCTTCTTTGTCTAGTTTACTGTAGACATCGGCAAAGTTTTGGAACTGATTAAGTACGCCCATAGCCTCACCACCTATAGCATATGGATATGATGGATGTTCTGCTTCTTTAGGTAATACATTTACAGTATATCCCATGTCCTCATACTTATTAAAAAAACTTTTTCCTTTAGAATTATATTCTGACTGATTTACATAAATAGAATTAAAGTCTGGTTTTGATACTGATACTATATCGCCACCTTGAGCATTAGAAAACATAGGATCAGCTAAAGAACCTATAACCCCATCTTTAGTTGGAAATCCATATTTAGTTTGCATAATGTTTACAGAAGGTGTTCCTACCGTTTTAGGAAATATCTTATCTGCAATAAGCTGAAACTTATCGAATGGCATATTCATTATAGCATCACCAAATTGTCCTATTGTATTTATTTTTGCCAAATCATCTAACGTCTTATCTATTTTCTCTAAACCTCTTGCTCTGTTAATAAAATCATCTCTGAATTCAATGAAATCTATACCACTATCCATGACTTTTTGTGTAAAACCACCTTCACCAAACATGGCTTTTCTAAAGTCTAGATTAGCTACTAGATTGTTACCAGTACCAGTCAATACGTATGTTAGATAATCTACCTTTTTGTTTTTAAGTTGTTCTATAGTTGATACTAGCTTACCAATATCAGTAAATGATGCTACTACATTGTTTTTGGTATTTTCCTTTAGGAATAAATTATTTGGTCCACCTTTTAGCCCTTTCATATCTGTACTGAAATCAAATACAGGATTGTATATTGATGCATCACCAGTTGTTAAAACATCGTATAATACAGGCTCAACGACTTTACCTTTAAGTATTGCCTCAAAGTCATCTTGATTTAACTTCTTAACTGTTCTGTCAAGCTCTGGTCTATACTTTCCATTGTCAATATCATCACCCCTCTTTAGGTTTCTTGATTCTCTTATCTTATTTAAGATTTCTTGATTTGGAGTATTGTATTTACTTGATAGAGAATACTTAATTATGTTTTTATTAAACAAGCTACCATCCTTTTCTATGTACTGAGTAGCTGAGTTTATGATTCTTTTTATGTCGTTATTGTTGATAGTAAACTCTTTGCCTGTGAGACTAGATATTGCGTTCTTAAATGATCCAGCAAGGTTGTTAGCACTCTTACTAAATTTAGGATCTTCTATTTTATGTGCAATATATTCCTCTGCTATCTCTCTAGTTTCTCCAAGAGACATGGGTTTTCCGTCTGGTCTGTTAGCCTCTAGGTAATTTATGTTAGGATCAAACTCTAGGTTAGGGTTATACCTTGTATGTATGTAATTGAACGCTATGTTGTTAGATAATTTATCGTTATTCTTTAACATGATGTCGTTATATACTCCATCCATAAGTCCATCAAAGTCTTTTGTAGACAACAATCCTTTTAATCCTTGATGACCTACTGCCTCGTGGTATAATTTTCTTTCTATGACAGAATTTGGTAGACCTAGAAACTGATTTGCGAAGAATACTATCTGATCTGTGTCGGGATCATAGAATGCGTTGGTATTTGCATACTCTAGCGTGTTATTTACTGCGTTATTAGGAATAAAATCAGCAAATGACTGATATACTTTCACTTTTGGAGCCTTTCTCCATGTTCCTGTCAGTCTTTTTATTACTGCCTCTACTCTTCTGACGTTTCCTTTGATGTATGGATCAATTTGTCTAGTGTATTCCATACCCGAGTCAGCTATAGGATCATAGAATGGTATTCTATCAAGAAAATCCTTAGACATTTTGATGTCTCCTTTCTTAGTTATTGTCCCCTTGATAGGTTTTTTCTTGATTACTCTCTTTGGTTTTGTCTCACGAGACTTAGATTTTGTCTCACGAGCTTTTGGTTTAGCTTTTTTTACTGGTTTCTTAGGTTGTTTTTTTGTCTCACCCTTTTTTTTCTGTCTCTCTTGAATGAGTTTATTAACTAATCTTTCATACTCTTTTTTAAATGCATCAGCTTGTTCCTTACCTTGATTGGTTTCTATAGCCTTCAACACATCGTCTGCCGCTGGGCTAAAGATCTTCTCTTTACCCTGTACCTCTTTAGCTTTATCCTTTACTGCTTTGAAAGGATCTACCTTCTTTCCTTTAGGCTTTGCCTTGATAACAAATTTATTTTTAGCCATAAGATCAGATGCATCTGTCTCATTAACCACTTCAAACTCAAGGTTACCATAATTCTTACTTAGGTTCTCTGCTGTTTTTATTGCTGATTCTTCTATTGTAAAAGCCTTACCGATAGTCATCTCAGAAGTCTTATTGTCCATCTGAGCTACTTTATATTTCGCTCTACCGATATTGAATGTAGGCAATTCCTTAGATGATTCCGATTCTTTAGCTCCTATAGATCCGTCGTCGTTTATAGGTATGTCGTCTTTTGTTTTCTTAGCTGGATTAATATCTTGTTGTGTTGTTATTATGTCGTTGTATGTTTTTTTATCTATCTGTACATCGTCTCCCGTAACTGTATTTTTAAGACTCACCACTCCTTCGAATGTTCCTATGACATTGTGTTTCTCTCCTTCAAACATTATGCTTTCACCTTTCACAGCGTTAGGTACACCCAGCTCTAGTTTAGCATTTTCTTTCTGTATGTTTTGGTAGAGTTCGTTCATCTGTCCCTCATTCCATGTCTTTATGGTTTGATTTGCATTGTCTATGTTTATAGGTATGACAGGAACGGAGTTACCAAACTCTGAAAATGCGTCTATATCAAACCCATAAACTATTTTTGAGTTGTTCTTATCTTTTCCTGTGATGAGATAGTTTCTGTCTTTTGCTGTTATGACATTGTAACTTCTCTTTCCATCTTTATTGAGAATAGCTCCTTTAGAATCAGCAAACTTCTCTAGCTCTTGAAACGATGCTCTTTCTGTCTCAATCTCTATATTTTTCTTTACTGTGTATATCTCATCGTTTATAACACCTTCGTAATCTTTAGCTTGAAGTATGTTGTCAAATTGTTTGTTTGATACGCTGTATATTTCGCCAATCTCATTTTCATTAACGCTCTTGATAGTACCATCAGCCTCTAATAGATCAAACTTTTGACTGCTTTCTTTTCCACTCTTTCCTACTATCTCTTTTGTTATTCCATCGTGTTGTGTTAGGTATACGTCCCCTTGAGCCTCTCTTCTTCTTTTTGTTGCTAAGTCTTGAGATAAGAATGATAATTTACCAACACCAGCTCCCATTAATACACCAGCTCCATATGACTCGATCATGTTGGCACCAATTTGTGTTAATGTTGATTTATTTTCAAGGAAATAATTGTCAGCTAAGTCTTGAGAAAGAGAAGTCGCTGCTTCTGTCCATCCCTCTCTATTTCCTACGCTAGCATACTTTTTTAACGCACTAGGTTTCTTTTTTATAAAGTCAGCCACTACTCTGCTCGCTACTTTAGGTTCTATCTTATTTCCTTGACTTATAAACTTACCAATAGGTTCTTTTATTTTTGATGTTATAGATTTAGGCAGAAACTTATTTAATGCAATCTTTTCGAAGATAGCCTCTGTTGCACCGTATATTGTTGCTATAGCAAACCTTTCACCTTGATTTTCACTAGGATCTAAACCAGCAGAGATCTTGTCTTTATCGTACTGTCTAAGTCCAGCTCCTGCACTTGAAAACGATAACGTACCAAGAGCTATGTTTCCTAAAGTACCTGCTATAGGTTGACCACCAGGTATCATAGATGTTACTACAGCTCCAGCAACAGGAAGAACAGATGGAACAAGCTGTCCTATCCATTGACCAGCAGATCCGTCAGAGTCTGGAGAATTAGCTATCACTTCATCTGCCCACTTCTTCATATCGTATTTTTTTATGGGATCATCTACAAATTCAGATAAAGCATAATTAGAGTTAGCAATAAGACCTCTACCTCCTATCATGAAACCTTCTGCAAAGTTTGAGAATGGATCATCTCCGTATGATCTTATAGGCTCATCAGTAGGATTTATTAATTTGGATATATCACCTACAGGATTTATTAATTTAGAATTGTTATTTAATGTAGGTAAATCAGAGTCTGAGAGAGTGATTACATTTTCCTCTTCAGTATTTGTATTTTGATTTGTTACTGCCATATCAAAATTTTATTGTTGATTACCTTGTGATTCTAATCTTTCTATCAAAGATGTTATTCTGTTTTTTAATTTATCTATTGACTTGTATTTTCCTCCTACATATAGATCATCCATGCCAAACAAATTAATTTTATCTCTACTGCTTTTAGCATTGTTTATAACACTTAGTAGGTTTTTTAAACTATCAATGGATGAGGTGTCTACTTGAGGTAACTCATTACCCTCTCCATTTATATTTAATTCGCTTACAAGTATGTTTTCAATCTCTGATCTAGCTGTGATTGTATTAGATTTACGTCTTTCCTCTTCAGTTATAGGTTTTGTTGTGGTCGTAATTTGTGTTTGTCCCATCCCTGTTTCTACAGGAGCATCTGTCACCTCAGTAGTATTAACCTCATCTTGTTTATTAAAATCTATAGTTCCTGTTCTTATAAGTTGATCAGCATAATCTCTAAAGATGTTTATATTATCGTTTATTACGTTTAATTCTTTCACCATTTCATTTCTCTCTTCTATGAGTTTTGCTTTTTCAGATTCTTCTAACAAACCATTTTGGTCGGAAAGTTTATCATTTATTTCTTGGTATCTGTCAGAAATATTTGCATACTGAGTGTTTAAGTTTCTCATAGCATCATTAATAGATCTTCTTCTTTCGTCATTAGTTCTTGCATTTTGTATTTTATTTCTAGCTTTTATTTCCTTATCTGCTAACTCTTTTCTGAAATCTCTATCTTCTTTTGTTTCTTTTTCTTTTCTTAAATTATCTTCATCTCTTTCTTTTTGCCTTACTCTTTCTTTTTCTTCATCCAAAGCTCTTTGTGTATCAGCTTGTATCTCACCAGCATCTAGCTGAGCTAACTTTAACTTGACATCACCTTGTTTGTCTCTGTACTCAGCCATCTCTTTATAATAGTCATCGTACACACCATCTAGGTTAGCTAATACTTGAGAGTTATCAATAGGTTGAGCTTGAAAGTATCCTCCACTTTGCATTGTCCCAAAACCTACACCAGCTTGCAACAGATTACCAAATGCATTTACTAGAGCTTGTGTTCTAGCTCTCTTCAAACTATTTTCATTGAGCTGTGGTTTTTCTCCAACAGATTCAATTAATAATTTTCTTACTTCCTCCTGTGGTGTTAAGTCTACACCAGCATAATCATTGAAGTTAAATCCCTCACTTCTCTGTATTTCTGTAGACATCTGTGGTGAATCAATATTGATATTTTCTAGACCATCTGTATTTAGAGTTAGAGTTTCTTTTCTATATGGTATTGATTTTCTACCTAAACCTTCAATAACTCTATTAGAAGACATTGCTTCATCATTACCATCCGTGTTAGTAAATCTTGTAAGGGGTTGAGTTTGTTGACCTTGCGTGTTAAGTAGCGTTTCATCGTTAATATTCTGATCTTGATACGATTCATTCCCTAACCTTCTTTTATCTTCTTTACTGTATGTAGATAAGCTATCAAGGATCATACCTTCATTGCTAGTACCTTGATCTGCTTGTATTTCATTTTTTATCTCAGTTTCTAACTGATCCAATGTTTTTTTATCAGCGTCTGTAGTAAGACCTAATATCTTTGATAGTTGTCTTTTTTTGGCTTTTTCTGTATTTTCAAATATTGACATATGTATGTTAATTATGATTGTTGAGGAGGTCTTGATAGTCCAGCAGATGCAACAGTTGTTGCTCCCGATACTAAAGAGCCTAGTATACCTTGAGCCATCTGACCAGCTTGTTGTTGTATTGCTCTTCCTTGTCCAAATCCAAACTGAGCTTGTTGTAAAGCTGTATTAAATCCTTGAGCTTGTTGTCCCATAATATTTTGCAGTATGTTACCATATCCTTGTCTTGCTCTTACTTTAGATTGTTCTCCTAGATCAAATAAAGACCTAAGCCTGTCTGATTCTGACTTAGCAATGTTCTGAGTACCACTAAGGAATGCCTCATCACTTAATCCTAACATATCTGATTGACCAGCTAGATTCTCTTGAGCTTGAGCTGACTGTCCCTCAATAACGTCTAGAAATCCTTGACCTTGAGCTGTAGCTGTAAATGGTGATAAAGATTCTTGTCGGAATGATGTACCAAGATTTTGAAGATCCTGCATTGGTCCAGCAATTGATTGTAGGTATTTATCTTGACCTCTTAACGTATTACTAAATATCTGATTAGTTACACTATCCTGTAACCTTCCTAACTTTTGTACCCTTCTTTGTTGAGCTTTTCCTACTGCCATCTGAATTATATAAAAAAAAGCTATAAGAACTAGCCCTATAGCTTCCAAACCACTTTTTTACTCTTGTATGAATCATATCATTGAGAGTAATACAAATATATAACTTATCTACAATATTTCTAGCAAAAATATGATTTTAATGATCTACTCTAAGAATAAAATATGACTTAATTCTTCAAGATTATGTATATTTTGATATTTTTATTGATATTTATTGATATTTATGATTATTTATTATATATTACATTCAACTTAATTATTAACTATGAATAAAATAAAAAAATTTATCAAAGATGACGGAGGTAGATACAGATATTTTCCTCTGACAACAAAGAGACACAAAGTAGGTGATTGTGTTATTAGGGCGATAAGTATCGCTAGTGGTCTAGACTACAAGAAGGTTATGAAAGATCTTTTTGAGAGAGCTTTAGATCAAGGTGATTTTCCAAATTATGAAAGGGTATATGAACCTTATCTAGAAGAGTTAGGGTTTGTAAAACAAAAACCTCAATATCATATACAATATGATGAGGCTAAGGATGAAAATGGAATATTAATTCATGATCATAGAGATATGCCTTTGCTGAGAAAAGTTAAAAGAAAGAAAAGACTGCAAGATGTTGATGTGGACCACAACAAGTCTTATATATTCTTAACAAGAAAGCATGTGACTGCTGTTGTCAATGGTGAGCATAGAGATATATGGAATTGTGGCAGATGGTGTGCTAACTCATACTATGAGAGAAAGGAGGTAAATCATGGGTAAAGATTTATTTACAAAGATCTGGTCAATTAAAGAAGACAATAAAACAGATAATGTTATAACAGTTTCTAAAGAATACACGGAGGATGAAATAATCAGAGAGGTACAATACTTCAACAATAAAAATAATGAATGGTACATTTTTGAAGAGGAAGTAGAGTTTGATGAAGATGAACAAAAATGGTACGTCTATGGTTTTAATGAAGACGAATAAGGTAGTATGGAACTTGGAGGGGATCGTTACCCCTCCTACCTTCAATGCATATGCAGATTATTTTTAAACGTAACAAAATGAATAAACAATTTGAAACTATTGAAGAGATGCTAGATTTTAAAAACGCATTCTCTGGTAATGTAACTTTCATCAAGCCTTTTGACTATGGTGAGGTTTACAAGAGTGTTAGAGAATTTGGTGGTGTAGATATTATTACACACAGACAATGTCTAATACAAATAAATGAGTCACCTATAAGTACCGTACCTATGTACGCTTTAGTGCTAAACTGTAAAACTATGAATGTCTATAAGACATTACCTCAAGCAATAAGATGGGTTAAAAATTACTTAAGTAACAACTCAGACTTTATTGAGGAGGTAAACGGAGAGGAGGTTAGCAATGAGTAATTTTAAAATTAAAGAAGGTCGTTACTATAGCACTAATGATTTTGTCGGTAGTAATGATTTAGAAAAACTTGCTGATCAATTATTTGGTAAAGGCTGGGAGGCTGGTGATGATGTTGATCAAATGCAAGAGCTGTGTGACTCTGTTAACAAAAATAAATATAGAGTTAAATACATAGAGGGTTTACGTTCTGATTGCGATTTAGAGGTAGAGGAGATTAAACCTCATTATATTGATCACAGCGTATGGATGGAGACTATATCAAATATTGCAACAAGGATTGTTGAGGCTAAGTATGACGAGTATGCTTATGAAACTGTTGATGGTGAGTCAAGGTTTACGGAAGAGGCTCAAGATGACTTCAATGATCTTTATGATATGTACGAATCAGTATTTAGAGTTTCTTTTAACATAGCTAGTGAGATTGAAGATCCTGCTACTAAATATTTTTCTGAAAGAAAGGAGGGTTCTGATGAGTAATTATCCTAAAGTCAAAATAACAAAGAAAGACTCTGGAAAAATTAAAAATGGTCTAGTGAGAATAGAGACAACAGATAAACATGGCGAAACTATTAGAGTAAATGTAGATAATGGTACAGGTGAAAATGTAATTAGTGTATTTAAACAAAGCAGTAGAGATTATTTTAATATTTGGATGTATGATTACTTCACAGGATGTGAAAAATTAGGAGAAAAATACAATTGGAAAGCAGTAGAGGTGTTTAGAAAACATTGGCACAGTGAAAATCAAAATTTCGAAATAGACAGCTCAACATTGTTGTTTCTTGAAAAAACTTTTGACAAAAAAGTTATCATAGAACCATGTGAATACAGAGACTGCGTACAAATACGTTTTGGTAATGGAGAAGAAGTAAACAATAAAAAGTTACAAGATGTATTAGGTGGTGATGCTGTAAAAGTAGATTATGTTGATTATGGTTTTGATGAAGGTAAAACGTCTTACAGAATTTGTTTAAATCCAAAATGGGTAGAGTTGGTAGAGTTAGGTTTGGAAGAAGAGTTAGGACTATATTCAAATGAGGACATTGACAATTTATCGAAATCTAGAGAGGAGGATAAAAGTGAGTAACGTATCTGTGTATAGAGTTGGTAAAGACTACTTAAATGAAGAAGTAGTCTTGACCTTCACTAAAAAAAGAAAGGATAAGAAAGGTGTGTCACATGAATTTAAATTTATTGTGACTGTTGATAAGGATGGTAAGGCATATATGAGCTGTGAGGTAGATGGTAAAAAGGATTATGGATCCTTATGCTTAAGTCATGATTGGTCCAATGAAAGATTACTAGAGAGCTTTAGGTCTTTGTTAAACAAAAAGGTAGAGGATGAAATAGAAAGTCATATGCGTGTCTTTAATATGCCCTACCCTCACAAAAGACTTTTCATATACGACTGTCTCTTATTTAAATCACATAAACACGATATGGAGGTTGTGGAATCTGAAGAACATTATTCAGAGTTGTTTGAATATTACAACACAAGTAAGTATCTCTATGAAGATAGATTTATGGGAGAGGTAAGTGTTGAATCATAAAAAATAAATATTCCTAATCGGGATATTCATTTTTGTTAGTTAAGTTAATAAAGGGGGGATTTTTTCTCCCCTTTTATTTTTGTTAAAATTCTAGGGTCTTATACCATTACCTACATAGAGATCGTTTCTTAGAACGCATCTATGAGATCGGTTTTTTTCAATAATCAATGATTTTGGCTCAATAAGGTGTGTTTTTAGGTTTTTGACATTTACCAGGTATTGATACTGTAGAAACAAAAAACCCTCCGAAGAGGGTTAAAATAAATCAACTATGAAATTAATATTTATTTCTTATTCTTCTTATCATCTCCATTCACTATGGAAATGAAAGTGTTCATTTGTGTGAAATGATTGTCATGGGTTTTTTGTTCATTACCCTCTTCCTTATTTATTTCATTTGATGTTGATTGGAATATAGAATTCAGATAAGGAAGGTGATTAGGCTCATCGCATTTATCGACTAAGTTGTTCATCTTATCAATTGCTTTCTGCCTCACCTCTTTTAACTTCATAATGCTACCATCAACAAGGTGATTTACAATAGCATTATTCTTTTCCATATTTTCTTGTAAGGATTTATTCTTCGTCCAATTCACTAGAGTTTGGATTGATACACCAAGCTGTTTAGATGCTTTGGTGTTTCCAATTAAATTAGCTAACGCTACTGCGTTTTTTTTATCCTCTAGTGTATAACTTGCCATTTTTAAAACGGTAATGGTTGTCCTTCATCTACGTCTTCTCCAGAGATTGAATGTGTTGGAGAGTCCGACTTCTCAATCTTCCACGCCTGTAATGTGTTAAAATAAGATGTCTGTTGTGTTTTAGGGTTTGTCCAAGGTCTACCCTTCAAATTAACTGAAACATCTATCTTGTCCCCCTTATTAATGTAGTCTAAGTGACCACACTTGTCTTGTATCACCTCTAGCTTAATAAATTCGGGATACTCTGCATTGTCTAAAGTTTTAACAACAAATTCTCTTTTCATGAATTTATCTGTTACTTGATTTGTGGCTGAAATATCAAATACCTCACCCGATACTGTTATACTCATAATTTGTACTGTTTAAATGGTTATTAATAATTGTCTTTATTGTTTTTATATCTATTTGTCTTTCTCTAGATACCACACCAACCATATGTGTCATGGTTGCATGATTTTTATTAAATAATGCAGATACAGAGGTAAGTGTTTGTTTTTCTTCTTTCATTAAATAGGCATATACTCCTCTTGCAATTGGTAGATTTCCTTTTCTAGATTTTGATCTCAAATCATCTATAGATACATTATAGAATTCAGAAACAACCTTCTCAATAAAAAGAGGTCTGTTGTGTGTATCTAAATACTTGACTATAAATTGCTGAAAATACTCTTTTGTTTTATCAATCATTTTTAAACTCTTTTAATATTTTTTCTTTGGCATACTTATATGTATCAGAATAAACAGAGGTAATAGTCTTTTCTGAGTTTTTTAAAACTAAAAGAGATGCATGTATATGTTTAACTTTGCAGTTCATCTTCTCACTCAAAAAGACCGTATGATATCCCAACTCGTTTTTAAGAATACCAATCAATACTGTCTTTAAAATTTTATCAGAACCTTTTCCTTCCACAATTTCTTCACGAGTCTTTTTACACTCGTTAGAATAGAAATCCATTATCTCCTCATACAACTGGTTCTGCTTAATTAAATTCATTTTTTTCTATCATTTAACTTAATTCTCAAAGTATCTATTTGTGCTTTGTTTTTATTATAAAAAGTCTGTTCTGCTTTATCTTGAAGTTGTACTCCTGCATAAAATTTATATGCTATTGACTTACATAGATTTCTATGAGCTTTATAGTTGTTAAAGTCTCTGTCATCACGTTTTTTCTTTGGAGGATTTTCTTTACGCCATTTTTTATGTGCCTCATAATCCACATTATTAACTTCATATTCTTTCCTTCTATCTATTACTTCATCCATAATGTAACTTCTATCGCTTATTTGCTTATATAAAAATTCTTTAATTTCAGCATACTTTAGCCTCTCGTAAAACTTTTCGTATTTTAATCTATCTAAGCAAACGACAACCTCTTCTAATTTCCATGTTTTTATCTCTTCGTCATTTAGAAGTTCATCTACAGCGTCTTTAATTTCTAACACACTAAGAGTTTTGTTAGCATCTACATAATCTATTGTGTTTTTAAGAATATGATATAAAAGGATTTTTACTTCACTTTTATTTAATCTAATACACGTTATTAACGGTGAACCTTTATCAAAAAGATCATGCCTACTCATTTTTTTAAGTTGAGTAACTTTTTCTTTAATTAAAGTAGGTTTATTATTAAGGCTTATTAACCCATGACTGTAGCTCTTTAAGCTCAGACCTTGTTGGTTTATTACTTCTTGCATTGTTATTATTGTTTTTAATTTCAAATATTCCAGACCATTGATTAGCTATTGACTGATTTAAAATCTGTACAGCTACAGTCTCATCGTTATCACTTAAGTTTTTAAGATTCGAAAGTTGTCTTTTCATCGAAGCCTCCGACTTATATTTAAATTTATGTGCGTCCCATTTCATCTGTAAAAATGTCTCCCAAGTCTCAGAAAAAATTTCACTCGCAAAAGGA
>Ga0181394_1000184_pt1 | contig 27230 bp, 39 predicted proteins | sample 17SPOviralmetaG_FD_130123 | JGI IMG/M metagenome (GOLD analysis project Ga0181394, IMG submission 130123) | Marine viral communities from the oligotrophic San Pedro Time Series (SPOT) site, San Pedro Channel, CA, USA - 17 SPOT_SRF_2010-11-23 | ecosystem: Environmental > Aquatic > Marine > Strait...
CATTAAATACAGATATAGTTTTACAATTATCAGCAGATGGTGGTTCTAATTTTACTACTGCTACACTTACAGCTATGCCAGACTTTGCTACTGGAATTAAGATGGCTAAAGTAAATGACTTGTCTGTTACAGCAGGCACGTCTTTAAAATACAAAATATCTTTTGCAAATCAATCAAGTGGTTCTAAAGAAGCAAGAATAAGAGGTGTTTCACTACAATACTAATGGCTAAAAAAATGACCCCTAAAAAGTATGCTGAAATAGCAACTGGGGTAAGACTTTCTAGTCACGAAAAATTATGTGCTGAAAGAATGAAGAATATCCAAGACAGTATTAAAGAATTATCTAAAGAAGTTAAATCTTTAAGAACTGAAGTTAGTAAAGGTAAAGGTGCAATTAGTGTATTAGTCTTTTTAGGAACAGTTATTGCAGGAATAATAGGATTTTTTCAGTTAAGATGAAATATATCCTAGTTATGTATCTTTGCATAAGTGGACAAACTTGTATTGAAGAAAAAATTTCACCTGTAGAGTATCCAAAATATTATGACTGTCTAAGTGATGGTTATATCAGAGCATATAGTTCAATTCAAAAACTTGGTGTTGATGTAATAGAAAAAAATAAATTTATAGTAAAATTTGAATGTAGAGGAGTAAAAGGTGAAAATATCTGAAAATACTAATGTTGCTATGCCAGTTAAAAATATGGTTGGTATTGTAGTTGCAGTAGCTATGGGTGTTTTTGCTTATACAGAAGTAACTGCAAGATTAACTTCATTAGAAACTTCAAGAGAATTATTCCAAGCAGACTTACTTAAAAAAAGCCATCAGAAGCCAGTTGACCAAGAACAGTTTATGTTAATTGAAAGTTTGTTTGAAGATGTAGAAAAATTAATTAAAAACCAAGAACAGAATATGACTAACAAAGTTAATATAGAATTTTTAAAACAACAGTTAGAGAAAACACTAGCTGATGTAGAAAATCTTAAAGACAAAGTTAGAAAAAATGGGAACGGACACTAATGATTGAAACAGCAGTAGCTTTATTACTTTTTGTAAATGGTGAAATAAAAGAACACCGAATACAAGACAGTATGGCAACCTGTTTAAAGAGACGTAGAGTTGCTGAAAGAGAAATACAAGCATCAACTTCATATAAATGTTTGTCAGCAAAAATGGAACTAGAAGTAAATATAGACGGTTCTAAATCAATTAAAAAAATAATATTAGACTAATGAAAAAAATAATAGATTTTATAGAAAAGATAATTCTATGGATATTAGGATATAGATGAGCAAAGATAAATTACTACAACTTCATTCGATACTAGCAGAACAGCTATTAAAAAAAGTAAAAGATGAAGATGTAAAAGCTAGTGACCTTAATGTTGCTAGACAGTTTCTAAAAGACAATGGTATTGATGGATTACCTACAAACGATAATCCACTAGGTCAATTAATGAATGAACTACCATTTGCTGAAAAGAAATTAGTTAAGAATAATTAATATAAGTTTATGCACGAAAAACTGAAAGACTTCAGGAATTTTCTCTACTTAGCATGGAAGCATTTAAGACTTCCTGCACCTTCTACCATGCAATATTCAATCGCTGACTATATTGCTAATGGCGATAAACGTACAATTATCAGTGCTTTTAGAGGGGTAGGCAAAAGTTGGATTACTTCAACTTATGTCTTATGGAGATTACTTCTTGACCCACAAATAAATATATTGGTTGTGTCTGCTTCTAAAAATAGAGCAGATGACTTTAGTACGTTTTGTTTAAGACTGCTATCTGAGATGCCTATACTACAGCATCTAAAACCAAAAGGTGACCAACGACAATCTAAGATAAGTTTTGATGTTGCACCTGCATTAGCAAGTCACCAACCTTCAGTTAAATCTTTAGGTATAACTTCTCAGCTAACTGGAAGTAGAGCAGACTTAATTATTGCAGATGATATAGAAACTTCAGGGAATACTCAAACTCAGTTTATGAGAGACAAGTTATCTGAAGCCATTAAAGAATTTGAAGCTATTGTAAAACCTGAAGGTTCTAGAACTATATTCTTAGGGACACCTCAAACAGAACAGTCTATTTATAACAAGTTGCAAGAGAGAGGTTATAAAATTAGATATTGGACAGCAAGGTATCCATCAGAGAAGCAACTAAAATCGTATGCTTCTAATCTTGCACCCATTATTGCAAATACTTGGGAGCATGAACTTGTAGGGAAAGCAACTGACCCACAAAGATTTGATGAAAAAGATTTATTAGAAAGAGAAGCTAGTTATGGTCGTATTGGCTTTAACATGCAGTTTCAATTAGATACTACTTTAAGTGATTTAGACAGATACCCACTTAAACTAAAAGACTTAATAGTATTGAATTTAAACCCCACTACTGCCCCTGAGAAGGTCGTATGGGCTAGTTCTCCTGAATTACAGTGGAATGACTTACCTAATGTAGGTTTACAAGGAGACGCATATTTCAGACCCATGCAGACACAAGGAGACTGGATAGACTACACTGGTTGTGTAATGTCTATTGACCCTTCAGGTAAAGGTAAAGATGAAACAGCTTATTGTGTAACTAAGATATTAAATGGTAATATTTATGTAGTTGCAACAGGTGGTTTTAACTCAGGTTATTCTGAGCATGTCTTAAATAAACTTGTAGGCATTGCTAAGAAGCATGAAGTTAAAAAGATACTTATTGAAGAAAACTTTGGTCAAGGTATGTTTGAAGCACTACTTAAACCTTATCTGACAAAAGAGTATCCCTGTACGACAGAGATGGTCAGACAGACCTCTAATAAGCATAGAAGGATACTAGACACCCTAGAACCTCTATTTGCACAGCATAGAATAGTATTTGATGCTAATGCTATAAGAGAGGACTATGAGGGTACTAATAACCTATATCCACCTGAAACAGCATTAAGGTATCAACTGATGTATCAAATAAGTAGGTTACAGAAGGGTGCTAATACGTTATCGCAAGATGACCGAATAGATGCCTTACAGATGGCTTGTTATTACTGGATATTACAATTATCAAAAGACCAAGATATGTCAGTAAAGACAAGGAAAGAAGAACTATTTAACCAAGAATTAGACCAATTCTTTGGAAGACCTAATAAAGACAATACTTGGATAAAGATATAAGACATATCTAAGTGCCACTATTAGAGAATTAGAACTATTAGATAACTATTAGTTTAATAATAAGTGTAATCAGGTTCATGTATGCAATATAGGAACTGATGATGAATATAGTGTGACTAATAGAGATAACTAAATAACATGAACCATAATGATAAACTATTATATCTTAAAGCCTTATGTAAAACTAAGGGTGACAAGAAGGTAGCTAAAGAAATAGCTGATGGTATCAAGTATTTAAACAAGAAGACTGGCTTGGGGTATACTTATAGAGCAGACAAAAAGCCCTTAAATCCAAAAGAAGACCAAATAGAAGGCAAGAAGTTTATCTTAAAGTTCTGCCAAGAGTTTTTAGACTACGCAGTTGATTACTCAATGATTGATAGAGTAGAAGACTTGTTGCACCCACAAGAATAATTTGGCATAAAAATGTGACAACCTCACGTATATGCCCAAATTTTTTTTGTCCCCGTATGGGTGTGGTAAAAATGTCACAATAAGGGGTGGTATATTTATTATAATGCAACGTCTGTAGCACAAAAAATAACTATTATTTATATTCTACAACAATAAACACTGGTTATAGCAACCAATGACACCAATTTTTATAGTATTTTCTACTTTAGAATGGTTCTAAGCTGTTTTTTTAATTTGCGTCCATGTTTTACATTATCTGTTTTCTAACCATTGACACTGGTTGCACTAATATCGTACAGTGGTGCATTAATAAATATAAATAGGAAGGTAGATAAACATGAATAAGAAAAAACTAATAATTGAGAAATCAACTGGCAGAAAAACTGGAGTTGTGGCTTTGTGCTATGAATTTGAGTGGAATACACTGGCAGATATTATTAAAATAATAAGCAATAAAGACTTAGGAATTAATTTTACTATTCCTAGTTATTTAAAATATCCTGATTATTGTGCAGGGTTAAAACATAGATATGAAGGGTTAGCCTATGAAATATTCAACGAAGAAAAAACAGATTTTAAAGAATTTAAATTTGAAGTTCAGTTTTTTTATAATGGTCAAAAAATGAGTAGAAGCAAATATTATAATTCATGCGTTAAAGATAATTTTAAAAAAGTTACTGAAGCATTAAATTAATTAAACAAAATTAAGCCCTTTAAAATTAAACTTTTAGAGGGCTTTTTTTGTGCCTATAGTTTACCTACCTGCGACAATTTGACTTATATTATACATGCACTAATATAATACACTGGTGCAATCGTTAATAAATAAAATAGGTAGGTAGATATGAAAAAAGCAAATGAAATAGTAAAACATGTTACTGAACATCTAATAAAACAGATGGAAAGTGACGATGGTGGCAAGTGGTTGAAGGGGTGGACTAATAAAGCTTTTCAAAATGTAGACGGACACAATTATTCAGGAATGAATTTATTTTGGTTGTCTATGATTGCAGAAGGTTTTTTGGGTGAACCTAAAGAGCGTAAAGTTTACGGAACTTATTTGCAATGGAAAAATAAAGGTTGTCAGGTTAAGAAGGGTTCAAAGTCTGTACAGCTTTTAAAACCTATAATTGGTTCTAAAGATGTAGAAGTAGAAACACCTAATGGAACTGAAACAGCAACTAGACACTATAAATTCTTTTCAACTTTCAATGTGTTTAATATTGAAGACGTTGAAGGCAACGTGTCTAGATGGGACAATGTAGACAACCCACAACAAAAAAGTGAAGTTGAAGTGTCTGAAGTTGCTGAAAGTTACGTTAAAAATACAGGTGCAATTATCAACCATATTGATGGTGGTAACGCATATTACGTACCATCTCAGGACGTGATATTCATGCCTGATAAAACTAACTTTATACATACAAAGAATGCCAGTGCAACTGATGGATATTACGGAACTTTATTCCATGAACTAACACACTGGACAGGTGACGCAACTAGATGTGACAGGAAAATGAGTGGTTGGAAGGGTTCAACTGACTACGCATTCGAAGAATTAGTTGCTGAAATGGGTAGTGCATTCCTATGCAATCAACTAGGCATTAGTGCAACACCACGTGTAGACCATGCTAAGTATTTAAAATCATGGATAAGATGCTTAAAGGATAAACCTACAGCACTAATGAATGCTAGTGGGTTAGCTAATAAATCACTTATATACTTAAATGAGTTGCAACCTAAGGCACTCAAAAAAGTAGCATAGGTAAAAAAATAAAACTTAAAACCCTGTTATATTTTTAGCAGGGTTTTTTGTATTTTTATAAATTTTAATGATAGTACATTGTCACTTTTATTATTGATGATAGTACATTGTCACTTTGTTTTTATAGAGGGTGGGTGTAGATACATTATGCCTTACATTGGCACTGTTTCATTTTCTGTAGGTTGAGAAAATTCCATAAGATTAAAAGGTAGAACTGCAACAAACTTAGACCATCTTATATTATTTTTAAATGCACAAGAAAACAATTCTTCTTTAGTGATTGAGTGAAAAAATTTATACGTATCTTTTATTCTATGACAATAAGCATAAATTGGAGATTGGTCTTTAGGATAAATCATAACTAATCTATTATGACATTGTTGATTTATTGTTCCACTATTAATATTTTTTGAAGTAAAAACGTGAACACAACCATCATAATGACTTTTATCACTATAATAATAACCAAACACAGGTTGCCACCCATTAATAAGTTCAGTTGGAACTTTAAGTGATGTAGGTTGAGAAGGGTTTAAAACTTGTATTTTACTTTCGTTAATGATTTGACCAAGTATAGGTAAATCAGAAACATCAGGTTGAGGTTCAGGTCTAAAGGCATTCGGAAAAGCATTACGAATTTTTAAATAATTTTCTACAGTTACATTCTGTTTATTCTGTAGACGATATAATACATTCTTATCTATACCTGATTTATCAATAATATCTTTAGTTGAGTGTTCTTTAATAAGTATATCAATATAATGTGCTAAATCAGACAAAGTCTGTGGTGTTTTATTATTATTCATATAATCAAAGAATTTATTATTTACCATATATCTACCTATAAAAAATAATTTAATATACATTAAATCATATATCAAGTTAATATTTCATTTATTATAAAGTATTCTCATTTATGGGTTGCATTCTATTTAAAAATCGTTAATGATTTGTTTAACTGATTTGCGAGAAAAGTTCTCATTTATCAGGAAACATTAACTGTAAGGAGTGAATATGTTTAAAATAGCAACACAACTAAACTTGATACGAGTTGAAGTAACAAGATTAGTAGAAGCTGTATATTACTTAATTAAGTTATTACAGCATACAAATAGAGTATTAGACCCAAGTGATAGTAAAAATCCATATAAATTAAAGAGAAACAACGTAGTAGATGCTGATTTTGGCTTAGACCCAGTAAATATGTGGAGAAATAGGAGTAATAAATAATGGCAAAACAATTACTTTTATTTAAACCACATGACATTCTTACTGACGAGTTGTTGAAAGTAGTGGCTAGAGTTAGAAATAGCTTAAAACCTACTGCTAAAATAATTCCATTTCCAAACCCAAGAAGACAGCTTTTTAGCTGTTCTAACGTAAGGAAACAACATGGCAGAAGTAAGCATAGTTGAAGGTGAAATACCAATACTGGAAACTGCTACGTCACCTAAAATGTTCAATCATTTAGGTAAGGCATTATTGAGTGCTGAGAAAACACTTAATAATAACAAAACTGACGTAAAAGAGTACAGTATTGTAGTTGTCACTGAGACCATTGAAGATTTGCTTTACTAGGTATATACAGTTTTATACCCAAGTAATTAAATTACAATGTTCTATAGTTGTTCTATTGGTATATCAATATGATGTGCTATTATAGATACACAGGCACAAAATCTAGGTAGGGTTGATTAGCACAATATTGATTATCTATTTTTTCGAAAGTGTCTCACATTAATAATAAACACTTGTGCAAGTAAGGAATATAGTTAAGATGAATAAAATAATAAATAAAATAATAATGGTAGTAGCAATGGTAGTATGTAAGGTAGTTCACAAAGTCAGATGTCGGTCTTTTTTAAGACGTGTTGATGACTTCAGTTATGAAGTTAAGACTTTAAAAAATACAAAAAATTTACCTTTCATTACAAAGAAAACCCTTGTCAGTAACGACTACGAAAAATCAAGAGCATTAAAAATAGGTGGTGTGTGTATCAGATATAGCTTTGATAAACTCATTAAATATCTTGATGTTAGAGACGTAGAAATTACTGAACCTGAGTTTCAAACTAATGTTGCAATAGCACTAGCTAAAGTAACTACAGAAACTCATACCTCTGCTAACATTATAAAATTAGAAAGTAGAGAGAGGAAGTATGAAAGACCAATACAAAAAAGCAGTCTTTAGTTTAATGTTCACACAACACTTCTTAAATTACATTAAGAAGGTGGAGCAGAAAAAAGGCAAGACACTACATACTAATGGTGTACCAAATCATTACATTGCAGTGTTACAAATAATATTAATTTTAAAAGATAACGAAATGTCTACTGAAAGTATTTCTTATCATTTTAATAATATTTTAGGTAAAGGTATTAATCAGTCTTCATTAAGTAGAACACTGACATATCTACATGAGACACTAAATTTAATTAAATATACTGATAATCCATTCGCAGAAGATAAGAGATATACGTATGTTGAATTAACAAGTGAAGGTAAAAAACTACAAAAGTTCTTTTTAGGTTCAACGCAGGAAACTATACCGACAGTCTTTAGTAGTAATAAATTAATGACTGCGAGTTAGGAGTTAAATGAGTAATATAAGTCGAGAAGCCATACTAAAATTGCACTCAGGTATTCGAATGAGAGGTAATACATTGGAAGTGCATACAAGAAAAAAGATGATAGTAGATGGCAACCAAGTAAAAGATAGTGCGTATGATACTATTAAACTAAATGATACAAGTGATACATCTTTTAAGAAGGCACTTGCAGAAGCTATAAAGCTAAAAGAAAAACATAATGAAGCATTAGTTCCTGCTAATTATCATAGTCGTAAACAAGGCAAAAAATCCATTACTAAAGGTACATTAAAAGAATGTTTAGATATGACATTTAAAAAGCAATGGGAGAATGGAAACAATGTAACTAATATAAAAATATATATCAGAGACATATTAAATTATTTTCCACCGACAATTACATTGGCAGAAATGCAAACTGATGCACACTACAATGGCTTTGTAAATTACATGAAGAAGACTATTGAAGAACGACCAACAAACAATCTAGCAACTTTTAATAACAGGACAACTAATCATAGACTTTCTGTATTAAGAGAAACTTTTAGAGAAGCTATATCTAAACGTATGTTAGAACAATCTAAGTTACTTAATCCTGATGTAAGAGTTAGAGATATGGGTTGGAGTAATTTGCATGTCATAGAAAGTAAAAGCAAGAAACCAATTAGCAGAGAAGACGAAGCTAGAATTATGGAATTAGCTTATGCTAACAATGATGAAGAACATGCTGATGCAATGCAATTTTTAATAAATGGTTTGGGTGCAAGATTGCAATTTGAATTTTTTGACCCACAATACAACATTGATTGCATTGATTATAAACATAAAACTATTAATTTTTTTCGGCACAAAACACAACAATGGTCAGGTGATTTACCTTTAAATAATACTGCCTATAACATTGCTGTTAAGTATAGAGAAACTGCAATAGCACATAAATCTAGAAAATTATTTCCGAATGTAACTGTAAGAAGTATGAGAACTTTTTTTGAAAAATATGGAAAGTTATTAGAGATAAAAAATTTTACACCTTATGCTACAAAGCACACATTTATAACAAGATTATGCGAAACAAAAACACCTGTAAAAGTTATATCTAAACTTGCAGGGATAAGCATTGAAACTGTATTAAAATACTACGCACAAGAAACACCCCAAGCATTAAGGGAAGCTGTAAATAGTATTAATGATAGTAACATTGTTTCTTTAATTGGTCATAACTCTAAAGGGTTGATTAAATAAATGAACACTGCTAATTAAATTTCAAAAGTTGGGCGAGTGGTGAAATTGGCAGACACGTCAGTCTTAGAAACTGATTTCGAGAGAAGTGAAGGTTCAAGTCCTTTCTCGCCCACCAAAAGCAATTATTGGGTTAATTTAGTTGCACAAGGTGTTGCATTATGAGTGGAATGTTGCATTGCATTAAAAAGGAAGTAAATAATAAAAGACTTATTAAAGGAAAACTGGTCTTAGGATACAGTGATAATGGTCTTAGAAACTACTTCCATAAAATTTATATGCACTGCTGTAGTATTGTTCTTTAATAGCAACACCTTTTTTTAAAAACCAAGTATATGCAGTTGTGCATTGGTTTCGTGGCAAATGCAACAGAACCAGTGCAACAGGCACAAGTGCATACAAAAAGTAAGGAGATGTTCACATTATGTCTAATACACAAGATAATTTACTACAACAACAGTTAGCTGAATTAGTTAAGGTTGGTGTAGGTGGTAAATTTAAGGATACAAAAGACTACACAAAGAAAATACAGGAAGAAATAGAATTTGAAGAAAAGATGATTAGAGGTGGTATTGATAGATACAAACATTTAGTCACCGAAGCACAAGCTAAGAAGCAAGAAAGTACGACCATGTATGGTCTATTTCACCAACAAAAATACATAGATAAACTCTCTAGTTTAATCCATTTGAAGGTAGAAAAAATAGATACAGGACAAGTAGGAACACACCATATTGCTGTTAAAAAAATAGTGCAGTGTTTACCTAAAAGTGCTTTTAATGAAGACACTAAAAAAATGTCTAATAATCAGGCAATATTTGACACTTGTTCATTGATTATTTTGAAGAATGTAATTGATGGTATTTCCAGTGATTGCACCCTTAATAAATTATCAATTATTATAGGCAATGCGTTAATGCTTGAAGCTAGAATACTCTTATTCAAAGACCAAAAGAAGAAGGAATATGAGCAGGTATCTAAACGATTAGAAGGTAAGAACGTACCTCAGAAAACTAATAGATGGCAGTATAAAAAGAATGTTTGGGTCTATTGTATGAATAGGCATGAACTTCAATTTGACGATTGGACTAAAGAACATAGACTGCATTTAGGTGTTCAGATGATACATTTATGTGAACTCTTAGGACTTGTTAAGGTAGGTAATATGAAACTTAATAAAACCAAGACAATTACATACGTACAACCAACACCAAAAATTATTAAAGAAATAAAAAACTTTAATATTAAAAATGAAGCACTGTTTCCTAAGTATTTACCTATGCTTATGCCACCTAGAAAATGGACTTCACCTTTTATTGGTGGGTACTATGGTAAGAAACATAATTTTGAAAACAAACCTGAGGAGATAGCACATGCACTACAATCTAGTAAAAGCAAGTAATAGAAGATATTTAGAAGAATTAAATAACAAGGTGCATGAGATGCCAGTTGTTTATGACAGTGTAAATATTATACAAGAAACGGAATGGGTTATTAATAAACCTGTTTATGATTTAATTAAAACATGTATGGATAATGATTTTAATTTAGGTCAGTTACCAGTCAATCCACAATCAACTGAGTTACCACCTAAACCATTTGACATTAAAACAAACAAAGAAGCATTAATTAAATGGAAGCGAGAAGCACAACAAGTACATAAAGCTATAGGTCAATCTATGTCTAAATTTATTCAAGTTAGACTAATTATGGAAGAAGCAAGTATGTTGTTAGATAAAGGTGGTTTCTTTTATCCACATCAATTTGATTTTAGATTTCGTATTTATCCTAAACCTGCATTGCTTTCACCACAATCAGCCGATTATTCAAGAGCATTACTTAAATTTAAATTTGGTAAACGAATGGGTAAAGGCGACAGTGTAAGTACATTCAACATTGCAGGTGCAAACTTGTATGGTGAAGTAGATAAAATGGAGTTGCCAGTTAGAGAACAATGGGTGCAAGATAATTCAAAAAAAATTATTGCGTCAGCTAACAATCCACTAGAAAATACATGGTGGTGTGATGCAGATAAACCATATTGTTTTCTTGCATGGGCTATAGAATATAGAGATTTTGCAGAAAGCAATTACTCACCTGAGTTTATAACTACATTGCCTATACAAGCTGATTGTTCTAACTCAGGACTACAGCATTATTCAGCAATGATGAGAGACCCTATTGGTGGTAAAGCTACTAATTTAGTTCCATCTAATAAACCTAATGATGTTTATAATTTAGTTGCACAAAAACTAATTATGAAACTTAGAGATATTAAAGATGACCCACTAGCTAAGAAGTGGTTAGAGTATGGAATAGATAGGAAGCTATGTAAGAAACCAGTGATGTGTTTACCATATTCATTGACAAAGTTTTCATGCAGAAAATATATTGAAGACCACATGAAAAAACAATTAAATGAACGAAATGTATCTATAGATATATTTAAAGTATCAGACAGAGAAGATGGTATTTTTGAAGCAACAAACTGGCTAACACCTGTATTGTGGGAAAGTATCAATGAGATAATTGTTGGTGCTAAAGAAATAATGAAGTTCTTAAAAGATATAGCTAAACTGGTTGCATCAGAAAATTTACCAGTAAGTTGGACTTCACCATTAAATGCACCTATTCAAATGCTTTGTTATGAAAAAGAAAGCAGACGAGTTAAGACACAAATGGGTGATAGTATTGTTAAACTTTCAGTAGCACATGATACCCCTAACATATCAAAAAGGGCTACAAGTCTAGGTATATGTCCTAACTTTATACATGCTAATGATGGAGCAGTTTTACAATTAGCTGTAGTAAAAGCTAAAGAACTGGGTGTAGATAATTTTAGTATGATTCATGACAGTTTTGGGTGTGTGGCTAGTGACAGTCATTTAATGGGTAAAGCATTAAGAGAAGCATTTTGTGAGATATATCAAAAAGATGTATTGAAGAATTTTGCTGATGAAATGTATGCAATGTTATCTGAGAAAAATCAGAAGAAATTTCCTAAAATGCCTAAAAAGGGAGACCTTAATTTAGACTTAGTGAAACAATCTGTGTTTTTTTGTATATAAATACATGCACCTGTGCAACTAAGTGCCACTATTAGATAGACTAACATATAGGAGAATATCTATGCAAAAACTAACAACACACGTTAGTGTTGTGGGTGAAGCAGTCTACCCTCATCTTAATAAACCTGACGTTAAATTTAACGAAGCAGGTGAATATAAGGTGACCTTAAAAGTCGCTAAATCAGATGCTACCGACATGATTAAATTATTTAATGATGCACAGGCAGACAGTCTAAAAAAAGCGATTGCAGACAATAAAGGTAAAAAGGTAAAAGAAGCACCTCACCCAAGATACAACGTAGAAGGAAACAATGTTTTCTTCATCTTTAAACTGAAAGCATCAGGGGTCAATAAGAAAACTAAAGAAAGTTTTACTCAAAGACCACAAATACTTGATGCCGATAAGAAACCATTCCCAATGACTAAACAAATTTGGGGTGGGTCTAAGATAAAAGTTGCTTACGAATTAGTTCCTTACTATGCACCATTTGGAGCAGGTATCACAGCTAGAATGAAAGCAATCCAAGTCTTAGAACTTGTAGAGGGTAAATCAGATATACCTTTTGAAAAAGAAGATGGCTACAAAGCCGAAACTAACTCAGATGTACAGACAGAAGTTCAAACGAGTTCAGATTTCTAAATCTGTTTTCCTCAAATCAGGGTTAGAAGAAGTTGTCTACAACTGCTTAAACAAAAACAAATGTTCTTTTGTTTATGAAGGTTTAAAAATAACTTTTACTAGCCCTGAACAGAAACGAACTTATACACCTGACTTTCCAGTTTCAAATTCAAATATTATTATAGAAACTAAAGGTGCATTTAATTCAGCAGACAGAAAAAAGATGAAGCTGATTAAAACACAAAATCCAAAATTGGATATTAGATTTATTTTTTCTAATTCAAAAAACAAAATTGGTAAGAAAAGCAAAACAACTTATGGCAAATGGTGTGAGATGTTTGGCTTTAAATATCACTGCGTACAATCAACTAAAAAAGAAATACCTGACGAATGGTTAAACGAAATAAAGGAAACTCAAAAAAATGGCAAGACTAGAAACTAAATACATTGTTGTGCATTGTTCACAAACAAGACCTTCACAAAAAATAGGTGCTAAAGAAATAGATAGATGGCACAGAGAAAGAGGTTGGTTAAAAATTGGATATGCAAGAGTTATCAAAAGAGATGGCACTGTAGAACAAGGCAGAGATGATGACGAATTACAAGCACATGTAAAAAATTATAATCACATATCAACTTCAGTATGTGTAGTGGGTGGTGCTAAAGAAGAAGATTGGCAACAACCTGAAGATAATTTTACAGGAGAACAATGGGAAAGTTTAAAGAAAGTTTTAGAAGAATTAGTAATTAAATACCCTGAAGCAAGAATTGTAGGACATTATGAACTTGATGAAAGAAAAACATGTCCTAACTTTAATATCAGAGAATATTTATTAAACGAAGATATTAAAGGATACAAATTCGCAGATAGCACTGTCACTGATGGAGACATACAGGAAATGAAAGATGCAGGAGAACTCTAGCACTTTCATAAGACATGCACCTTGCGAAAATTGTGGTAGCCGAGACAACCTAGCTATCTACCTAAACCATACCTACTGTTTTGGTTGCCACAACTACGAAAAAACTCATGGCGAACTTCCTAAAGTTGCCACAACGAAACAAAATATAAATATGATAAGTGGAATAACAGAAGCATTACCTAAAAGAAAATTAAACAGTGAAACTTGTAAAGTCTTTAAATATGAGACTGGAACATACAATGGTAAGAATTGCCATATCGCTAATTACTTTGACAAAGATTACAACAAAGTAGCACAGCATCTAAGGTTTCCTGATAAGTCGTTTATATGGATTGGAGATACCACAAATATTTCCCTCTTTGGTCAGCACTTGTGGAGAGATGGTGGTAAGAATATTATCATTACAGAAGGTGAACTTGACGCAATGTCTGTATCACAAATGCAGAACAATCGTTATCCAGTGGTATCAGTACCTAGTGGTTCTGCAAGTGCTAAGAAATATATTAAAAGAGAATTAGAATGGTTATCTAAATTTGAAAACATTGTATTGATGTTTGATAATGATGAAGCAGGAAACAAAGCATCTATTGAGTGTGCAAATATTTTACCAGTAAGAAAAGTTAAGATTGCAAAACTACAAGAAAAAGATGCAAGTGATTTGTTACAAAAAGGATTAGGTTCTAAAATTATAGATGCCATGTGGGAAGCTAAAGCATATACACCACAAGGTATTATTCAAGGTTCAGATACTAAAGACTTACTATTAAATGATGAAGAAGTAGAAAGTATTCCTTATCAATGGAATGGATTAAATGAAAAACTACAAGGCATTAGATTTGGTGAACTAAATTTATTATGTGGTGGTTCAGGAACAGGTAAATCTCAAATGTGTAGAGAGATTGCTTATGACTGTATTCTTAAAGGTCACAAGGTTGGCTACATTGCATTAGAAGAAAGTGTAAAAAGAAGTATCAGAGGAATAGTAAGTGTAGGATTAAATGCACAAATACATAATCCTGATGTTAGAAAAAAATTTAGTGAAGAAAAATTATTAGAAGAATTTGATAAAGTAAAAGACAACATTTGTTTCTATGACCATTTTGGTTCTAGTGACAGTGAAGATTTAATGAACCGAATAAGATACATGGTTCAATCATTAGACTGCAAAGTAATTATCTTAGACCACATCTCAATAGTTATCTCAGGATTACATGATGGAGATGAGAGAAGATTAATAGATAATACAATGACAGAGTTAAGAAAACTTGTTGAAGAAGTTAAATGTGCAATGTTTGTAGTATCACATTTAAAAAGACCTTCAGGCAATCTAGGACATGAAGAAGGTGTACAAACATCTTTATCACATTTAAGAGGTTCACATTCACTTGCACAGTTATCAGACGCAGTAATAGGTTTTGAAAGAGACCAACAATCTGAAACTGAAAGCAACATAATGATAGTAAGAGTTTTAAAAAATAGATTTAGTGGAGAGACAGGTGTAGCGACAAGTCTTATTTATAATAAAGATACTGGTCGTTTATCTGAAAGTAATTTTGATGAATAATTTTCCTAAAGGTAAATTTAATATTATCTACTGCGACCCTGCTTGGAAATACGATAGTGGTTTTTTAAAAAGAAATTGGTCAAATAAATATCCAACAATGAAACCTGAAGATATTTATAATTTACCAGTAGATAAAATCGCAGATGAGAATTGTGTTTTATTTATATGGATAACTTACCCAAAACTATTAATTGGTTTAGAAGCAATAAAGAGGTGGGGGTTCACGTATAAATCGTGTGCTTTTACTTGGGTTAAGAGAAATAAAAAAGCTGATAGTTATTTTTGGGGTATGGGTCATTGGACAAGAGCAAACAGCGAATGTTGTTTTATAGCAGTAAAAGGAAAACCAAAAAGATTTTCAAAATCAGTACACCAAATAGTAGATTCTAAAATTCAACACCATTCAAAAAAACCCGATTGCGTTAGAGATAGAATTGTAGAACTTTGTGGAGACCTTCCAAGAATAGAATTGTTCGCTAGAAATACAACTAAAGGGTGGACAGTTTGGGGAAACGAAGTAAATGAATGATGCAATGCTTACTAAATTTATATTAAATTATTTAGTTAATAAACCTGAGTATTTAAAATTATCAGGTAAACAACAACGAATAGCGTTTGAAACATTTAAAACAATAATGACTGCTATTTATCAATCAATAAGGCATGACAATATTTTTCCAGTAATAGTTTGTGGAGATTTACAAGCTAGGAAAGTTATTACAAAAGCATTGAAATCAGTAGAACCTTTTTTACCACGAATTGAAAAAATTACTGTTCACTTAGTACAATAAATATGAAACTTATATTAGACCTTGAAACCAATGGTTTCTTGGACAAAGATAATTTAGTAATTCATTGTATAGTTTGCAAGGATATAACGACTAACGAAGTCTACACATATAATCCTAACACTATAAATGATGCACTAGAGTTACTAAACAAAGCTGAAGTTTTAATAGGACATAATATTACTGGCTTTGATATACGAGCATTAAAAAAAGTATTAAATTATAATTTTAAAGGTAAGTTATTTGATACGTTATTATGTTCAAGATTAATATGGACTAATAGACTTGAACTTGATTACAAATATAAACAAATGCCACCTAAACTTTTTGGTAGACATTCATTAGAAAGTTGGGGTTATCGAGTTGGTTTACGTAAAGGTGATTATCAAGAACATTCAACATTTGATGAATACAATCAAGACATGTTAGATTACTGTGTACGTGATGTAGAGGTAACACATTTATTATTTAATGAAATATTAAGAACTAATTATTCTGAAGAAGCAATTACTTTAGAACATAAGTTTGCTTATTGGATACAAAAGCAAGAAGAACAAGGTATTAATTTTGATGAGAGGTCTGCTGAGACCCTTCATTCAATCCTTACAAAGAAAAGATTGGAGATTAGCGACAAGCTATCTTTAGTCTTTTCTGAATGGAAAAAATCTACAGGTTTCAAAACATATAAAAGAGATAATATTAAAAGAGGAATAAAAGCAGGAGTTCCTGTTGAACAATTCAAAACTGAAATATTTAATCCAAATAGTAGAGACCACATAGCAGACAGACTACAAAAAGTATTAGGGTGGTCGCCTAAAACATTTACAGCAACAGGAAAACCTGAAGTGAACGAAAAAATATTAAAAGCACTTCCGTATCCTGAAGCAAAACTATTAGCAGAATATCTTATGATTACAAAAAGATTAGGACAGTTAGCTGATGGTGAACAAGCATACTTAAAATTAAACAAAAAAGGAAAAATTTATGGAAAAATTATTACCAATGGGGCTTTATCAGGCAGGTGTACGCATCATCACCCCAATCTTGCACAATGCGTTAGTAGTGGTTCGCCATTTGGTAAAGAATTTCGTGCCTTATTTACTGCTCCTTCCGATATGGTTATGTGTGGCATTGACTTTTCTGGTCTGGAGTTGCGTGTGTTGGGTCATTATCTCAACATATATGACAATGGTGATTTTTCACGAAAACTTTTGGAAGATGATATACATACCATCAATCAACAAGCTACAGGATTACCCACACGTGCTAAAGCTAAAACTTTTATATATGCTTTCATTTATGGAGCAGGAAATGACAAACTCAGTCAAATCCTTGAAGTCAATAATGCAGAAGCCAAAAGAGTAAGACAAAAATTTGAAACGTCTTTACCTGCATTAAAAACTTTAACTACTACAGCTAAAAATAAATTTAGACAGGCAGGTTTTGTAAAAGGTCTAGATGGTAGAAAATTAATTCCAAGAGCAGAACATTCAGTTTTAAACACACTTATTCAAAGTTGTGGTGCTTTATTAGTAAAGCAAGGAACAATCATATTAAACGAAGAACTACATAGACATGGTTTTGTGTGGGGTAAAGATTATGCAATGGTTTTACATGTGCATGATGAAATGCAATTTTTAGTTATTCCAAAAAGATTAGAAGAATTTAAGAAGGTAGCAAAAGGTATGTTCAAAAAAACGCAAGACCATTTTAATTTTAAAACAGAATTAGATGGTGAGATGAAGGTTGGACAGAACTGGAGTGAAACACACTAATAGGTTTGACCTTGACCTAAAGTTTGGTCAGAGTAAAGAAAACGAACTTCAAATAGCAATAGAAGGACAAGTTGAATGTAAGGCAGATAGATTAACTGTACGTACAGGCAACGTATATGTTGAAATAGAAAGTAGAGGTAAGCCATCAGGTATTATGGTTACCACTTCTAAATATTATGCCATTTGTCTTGTTGTTGAAGAAAGAAAAAAAGATATTTGGATTTTAATTCCAACAAAACTTCTTAAAAAAATAATGAAGAAATTTCCCATTAAAGCAGGTGGGGATAGATGGACTTCTAAAGGACACATCATACCAAAATGTGAACTACTTAATTTAGCAATCTAATGCAAAGTAAATTATTTAGTTTAATTGAAAGTCTAACAAATGTTTGTATCGGATTTGTTATTTCTATAATTGCAAACTTACTTATTTTTCCGTTGTTTGGTTTTTATCCAACTCTAAGTCAAGCAACCAATATAGGTATTATTTACACCCTTATATCAATTCTACGAAGCTATCTCCTTAGGAGATTATTTAACCTTATAAAAAAATGAAAAAATTATTAAAAACTAAAATCAAATTACCTGACATTGATGAGTACGACTTCCCACATAAATTTTATAAATGTTGGTGGTCAGATATAATCAGTGACAGCAGTTGGCAATCCTTGTCAGCAATTAAAAAATCTAAAACAGCAATCTGTATAACTATGGGTTGGCTAATAGATAATTCTAAAGGCAAATTTATTTTTGTCAGTGACCTTAACTTTAATGATGATGGCACAATTAATGAGGGTGGTAACTCAACAGTAATACCAAAATCAAACGTACTAAAACTAAAGGAGATAAAACTATGAAAACTTTAAATAGTTTTTTAAAAGATAAAAAGAAAACCATGTTGGTTGATGCTGACTTACTAGCATACAAGGTTACTTCTAAATTAGAAGAACCTATTGACTGGGGTAACGACCAATGGACATTACACTGTGACTTTGCAGTAGCAAAACAATTATATGTTCAAGCTATTCAATTCTATATGAAACTTACAAACTCAACACAATACATAAATGTGTGGAGTGATAGTATGAACTTTAGAAAAAAAATAGATAGTGACTATAAATCATATAGAAAAAATATTAGAAAACCTGTTTGTTATAAAGCATTAAGAGATTGGGTTGTAAAAACTTATCCAAGTAAAGTTTTTAAAAATTTAGAAGCTGATGATACTATTGGAATATTAGCTACAGGAGAATTTAAAGACAAAGCTATAATTATTAGTGGTGATAAAGACATGCGAACAATACCTGCATTTCACTGCTCTATGTTAGATAATCAATTAGAAAAAGTTGATGAGACATTAGCTGATTATAATTTTTGTACACAAGTTTTAACAGGTGACCAAACTGACGGATATAAAGGTTGTGTTGGTGTGGGTCATGTTAAAGCCAGTAGAATACTAGATGCTAAAAAGTCTCTAGAAGAAAACTGGAAAGTTGTCATAGAAGAATATCAACGTAATAAATATACAGTTGATGATGCTTACCATCAAAGCAGATTGGCAAGAATATTAAGAAATGGTGAATACAATATCAAAACTAAGAAACCGAAACTATGGAGTTACCAATATGCTAAGTATAGAAATACTGGACAAAGTAAAAAAAATAGTTAGTTCCGATAGAGCAAAACAAAATGGAGACATGGTAGAAAACCATGAAAACATAAGCAGACTATGGACTGGCTACTTACAAAATAAAACTAAATTAAATATTAATATACTGCCTGAAGATGTGGCAAATCTAATGGTCTTATTAAAGATTGCTAGAAGTCAGGGTGGTGCATTTAATATTGATGATTTTGTTGATATGACTGGCTATTCAGCTATTGCAGGTCACATTACAAGCAAAAGACATGAATTAAGTACCACTTTAGGAGTATCTAATGATAAAAAAACCAAAAATAAGTGAAGAAATCATTACATACCTAGACGAATTATTTCCTGACAAATGTCCTACTGTTGAAGAAACAGAAAAACAAATCATGTTTAAAGCAGGTCAGAGAAGTGTCGTTAATCATTTAATTAAAGAGAAATCAGTACAAGAGGAGAACTAAAATATGTGCATGTCACCAAGAATGCCAAGTCCACCCCCTGCACCTGAACCTTTACCACCTGCTACACCTTCAGTGTCTAATGCTACAACTAAGCAGAAAGCACCAACTGAAGCAAGTACAGATGCGAGTAGAGATACTACTGTAGCTTCAAACTACAGCAGAAAAAGAACAGGCAGAGGTTCGTTAAGAATACCTTTATCAGGTGGAAGTGGTTTGAACTTTCCAACTAGCTAATAATGGCAAGTTATACATTAAAAGAAAAACCTGAGAATTATAAAGAAAATTCAGTGTCAGGGCAGTACCAAAAGCTAGAGATTGAAAGAGAAACATATTTAGAGAGAGCAAGAGAAAGTGCAGAATTAACTATTCCTCACTTATACCCACCAAAAGGAAACAATGCTAATACAGAATATAGTACACCATATCAGTCTGTAGGAAGTAGAGGTGTTATGAATTTAGCATCAAAATTAATGTTAGCTTTATTTCCACCACAAGCACCATTTTTTAGAATTGATGTAGACGAATTAGTTTACAAATCTATTGAAGGTGACCCCCAACAGAAAAAAGTAATAGAACAAGGTTTAGCCAAAATTGAGAAATCAGTTATGGATAACATTGAAGTACAGAACGATAGAGTTGCTGTATACGAAGCACTAAAACATTTAATTGTTTGTGGCAATGTTCTATTACATTTAACTGACACTGGTCTACGAACTTACAGGTTAGAAAACTATGTAGTTAAAAGAGACCCACAAGGTCGTGTATTAAAAATTATAATTAAAGAAAGTGTAGTGCCTGATACTTTACCAGTAGATATTATGAAAGCTGTTGGAAAAGAAGGTGATACCCAACAAGATAAAACTTTAGATTTATTTACTTGTATTAAAAAAATGGGTAAAAAATATATGGTACACCAAGAAGTTAAAGGACATGTACTTTATACAAAAGAATATACAGAAGAAAATTTACCATTTATTGCATTAAGATTTAATAGAGTTGATGGAATGAATTATGGTAGAGGTCATGTTGAAAGTTTTATTGGTGACCTTAAATCTTTAGAAGGATTAACAAGAGCAATTTTAGAAGGAAGTTCTGCATCAGCTAAAATGCTGTTTATGGTTGCACCTAATGGTACAACAAGAACTTCTAGCATTGCTAAAGCACCTAATGGTGCAATTATTGAAGGGTCAGCAACAGATGTATCTGTACTACAAGCAAACAAATTTGCAGACTTTAGAGTAGCTATGGAGACAATGCAAAGAATAGAACAAAGATTACAATTTGCATTTCTTTTAAATGCTTCAGTACAAAGACAAGCTGAAAGAGTTACAGCTACAGAAGTACAATTAATAGCTAATGAATTACAAGATGCCTTAGGTGGTGTCTATGGAATATTAACTACAGAATTTCAACTACCTTACATAAATACTAAGTTAGCTATGTTAAGGCAGAAGAAACTACTACCTGATTTACCAAAAGACATAGTTAAAGTTAAAATTATTGTTGGAATGGAAGCATTAGGTAGACAATCAGATAGATTGAAATTACTTCAATTTATTTCTGACCTTGCAGGAACATTAGGTTCAGACGTTCTTGCAAAATATATAAACCTTGATGATGCAATTAAGAAGTTTGCAGTAGCAAATCAAATTGATACTTCAGGTTTAATTAAAACAACTGAACAAATTCAACAAGACGAGCAACAAGCACAACAACAACAGATGGCACAGCAGATGCAGAATACTGCAACTGACCCTAGAGTGGCAATAGAAATGGGCAAACAATTCGCTAACTCTGGTGGCACTGCAAATGTTGAAGGTGATGAACTTGTCCTTAACCAACAAGGATAAATATGACAACAGGAAAAGTAGAAATAAATTCTGCTGTAGCAGAGAAATCAGTAGATGAACAAGTTAAAGAGTTAAACGAACAAGGTATTGATATTAATACTTTACAAAGTACAGATGGTTCTAAAGTAATTGCTAGTGAACCTGATACACAAGTACAAAATATAGAAAATCAAAGACCAACTTGGTTGCCTGAAAAATTTAAGAATGCTGAAGAATTATCTAAAGCATACTCAGAATTAGAGAAACAATTTTCAGGTAAAAAAGCAGAACCAGTTCAAGAAGAAGCTGATGAAGTAGCTATTCCAAAACAAGAAAATTTACCATTAGAACAAAATTCTTTAGATAAATATTCAGAAGAATATGCAGAAAAAGGTGAACTTGGTGAAAATAGTTATAAAGAATTAGCTAAACAAGGTTTATCAAAAGACTTAGTTGATGGATACATTGCAGGTCAAAAAGCAATAGCTGATACGCAAACTGCTGACATACAATCAGTAGCAGGTGGAAAAGAACAATATGGTCAGCTTATAGATTGGGCAGGTAAAAACTTATCTGAAAATGAACAAACTGCATTTAATGACTTAACTCAAACAGGGACTACTGAACAAATTAAAATGGCAGTTCAAGGGTTGATGACTAAAGCAGGAATGACTACGCAATCACAACAACAAGAAATGGTTCAAGGTGATGTTAATAATATTTCTACAGAACAATTCAATTCAGTTGCACAAGTAACAGAAGCTATGAATGACAAGAGATATGAAACTGACCCTATGTATAGAAAAGAAGTTGAAAGAAAACTTGCAAATAGTTCCGTATTTTAATGGCTAGAAATTACCGAAAAGAATATGACAATTATCATTCAAAAGATAAGCAGAAGAAAAACCGAGCAGGTAGAAATCTTGCTAGACGAATGATGAAGAAGAAGGTTGGTATTAAAGGTAAAGACGTACACCATAAAGATGGCAACCCTCAAAATAATTCTAGAAGTAATTTAGCTATAACTACTAAAAAATATAACAGGAGTAGAAACTCATAATGTGGTTTAATTTATTAGGCATGGCAGTGAAAACTGGTGCAAAACTTTACACAGATAAACAAAAAACTAAACAAGCAATGTCTACAGCAAGACTTCTTCAAGCTGAAAAAATGGCAACAGGAGAAGTTGAGTATAGTGGAAAAATATTAGAAAGTCATAAAGGCGATTTTAAAGATGAATTTGTTTTAGTTTTAATATCTATACCAATAATTTTATTAGCTTGGTCTGTATTTAGTGATGACCCTGAAATACACAAAAAAGTACAACTATTCTTTGACCATTTTAATAATCTTCCATTTTGGTTTCAAGCACTATGGGTTTCAGTGTGTGGAGCAATATTTGGAATAAAAGCAACTGACTTAATAAAAAGGAAATAAATATGTCATTAGTAAGAAATATAAATAGAAGAAAAAAACTAGGTATCTCTAGAAGTAAGAAAAAATCCACTGTTAGTGCGAAAGCATACAAAGATATGAAAAACAAGTGGAAAAAGAAAAGTGGCTAAGAAAAAGTCTAACTTTCTTTCAAAAGAAGTACATGAAACTAGAGCAAGATTTAAGAAAACAAGTATATCAAAAAATAGAAGTAGATTAAAAACTTCTTCTCTTAATAAGCACAAAAGAAGACAACTAAAGAAAATATAATCACCACCTCTTGTAAGAGGGGTGACTTATTAAAATTCAGATGATTGCCTGACACGTCAGATAACTTTCTAAATTGAAAAGTAAATAAGGTTAATCTCAACAATAACACTAACAAATAGGGAGACATTAATATGTCAAACGCAACACCATCAAGACTGGGTCTAGTTAATAATACTGGAACTGGTGTAAATGATTTGTTCTTGAAGTTGTATTCTGGTGAAGTTCTAGCTAGTTTTCAAAGAGAAAACCTAATGCTTGGAATGACTAACGTCAGAACAATCTCAAACGGCAAATCAAGTTCGTTCCCTGTGACTGGAACTACAGTAAGTGGATACCACTCTGTAGGTGCAGAAATCACTGGAGACGCAATAAAACACAACGAAAAAATCATCAATGTTGATGATATGCTATTAGCATCATCTTTCGTTGCAGAGTTAGATGAACTAAAAAATCATTATGATATACGTTCAATCTACGCAAGAGAAATGGGTCAGGCACTAGCTAAAACAGTAGACCAAAATCTACTTCAATTAGCAGTTCTAGGTTCACAAGCATCAGCTACTATAACAGGTGGCAATGGTGGTACTGAACTAACTGACGCAGATGCTAACACTAACGCAACATCTTTAATCGCTTCTATCTTTGAAGGTATTCAAAAGTTAGACGAAAAAGATGTGCCTAACACAGACAGAGTTTGTGTTGTTTCTCCTGATATTTATTATCAGTTAGCAAACAATGATAAACTTTTAAACAGAGACTTTTCTTCTCTTAACGGAGATTTTGGAAAAGGAACTGTTGTATCTGTAGGTGGAGTACCAGTAATTAAGTCAAACACTTGTGTGACTGCTTTTGCTGACAACTCCTCTGCTGTAGCAGGTGCGAATAATACTTACAACGTAGATGCAAGTAATCACGTTGCTGTAATATTCCACAAATCAGCAATAGGTACTGTTAAGTTAAAAGACTTAGTAGTTGAAACAACTTATGACCCAAGAAGAATTGGTTCATTAATTACGTCAAGAATGGCGATTGGTTCAGGTATTTTAAGACCTGAGGCATGTGTTTCAATCAAAACATCTTAATACTTAGTAATTAAGACCGAGTGAGGGGAAGGGAGACTGACCCCTCACCACAACTTTATAGGAGAACCACATGATGTGTTGGTTATGTAAATTAATAAAAAAATTTAAAAAGAAAGTAGACGAATATCTCGATAGCTTTTTACCTTAATGACAATTCAAACAAGAACTACAGAATTAGAAGCTGTAAATACAATTCTATCAACGATAGGGGAAGCACCTTTATCAACTTTAACAGGAAGTTTACCTGTAGATGGAACAATGGCTAAATCTGTACTAAATGAAATAAACAGAGAAGTACAAAGTATGGGTTGGCATTTTAATACGCAACCTAAAGTAACTTTATCTAAAGATGCAGGTAATAGTACAATACCTTTAGCAACAAACGTATTAAGAGTAGAATTAAATCCATATCTTCATTCAAAAACTGATTATGATATTGTTCAAAGAGATAACATCTTATTTAATCTAGTTACAAACACTTCAACATTTACAGAAGATTTAAAAGATGTAAAAGTTGTATATCTATTAGACTTTGCTGATATTCCTGAACAAGCTAAAAGATATATTACAATTAGAAGTGCAAGAGTATTTCACGACAGAACTTTAGGTGCAAACACACTACATAAATTTTCAGTAGAAGACGAAGAAAAATCTTTAGTAATATTAAGACAAGCAGAAGCATCTACTGGTGACTATAGTGTATTTGATAGCCCTGACCAAATTTATACAGTAAGTAGAAAAAAATCGAACTGGTGGTACTAGATGGCTTTAGTATCTAGAACTATTCCAAACTTAGTACAAGGTATCTCACAGCAACCTGAAGTATTAAGACTTTCTAGTCAAGCTACAGTGCAAGAAAATGGTTTCTCATCAGTCGTAGAAGGATTGAAAAAAAGACCACCTACAAATTATTTAGCAAAGTTAGGCACATCAACACCAAACAATGCTTATATTCATACAATTAATAGAGACACTACAGAAAGATATTTAATTCAATTAACAAGTGGTTCAATAAAAGTTTATACAACAGCAGGTGTAGAAAAAACAGTTGTGATGCAAACAGGTGCATCTAATTATTTAACATCATCAGACCCTAAAGGTGATTTTGTTGCAATGACTGTTGCTGACTATACTTTTATTTTAAATAAACAAACAACAACTGCAATGGCAGGTACGACTAGCACAGCTAAAGTTGAACAAGCTGTCTATTCCGTATTACAGGGAGTATCAGGTACAACGTACTCGATAACAATAGATGGTTCTACCTTTTCTTTTACAAGTTCTAATACTAACACCCAGTCAATCAGAGATGGAGTTAAGTCTGCGATTGGTTCAATTTCTGGTATCACATTAGCAGATTTAGGAAATTCTAGTTTTTCTATAATCAAATCTTCAGGAACTTTAAGTATTTCTGCTAGTGATGGTTATGGTGATGATGCTTCACAAATTATAAAAGATACAGTACAAAATTTTGTAGATTTACCTTCTCCTGCAATAGACAACATGGTTGTTCAAATTACAGGTGATGCAACAAATAGTTTTGACGATTATTATGTGCAGTATGATAGTAGTGGTGATGTTTGGCAAGAAAGTGTAGCACCAAGCACAAAAACTACATTAGATAATACGACTATGCCACATGTTTTAATTAGAACAGCAGATGGTAATTTTAGATTTTCACAAGTAGATGGTTCTACTTATACAATATCAGGAACAGATTATACTGTGCCTTCATGGGGTTTAAGAATTTGTGGAGACATAGATAGTTCTCCTAATCCTAGTTTTATAGGTAGAAAAATAAACGACCTGTTTTTCCATAAAAATAGATTAGGTTTTATAGCTGATGAAAATGTAGTTATGTCTAGAAGTGGAGAATACTTTGCTTTTTTTAATGAAACAGTAACTACTGTATTAGCGACTGATGTTATAGATGTTGCTTCTACTCACAATAAAGTTTCTATACTTAGAAGTGCAATATCGTTTGATGAAGAAATACTTTTATTTTCAGACCAAACACAATTTATATTAGCAGGTACAGGTGGAACAATTACACCTGAAAATGTATCTATAAATGTATCAACAGAATTTGAAGCATCTTCTTCAGTAAAACCAGTAGGTGCAGGTAGTAATGTTTTCTTTGCATTTGATAAAGGAAGTTTTACAGGATTTAGAGAATTTTATGTTAAGTCAGACACAGATACTAAAAGTGCTGATGATATTACAAGTAACGTACCTAGATTTATACCTTCAGGTGTATTTAAACTAGCTATTGCAACTAATGAAAACATTATGTTGGCATTATCTTCTAACGAACAAAATGCAATATATGTTCACCAATATTATGTTACTGGTGGGAAAAGATTACAAAGTGCATGGCATAAATGGACATTTGGTACATCTTCTACAGATAAAATATTAAATATAGATTTTATAGAAAACACTTTATATATCGTAAATCAAAGAAGTGATGGGGTCTATTTAGAAACAATGGATATATCACCTGCTGTTACTGACGCAAGTGCTTCTTATTTAACTCACTTAGACAGAAAAATTAGTAATAGCACTACAGGTGTTAGCGAAAGCTATGATGCCAGTA
>Ga0181394_1000185_pt1 | contig 27183 bp, 24 predicted proteins | sample 17SPOviralmetaG_FD_130123 | JGI IMG/M metagenome (GOLD analysis project Ga0181394, IMG submission 130123) | Marine viral communities from the oligotrophic San Pedro Time Series (SPOT) site, San Pedro Channel, CA, USA - 17 SPOT_SRF_2010-11-23 | ecosystem: Environmental > Aquatic > Marine > Strait...
AGTCCAGTCTTGCGGAACCCCATCCACAACAGCCAATACATGACCATTTATTGATACAACCCAATTCCCACTAGGGAATTCTTTACAGAAAGAGCTGATAGTCTTTGCTTTTTGATTTGGTTCTTTGTGCTTACCACTCTCTTCGATCATCCTTTGATAACCACGAAATCGTGAGCTTCCATATTCAAAAGTTCGACTGTAATAAGCGAATAATTTACTGCTACTTGTTCCATCTTTATTCACTCTATCACACTCTTTTCTTATGATGTTGTGTGCTTGACGATAATCAATTTCCTGTGCGTTTGCTAAAGCAAGTACCGCACAATCATTGTTCTCACGAAAGGCTCTTGAGACTCGATCATTTATCCTACTAATTTTTGTCCGTTTGTTTTCCATTTCATTCTCCATTGAGTTAAAGTGTAACTACCACTAGCATTTGGTTGATATCAACAGTCGCTTTCGCAACCTACTTCAAGGCTCACACCATCCCTGCATCGCTCAAAAATTGCACCATCGAAGCTTGTGTGGTAGTTGTTTTATTCTTTGTTCCGATCAGCTGTCCACTAGGTTAACCTGCCTGCTGATTCGCAACTAGCCGAGTTGCCTCGATTGAGGGGTCTGACGCTAGTCGTCCACATCCGTTGGATTGGGGTCGACTGTTTAGTTGTGTCGCTCAACGCCATCACGGCTCGTCCCTAATCACAATCGCATCTCCGCTCGTCCCACTGCTCCCGTAGTCGTGGTAACTTCATGTGCCTCATCGGGCAATGTGTGAGCCTTTCACCATCGCTCACTCGCTCAACCAGTCGGCTTATTGGGCTGTCGTGTTCCCTGCGAACAAATACAAAGATACACGAATCACCGCTGATTTGAATCATTAATTTTGAATAACTGATCCTGAAAAATGAAACTTTTTACACCACAATATATGGTATGGCTACAATTTTGTACCACAAGATATGGGATTGACATCAATCGATGGATATATATCGAATAGCCCTAAAACGCACGAGGATGCTCTGTAATGGACGAACGTTTCTCAATGACTCATGTTACCTTGGAAAATGCTCAAAGCATAGAGACAATCCTCATAGGGAATAACACCAATCGATATAAAAATATCGAAGGCATATTTGTACCTAATCGATAAGAACATATCGAATCCCTACGCACGCACGCACGGGCAGTTATCGTACCAAGGATATCGATAAAGGCGAATCGATTGCGGTTAATCGATAAAAGTATATCGAGAAAAGAATATCGGTAAAAAGATATCGATAGTTAAATAGCGAATCGAAAAAAAAGTTTTGGGCGGGGCATTTTTTTTGAGGCATCATCGGAATTCAAATAAATTTTATATATATATATTAGACCTCCATCAAACTTTTAGAAATTTCAGTTGACGATTACCTTAGTTAATATATTTTAAAGAGTATGAATGACACGCAAAGTATATACGACAGTTTGAAACAAGCAGACAACAAGCAGTTGTGGGTGATCGCAAAGGAACTTGCGGAGTCCCGTAAAAAAAATTTAAAACCTAAAGAGGATTCTATTGCTGTTGATCTTGATGACAAGGAGGCTCTTCGTCAGAGAGTTATGGAGCATTTGTTTGCTGAGAGCAAGAAAGGCAACGCACAAGCATCAGACAAGCTCGCAAGGATAGCAGGATTGGGGGAGACTGAACAGGATATTGTTATTGAGATTGTTAATTATAATCCACCGAAGAAGAAAGCGGTAAGGAGGAAAGCAAAATCGACTACGACGAAATGATAGAAATTATAGCGAACTTAAGTTATTGCGAATGTAATGACTGTCATAATTATTTCTTTGTGTATGATTTACCCCTAGGAATAAATGACCCAAGCTATTGTCCGTACTGTGGAATTGATTTTACATTTATTGATGAGAAGGAGGATATAGAAGATGTATAGCTGTTATGAGTGTTGTTGCTTGGACTCTATAGATAATCCTATTATTGGGATAGAGGATATGCATGGTGTAGTATCTGAATGGATATGTAGCGAATGTTACGCAGCAGGGTTACCAGATGAAAATTCGTATTCCGACGATTGAGCCTAGAGATTACCAAGTACCATTTTTAAAAGCATTTGATGCAGGTAAGCAATATTCTGTTATCTCATGGCATCGTCGTGCAGGTAAGGATGTTACTAGCTTTAACGCACTTGTGAAAAGGGCTATGCAGAGTGCGGGTAACTATTACTATCTATTCCCTACGAGAGCTTGGGCACAACGTGCATTGTGGGACAACATTTGCGAATGGGCGGGGGGGAGAAAACTAATTGACCTTCTATGCCCACCTGAAATAGTTAGACGAAAGAACAATAGTGATTTTTTCTTGGATTTGATTAATGGTTCAAGAATTAAGATTGATGGAACAGATAACCTAAATTTTGTAGGACAGGGAGGTAGTGGTTATGTATTGTCGGAGTTCTCATTGCATAAAGAAGAAGTGTCAGGCTTTCTGGCTCCTATTCTTACAGAAGGTTCTGCATTTGTTGTTTTCAATGGCACACTGCGTGGAAAGTCGAATCATCTATGGAGACTGTACGAAAATAACAAAGATCGTAAGGATTGGTTTACTCAGTGGTACACCCTTGAGGACACCAAGACTGCTTACTGGGTTGGGGATGGCGTATCAATTAATCCTGAACTGGCTGGAAAGATTAATCCGTATGACGGCAAAAAATTTAAAAACATTCAAGATGATGTAGATAGCGGGATAATATCCTATGCAATGGCAAGGCAGGAGTATTTGAATGAGGCTGTATCTCAAGTTGAAAATAGTTATTATGGTCACGAGCTTGAACTATTACGCAGCGAGGGTCGTTTCGGAAATTATGCAACCAATGGGACAGTTTATACCTTCTGGGACTTGGGTACTTCTGACGCTACTTCTATTGTCTTTGCACAAATTAATAATGGTGTTGCAACGATTATTGACTATCACGAGTCTACGGGAAAGAAGATCGAGGACTATGCTGTAGTTGTTAATAGCAGAAACTACAATTATGGCGGACACTACGCCCCCCATGATGTATCTAAGCGTATGTTGTTCGGTGATCTAGTAACCAGAGCCAAAGAGGTGGGTATAGACTTTAGAAGAGTTCCAAAGACTAACTCAGTATTAGAAGATATTGAGATATGTCGTAGATCTTTGAGAACATTGAGGATGCATACTAGGTGTCAAGATCTTATGGAGCACTTAGATTCTTACAGAGAAAGCAACAGTGGCAAACCTGTTCACGATGCACACTCACATGGAGCAGATGCTTTTCGTACTATGGTGATGGCGATGCATTTGAATTTAGTTAATCCGTACTTGTCACCTTCATATTCCATAAACTTACCCAGCAGCGTTGGTGACGCTGAAGATTATGCTATGGATAATTGGCAGGAAGAAGATAATCAAAGACCTTTATGGGAAAGATTTAGATTATAAACTTTAGAAAAGTCATTGACATTATGATCTTTTAATATATTTAATACACCGCATTGAACCAACCACTGGAGTAAAAATTATTTATGGCTACTGAAGCGGAAAAATTACAAGAACGCATTCTTCTTAATGAGCAAAACATTCTTAAAGAAGCAATGGTTATGGGTGGCTTTAGTAAAGCTAATAAAGCTCCGCCTAAAACTCCTACTAAAATATCAGGTATGTACGCAGGTGAAACTCGAAAGCAACAGGCTTTCAAAAAAGCTCGTGCTGGTGCTTATGTAACAAAGGGTCAAAGAAAAACATCAGGTGGGGTTAGGGGTACTGGTCCTGTTCAGCTGGCAGATATAACAGCAAGGGCTGGATTAACTTCAGCAGACTTAACAACTTTAAGAAGTAGACTATCTAGAAGTGAATTTTTATCAGCAGCTAAGGCAAGACAAAAAGGAGTTTCTGATGATGAGCTTGTTAAAAATGTAGGCAAATCATTAGCAGCGACAGCGGTTTTAAAGGGAACAGCAGGGCTTGCAGCTGCACCTTTAGGTAGTAGTATCCTAAGGGGTCTTGGTGGATTAGGTGGATATCTTGGTGCTCTTGGTCCTTTAGCATCAATAGCAGGAATTGGTTTTGGTTTGTATAGCTCATACAAAAAGAAAAAGAAAGAGAAAAAACAAAGAAAACAAAGAGAGCGAGCTGCTGACTCCTACACTAAAAAAATGACTGCTGATATCCAAGGTGGTCAAAGAGTAGGAGAAGGAGAAACATTTATAACAGGTGGGGAAACAGTATAATGGATGCTAAATCTTTAATAGCAATGTATCGAAGAGAAAAGTCTAGCACTGAGCGGACGAACTTTGAAGAGCTTTACGAATCAGCCGCAGAGTTTTGTAATCCGTCTGCTGATAACATTAGAAAGAAAAAAACAAAAGGTCAGCGGGATGATGAGCAACGCATAACAGATATTGGTATTAAAGCTCGTCGTATGTTTACTGCTGGCATGATGAGTCACTTATTCCCTCAAGGGCAAAACTGGTTGCGTCTTGTTACACAAGATAGAGACCTGATGAAAAGTGATAATGTTACAAGAGCATTATCAGCAGCTAATAAAAAATTTATTCGTGCTATTGAAGATTCCAACTTCTATGAAGAGATGGGTCAATGTATTGATCACTGTGGATATATAGGAACAACTTCTATTTATTGTGAGTCTACTGATAAGCGTATTCTTAATTTTAGATCTCATTATGTTAATCAATTTTACTTTTGTGAAAATTATCTCGGAGAAGTTGATACTGTTATTCGTGAGTTAAAACTAACAGCAAGACAGGCGGCACAGCAATTTGTTGATGATTGTCCTGCATCGATTAAAGAGTTAGCTGCTGACCCAGTAACATCAACTAAGGAGTTTACATTTATTCACGTTGTAATGCCTCGTATGGGCTATACTCCTGACGCAACAGATAAAGAGGAAAAGAAAATTGCTTCCTACTATGTTAGCATAGAGTTAAAACAAATTGTTAGAGAGTCTGGTTTTGATGAAATGCCTTACTCTGTAGGTAGATTTTATAAAACAAACTACGAAAAGTATGGTCGATCTCCTGCTATTGAAGTATTTAAAACTTTACCATTAATTAATCGAATGGAAGTTTCTCGTATTCGTGGTGCAGAGCGTGTATCTAACCCGCCGTGGTTAGCACCTAATGATGGTAGTGTTCGTCGTATTAGTAACGATCAAGGTTCTATTATCTATTGGAATGCTGGCAACCCGTTATCAAAACCAGAACAGCTACGTCCTATGGATAATGTAATCATCAACGACCAGATGATTGAAAAGAAAGAGCAAGAGATATTAGATGCGTTCTATGTTCCGCTGTTTAATCCTTTAATGAACAAGCAAAACATGACAGCATTTGAATCTGCCGAAAGATTAAACCTTTCATTGCAGTTCTTATCTCCTGCAGTTAATCGATTAAATAAATACTTTGTTACACCAATATTAGAAAGAGCATTTGGAATTATGCTGCGGTCTGGATTACTTCCAGAGCTAGATATACCAGAACTATCTGGAGCTACACTTGAGTTCGATTTAGTTGGTAAAGCATCTATTGCATCACGACAGATTGAGTTGTTTGGTACAATGACAGCAATGCAGCAGATGATGCAGATTGCACAGTTCAAACCAGAAATATTAGATAATGTAAACTCTGATAAGACTTCAAGATTTATTCAAGAAGTAAACATGGTGCCAGTTGACCTTCAGCTTTCTGAAGAAGAAGTAATGTTTATTCGTGAACAAAGAGCGGAAATGCAAGCACAACAAATGCAAGCACAGCAGATGCAAGCTCAAAGTGATGCTTATGTTAAAATGCAAAAGACTCCAGAGGAGGGCTCAGGAGCTGAAGTATTAATGGAACAAACAGGAGAGTAATGGATATAATTGATAAAGTGACCTACGACTTTAAGTGGGACAATGAGAAGGATTTATCAGAAGAAACCAGAAAGGCATTTGTTAGTTTGCTTAATCCAACTAATGATGATGCTTGTTTAGTAGTAAGGTTTCTAGTACAGCTTTGTAAGTGGGAGGATTATACTGAGTATAATGATCCTATTATTGAAGCAAAGATGAACTCTCTACGGAGTGTGATTCTATCTATAAAAAAACAACTGAACATGAAAGAGTTAGAGGAGGTTACCTATGAGTGAAGAAGTAGTTAATGAAGAAGTTGTCGAGGAAACAACAGAAGCAGTAGAGGAAACGCCAACAGAAGAAACTGTTGAGGAAAGTAATACACAACCAGAATCATTCGTTGGCTCTATGTTAAGCCAAATCGAAGATGATGAAGTAAAAGATGCTGGTTTTTGGAAGAACTTGGAGGGCAAAGATGCTACAGAAGTTGGAAAGTATATTAAAGAGCTTCAAAGTTTCGCTGGTAAAAAGGGTGATATACCTAGCTCCGAAGCAACGGAAGAAGAGTGGGGTGCTTTTCATCAAAAGCTGGGTAGACCTGAAAGTATCGAAGGATATGATTTTACCATTGGTGATGAGTTTAAAGAGCTTGTTGGAGAAGATTCAGCACCTTTCTTTGAAAAAGCATTAGATGGTTTAAAGGAACAAGCTTTTAAATTAGGAGCTTCCTCATCTAAAGCTGAAGAGATGGCTGATTGGTATTTAGGTTATACAGCATCTCAAATAGAAGAGTCTAACGCTTCGATGAAAGAAGCAGAGGAAGAGTTAGATAAAGAGCTTCGCAAAGAGTGGGGAGATAGTTACGACGGCATGATGAACAACATTAAGTCTATGCTTAAAGCTAACGGAATGCCTGATGAAAATATTCAATTCATGGAGCAAACTGGAATATTAAAAGACCCAGCACTTGCGACTACTCTTGGAAAAATATCTTCAAGGTTTTCAGATGATCCCGAAATCGGTCACTTGCAAACAAATACATTAGCTGGTATTCGTGATCAATTAGCTGATGTAGAAATGGAAGTAGCTGATTATTTACGCAAGGGAGTTAAGATTCCTTCGCACATTGCACAGAAGCGAATGGACTTAATGAACAAGCTAGGTGAAGATTTATAAAAGATATATTGACATTCTTAATAAGTTTGTTAATTCTTTTACGCAACAAAGGTGGACAATCGAAAGACCCACCTAAGTTGCCGTCAACCCAGACGATAACTGGTAGGCAAGACCTCCTTGTGAGACAATCAGAGCCGATTAGTGTAAGTTAATTAATTGAGCCTATTAAACAAGGAGTTATAAAATGGCTAATGCAAACGTAATAGATACTGCTTTCGTAAAGCAGTTTGGTAATACCATTGATCTGTTAACTCAGACCAAAGGTGGAAAGTTCTCAGGCAAGTGCCTTGAGGAGTCAATCGAAGGTGAAGAAAAGTATTATGATCAGCTTGGTGGCGTAACTGCTACTGAAGCTACTGCTGCTTCTTCAAACGGAACAACTAACACGTTCCCTAATTCACCTGATAACTTCATTGAACACAAACGTCGTAAAGTAACTGCTACAGCTTACGACATTGGATTGATGCTTGACCGCTTCGATAAAGTTCAAATGTTGGTTAATCCTGAGTCTCAGTATGTACAACAAATGGCACATGCACTAAACCGCAAGAAAGATATTGAGTTCTTGAAGGGTGCATTTGGTGCTGCTTCTACAGGTGCAACTGGTACTGGTTCTTCTTCTCTTGGTGCTGGACAGATTATCACTAAGAACGAGTTAGCTAGTGGTACAGCTGCAGCTAAGTTGACGCTTGATAAGATCATCGAAGCTCGCAAAACTCTTGAAGCTGCTGGCGTTGATCTTGATGATCCTTCAAACAAGGCTTATCTTGGTATTACACCTAACAACCTTCACAACCTTCTTACTGAAGAAAAGGTTACTTCTGGTGACTATGCTGCAATCAAAGCATTGGTTCGTGGTGAGCTTAACAGCTTCTACGGGTTTGAGTTCTGCGTAAGCAACTTGATTCCGTTCATGGTAGCTGATGAGTCTGCTGTAAATCTAGCGTGGAACGACGATGGTTCTCACAGCTCAAATGCTGCTGGTGATAAGCCTAAGCCTCCTGCTGCTGATGACAAGACTCGTGCTTGCTTTGCTTGGGTGCATTCTGGTGTTCGTCAGGTAACTAATCCTGCGATTGAAACAGAAGTTACTAAACGTGCTGACAAGCGTTTCAACTACTATGCTTATGCTGCTATGCGTACAGGTGCTGTTCGTATGGAAGAAGAGAAAGTTGTTGTTATTGCTTGTGATGAGTAATTGACCTGAGGGCTTTCAACGTACCTTCTCCGTTGATGTAAGACCCTCTTTTTTTTTGGAGGTAATATGACTAAAATAGATATATGTAATCATGCGTTGCTTAAGGTAGGAGCTGATACTATTGCCTCTCTTGATATAAATCAAAATGATGCAGAAGGTGTAATATATAGTGCCAAGCTATGTAATATTTTATTTCAACAGGCATTAGATGAAACAGTTCGTATGTATGAATGGAACACCTGTAAGAAAAGAGAACAGTTAGTTAGATCTTCAGAAGCTCCAGCGTTTAAGTTTAAATATAAATATCAACTTCCAAACGCATGCATTAGAGTAATTAATTTATATGATTCAAAAGAAGGTTACGATGACGGAACTGTTTGGACTATCGAAGGTGATGAAATACTTTGTAATTATGAATCTGCCTTTCTTAGTTATGTAGCCTCACCAGAGGATGTTAGTATTCTCGATTCTTTAGCTACACAAGTTTTAATTTTAAATCTAGCTATTAAGTTGTCAGTTCCCTTGCAGTTAGATCAGAAAATACAAAATAATTTAATACAGGAATTGCAACAAATCGTTCTTCCGTTAGCTAAAAGTGTTGATACACTTGAAAATAAATATTGGAATATGGAAGAATCTAATTGGCTTAACTCTATTTATAACGATTCACCAGTGATATAATATGGCTTTAGATTTTATTAGTTCTTTTGAATCTGGCGAGATGTCCAGAAATATGGATGGAAGGTCTGACCTTGAAGTCTATAAAAAAGGTTGTCGTGATCTCGACAACTTTATTGTATTGCAACAGGGTGGTGTTGAACGTAGAGCTGGGACTGAGTTTGTAACAAACACTAAAGACCCTTCTAAGCCAGCAAGAATAATTAGGTTTGATTTTTCAAGCACCACTCAATACATTATTGAAATAGGTTATGATAGTGTAGCTGCAGCTGGATATGCAAGGGTTCATTATGATGGGGCTACTATTCCTGTTACTGTAACAGGTACAGTTCCATATACTGAATCAGATTTAAGAGATATACAATTTACCAGAAGGTATGATACTCTTGTTTTAACATCTCACAATCATCCTCCGCAACTTTTAAGGCGTACTACTATTACTCCATCTTTTACTGTAGAAGAAATATCCTATGCGTATCCTCCATTATTAGAAGAGAATTTAACTGCTACAACAATTAAACCATCTGCTAAAACAGGAACTATTGATATAGATGCATCAGCCGCTATATTTTATAACAACACTATTGATGGAAGTCATATTGGTTCTACTTGGGCTATCGAGCATATTAGAGATGCTGCTGATATATCTGTTAATTTTGAAAGTGTAAACTCTAGTGCTACAAGCACAGCTCTTGATGTTAGCTTTCTTAACTGGGAATTAGAAACTAGCTTTCCAGTCAGTAACCAACCTTGGTATGGAAGTTTAATTATTCAGCGTCGAATAAATAGTACAGATGATAATGACTTTGTAAACTATATTGTTATAGCTGATACTAACTCTCATAGTGAAGCTAGAAACTTTACATACGCTTCATCAGAACCTGAAGCTGCTGGGACTGAACTTAGATTGGTTTTTGTTCGTGATGGTGGAACATTAAGTGGATCATTAAAAGTAACTGATACAGTTCATAAAGGTCTTGTAAAAGTTGCTAGTGTTTTAGGCAGCGGTAAAGTAATATCAAGTGCTACTCACTCAAGTGGAACTATGACAGTAACAGCTAATAGTCATGGGTTGGCTAATAATGATTATGTTTTACTGACTGGATTAATTTCTAGTGATAGTTCTACTCAACCTAATGCTAACTTTCAAATTAGTAATGTTGCAACTAATACTTTTGAAGTTACTCTTTCTGGTTCAAGTACAATTACATTAAATAATAACCCAATGATTGAGGCATCTTCAGCGGCTACTGCAACTGTTGTTTCTAAATTAGGCAAGAGTGGTTCTGACTCAGGTGCTGCTACAACTAGATGGTCGGAAGCAGCGTTTAGTGGATATCGTGGATACCCGCCAGCATCAGAATTTTTTGAGAACAGACTTTGGCTTACAGGTTCTATTAACGAGCCAGCAGAAATATTTGGTTCTGTGTTTGGTGAGATATATAATTTCCTAACTGGTTCACTTCCTAAGTCTGGCATTAAAAGAGTTATAGACACGCCAGAGGAACCTAGATGGTTAAAGGGAAAACAATTTTTATTTTTAGGAACAACGGATAGCTCTGTGTCAATTAAAGCTGCGGATAGTGATTCTCTTATTACACAAAGCAATATTGTAACACGAGTAGAAAATGCTTATGGTGCTGCGGCACTACAAGCTGAGTTAGCTAACGATACAATCCTTTATGCACAGAGGGATAAATTAAAGTTGCGTGAGCTTGTGTATAGCCAGTCAGAGAATACATTCTTAGGAAACGACCTCAACTTCCTTAGTCAAGATATTAACTCTGGCAAGATTGCAGAATTATTTGTACAAAAAGAACCTCAACAAATTGTTTGGTGTATATTAGAGGATGGCACTGCTACTACATTAAGTTATGATCGTGGCAATAATATTCGTGGCTGGGCGAGAGTAAATACGGATGGAAAGATTTATAGTGCTGATTCTATCTCTGGAGATGGAGAAGATTTAGTATGGGCTTGCGTACAAAGAGATTTTATAGGAACACCTTGGACTCCTAATACCGCTTATGTTACTGGTAACATTGTGTCTTATGAAGGTGTTTTGTATAAATCAAAAGCGGGTGCTGATAGTGGTAACACATTTAATTCTGGTGATTGGGATGTTATTAGTAAAACAAGATATTGTATTGAAAAATTTCATCCCCGCAAAGATTTAGATTGGTATGTAGATTCTGGTAAAAAATTAGATGGTGGTAATGCCCAGAATGCTGACTCACTAAACCTAGGGACAGGTTCAGATTTTGGAACATTAGAAATAGTTAAAACAGGATTAGGCGACAATATTAGTGGCAAGGTAATTAAAATATCTAACACTAATGACCCATTACTTGATGGAAAATCTTTTAAAGGAACAGGTCAAGATCCAAATACAATTACACTTCAAGATTTAAATGGAAATAATTTTACATACAATATCAATACTTTAACAATAAGTGAAATTACTGGTGTTAATAGTAGTGCTAATGGATCATATCAATTTACAAACGAAATAAGTAATGGTAAAAAAGTATATGAAAACTCAACAAACAGTTCACTTCAAATAAGATTTACTGGGTCTGTGTGGGATCTTAGAGCTTTTTTCTTTGGTGGAAGCACTTTGATTAGTTCTTCTTCTGATTTAAATGATATACACGCACCCACTACAGGTTGGAGCAATAGTTTAATACTTAATTATAATTTTGTTGCTCCATCTATTTTAACATTTGAGTTCATTTATAATGAGGTAACAGGGCTTGGTCATATTCAAGGTAAAACTGTTCAGGTTTTGGGTGATGACTCATTTATAGGAAATAAGACTGTTGATATTAATGGTAAAATTACATTGGATAATTATTACAATAAAATATTAACAGGATTAAATTATACATCTTTAGTGTCTCCTATGCCTATAGAGCCATCTTTAGTTGGTAGAATATCTCAAGGTCGTGTTAAAGCTATTTCTAAAATATTTGTTAAATTATTTAATACTATTGCTGGTAAGGTTGGAGAGTCTGGTAGACAACTGAGTAATTTTTCAGCTGCTTCTACAGAAGATAGTGTAGGTAAAGCATTAACCCTAAGAGCTGGCGAGCAAAGGTTTTTTGTTGCTACGGATTTTGAACGAGAAAAATTAATTGAAGTTAAACAAGATCTGCCGTATCCTATGACAGTTTTAAGTATTACTTCTAATGTTGATGTGGAGGGAGCGTAATGGCTAGGGAAATAGCAGGTGGTGTTGCTAGTGGTGCTACTACAGGTGCAATGGTTGGTGGACCAGTGGGTGGAATTGTTGGTGGAATTTTAGGCGGATTGTCTGGCTACTTTGATAGCAAGGCTAGAAAAAAAGAAGAAAAGATAATTAAGTCTATTCGTGATTATAATTTAGCAATCAATAAATATAATCGAGACGCAGCAGAGGAGACTGCTTCTTATTTAACTACAGCAGTTAATACCGAAGCAAGGTATAAAAATCAACTGGATGAAATGAATGTGTACGCTCGTGGAGCTAGAGACCCACAATCTGGTGGTGATTTAAAACAACTAATTGCAAATGCAACAATGAGGCAAATGAATAACAACTTGGTTATTCGTGATCGTGATATTCAGTCTGCTAGGTCAGAGCAAGAAAGAGAGTTTATTAACTTAAAATCTCAGGCACAATTAGCTGGTGTAGACGCACAGGCTACAGCTTCTTTGTATTCGGGTATAGCTTCTGCAGGATTAGCACTAGCTAAAGGAGGGACAACATAATGGCTATACAACTAAAAAGAGTTCAACAGGACACTAGACTAAGATCACCAGAGTTATCTCAAATGCCATCTGGGTTAGAGTCTGCTATGATTCAAACAGCTGGTGCTGAGGACAGAGCTGCGGCTGAGTTGTTTTCTTCTTTGGGTGAGTCTGCTAATGTAGCCTTCCAAGAATATACAGATCGTCGTGATGAAGGTGAGTTAATTAGACTTAATAGAGAAAATGCTAATGCACAACAAACCTACTTATCTGCAATCGAAAACGAAACGAATGCAGATGTTATTCAACGACTGCAAGAAAATTACATAGGGGAAAGAAGGCAATCCTTTGAAACCTCTAAGTTAAGCAAGGGTTCAAGGAGAAAAGTTAATCCTACCTTTGAAAAGGGTTTAAATGATACTAATGTTCTTACTCTAAAAAGAATCACTGATATTAGCAGGGAAGAATCTGATCGGCAATTTGTAGACCTAGCGGCATCAGCTGAGTTAAATAACTTAACTACAGATCCTAGAAGTCAAAAGGCTGAAGCTTTTACATCTGCTATTGAGCAGTATAACTATGCACAAGATCAAAGGGTTAAAAATGGAACAATTGATTATGGAACTGCTGCTAAGTTAAAAGTTGGATTTAAACAATCAGAAGATCTGCGTCTGTTTAAATTAGAAAAAGAACGACTAGAACAAGAAGAGCTTCAAAAGATGGAAATATATAGAACTGATGCTGCTCGTGATGTTCAGGGAACATTAAATAATATTGCTGTTCAGAGAAAAAACCAAGCGTATTTAGCTAAAATAATTCCAAGTCTTGAAAAGGATTACGGAGCTGAGTGGAAAAGCAAAGCACCTAGTGATGTTGTGAAAAGGGTTAATCTTGCTGAAGATAGTATTAAGTTTAATTTAACTTCAAAAGATTTAAAAGAGTTTGAAACATTTGTAAAGGGTATGCAAACTCAAGAGCGTAACAATTTTGTTGATAACTTTTACAATACTAATTCTGATTATAATGCAAAAGTACCAGATGGAAAGTTAAAAGATCTTCAGTCAGCTTTAGATAAAGGCACAATTAATGGAACTACTTTTAAAACTTTAAAGAATGATTTACTTAATCCTCCTAATATAGAGCAAGCAACTCCAAGAATGGTAAGCGACTTTGTTAGCTTGCATGGTCAGATAACAGCAGCTAAGGGGAATCCTAATTTAATTGCAGATGTTAGAACTAAACTATTAACAACGCCAATGCCAAAATCTCTTAAAGATACCTTAGTAAGAGTAAGTGATCAGGCTTTGCTAGATGGTCCCTCTGTTGGGGGTAAGACTGGAATAGGCTACGCATCTGACAGAATTAGTAGTTTTATTAGTGTTAATGCATCTACTATTGGTGAAGATTTTAAACCAAGGCTACTAGGTAGTATGGGTTTGCAAGAGTTTACACCAGAAGCTCAAAAGGATGTTGTTAACCAAGTAGAAGCTGAAATGATTACTTATATAAATAATTGGTACAGTGGCGAAAGAGCTGCCGGAAGAACACCAACTCCAAAAGAAATAGATTCAAAGTTATTTGAGTTTATGAATATTAATTATATTAATTCAAATATAGAACTTGTAAACGCAACTGATGGTATGGTAGACATTGATTTGAACTTTGGTTTAGAAGATGCTGAGGTTACACCAGCATTAACAGTACCTCAAACGATGACAGAAATTAATGAAGTTTTTGATAGATTAGAGGCTAAGTAGTATGGCAATTAGTTTTGAAGAGTTTGCAAAGGTAGGTCTTGAGCGTGGTTTTTCAAGAGAAGAAATTACTTCAGCATACGAAAAAGAATTTAATGTTAAGTTTCAACCAACTCCTAAGCAAGAGGATGTTGATACTTTGTTGCCTCCTGATGAGAGTAAAGAGGTTAAGCCTCCTATTGTAATAGGCGGACAACTAATCAGCAAGCCTCAACAGTACCCATCTATAACTACTCCTATGCTTCGTCCTTTGGATGAGGTTCAGTCTGCGATTAATCCTGACTCTCTTGAGATGGCAGAGGCTGGAGGAGAAAGCAAAGATAACTATCTAGCGAGTGTAGCAGTCTCTAAGTTTTTTAGTGATAGAACAGGCATTGCCCCACAAGATGTATTAAGAGTTGGTAGGGCTACATTTGATTTACCAGAGGGTAGTCATAAAGATATATATGATCAATTAAACTCTTTATTGAATCATCCTACTTATTTAAATGGTGATCAAGAAATTGGTTATCACGAGTACCTTTCTTTACAGCAAGAAATAGCTAAACAGCAACTAGGTCAAAAGGCTACTACCATTTACCCTGCACCATCTTTTACCTTACAACAAAGACCCCCTACAAAAGAAGAGAGTTTATCAAGATTTGATGGGCTAATGGAAAGAGCTAAGTGGAGACAGTACGATATTCCTGATACAGTTGCCAAACAATTAGAAGTGCTTTATAAAAATGATGCTATAGATACTGCTATATATTATGGGGGAATGGCTCCTAGGTCGTTAACAAAAGCTGTAGGTAATTTTGTTGTTAACATAGGAGATAAAGTAAATATTCCTACTCCGTGGACAGAAGGTTTAATTGAAGATATGACTTCTTTCGAGCGTGAGTACATGAATGATTATTTTTTAGCTGGTCAAATAAATCCTTTTTTGTGGGCTAAACATACTCAAGGTGTAACCGATTTAGCAGGAAACATTTGGCTAATGGCTCAAGGAGTGAAATCATTTAGTGCAGCTACAGGAAAGCAATTTAGTTTTTTAAAGATGCCAGCTACTACCGCTGCTGAATATCAAAAAGGAATATTTGGTAGGAGTTTATTTTTAGCAACCGCTGGGGCTTTAAACACTCCGGATGGGTTTGAAAAAACAACTGTAGGTGGTGTTCCTGTGTATGTTCCTACTGATGAGCAAATGAATACATTTGGTTTAATACTAAGCTATGCTAACACTGGTATTGTTTCTTCAAGAGCTCCTGCTCAAGCATTAACATACTTAACTGATTTAGCAATGAATGCTAGTATAACAGCTACTTGGTCGACAGAAGAACAGCAGTATAAAGCAGGCGGTCAATATGCTGATGCGTTTGAAACGGGTGCAATGTATGCTGATGAGCTAGGGTTAACTAAACCAGAAGTCTCTTTAGAGGAAAGTTTAAAAAATCTTTTTGGTCAATATGGCACTTCAATACAAAGGCAAGCACAAAGAGATGTTGCTCGATACGCAGAAAGATTTATGATTCAAATGAGCCAAACAATACCAATAGCTACAGCAGATGCTTTCTTTTCAGCAATGGTAAGGAGCACTAGTGGTTCTGGTCAACGAGCTTTTTTTGAAGCTCAGTCAAAACCAATTCAATTCTTTAGGGAGACTGATAAAGTAGATAAGGGAGCATCTGCAAGATATGTAGAAACATTACGATCAGCCTATGGTGATTTGTGGCGTGACTCAATGACTAGAGGTGAAGGCATAAAGCTATCTAACATAATGTTTATGGAGCAAGGGATATATGCGAAACCTGTTGACCCTGCAATAAAATCAAGATATCCTGTACTAAAAGCATATCAGCCCGCTACGGGTTCTTTAAGAGATGTCAAGAGCAACAATCCAGTAACAATTAATAATTTACCCCCCAAGGGTACTGCAGAGCAAAATGAAAAGTTGTTAGAAAAAATCAATGTTAGGGTAAGACGTGATAATAAGTTACAACTAACACACTTCTCTCCCAAGGAGGGATTAGAAGTAATTGACCCAGAGCTTGCTGGTACTGGTCCACTTATGGGTCGTGAAAGATTTAGAGGCGGTGTTAACAAGTCATACTTTGGGATTGAGGGTTACAATAAAGAAAGTGGCTTAGGTGATAATAGATATATTACTTCTGTTGAGTTAGATAAACTTTATCCTGCTTATGATAACCCACTTAATTTTCCAAGAGGAGATATTTCAGAATATGAAACTGCAATAAAGGATGCAGGGTTTCAGGGTTATATAGTTGAAGGTGATCCTAGGTTTGGACCAGCGGTTATAATGTTTGATTCGCTACCAGTAGAATCTTCCTTTAAAGATAATGTAACAGTTGCAACTAGTGGTAATTTTACTTCTACAAAACTAGACGATTTTGTTGCCACTAATATTGAAGAAGTTAAAGCACTTCCGTTAAGCGTAGAGGGTGGCGAAACATATAACCTTGATGGTACTAGATATAACGATGGCGGTGTTACTATTCCCTTTGCTTCTTTTAAAGTAAATAATGAATCTATGATTTCTAAAGATAATTTAACTGCTGACAATGTTCTTAAATTTATTCAAAGTAATGATGGTGCTATTGTTTCTGATTTAGTTAAAGCTGGTATATACAAACCTGAAACAACGGAGGGCGAGCAAAAATATTCTATAGATCTTAACATAGTAGTACCCAAGCAATACAAAGATCTTGGAGTAAGGTTTGCTAAAAAAGCTGGTCAAAAATCTTTGTATGACTTAGATAAAAATGAAGAAATATTAACTGGTGAAGATGGTACTAATGTAAGAGATTTTTCTGTTGATGAATTAAAAACTATACAAACCTCTCTTTCTAAGGGCAAGATGCCACCTGTGTTTGTAGAAGAGATTAAGCCTTCCTCGATGCAAATTAAAGCAGAGCAGATATCTAAGGCTATGGAAAACCTAGAGCGGATTATGCGTAGTGATAAACGTACTGAGGTTATTACCACAGACGCAGAGCTAAAAGAGTTTGCACCAGACAAAGGCAAGACGAAGGCTAAGAAGGGTGATATAATACCCAGAAAGCCAAAGGTATCTCAAGTTGTTACTGAGTATGCAGAGCTTAAGAAATCACTTCAGTATCTTGCGGCATCTTCTAAAAAGAGTGCTAAGACTATTAAGGAAGAAACAAAGGTTGCTGAAAAAATTAAAGCTGATATTCGTGTAGAAAAACAAAAGGATAGGCTAGACGCTTTAAAGATTAAACAGCGTAAACTTAAAGAGCAACAGAAGAAAAAAGAAAAGGCTAGGAAAGAAGAGACCCAAAGAATTAAGGTCGAAGCAAAAGATCGTGCAATGAATATCGTTAAGGGGTTAACAACAAATACACAAATTATTAGAGAGTATGAAAAACAATCTAAAGCTATAGGAACTAGTGATAAAAAATTCTTAAAGTTTATTAATAAAGCATATACAGAAATACCTAAGTTATTAGATCAACAAGTAAGAGAGCAGGCTTCTGCTATTATTACTAAGAATGTTCCCAATATTGATTTTGAATATAGAAAAGCAGCTGATGAGATTAAAAGCTCTATTAGTATGAATACATCAGATAAAATGATTGCTAGGTATGAAGCAAGTTTGCGTTATATGGAAGAACACCCAGATGCACAACTTCCGCAAAGTTATATTAAAAAATTACGCAAGACTCCTGTGCAGAACTTATCAACAAAAGATTTAGTTGCATTTGCAAACGAAAAAGAAAGACTTATTCAGTTAGGTAAAACAAAACTTCGTTTAAGAAATAAAGAGTTTAATAATCAAGTTAATGAGCGATTGCTTGAAATAAAAGAAAACTATGAGTTCCTTAGCGAAACGATTAGAGGTGCTAATCCTAGTGATCCTTTTGTAAAAGAATTTTTTACATTTGAGGAGAGCATTGTAAAAGGAACCAAGGTAAGAAAGCCTACGCTTAAGTTAGAAGCAATAAGACCGCAAAGATTTTTTGATATGTTGGATGGAGGTAGGGCTAAGTTTGATGGTCCTATGTATAACACATTTGTTGTGGAGCCAAATAGAGCTTACGCTGATATGGTTGAAATGAGATCAGCTAGATACGAAAGCTATAATTTACTATTACAGGATTTAAACGAGTCATCTAAAACTCTAGGAGCACCTGTTACTATTGATGGTATTAAGTATGAGCGTAGAGAATTAGCTGGTGCTTATGCAATATCTAAAAATAGAATAGGAAGAGCTGCACTTATAAACGGCAACTTTAAAAATATATCTGACGCAGAATCGCATTTAGCTAAGATTCTTAATCATGTAGAAACAGACATTCATTTAAAGCAAATAGCAGAATACTTTTTATATGACTTCCAATACAATCAAGGCAGAGTAGAAAAAACATTAGGTCTTACTGAAAATAAAATATTAACAATAGAAGAAAATTATTTCTCATTAGAGCGTAGGGATGTGCCGATGGAATCTTCTAAAGATTTTATGGACATGCTTGTTAAAACTTCTGACTACACAGAAAAGCTTCCTAATGACAAGTTTGTTTTAGATCGTAAGGAGAATGATGGGTTCCAGTCACCAGTTAATCTTAATATTGATTATGTTTGGACTAGACAGACAGCCATGCAGGAGCACTACATCGCTCACGCTGGACTAGCAAAATCGTTAAACAAAATAAAATCTGATCGTGTATTAAGAGGCACTATTGAATCTGAATTTGGCGATAAGGCTCTTCGGTATTTAGATAGACAGGTAGAATTAATTAATAACCCGAACTCGGTGTACAAAGCTCAAAGCGACTTAGAGTTAATATCAAGACAGTTAAGAGGTAACTTTGCAGGAAGTGCTCTTGGTTTAAACTTTAAAACCATATTGAAACAGATGCCTTCTGTTAATTATTATTTAGGAGAAACAACTCCAGCTCATTTGATTGCTGCTATTGATCAAGCAACTCTTGCGTTTAGAAAGGATGGGTCGAATGCAGTCTTAGATTTTGTAGCTAAGAAAGATCCTATCATTCTTGAAAGCGTTATTTCTCGTGAGCTTATCGAAATGAAAAAGACATCTCCTGATAAATACAATCGCTATATAAATAAAATAGGTGAGCTTGGTTTTAAAGGTATTGTTGAGGTCGATAGATTTGTAAGAAGCACTGGGTGGATGGCTGTGTACAATAAAAAGATTGAGGATGGCTTCTCTGAGCAAGCGGCTATTGATGCTGCTAGAAACGCTACACTTAGAACACAGCCTACTGCTAGAGCTGCAGACCTTCCTTTGATGTACACTACTGATGAGTTTCTTAACTGGTCTTTAATGTTCTCGAACCAGTTAAATCAAATGTGGAATATGCAAACATACGATATACCAAGACGGCTTGGGAATGTGAGTACATTTATACCAGCTATACAGCAACAAACAGGTTTAGCTTTATCTGCTATGACTATGTGGCAAATCAATAATGGTCGTGTGTTGCCCGACGAGAAAGAAGATTTACTGAAAGAAGTTTTTGCTGATCAGTTCTTTGCACAAATACCTTTAATCGGTGGTCCTATATTGCAAGGCTATAAGGGTTACAGCTTTGATCAGCCCATTGTTTCAACCTTTGAGGATGCTGGTAAGATAATGTTTAAGCTGGTGGATGGTCAGGAGGTAACCTCTGAAGAATATTTTAATGCATTCTTATTTGGTGTTGCACCATTTACTGGATTGCCTACTGTTTTTGGAAGAAGAGCTTATAATGTAATTATGGAATCTTCAGGTGTATTAGAAGGTATTAAAGAAATTACAGGCATTAAGGAACCTAAAAAATAAAGATAAGTGTTTGACAAATAATGCAGTATTTATATACAACAACTAGCGAGGGACAACATGGCGTTATCAACAACTAATAATAAAGTTTCATATTCACCGACAACTGCGACAACCAGTTATCAGTTTAATATTCCATATTTTAATAATGAGGATATATCTGTTTCTGTGTCTGGATATAATGCATCTGGAAATGTAGACGTAACAGCAGTTACTACTTTAGTTTACAATTCATCTCCAACTGCTGCTAATGAATTTAATATTACACCAACCAATGGAGACCCAGCACAGGGTGCAGTAATTACCACTGTTACTGGATATGCTAGTGGCACTGTTACTATCAGCAGGATCGTTGCTTACACACAAGAATATGATTTACAAGAGGGTTCAACTATTGATCCTACAGCGTTAAACAAAGCATTGGATAGAGTGGTTGCACAAAACCAACAACAGAATGAGGAAGTAACAAGACAAATTATTCATCCAGTAACAGACCCAAATGGATTAAGTTACACTGTTGGTAATGTAAATTCTCGTAAGAATAAAGCATTGGGTTATGATGCATCAGGAAATGTATCAACTATTGACTTAGTATCATCTGGAGTTGTAGCAGGCGGAGCTGGCATTAGTGTAGAAAGCAATCAGATTTCGGCTAATGTTGATAACACCTCTATAGAAATAGATGGTAATAGCAAATTGTCAGTTAAGGATGATGGCATAACGAACGCTATGCTTGCTGATAACTCCGTGCAGTCCGCACAAATAGCTAACAACGCTGTACAAACATCGAGAATACAGGACGATCAGGTTACTTATGCAAAGCTGCAAGATGTAACAACTAACCTTAGAGCACTAGGTGCGATCACAGCTGGTACAGTGGGAGAGATTCCTATTGATACGGACTTAACTTCTATTACAGATACTCACAGTGAATTAGCTACAGCTAAAGCTATTAAAGCGTATGTAGACGCAATACAACCTACGTTTGTAGCTATTAATGGTACTAATGGAAGCACACCCTTAACATTTACGGCAGATGTTAGATCATCATTTGGCAATGAAACAACTTGGAATCTTAGTGATTTTACATCTACAGGTGCAGGAAATACTCCTACATTAGATATTAACAAATGTACTGAAATACATATAAACATTACTATAATTGTAAGTGTTGGGGCAACAGGATTTTCTGCTGAATATCCAGATGGAACATATAGAGAAATAGCTATTGATAATGCTGGAGGTAGTGGTGATTCTGGTAGAATGGATTTTGTTGCAAGAGTTCCAATTAATCCATCATTAGGACAAACAACTTTTAAAATGAAATGTTTAAGAAATCACTCTAGTGATTCTGGGGTAGCAGTTATAACAGGTGCAACACAATTTTAATTAACATAAAGGTAAGGTAAGGTATGAGCGTACAAATAGCAGAAGATAAATATAAAAATAAATTACAGTTTGCACATTTAAAGGTGTCAACTGCAAAGAACTTAGCGGCAGCGTCTACAACTGTATGGGATACAACTGGTGATCGTCATGTTGTAATCACACCAACAGCGGCAGATGCGTATGTGTCAGTAACACCTAATGGAACATCTACTGTTCCTAACGGAAGTGGCACTGGATACAGCTTAGGTAAGCTGGTTACATTCGGGAGTTCTTACACTACTATTGTTCGTGCAGGTGAGCGTATTGCTACCTCTGCGATTATTAATGTGGTGTCACTCGGAGAAGTGTAATGAGCTTTGGTTCGTTTGGAGCGGGCTTCGGTTCATTCGGTGCTGGTGTTGGAGGGTTGCTACCCGTTATAAATGACAACTTAAAGTCATGGCTTCGTATTCCTACAGCAGATGGCAAAACACTCGCTAACTCTCAGGGTGCAAGTGTTAACCTAAAAAATACTAACTGTATTAAAACCGACAACAGTTCTAGTCATACTGCCACAATGTCTACTGGACAAATATTTACAACTGGTTCGGTTTTCTCAGCTGATATATTAGTTCACGGAAGTACAGGTGGAAGTAATCGTCACGCTTTATTAGGTAGTTCGAGTGTAAATGGTTGTTTTGTTATTCTTGGAAATGTTCCTAAATTCCGAACCAATGGACTAGTAAACGATTTAACATTTTCTACTTTAACAGTTTCTGACAATGTAAATTATAATATTAAATATGAACGGACATCCGCAGATACTTTAGTTTGCACATTAACAAACTTAGATACGGGTGCTGTTGCTTCAGAGACAGGAACTTTAACAACCCTAGCTCAAAATAGTTATATGAATAGTGTAACACTTAACAGAATAGGAACTTCGGGATCTGTTTATAGTAAGATTAAATTTACTAATGTTGTTTATAATAACTGGAAATATCCATTGCAAGAAGGCTCTGGCACAAGGTGTTTTGATATAGGAGGCGAAGGCAACCACATTACATTAGGTGCAGATATTTGGGATACAGAAAACTCAAGAGCTTCGCATAATCACGAGTATGGATTTAGTGGTAATGCTGTATTTGATGGTATAGATGATTACATTGAAACTGGTGTAGTAGCAAACGATAACTATACGTTAGAATTTAGAGCTAAACTTGAAAATGATAACGCTTATATGGGGTCGTTTAATTTAGTAGATAGATTTTTTATAGGAAGAAATACATCTAGCGTACTTCGCCTTGGTTATAAAAGTTTTAATAATACTGCATCTGTAAGTTCTAGTATTTATTCAAAACTTACGACCTATAAAATACAAGGTGGTAAAGGGTTTGTTGATGGCGTAGAGGTTATTAATTCTGGGGTGTCACCTACAGGTGCTACTGTTGGCGAGTTATACGTTGGTGCTAGAAACTTGAATGGCACAGCAGACAGCTTCGTACAAGCAGATTTAGAATACTATAGAATTTATGACGATAGCGGTGTTCTTGTTAGAGATTTTGTTCCATCTTCAAATGGCTTATACGACAAAGTAAATGGCGTTTATTATTCCAATGATGGTACTGGCACTACAACAGTAAAACGAATACCCGCACTCAACACCAAGACTACACAGGTTGCTACCTTTGATGGTACGGCTGACTTAGTTGATTTTGGAACACACGCTATACCTGCATCTGATTCTATTGAGGTAGTGTTTACACCACAAGATGAAGCGGATAGCGGTATTGTGTATTCAATGGGTAGACCTTCAGGCGGGTCGGGATTTGGAATAAAGTGGGATGGTACAAACGACAGAATTTCATTTAGAACTGCCGATGTTCCTAGAAATAATATTTTAAATTTAGTAACATCTACTAACAGTTGTGTTGCGGATGGAACTACATACAAAGTAACTTATGATTATGATTCATCAGCAGGTACAGCTACACTTGTTCTTTTTAATGCTGATACAGGAGCTACTATTGAAACCGAGTCAGCGACAGGCGTTGCTACAGCCGCATTTGATGTAGGCTCAAGTAGACCACTAAAAATTGGTGCAGACCAGTTTAACCTTGATGATTATTTAGGTACTATTCATTCCGTTAAATCTTCTTTTATTGATGTAGATTTTCAAGCTAATATCGGAGCTACAACAGTAATAGACAACTCAGGAAACGGCAACAACGGCACAGTTACAGTAGGCTCTGGTGGTACAGCAACATTCTGGGGTACTCGTGTAGCAGACACAGCAGGTTCGCTTGTGAGTGCAGACTACGCCACAGGTAACACAACTATTAGCAACCCCGCAGGGTTCGTTCATAACGGCTCTGAGTGCGGGTTTGAAACTGGATTACAAGAGCTTACTTCTACTCAAATATTTGCTATCGATAATAATGATTCAGGTTCTCAACAATTATTCATTCGTAAAGACAATGGAAATGTTACTCAGTTTCTTGAGTATGAAGCTAATTTAACAGGAACAGATTTAACAAGGACTAGAGCTTATGTCGGATAATTTAACAGACCTTGAACCACATAAGTACGATAAGTTTCTACACACTAATGGAGTAGCTTATGCGTTCTTGGAAGTACCTGTAGCGTTCCTTGATCAGCAAATGCCCGACTATGCTAACTGGGCTGTAGCCGAGGAAGATGAGGAAGGCAACCCAACCGAGTACAAGACACTAGGCGAGTACACGATAGGTCAGGTTCTATCAATAGACGGCACTACAGTTGTTATCACACTAGCGGCAATGCAAGCGGCAACCTACCGCACACCCGCTATAACCTACGATGATATGCAGGATTGGGAAGACTGGCTCGGATTACACGGATATACTATTGATGACTGGTTAACCATAGAGGAACGGAATTCTTTGTTAGCTACTGAGGCTTATGGATTAGGGAATATTGGAGATGAATGATATTATTGAAAAGGGATGTGTGGGTTCGGTTGGATTCATCTCAAGCGTTGGCTTGGTTAACGTCAACCAAGTGTTGTCTGCGATTGTGGCGATTCTTACTATTATTTACTTGGTTATTAGTATTTCCAAAAAACTCGGAGAGTAAAGTGTACCAAAAAGAAGAAGTTACATCTATGCTAAAAGCCAATGAAGGCTCTAAGTATAACGATAGTGGACAAATGATTTCCTATGTTGATAGTCGTGGGTATTTAACCGCTGGCTACGGGCATAAAATATTAGATGGCGATCTCGATTTTAATGGAGACCCAATAACCAAGAAGGGTCAGGTTATTTCTACTAAACAGGCTGATGATTGGTTTGACTCTGATTCAAGTTTCGCTATGGAATTTGCTGAGTCTATACCTATGTTTGATAAGATGAGCAAGGCTAGACAAGAGGTTATGATTGATCTTACTTTCAATATGGGTAGAGGCTGGGTAAAAGAGTTTACTAATTTGTATATGCTGGCTACTAATGCTCCTAAGTATAGCGACTCTAGACAACATGATAACTTATGGAAAGCTGCGGCTGGTGAGTTAAGATACAAAGACCCCCGTTCTATTAATATGATCAACAGTGATTACTGGGGACAGGTTGGCAATCGTGCCGTGAGAAACTATAACAAGCTGTTAAAGGGAGGTTAATATGGCTAAGAAATACACATCCAAAGTTAATCAAGCTGGCAACTACACTAAGCCTACAATGCGTAAGCGTTTGTTTAATCAGATCAAAGCGGGAAGTAAAGGCGGTAGCTCAGGGCAGTGGTCTGCTCGCAAGGCACAAATGTTAGCTCGTATGTATAAGGCTAAAGGAGGAGGGTATCGATGAAGCCATCACAGAAATCACTGAAGAAGTGGACAAAGCAAAAGTGGCGTACTAAATCTGGCAAGAAGTCTAGCGAGACTGGTGAGCGTTACCTACCCGAAGCTGCGATCAAAGCTCTTAGTTCTGCAGAGTATGCGGCAACAACCAAAGCCAAACGTGAGGGAAAGAAGAAGGGTAAACAGTTTGTTAAGCAACCAAAATATATAGCCAAGAAAACATCGAGGTACAGATGAGCCAGTCACTATTAAAGCGTATAGGTGTTAGTGGTTACAACAAACCAAAGCGTACATCTGGTCATCCCAAGAAGTCTCACGTTGTTGTAGCTAAGTCAGGTGGTAAGGTAAAGACAATTCGATTTGGAGAACAGGGAGCTTCTACAGCAGGTAAACCTAAAGCGGGTGAGTCAAAGCGTATGAAGATGAAACGTAAATCATTCAAGGCTCGGCATCGTAAGAACATTGCAAAGGGTGTAATGTCTGCTGCATACTGGGCAAACAAAGTAAAGTGGTAAGGAGATAGTTATGCCAAAGGTGGGAAACAAACACTTCAAGTACACTAAAAAAGGAATGGCTCAGGCTAAAGCGTATGCTAAGTCTAGTGGTCAGGATGTTAGTTACGGCAAGAAGAAAAAGAAGATGACTAAACGCAAGAGTTATTAATGCCAAAGATAGAAGAGAACACAGATATAACTATTCCCCTAAGGAATCTTCTATCAATTATTGGCGGGGTTGCTATCGCAGTCGTTGGTTACTTTCATGTGGATGAGCGTATAATGCTACTGGAGCATGAGCAAGTAAGGATGATAGACGATATAAAAGCTAGTGAAAAATGGATTGATGAGTGGGAGTCTGGAGGTATGCTCCCATTGGATGCTGAACAAAATATTAGATTAGATGTAATTGAACGGGAGTTGTATAAATGAGTATGGAGTTAATCGCAATGCTAGGTGGTTCGCTATCTGGATTTGTAATGAAGTTAATAGCTGCACAAACACAGTCGCAAGCAGCTCAACTAGAGTCTATGCTTAAGAAGCAGGGAGTAGCTGATGACTCGGCTGATCGTGCGGCTAAACGAGATGGGGTAGCAGGACAAGTCGTCCGCAGAACTATTGCGTTGTGTACACTCTTCGCTGTTATATTTGCTCCGTTTATTCTTGCGTTCTTTAACGAGCCTGTTACTATTGAAGCCAATCCTACGGGCGGTATATTCGGATTTATTTTTGGTAATTTATTCTCCAAGGGAAATGGTTGGGTTGAACTGCAGGGTTATGTGTTACTGCCTGAAGTTCGTCAGACTATGTTAGCACTTGTCGGGTTTTACTTCGGCAGCTCTCAAGTAAAATAATTTGTTATTGGTTAGGTAGTTATCCTAGGGGTTACATTTCCCCCTTTCTGCGGTGGTGGAGCTCATCGTTAAAACTACTAACGCTCCATTTAATTCTTTTAATTTTAATGGAGGACGTATGTCTATGTTTTTAGTTGTTGACTCGAAAGGTAATGAAACAGTTGTCGAAGTAGCTGAGTATAATAGAGGTACAGTTTTAGATAAGGCTTGTAAGCAGTTGTATGGTGAATCTACCATTGAGTTAATGATAGGACACTTTAGAATAACTCCTTTAACTTCTTGACAATGAATTTAGTTTTTATATATTGGCATTAAGATCGTTCAAGCTCTTGCTCGGAAGTAGTACATAGTGTACGAAGGAACGCACTAACATTGGAGGTATTACAATGGAAGTGACTCTCAACTATCGAGGCTCGACTTACGTTAAAGTAAT
>Ga0181394_1000186_pt1 | contig 27179 bp, 26 predicted proteins | sample 17SPOviralmetaG_FD_130123 | JGI IMG/M metagenome (GOLD analysis project Ga0181394, IMG submission 130123) | Marine viral communities from the oligotrophic San Pedro Time Series (SPOT) site, San Pedro Channel, CA, USA - 17 SPOT_SRF_2010-11-23 | ecosystem: Environmental > Aquatic > Marine > Strait...
TATAAATTTTTTATACAAATCTTCTGTATATTTACTTTGAGCACATAAATTAATCTTTGATAATAAAACATATCCATAGCCATTATGATTTCCAGTATCAATGGTATGATGTAAATCAGTAGGAGGTTGATACAGAATACAATTTTTTATTAGATTAAATTGAATATTATATTTATCATTCTTAAATTTATAGTTTTTAGCTCCTGCAAACAGGATTGTTTCCATAGTTCCTTTTACAGAACTATCTTTATGTGGTTGATTTGAAAAATTATACGATGAACCCATACATGTTGGAGCAAATCTTTTTCTTGATAATCCTCTGAAAATACATGGATAATCTTTAGTTAAGTTATATCTATATTCACCTACAACTGGAATATGCTGTTTTTCTAATTCATAAAGACCTATATATAAATCTCTTTTCAATTTTATAAATTCATCACTATAATTTTCTTTTATAGGAAAATATCTAATCATTTGCTTCTTTATTGTTGGGTGAAGATATCTTTGAGTGCCATATAGATAATTCTCACCTCCATACCTTATTATTGGTTTTACAGTCCCATCAATAGGTATACCATTTTTATCCTTTTTTTTAAATCGTGTTGAATAAAACATATTTTTTTTTATTTTTTGAAATTTTTTTGTAAGTTCATAAAATCTTTTATGATTTTTTAATATTTTACCAATATTTATATCATCATCTTCGGTTATAAATATATTAACTATTTCATTTTTATTATTAAGAATAATACATGATTCATCTATTATTAATAATTCCTCTTTTAATATTTTTTTTATAGGTAAATCTACATTACAAGATATACCTATTTTATCTTGTTGATTACACCACCTATATACACAAGATTTTGGTATAAATTTTTGTTGTAATTTTTTGGGAGCATAATTAGATAATCTTCTTTTTCTAATCATATTATATCATATTGTAACAATAAAAATAATTGATTATAATATATGAAAACTAAACCATTATATAAACCATTCAGAGCTCCTAAAAGTTCTAAATATAAGATGAAAGTCTATGTAAAAAAAAATGGAAAAAAACGATTAATAGGATTTGGATTAAAAGGATACAGACATAACTATAGCAAAAAAGCAAGAGAATCCTATTTAAAACGATCAGCAGGTATTAGAGATAAATCAGGAAAACTAACAAAAAACAATAAGAATAGTGCTAACTTTTGGGCAAGGAAAGTGCTGTGGAAAGCATAATATTAATATATAATCTATTTCTCTTACATAATAATAATAATAATAATAATAATAATAAATGTAAAATGTAAAAATGTAAAGTTTTTGAGATGTATAAAAATAAAGTATCGTATAGGGAATTAAAATTGAAGATACTTTAAAAAATGAGTTCTCAAAATCTTTACAACTTTACAACTTTACAAAAAATATATTTATTTATTTTTTTTATTTTTAACTTCATGATGTTCTTCTGTATCAGGAGGTCTATATTTATCATACTCTGGTGGAACACCATCTTTTTTTTTACTATTAATTTTTTTGATTATATAACCTATTAATGGACCTACAAATATAGATGCTATTTTATAATATACCATTATTATAGATGAATAAAACTTTTACATTAAGCTCTGTAGGTCAGAATCCTGAAAACTTTTCTTGTAATTTATTCAAAACAGAATTTATTCCACCCAATCATCAAATAGCATTATTAAATTTAAATATGGATACTCATACAGGAACTAATCACCATTATCAAATACCAGAAATAGGTTATAAATTACATGATATGATTATAGGCGGAGGAGCAAGATTACATAGACAATTGGACCCCCCTATATTAATGGCTAATGGTGAATATGCTGATATGGTCCAGGTATCTAATAATGATAATTCAATTATATTTTTTTATTTTAAAACTAATAATGGTGTAGCAACTATTACAAATCCAGGAACAAGATACCACCCTAATACCAAATTACCTATGGCAAATTTCACTTTTCAAAATAATTTTATAATACCACCAGTAGCGAATATTGATTTAAATAATACCACTTGGTCAATGCATTTGGGTAACATTTCTATTCAAAGTTATACCCTAAATGGTTTTGATTATGTTGCTAATTTATTATTTAATGGAGGAACAAGATATATAAAAATGACAGGTTTAGATACCTTTGATTTTTATATAGGTGTTGGTTATTCTAATCCACAACAATCATGTACTATTAGTTTAGAAAATTCAAATATATTATTTGAAGATGGTGCTATTTGGTCTTTAACAAGTTCAATTAATACAACATCAGGTATAGCCGAACAAACATCAGGACTTTTAGGACCATTTGGAGAAAATAATACACCTTTACTTGGAACCGCTAATCAATTAGTTATTCATACTCCCTATGGTAATTCTTCAACATGGACAAATCATCAAATCCAAACTATATTAGGACATAGCACGGGTTACATAGAAAAAATATTTGTTCCTAATAATCAATTACCTAGAGCTGAATTTATAGTTTCATTAGATAATTTACCTATAGAAAATCATATTTCAAATAATAGTTTTCAGGGTATAGTTCCAGCTGTTTATACGCATCATAATCGTTTTGATAGTGAAGCAGATGAATCAATAGTCCCACATCATTTAATTTATCACAAATTAAATAATAAAGGTCATTTAAGAATAGGCAAAATTGTTGTAAGTATTAGAGATAATATTACAAATGATATTTTACACCCTACAACATTTTCAAATCCAACTAATCTAACGCTTCATATTAAACCTATTTAGCATTAGTTTTTGTTGAACGTTTTCTCGCCATTAAATTAGCTCCCAAATTTAATCTCTTTTTCATTAGTCGTGTAAGTCTGACTGATTTTCCAGCTACTTTAATCATAGAACCAACCCTTTTTTTTGATGCCCTTCGCATTCCAGCTTTAGTTAATTTCTGTTTAGGTTTAAGTTTTAATTGTTTTCTAAGAGCACCTTTTTTAAATCTAACTGTTTTACCACCAAGCTTAGCTTTACCCATTTTTCTCTTCGTTCCATATGCCATTTATATTATTGTAAAATAAAAAAAATATTAGTTTGTAATTAAAAAAAAGAAACTACTGCCCTACCATCTTCATCTCTTTTAATAGATTGGGAAATTTTCTCCTTTTTATCTAAAGCTAATTTTAATTCTATTTTTTTTATTTCATCATAGTCATTTATATAATTTTTCCGCCCCATTCCAACAGGACCTAATCCAAAATTCTCTTTAAAAAATTCAGGTTTTCTAATTTTAACATCTTTATAATTAGTTATACTATCTTTTTTAATTATTACACATCTAAGTCCTTTCTCTTTCTCTAATAATCTTTTGTAATGTAGTTTGCTTGATACATGAGTATAAAAAGAATTAAATCTAATTATTTGACCACATTTACATCTACAAAAATTATTATCTACTCGTTCTATTTCACCTGTATTTAATCCTTTTCTGATTCTTTTAAAATAATGTTTTTCACCCCTTTTTACTCTAATTTTTGTATCACTCATTAGTAATATATACAACTATAATTTTTAATGTAATATTTCCATAGTAAATAGATTGGGACAACCTCCCCAATCTCTACTTCTCAAAAAACCATCATCGTCCCATTCTTCAGGTTTAAATTCAAAGTATCCTATTACTTCTCCTGTAATTTTATGATGAATATATAGTGTTCTTCTACTAAATACATACATATTTGTTTTTAAATGAGAATTAGCACGACTAAATTTATAAACAGGAAATAAATCTAATATATAGTTAAATTTGATATAAAAAGGTAGATGGTCTGTAATCGGATCATTTAAGCTATTTTTAATATTTAAATGATATTGAATTTTTTCACACAATACTTTTTCGATATGGCAATAGTATTTTTTATTTTTGTATTTATCTATTTCACTTTCAGTAAATAAATTTTTTCTAAGTTTTATATAATCTTCTACTTTAAACATAAAATTTTTCATTAATTGATGAACATCATGCTCTTCTTTTTTAATATTTTTGCCTGATATTCCATTCCAAAGAATACTTTTAGGAAATAGTTTCATTTTGGTAATAAAACCTGTTTTAATAAAGGTATCCAAAAATGTTTTTAATAATTTTTCAACTATACCATCTTTTAGAAAAGCATATTCTTCTACAATGAGGGGACAATTTTCATAAGTCATCTCTTCTATTTGTTTTAGTTCAGCTTCTTTTGCTTTCTTTTGTGCTACTTTGCTTTTCCTTGATACAACACCTACACCATCTTGTAAAACTTTCCATGGTATATCTAGTATAGGTTGTCCTTCATATTTTTTAGTTTCACAATTATAGACTCCCATACACGGTCTAACTCTTGCGTAATGTCTTTTCATTCGTGCTATATCTGCCTGTTCTTGCCCACATCTAGGACAAGCAAATTTCCATTCATTTTTGAATTGAGTATTCATTTTGTATTATTGATATATATATTATACCAGATTATTTTTATATCAAATTTTTTTTTTTTGGGATATTATACATTATCTTCATTATTTAAAGGTTTTCTGCTATTCGCTGCCTTACATAGCAAATCTAAAATACCATTACTATTACATTTAGATATAGCCATTAACTCGCTACCACCCACAAAAATTAAAAGGGCGACATTTACTACGACACTTATAAAAAACTTTGTATCATTTTCTTCACAACCTACTGGATTTAGGTATTCTTCAATATCGATTAAGTTAGATGAATTCATATAAATATATACATCTATAATAATAATGAGTTCATTCCTTAAAACTGATATAATAGAATGTAATAGTGATTTTGGAGTAGGTAATTCAGGAGATTTCACTAATACAACAGCACCACAAATTATTCCTAAGGGTAGTCAAATATCTATAGATGGTTCTATAGTTCAACAAATAAGTGCTGGTACAGATAATATAATAGAATTATCTAACAGAAATGGACTAAATAAAAATTATGTTTCTTCCTATAATTCACTTAGAGTTAATTATTGGATTTCTAATAATGGTAATAATGGAGCTACCTTACCTCTCATATGTACTGGTAAAGGTAAAGAGGATACAAATTCTAGAATAATTAGTCCTTCTGCTTTTCCCTCCTATCCGAATCTTGGTGGCGACCCTAGAATTTTAACTGGTAATTATGGATATGCTATACCAATAAATAGCAATATATTATCAACTGCCGCTATACCTACATCTGTTTTTGGTATTTTTGGTTTAACTTGTATGGAGCAAGGAGTAGGTGGTGGAGCATTAATACCACCACAAGTAGCAGTTCCAAATCCATTAGGTAAAGACTATGAAATGCGCGACCCTGTTTCTGGTGACTATTGGTTAATGTCAGCTGTTAAAATGAAACCAGTAAAAAAATTTCTATTACAATCTTCACCAGTGCCTATACAAGATAGAAAAATATTAGGAACTGATGAAGCACTACAACCTTATACAGGTGAATTTCAAACAAGATTAATGGGTGTAGGAGGTATCTATTCAGCACTAAGAAAAAATGCTCCTAATAGTGATAAGTATTATTTATTAAATATAGGCTTTTCTGGTCCAACTAATCAAAGAGATACAGAATTTTATGATAATGCTCCAAGCTATTTTGTTGATGATGTAGTTTTGAATTTAAATAAAACACTATTAGAAACTCCAGATGAAGTAGCATTTCAAATAAATACAAAATTACAAGATAGTTTTATAAATCAAGATTTAAATACGGTAGATGTTGTTACAGAACAATTTCCTAGAAATGTAACTAATGACCCTGCTGGTGTATTAACTATGGATAATACAGGTGATTATGCTGATGGTTCAAGAAAAAGACAAATTAATATAACTTCTGCTACCTTAAAAAATATTAGTGCTAATTTTACTGGTGGGCTAGGTGATGCTCTTAATGGTAGAAATCCCTATGATACTATATTCGCAAGAGAACCTGAAAAATGGATTAGTGGAATGAAATTATTATATAGTAATTTTTGTGAAAGTTCTGGGGGTGCTTTAGATTTTCCTGCTGGTGATGTAGATGGATTTAGATATGGATTTTGGACCAGAAGAGATAGAGGTTCAGATACAGCAAATTTTACTAATAGTGATGCCGATGCCTTATATAGAAATTATCAAACCCCTAATGCTGATAGTGAATTAATATTAAAAAATATTGTTGCTACACAAACAGCCTGTATTGTTAGTAATGTTGGTGGAACTTTAGGTAATGCCAATCTAACCAATGGAACTTGTTTATTTATGAGAAATTGGGTTTCTACCAAACCAGATATAGCATTAGGAGGTTATTTAGGTGATGCTAATGTTAGATTTGACCTTTTTACAGGATTGGGTAATTTAGATCAACAACCTACAATTTTTAATACTGGTGGCATAAGTTATTTAACTTTTTGGGCTACAAATAGTGATACACTAGACGGAAACTATTGGTGGGTAAATAGTCAAGGTGGAGAACAAGATGTAATCGTTGGTGTAGAATATGAAGATTCAACAAATACTATTGTAAGAATAGGTGTTGGAAGATGGGGAATAGGTGAAAGTGGAAGAAATTGTTTAATGGTTTATAAAGGTAGAAGAGTCTCTACGGGTGGGTTTGACTATGCTTTAGGAGAACAGCAATTAGATTTAGAAATACCTTTAGACCAACAAACATTAGTAGAACTTCAAAATTATTTTAATATTAAAGTTAGAAATAAAGAGATAGATGTTAATCTTAGAACTTTTCAATATTCTAGTAATGGAGGAGATTTTACAAGATTAGATTTAGATAATCCTACTGGTGACCCAGCTTTAGTTGGTGTTGGACTTGCTATTAATGGCTTACCATACATAGGATTAGCAGATAGTGATACAGGTGGAGCATTAATGAATGATACAAATGCGGAATATGTTAGCGAATGGTTAGCTTTACCTCAGGGATTTGTTATACCTACAAATATGTATTTGACTATAAGTTTAGAGAGAATCAGACAATATTTTAGAGCTAATGAAGTTTATGATGGTGTTGAAACTGAAAAGGAAAAAATAGAAGCTGATACATTATATTGGTATGTAGATTTAGATATGGGTTGGGCGGACGACTATAATAATGCTTTGAGTAATTTTTTAACAGGAACTAATTTTATAAGCACGCCTTTTGAAATATATGATATTACAGGAGAAGAATCTAATTGGTCTTGGTATGGTAATTGGTTTCCTAATATAAGAAGTAATGGATTATTTAGAAATCCTTATAAAATGGGTGACCCAGAAAATAGACTAAATCCAAATTATATATGTCCAAATGTTATTTATCCATGTAGTAGATATAGTAAAAATGGAATTATATCACCCGCAGGTGAAGCAAGTGGTTATAGTCCAAATAATTATATAGGCAGTGAAAATAAAATACGTGTTCATAGTCGATGGTTTGACAAAATGAATGATTATGATGAATTTATAAAAAGAGATAATAGAAGATTAAAAGACCAATTAATTACAGACCAAGGAACATCTATGATGCTTCACCCAACAATAAAATTTAATAGATCAGAAAAATATATTAATCTCATAAAAGAGGCTAATCTACCTTTAGTTGGTATTAATTTCTATACTGGTAATGGTGGTGGTTGGGACGAAAATGTTAGCCCATTAGTCGGATTTGTTAATTACGCAGAAACTTTTGGTGGAACAGGACGAAGAGATGGTTCTTTTTATGTAAATGATACACAACAAACACCTACAGATTTTAAGTCTTGCTGGAGGATAGCGACTGGAACACCAATAGGTTTTGCGCCTGAATCTACAACAAATCCACTTTTAGCACCCCTTAATAATACAACATCTAATCCTATTCCTGGAGATATGCCAAGTGAAGGTTCATCAGGGGGCGACTATGTATTTGGCAGGCAACAAATTAAATTAAGTAATACCGCAGGCGATGGATATGAATTAGTTGATGGTCCTAGTATTTTTAGTATGTTTGAAGATGATTCAGTAAATTTTATTCAAGTAGGTGCTATAAATCCACAACTTAAATTTATAAATGGTCGGATGCAATTTACACAATTTCATACACCTAGAATAACAAATGCCTTAGATGATTCTGGAATTGGAAATGAAGGACAAATTGTAGCTGGGTTTAATGTAGAAACTATGAACTTTACCCCACTTGATTTAACTTATGAAACTGGATTAGGTCAATTTATTTCTACTCAACCTATATTTACACCTTATATTAGAAAAATAAATACAGGCATAGATGATGCCGAATCAGGTATTTCTATTTATAAACTTTTTGTTAGAACTGAAAATGCAGACCCAAATGATTTTAATTTTAATGATGAAGAAGAATATCCAGAATGTAAATTTGTAAATGGCGTCCCTACAAATTATAAAGGTTGTTTATTAAATAGATTGGGATTTGAATTAGAACAATTTAAACCTCTATTTGGGAAAACATATAATAGATTTGCTCCTAATACATATGCGAGAACAACTTTACCACGTGATTTAAGGTATAGTGGTTTAAAATATTTTACTACTAATAGTGAAATTAATCAAAGTTCATCTCAAGCTTTATCTCTATATGGTGAAAATTACTTTTATCAAACAACACCTTTAAATATAGCTGGGGCACAGAATTTTAATTTAGGTTATTCAAACTTTCAACCATTTTTCTTAGCTACACAATCAGCTAGTCTCAGAGCTGATAATCTTCCATCTAAATTACAAAATGCCTATTACATGATTGCTACAGATTTACCTGTATCAGGATATAGGTCAAATAATAATCACATGAACATAATTGGTACATTTTATCTACAGTATAAAGGTGGTAATTTCTTTTTCTCTTATCCTGTTTCATATAGTAAAACTATTACACAAGATTATCCACTATCTTCAATTAGAACACAGATTTTAGACCAATCTGGTAGAATAGCTGAAAATTTAGGCGATCATACAATAGTTTTTTATAAAATACAAACTCCTGCTCAATTAACTACAATGAATCCACAAGAAGTTCAAAACTTTATAAATGTTGCTACAAAACCTCCTAGTGATAAATTACGTTCTCAAATTCCAACTAATTTTAATGGTAGATTAAATAAATTTAATCAAAATATAGTTAATATATTACCATCAATTAGACCACCTTCACCTATAGGTATTGTTGATGATGAAGATATGGGTCCTATGGCTGATTATGAACCTTTTGAACCTGCTAGGGGTGGTCCTCCTCCTGCTGTTATTGATGTAGGACCACCTATGAGCGCAGGAGGTTTGATTCCTAATTATAATTTTGCTATAGCACCACCTCCTAGACCGACCGCGGGACCACCTATTACACAAGAATCAGCGGCTATTATAGATGCTATCATTACAAATCGTAATGGAGCATATGTAAATATAGAAGATTTACCATTCGGTTTAGACCAACAAATAATAGATATTATTTTAAATGATAGAGATGATTTAGATTTAGATGAATCGCCTGATATACCTAATACTGGGGCTTTTTTTGCTGTCCCTAATGGTTTTACAGCTACACAAAGATTCGATTTTGCTGTTAATAATCCACAATATTTTAATCCACAGCCTCCTCCACATTTATCAACAGAAGGAGTTAATTTAGAAGATTTTTTTGATTTACCCGAAAGAATTTCAGATACCGCACTATATCAAAAAAGACTAACTCCTATTGAAAGTCCTACAAACCCATTTGAATTAGAAGCTACAGGAGCAGCAGCAGTTGTAGAAGATTTGGATTTGGGCGGTTCGGCACTACCTGAAGAAGTAACTAGACAAATACAATTAAGAGGTAAATATGAACCTACAGAAGAGGAAGCAGCAGCAGCAGCAGGAGTAATGACTCAAGAACAAGCAGAAGCTCAATTCTCTAATGTATTTGCTCCACCTACACCAGCGACAGAAGGAGCAGGAGCAGTAGAACCAGAAAGAAAGGAAGATAAGGAGGAAAAAGAATCTAAAGAAGAATAATTATTTTTTACAACCACATTTCTTTTTTTTTCTACTTTTTTTTTTTTTTACAATTTTATTTTTTTTATTAGATTTTACAAATATCTTATTTTCATCTATTTCTGGTGGTGGAGTTCTTTTTTTTTCAACTTTCAATTGTTTTAGTAAAGTAATCCCTGTTTTTAAATCTTGATTAAAATTCAGATTCAAATAATTCATATAAATTAAATACTTAAAATAATTGTATTATATTAATTTATATGAATGTTGATAGACTTATTGTTGCTAATAGTCAAGGAAGTAATCCAGCAGAATTTACAGTTAAGCTACCCCAAACTTTATCAATCCAGCCAGATAGTGAAATTGCTGTTGTTAAAGCAAGAATAAACACTAGACAATTAATTAATATAGATGATACAAATGATACATTTATATTACAATGGGGTATTCAAGATGGTACCGCTATCGCTTATCCAAATCCTTTAAGAAGTTTGAAACCAGAAATAATTAAACTAACTCATGGCGCATGGAGAGAAGTAGTAAAAAATCCAGCAGCTAAATGTTCTGGTGGTCTTCAAGCACCTCCTAGACTTGTTAATAATACAAGGAATCTTTTAACTAATCTTATTGGTGCTTTAAATTCACAATCCATTCATAAATTATGGGGTTGGGCTGGTGTATGGAATACAGCCTCCCAATGTGAAATTTATCCCTATCTTAAAAATTTTTTTAATAATCCAATTGAATTTACATCTTGGATAGGTAATGAAGGTAGTCCTGTTTTTACTGATGTTCCACCAGTAGCAGGTGTATCTCCACAAATTACAGATATAGAAAATAATGCTGCTAATAATGGTGGTTACGGTAGTGTATCAGTCCATAACTTCCCATTTCCATTTGATAATAGAATAATAACCGCCGCTGCTGATTTTGAAACTAATCTTGCCGTATGGAACTTAGATAATGCTGGTGGAGCCCTACCAGCTGATAGTAAGATATTTGGAGGTTTTATTTTTGAAGAACAAGAAACCTATAAAAATTCATTGGGACAATACGATAGAAATAAAGATTGGATAGTGGCTGAAAGGTCGGTGCTTAGTTCTAATCCTTTAGAAATTAATGTGAATGGTGCTGAAGTTTTCCCACAAATGCCTATATATTGGTTTGTTGATAGTGAAGGAAATCTAAAAGTTAGAGAAATGGCTATATTAGAAAATGGTATGCCTTCAACTACAGATATAGTTCAAGAAATAGATTTAGGTGGTGTTTATGATGGAACAGCTGTAAAAGAGATTAAAGCAACAGCACAAATGAAACAACCAATAGCTAATACCGCTATGGTTCTTAGATGGAGTTTAGATGGTGTATTTATAGCAGAAATGGTTATACATAGTAATATTGTAAGTAGAAAAATGCGAGTTGCGAATTGGTGGAAAGTCAAAAATGGAAATGCTATTCAATTCTCAGGTGTAGATAACAATTGTTTTGAAGAAGAAGCACCCCTAAATACTAGAGGAACAGCATCAAGAATAGATCCAACTGGTGCTAATGTAAATTTAGGCAATTGGCACCCTACTCTTATTTTGACACCTTTTAGCACAAGAGAGGAAGTTGTTTTAAATAGTGCTAATTATTGGAGAGCAAGTAGTAATTTATTGGCTCTATCTCAAAAATGTAATTGTATAGCAGGGCTCGACAGTAATATAAGTTATATAGCTATAAATGGTATTATAGCTGAATTAGGAGCAGGAAACAATATAACATGGAACGATTCTCTAGACGATCAGGTAGTATTAATATGTATTGATAATTTACCATTAAATAACTTTTCAGCTACAAAATTTAATGGAAATTTAACTAATTCTTTACATATGATATTAGCACCTAATAATGCTACTATAGATGATGAACCAAATGCTCGAGTATATACCCCATTAATTAATAAACAGCCCTATCCTATTAATAATTTAAGAATTAGATTAACTGACGTGCAAGGAAGAACAATACAAGGTATAGTCGGAACTACCACATTTGAATTTCATTTAAGGACAAATCCTGCAGGTTTAATGAGGCAACTAATTACAACTGTTAAAAGTCAATCCCAAAAGTTAGAAGCCCAAGATAATTCTAATGTTGAAGAGGCATTTAGACTATATCAAAAAGTAATTTAGTTTATAAAAAAGTAAAAAAAATGTAAAAATAAAGTAAAACTACTAAATTTTTATATTTTACTTATATATAGATGAGTAATTTAGGCGAAAGAGGAAATATGTTGCCTGTTCTACAAAAACCTACACCTGAAACCACTCCACCACCAGTAGAAGCATTTAAATCTAGTGATAAAATATTTTCTGATAAAAAAATTAAAAAAAAAGTTGAGCCCGTTAATGAAGTAGCTGAAGTTAAAGAAGTAGCGCAAGAAGTTCCTGTTTATGTGCCTAAACCTAAGAAACCTAGAAAAAAAGGTGTATATAGTGCTGAAGCTAAGAGAAGAATGGAAGAAGGTAGAAGAAAAGGACTTGAAACACGAAGAAGAAATTTAGCTGCTAAAAGAGCAAGAGAATTAGCGGAATTACAATCAAAAGCAGTAGAAGTTAAAAAACCTCCTAAAAATAAAGTTCAAAAAACCATGGATAAAGCTAAGCAAGTTATACAAAAAGGAGTCCAAAATGCTCCTGTTGAACAGCAGGAATATGAATATTATGAAGTAGATAATGAACCTGAATATGAACAAGAACCTGAAGAAGACCCAGAAGCTAATTTTAATCAATTTGCAAATTTTATGGATAGATATGAAAAAATGAAACAAGCTCGGCAGAATCACAATAAAATCAATTATAATCATACTGCTCGTAGTAGAGTTAGACCTCCGCTACCAAAAGTTAGACCGCCTACACCAGCACAAACCCGCTGGAATCCAAGAGCTAATCCACAACCACATTATAGAGGAAATCCGCGACCAGCTAGTAATCAGGCATATATAGGTAATAAAGGATATAATCCAGTTAGACAAAGAAGACCTAGAATGAATAAAGAGACAAATAATCCATTTCTTCATTACTTTTCATAAAAATTTGATTTATTAGATAGTGATTAAAAAGATTTATAATCTTAAATTAAAATATATGAGAAAATTCTGTGAGTGGTTAAATAGAATATGTTCCCTATGTATTCCAACACCTAATATTTATGGAGTACATAGAATATCTAGGAGGAGGTTGAGTCAGTGTGTTGTTCAGAGAAAAAGGAGTTTGTCTTTATAAGGCTATACTCCATTTCCATCAACATAGATGTATTCCAAGCAATTTTCCTAGAAAGTTCTTCTCTCATTTCTTTTAGATTTTTTATTTTTTGCTTTAGATTCGATATTGTTTGTTTAAGTTGAATTTCTTTCATTTATAGATTTTATAACTATTGTTTCTTTAAGTATAAATTTTTATTATAAATTCGTAAAATATTAACAAAATTTATGGGAATTTATTCGTAAAATATTTACTTAAAAATATCTTTATATAGATTATTATTATATAAAAATATGTTTAGGTGCGACAGATGTGGAAAAGAATTTACGACTAAGAACTGCCTTAAAAGACACGTGATATTAAACAAAAAAAGATGTAAGCTAATGAAAGGTGCGGTTGATAAAACCAGAGAAGAAATGGCGGAAGATATTAGAATTCGATATTTACCGAAATTTAAAAAAAAATTAGCTATAGTTACAAATGGTATCGATAGTGTTGATGCAATTTTAAATAATTTAGATTTAATAAATTCATGCCTTAAAAAAAAGATTAAACCATATCCTATGAAGTTTAATAACTGTTTGAAGTTAATTTCAATAATTTTCAGAAAACACCCTAATAAATGTTTAATTCAAAAAGTTCCCCATAATACATGTAAATTACAAATCCTAAAAAATGGTAAATGGATTAAATCGGCTATTAAAAATATATATAATTTATTGTTTAATAAATATATTGATGACCCTACAAAAAATATTTTTCATTACGAAAATTTTCCTAATGTAGATACGAAATTTATAGCAAAAACTTACAGGACTGCTGCACAATTTCCATTAAATAGAATTAAAGATGATATGATTACATTATTTCATAGTAGTTATTATAAAAAAAAAGAATTTTATAAATCACCAGAAACTATAAAAAAAGAGAATAAACAAAATAAAAAAAGAGAAATTGAAGAGGGATTACATAGAATGAAACAAATAAAAATAAAAATGGAAAGAGAAAAAAATAGAAAAGCATTACAAGATTGGGATATAGAAAAAACTCAAATTGTATTCTCAAACGCAATTCATATTATTGAAAAAAATCTACAATTAAAAAATAACTTTAGTTATTCTCATATAGCAGAAACATTAAATAATGAAATTATTGAAAATACAAATAAAATTAATAATAAGTTAATAGATTTTTTACATAAATTACCAAAAAAGGACTACGATTACTGCTTAGATTCGTATTATAAACACTATGAAAGTGATTTTAATAGGGACCTCAAAAATGTAAAATTGTAAAATTGTAAAGTTTTTGAGAACGGCTTTTTCAAAGTCTATCAGATTTTTTTTCCTATGACGTACTTTCAAAAACACGTTCTCAAAATCTTTACATTTTTACATTTTTACAATTTTCACTTCTCATTATTATTATTATTATTATTATTATTATTATTATATTATTATATTATATTAGGTTATAATATATTATTATATTTCTAAAGGAGGAATAGAGGTAATATCCTGTTTAATAGAAGGTCGAGTAAAAGGTGATGGAACTAACATAGGTGATGAGTGATGAGAGATATAATTTGGAAACCAGTATGATATGTTCTTTTGTTTAGTATCATGATATTTATTATAATAGACTTTTAATTGTTTATATCCACAATAATATTTTATCCAACCCCAAATGCCTATATATCCACTCATATAATATATTAAGATTTTAATCAAATAGCACTTCTATCGGTTTATTGTATTTATTTCTATAAACAGCTGGCTCTATTTTTCTCTTTAATCTATTATTTACATAGCCATCTTCTATTTTCTTATACGCCGAGCCTGTTATTTCATTTTGTATATAAATAGGATTACAGTCATTATACTTTTCCTTTAAACAATAATACCAGTCATAGTACGGGTCATTTTTGCTTTTATAACAACTTTTATAGAATGTGTCTGTTTGTATATCCCTAACATTATATATATCTATCTCTTGGATAGTATAGTCATTAAAAGTCATTTTCTTTTTATTCCTATAAAAATGTAATGTTCTGAATTTACTACCTCTGTGGTTTCTTTTATCTGCTGTGTAATTTAAAACAATATCTCTTGGAATACAAACAAACAGGTTATTATCCATTAATATAGATTAAGATTTTTATTATCAAAATATATAATAATGGTTGATGAATCAAAACATATAGTAGATTTAGATATGGACTCAAGACCTCTATTAAATGATGATACACCTATTAAATATAAAAGACCAATTGATAAACGTTTTTGGAATGTGGAAAAGGGAACTTTAATGCTGTTAATAGGAATGCCAGGCGTAGGTAAAACATATAAATTATTAGAGCTTTTTTCAAGGGATTCACATTTAAGATATTACTATGACCAAATCCATTTTTTCGCTGCTAGTCCTGACCCTACACTTAATCCCCTATTTGAATATTATGGACAGCCAATTTCTGATGTTAGTGATTCTGCTATTTTAAATATCATAAATAATCAAATGGACCAAGATGAAGACGATGAAAGTGGCTATCCTAGAAGTAATTGTGCTGTAATAATAGATGATGCCCTATCAATGAAAGGTTTTAAAAGTAGAAATGATACGGCACTAACTAAACTTGCTGGTAATTATAGGCACATATTACGTGGATTTTTACCATTTAAAGTAGGTGATACCGATAATTTTCTAACACATGGAGGCGGTGGTATGTTATGTATCAGTAGTCAGAGATATACAAGTAGTATACCCAGAAATATAAGAGCTTGTGCAAATGTGTTATTTATAGGAAAATTGGCTAATAAAGAAGAAAATATAGATATTATAAAGGAATATAATAGCATGTTCGGTGACCACATGCGGGAAATGTTAAATTACGTCCATAGCACACCCTATTCATTTTTAGCACTTTATATAAATGGAGATTTAGATCCCGAAACACATGGACCAGCCGCCTATAAATGGGGTTCAGAAGTAGAGAAATTGTATCCCACTGATAGGTTCCCAGAAAAACAATATGTCATTTAAATATATGAGCAGACCCAAACCAACTAATAAAACCTTATATAACAGAGTATCAGCAAGAATAAAAAAAAAAGTACCTAAACATTCAGCTTATAGGTCGGGACTTATTGTAAAAGCATATAAAAAAGCAGGAGGTAAATATAGTGGAACTAAATCAAAAGGTAATCTAGGTAGATGGTTTAAAGAAAAATGGAGAAACCAAAGGGGAGGTGTTGGTTACAAAAAAAAAGGAGATGTATATAGACCTACAAAAAGAGTTAGTAAGAAGACACCTAAAACATTTAAACAGTTAGGGAAAAAAAGAGTGAAAAAAGCACAAAAGGCCAAAAGGAAAACTGGTAGAGTAAAAAAATTTTAAATGTAATATATATAATGGAGAATTATCAATTATATAGATTACAAACCTATGGAGCTTCTAAAGCTATTTTACAGCAAAGAAGGTCAAGTGCCTATGCATCTCAGGTCAGAGATATAATGAATACAAATGCTTTAGAACAACAAGTTAAAGCCGCCCATCAACAGAAACTTTCTACACTTGGCACTATAGCTTCAACTGGTTCTGGTGTTGTAGGATTTACAGGAGGATTAGGTTTAAAAGCTGCTAAAAAAGCAAAGGAAAAACTATCTAAAAGAAATACAGGTGAAAATGATGTAGAAAATGAAGGAGCCGAACAAAATGTAACTGGGGAAGGCGAAGGAAATCCAGAAGGCGGAATGAGAGCAAGTGATATAGATGAAAATACACCATTACAGGATTTTTTATATGGAAGAAGAGAATTAGGTGAAGCAGATAGAGACCCTGAGTTTGAAGCTAGATTTGGTGAGGAAGATGATGATGAAATAGCGGGTGAAACAGAAAGAATATTTGGAGGTAGGGATTTATTTACTCCAGATGCGCCATCAGCAGGAGAAACAGGATTAGCGAGATTAACTGGAGGACAACAAACCGAAGAAGAACTTCCAGCAAGATTTAGAGCGGGTGAATCTGAACAACAACCAAGTTTTAGGGCAAGTGAATTAGAAAGTGCCGACCCTGAATTTGATGAACCTCCGCAACCAACTACAGCAGAGGTAGTAGGTGTTGAAACATTAGGACCAGAAGAACAAGAAACTTCAGGTATAAGTAGATTAGAACCTTCTAGTTTTGCTGAAGATGACCCCTATGCTGTTTTTAGAAGTGCGAGTGATGGTGGTAGAGGTTTTTTAAATCCTGAACCTGTTTCTCAACCAGATTCAGCACCTAGTTTTTTTGGTAGATTATTTGGAAAAACACAAAATTCAAGAGTTAGTAATTCAGGTAGCGGAGAAGTAAATCCTAGTTTTAATGAAGGAGCAGGTGTAGAATTACCAGAAGTAGGTGGTTCAGCTGGAGAAGCAGCAGAAGCAGGTTTAGGTGTTGCCGAAGGTGGAACAGAAGCAGCCGCAGGAGTAGCAGAAGGAGGAGAAATAGCAGGAGCAGCAGCAGCAGGAACAGCCGAAGCAGTAGCAGCTGGAGCAGACGTAACTGCAGCAGCAACGGCAGCTATACCTTTTTTGGATATAGCAACAGCAGCTATAGCAGGAATAGCAACAGCCACAGCAATAGGAGTAGGAGCCTATGAAGGAATAAAATCTTTAGAGTCAAGTGATACAACTGGAAAACAAGTTGAATCTAAAATAGCAGGTATAGAACAACCAACAGTTCAAGTGGCGGGAAAATATGTTGGAATGGGGGGACAAAGTATTTATAGTTAGTTTTTAAATTAAAAAAACTTTTTTTATATATAGTAATAATATATATGAAGACAGCGAATAAATCAATAAGTTTCAAAAGTGATAGAGGTAACGATGTTTTTACAGCAAGTTCTACAACTGGAGATGTTATAACAATTCGATTAGACCCAGCATCAGCTCCTTTAATAAACACTTCAGATTCCTATTTACAATATTCTTTAGAAATGAATACTGATGGCTGTTATGCTATACCTGACCCAGACCAAGGCGCTTTTCCATTCGAAGAAATAACTATCTATGACGGTAATATGACCACAGTTTTAGAAACTATATCTAGTGCCGCCCTATTAAATTCTTTAAAAATGTACTATTCAAATAATGTCAATGATGACCAATTAGATCAGATTTTTGGAGCAAGATGTAAATTAGGTAATCCCCTATTTGTAGATAATACCGCAGGAGGTAACTATAATGAGGTTCCAACCATTAATGGAGCCGCAGGACAACCTACAACAAGTTGGAATAACCCTACAGGTGGTTTAGAATCACAGTTTTATAAATTAGAATCTGAAACAGCGGTATCTTCTAATTTAAGAAGAAAGGCACAGGTATTATATAGATTTCCTTTGAGTGGTCTTTTAAGTGCCGCTAAAACAGAACTTTTACCACTTATAGTTTTGGACGGTTTAGTCATTAAAATTAGACTCATGGCAGCAAACAAGTTTTTAAATATTCAATATCTAAAATCATATCAAGGGTCAGGTAATATAGCTGCTAATGCTGCTGGTATAGGTGCTACAACAGCAAGAACAGGTAGAATAGGTTATTTAGGTGCTGGTGGTAATTACCTAGATGCCAATGGTGACCCTAATGTTAATTGGGGAACTAATTTACCTAATACTTTTGATGCTGCTGGACCTACTCAATCTGATTATACCATTGTAGGTTATGTAGATAATGCTGATGCTTTTCAAACTATAGCAGGTGCTAATATACCTAATGGCACACAAATAAAAGGGTTTGTCCTAGGTAGTCCTAGTGCTGCTAATGGTTACACTGCTGGTGCAGGTTATCAAATTGATAGAGTAAATAACTTTATAGGAGCAGTAGGGCAACAAATGATAATAGAATATGCTGGTGGTGCTGGAACAGGAACTATAGTTGCTGATGCTGGTGGAGCAGTTGCTACAATTACATCTATAACTAGTGATGCTCCTGATAATAGAATTGTAGTTAGATTCGCCCAAATAACAACTAAAGGTGTAAATATAAATGATAATGCCCCACTTGCCTTAGACTTAGGACAAAATCCTAATGATGGAGATGGCAATGCCGGTCAAAGATTTAATGGTAGTTATAAATTAACTGATTTAGAATATGTAGCAAATGTAGTTGAAGCACCAGCAGGATATTTAGCTACAATGGTAGAACAGGCTCAATCTGGAGCATTAAGAATTCAATATAATAGTTATCAAGATGTCAGAGTCAATATTACTAGAAATGCCCGTTCTAATGAAATCTTTATACCTAATGAATTATCTCGCGCCTACTGTATTTTAGCCACAAATGAAAATTTAGGCAAACAGTTATTATTTGGTAGAAGGTCTTTACAGCCAGAGGTATTAGGATTATCAAGCTACCAGTGGATAATGAGAAATGGCTCATTAGTTCCTAATGTTCCAATTCATCTTGATAGACTTGCTGTAGGCAGAGTTTCTCCACTTCAAATTATTGAATTAGAAAAAGCTCTAACTGAAAGTAGTTTTCCTATTAAAAACATTATAAATCCATCTAAATTTTGTGTTTTAGGACGTCGCCTTGGACCATATGGAGATTCCATGGATTTAAGAGAGTTTGACTTAAAATGTAGAATTAACTATTCAGAAGATACAAATCAATCTTTATTGTATCATTTCTATATTTACCATACGAAAACTATTATGTTCCAAGGAGGAGGTAGAGTTGTAATGAATTAATTAGTAAATTGTAAAATTTAAAATATATTTTTATTTATTTTTTAAATCTTATAGTAGTTTATATAATGAGTTTAGTAGATTGCATTTACAACGAAACCACACCATTAAATAGTATTCAAAACTATGATTCTCAACAAGGTAGTTTTAATATTCAATTTAGATTATCTGGTGGAGCAACAGAAATGATCGATTTAAACAGTATTAGATTATTATCTAATATTAAATTCACAAACAACGCAGGACAACCTTTTAATAATTTTGGTATTTTAGGCATGAATATTCAAGCACCTACAGCTCCAAGTGGAGCAGGTGGTGCAGGTGGAGCGGCTGCTGGTGCCTCAACTCCAGCTTTTACCAATGCTAGTGGTAGATTTTATGATATTAATAGCAGAGCCAGTTTAAATAGTTGTATTCAGAGTATAGTATATGAAGATGCTATGGGTAATAATTTAGAAAGTATCTATTCATACCCACATTTACTTAATAAAGTAGTTCCTTTAACATTATCTAAAGATGATTGTCTAACATGGGCAGGACATCTATATGGTATCAAATCAGGAGCCAGAGCCGTCCAGAATCAAACTGCTTTAAATAGTGAAAATGAAGTAGCTATGAAACTATATAGTGGTCTATCTCAGAGTAAGCCTATTCCATTCAGCATGATAGGCGGTTCTCTATTAATTACAATTAGTTTAAGTATGCCTTCAACAGCTTTATTTGGTGGTCAAAATGCTGCTATACCTGCTGGTTCAGCCCCTATTGGTGGAGCAAATAACCCAAATACCGCAAATCCTAGTTTCTTTAGAATGAATAGAGTAAGACTTGTTTATAAAACAGTAGTTCTTCAAGAAAATGCTCCTGTTCTATCTCAAGGTTATGAATTTAGGCATTTTACTTCCCTACAAACTACAGTATTAACTGGTAATAATCAGAATTTATACAATCCTAATACTTCAAATGCCATTTCTGTTTTAACATCTTTTATTAGGTCCAATAGATTGAATAACTATAATAATGATAGTATTCAGTCAAATAAATTAGAAAATGCTAATAATGATAAAGTTGATATTTTCCAGACCAATTTCTTAAAGAATAGCACAAAAATGCCTCTTTCCTTCCCTATTGATGAAAGAGTCTATACTCAAAATAACTTAGGCAGAAATAACTATGATACTCAAAGGTCATATTACTATATGTCTGCTCTTACACCACTTAGTTTATTAAATAATACCCTATTACAGGCATCAACAGAATCCTATGGTAGTGCTGAATCTTGGTTAGAGCCAGACCATTTCCCTGTTTCTGCTGGTGTAGGTGTTAGATACGCAAATGTTTCTACATCTGAGGGCACCAATTACATGGGCGGTCAATCATTCCAGCAACAGATAGAGAGTGGTCTTGATGGTTCCGCACCAAATGAAGGATTTACCAACTTCTTAGGCACAAAAAGAATTGTAGCTACTGCTTCTGGACCTGTAGTTATGAATTAAAACAGAATATATGTGAAATAAAAAAAAATTTGATATATTATTGATAAGGTATATATTCTTATCAATAATACAAAATAATAATGACTTCTAAATCAATTACTATTACTCCTTACTGTGATGAAGAATATAAATTCACCGATTTTGAAAAACCTTGTGATGCTGGACATATACTATTTACAGATGATTGTGAAAAAGAGGATTACTATCAAACTCAATTTGAAAATTGGTTTGACGACCAAATAAAACATTGTAGTGAATTCTTTGTGGATTATCTAAATGCTTCAATTGAAATGAGAGAGCAAGGACAATATTACTTTGAAAGATTAGTTAATTGTGGAGATATTCGTGAAGAAAATTGGTTAGATTTTCTAGCAGGTGAAAACCCAGAATTGTATAAAAAACTAGATGAAGAAGAACCAACTATTAATGTATTTGGAGATGATTTCGAATATATAGAATATAAAGATTGGATTATTGTGATAAATACTAGGACTTAAAATACCATATATGAGGAATATTCTATAATAGTTAAAAGTATATAAAATTTAATTAGTTTTTTTATAATGTAAAATCTCATACTTTTTTTTTATAGTATAAGATTTTAAAACTTACTGTTCTACAATATTAACTATACCATTTCTGATATTCATAACTTTTTCTACAACACAACAAATTCTTACATCTCTGTTATCTAACTGTTGATTTATTGGAGTTAATCTATCTATTTCTACAATTATAGGACTTTGACCTATTTTAGTTCCTGCTCCTGCCATATTTACTCTCATTAATCGACCATCATTAGTTAATAATGGCTTTTGTAGATTAACTCCTACGTAAAAATTGGAACCAGTTAAACTAAATATGCTGATGTTTTGGAAGTTAGCAGTTTGGGACATTAGACCCTTCTCTGGGAATAATATACCAGCTACAACTCCAGCATTAACTACAGTGCCAGCAGTAGCGGCATCATCGGCATCAGTAGCAGCATCTATATAATTATAAGTAGATTGAGGCATACAGAAAGAAGCTCCATAGGCACTTTGTAATTCATGAATGTAATGAGAGGCGTTTTCTAAAGGTTGATTATAAACATTAGATTGATTTACTTTTACCTGTAATCTACAACCATCAGATAAATAGGTTAAGGCATCACTACTATATATATTTTTTAAAGGGTGTGGTGGTCTTCCAGCACCATTTACTAATACTCTTTTATAGGTACCTGCTCCTTCATTAGCTAACTGAGCGCCTATTACATTGGGATTACGCTGTGGATTAAACATCATATACATTTGTCTAACTATCTGATTTGCCATAGGAACTTGTAATTCATATCTTACATAGTTTCTAGAGGTATTATCAGGTAAGGTCGTTTGTCCATCTATTCTTGTTGTTTGCCAAACTAAATCACCATATACTATACTTAGTCCTTCAGGTGACATAATTCTGCTTGCTACTTCGTCATCATTTTTATTAACTAAGTAGTCAGTCAAGAGGACTACCTCATCAGCAATTAGTTCATAATCAGCACCAACACCAGCACCTATATTTACTTGAGAATTACATATAGCGCTATCAGCTGGATTTAATTGTAATCTAAGCTGACATAATCCTGTAAGCATATGAATCGGTAGCTGGGTGCCTCCGTAGAGTCTAGGAAATAGATCTTCCATGCGTAGATATAGCCTTGCTGTAGTATTTACATCATTAGTTATCATATAATTTCTTCCATCTGGAGTATCTAAACTATGAGAAATGGCTGCTGAATTCTGGTTTGTATTTGTAAAAGTTTTAGCATAGTTCAAGTCCTTTAGGGATAATTTGCCTGCTGGATATCTTTGAACTCCTGCCCCTATATTTAGTTGACCACATTCGCAAGGGTCATATTGTTCCCTTATGCCGTGTCTAGCTTTTAATACTCTATCTCTGAATTCCTGTTGTTGAAATGAAGATTGTAAGCCTACCCAATGTCCAACATTGTCGTTTTGTGCTATTACTTTTCCACCTATAGTTAAAGTAGCACTACGAATTAGAGATGCTATACCAACATTAATAGGTAAGAACTGTTGAGGATTACCACAAATAGCAGGTAATACTATAGTAGTGTGTCTATCTAAAGACCCACCTCTATTTTCAATATTGAATAGAATTGACTGAGATGATTGTGCGATAGGTCTAATAACCTCAGTATTTATATGTGAGAAATTATTTTCTTCTACAGTCTGGTCGATTCTTAGTTTTTCCATCTTATACTCTATACATATTTAAAAAATTTGTTTTTTAAATAATATAAGTTTATTTCGATATAAAAAAATCCTCCCATATATTATATATAGATGAGTTTTAAAATTCAAATGGAAAAAACAAATATATCCAAATCAACTATAGCAACATATAATAGTTCGTATAAAAAAATGCTTAGGGATTTAAATATAGCTGTTGATAAACTATTTACTGTTGATAATATACAATTATTATTTTATCATATTAAACAATTCAAATCAATAGGTACTCAGATGTCAAAACTATGTATGATGATAAAATATTGTGAGCTAAATAAAAAAAGTGAAATAGTTAAATTATTAAAAAATAAGTTCAAAGAATTAAGAAAGATAAAAGATAATTATTATGGAAAGATTACAGAAAACAAAAAAAAGGATTGGGTTAGTTGGATAAAATTAAAAGATATTCTAAATGAATCAAAATCTATTTATAATAGTTATAATTGGGATTTTTGGAAGGGAAAAAGAAATTATAGAATGCCTCTAAAACAGGCATGTAGGGAAACTATGGTATTATCCCTATATTTAGAAAGTGAATTAAATCCTCCAAGAAGAATTAAAGATTATAGTAGAATGAGAGTAGCACCATTAGGGGTAAAATCTAATGATTTAGACCCACGATTTAATTGGTGTTGTATAGGTGAAAAAAAATTCATTTTTAATGATTATAAAACATCTAGAAAATATAAGACACAAATTATTCCTATTAATGATGAAACTATGAAATATATTCAAACCTATTTAGATGTTTGGAAAGTAGATAGTTATTTTTTTAAATCATCAAAAAATCCAGATGAACCTATGAGTGATGCCTATTTATCACAATTAATAGGTAATAGTATTTTAAAATATGGTGGAAAAAAGATAGGTGCTTCAATGTTAAGAAATATATTTGCTTCAAATCTATTAAAAGATTGTCCGAAAAAAAATTATATAAAAGACATAGCCTATAGAATGGGAACAAGTAGAGATATGTTAATGGATATTTATAGACAAGATGTAGATATATCTGGAGAATTAAAAGATTAATATAGTTTTGGTAAAGTTGTAAAATTGTAAAGATTTTGATAACTCATTTTTTAAAGTATATTCAATTTTTAAACCCTATACGATACTTTATTTTTATACATCTCAAAAACTTTACATTTTTACATTTTACATTTATTATTATTATTATTATTATTATTATTAATATTATTTATAAACTATATTTATATGAAATGTTTAGTATTATCTATGGATAATGAAATTGGTAAAATGAGGAGAGATAGATTAAATTATAATTTTGTAATGTTAAAGGCATCAACACCAGAAAACACTCCAGAATGGGTAGGAAAAAAAATGAGAAGATTATTTTTTCATTCTGATAATTTTAGAAAAAAACAAATAGCATGTTGGTATAGTTGGTATAGAATGTTTCAATATCAATATGAAAATAAAATAGATAATTTAATATTATTAGAAGATGATTGTTATAAAATTAATTTATTTCCAGATATAGATGAATTAGGAGAAGAACCTATATGGTTAGGTGGTGCTATACATCACCCTACATGTTTTTCAAAAGGTAATAGGGATTGGGAAAAAAATATAAAATTAACTAATGGTATAAATGATCTAAAACAAAAAGGTGTTAGAGTTCAATCAAATTGGGGATTATATATACCTAAGTGGGAACAGGCAAAAGAAATAGCAGAAAAAATGATAAGTAGTAAATATTACAAAACTCCAGATGCTCATATTTGTTCATTAAAGATAGTTAAAAAACTATATTATCCACCTATATTTACACCAAGAGATAATGGAATATCATCAATGCAATCAAAGGGTAATAAATGGAATAATATTCAATATTACAAGTATAGAAAATGTTAAGAAAAAAAATTTGATAATATATTATTCAAATTAAGTTATAATCAATACACATTGATTATGATTCAATTACTAAAAGTTACAACATTAGAATTTATTTGTATGATAATATTAATAATAGTTATGGTGACTAATAAACGGAAAGCAGACGGAAGGAAAAAGATTATAAAACTAAAAAATAAGAAAATTGAGAAACTACAAAAAAAAGTAGATAGATGTGAAAAAAAGTTAGCAAAACATAAGAAGAAAAAAGCAGCTAAAAAGAAAGCAGTAGCAAAACCAGCACCACCTCCGAAAAAAGCAGTAGCAAAACCAGCACCACCTCCAGCCAAAAAGGCAGCACCTAAACCACCTTTGGCACCTAAACCAAAAAAAGGAGGAGGTAAGAAAAAAGGAGGAGGTAAGAAAAAAAAAAAGCTAAAGGGAAAATTTGCTAGTAAAGCCAAAAGTGATATAATCAAAGCAAAAGCTAAAGCTAGAAAACCTTTACAACAAAAACTTAAAGAAACTATTAGGAGAAGAGCAGGAGCCAGAACAGCAGCTACAAGAGGAGATTATAGTAGAGGTCCAGTGAGAAGATTTACCAAATTTAGAATAGCAGGAAGTCAAGATAAAGCAAGAAAAAAATATGATTTAGATAAAGATTTAGATTTAAGTCTTAGAAAAGGAAAAGATAGAGCAAGGGTATTTTTTCAAGCACCTGTCACAAAAAAGGTAGGAAAAGAAAAAAGTGATAATTATAAATTTTTTGGTGAAGAAAAATTAGGATTTAATCCAAATCAGCTGATGGCACAACCAGCTACAAATGAATTTTTAATGTTCTTAAATAATGAAACGGAAAAACAAGCATTTAGAGATAAAAAATTAGGAGGTGTTGTTTCTATGCGACCTGTATTTGAGAATGTAGAAGGTATTGGAAAAATATATAAAGGTAGAGAAAAACAAAACTATGCGTCATATGAGGATAATTTAAATGATGAATTTGGATTTGGATATGTTGTTATTAGAGATAGAATACCTCAATTTAAAGCAGAACAAATATATAAAGCATCTATGTTTGGTGATTATAGAACCAGTCTTAAACAAAAGAGGAAAACTAAAGCAAAACAGTATGCTAAAAGAAATAAGAAGTTTGGATTTATGTAAAAAAAAATAATATAAACATTAAAAAATAATTTATATTAATGTCTTATAAATATGTTAAAAAATGGAGGGAAAAGAATAGAGAAAAAGTGAATTTAAATGCTAAGTTATATGCTAGAAAATGGAGAGAAAAAAATAGATTTAAATATAATGACTATCAGAGAGAATATCAAAAAAAGAATCCCTATCCAAAACAATATTTTGAAGAATATAGAAAAAATAATAAAGAAAAATATTATATAAAAAAAAAAGTGAAAAATGTGAAAAAAAAAAATGTGAAAAAAAAAAAATATACTTTTGAAAAGATGGTAGGTAATATAGTTGTAAATTTTAATTAATAATTATTTTTTTTATTTTTTGCTATATAAAAATTGGTAAAAAAACACGAAAAAGCTAAGTAAGTGGGGGGTTCTTTAAGTCCCCCCCAA
>Ga0181394_1000187_pt1 | contig 27128 bp, 8 predicted proteins | sample 17SPOviralmetaG_FD_130123 | JGI IMG/M metagenome (GOLD analysis project Ga0181394, IMG submission 130123) | Marine viral communities from the oligotrophic San Pedro Time Series (SPOT) site, San Pedro Channel, CA, USA - 17 SPOT_SRF_2010-11-23 | ecosystem: Environmental > Aquatic > Marine > Strait...
ATTTGCAGAAGAACTAAGATATGGATAATCATAAACAGATTGAAACATACCGTGAGTATAATTCTTAATGTTCTGTTCAGTAGTCCCACTTACGTAAGTTCCGCTCACGATTGTACCAGTGATGGGGATTGCTTCATGTAATAATGTTTTTGTAGTAACGATATCATTTGTAGATAGTGATTTATAAGTTGTAGCCATAATTTAGTTCCATTCCTTTATTAAACTTTTTTGATATATCTGACAGGTAGTTCGACAGAATATCCGGTTGTAGCACCCATAACTCTGATAATGGTGTCAATTGCTTGATAATTGACAGCATCAATAGTAAGATTAGAAGAGAGTCCTATTTCGTTAAATAGGAAAGTGCTATTTTCTAGGTTATCAGATGCTTTAATTGCGAAACACAATCTAGTGCCTCTTCTTCCTGCGATTGAAGAATCGCCTGTAACGTCGTTCGCCACTATTTCTTTTACATATCCAGAGTTGTTTCCTCCAGAACCCATTGTAAAATAATAAGTTGCAATGTTGTCGTCATCCAAGAACGAGAATGATGCGATATCAGTACCAAGAGCAATAGATCCTAATCTATGATCCATTTGTACGATATACTGAGTTTCTTTTAAGTCTGGATCGATCTTAACAGTAGAAGTCAGATCAGATGTGTCTAGCCCTTGATCAAAGAAAATAGTAGTATTATTACTCTCCAACGAAAACCCGTTGATGATTCCGTCAGTGTTTGAACCAATAGAGGTTATAGTATCATCATCCACCGCAATTAAATGCATATCGTAAGTACTGTATTTTAAGCCTTTACTAGGCAGTCCTTTGTCTTGATTAAGTTTGATTACTGGTAAATATAATAAATTAGATCTAGAGATCGTAATCAATTTACTCTTCATTGTCGATGTATTGTTTGTGAACGCTTCAAGTACGGGAGTCTGTAGGATCTCCAGATCGTAGTATGCAGAGCCACTTGAATGATTCTTGTCATAAAGTCCATAATTAATCTCATCGTCACCCAATGCAAACTTTGCGACGTTAAAACTTCCGTCACCCCTTGCTAACCTTTTTCTACCTGTATCTGTTAAAACAGCGTCTAGGATTATATCCCCAGAATTATCTAAAAAACCCATACTTTCTTCCTCATATATGTAAATAGTATTTCATCATAAATAGTAAAACATTATCATTTATGCTTTAATTACCTTATTCTTTTTGAACGTTACGTTAATATCTATCAACTTCCCTGTATTTTTGCTGCGTATACGGAATTTAAACTTACGAAACTTCTCTTCACTAGAGTCGCTGGATGCTAAGATATTGTCCGTTGAAACACCAATGTCGATGTATTTCCCTTCAGCATCTTCTAGATTTGTCAATGACTCTTTTGGCAATAAGTACTGCCTAGGAGATAAACCAATCTTAACGTACTTTTTAAACTTTTTTTCCTTCTGAGACGGTGGTTCGGGCTTTGCCAACGACACAATTCTAATTCTAGGATATAGTGTCTCCCCTTCCTTCACCAACACAAACTCGTATATCGGAGATGGATTAGATACAAATCCATTCCTATCTTGAGTCCTAAACATGTAGTAATAAGTTTGATTTGGAATCACGGTATCTTCGTAAGCAGCAGAATAGGCATCGTGAGATTGAATTACCTTATAGTTTTCGTTTGAAAACTCTTGATACACAACCGGCTTCTTGTTCAATCTAAAGAACTCAAAATCTGCAGGATCGTCTGACTCGAATATAATCGGTAGCCCTTCTTCTATATTTTGAGCCTTGTACTGATCCTTAAAGTGTGAAGTGTCCGAAGGGTTAATATAAACGGGTACCTCTGCCCTTTTGTCTACCATCTGGTTAAACATTATCAAGACTTTGTTATCTACGCCTCTATAAGTTATTAACTCAACATCAGGGGCAATCGGGGGCGAATCTAATATGAATATACTCTCCTTATAATAAGGCTCTTCGATAAAAACAGCATCCTCTTCAGAGGTTTTTAGCATGTTGACAACCCTTACATCATAAACGTATTCCTTTCTATAGGCAACCTGTGTATCGAAAAATAAAAATGTTTCTAAATCTGTATAGTTGAAAAAATAGTGTACACTGTACAGATCTCCCTCATCACTTTGCTTTTCTACCCTAAAAGCGACAGGAAACGCATTACCTATAGGCATGTTTTTGATCATCTCTTTAGCCTTTACTTTAAAAACCTGTGCTTTTAAAAAAGATTCAAAGTACTCACAAGCAGATTGCTCTTTGGATGGTTCATTGATAACCTTGTCACTTGCCTCTTCTACGAACGACACGAAGTCATCATATCGATAGACGCAAACTAATGAAGATAAAACTCTTTTTTCTTGCTCACCCAAATAACTAAACTCAGAATTTAAGTTAAAATCAACCGGCTGAGATGACTTGTTGTCATTTCTGGTTGATACTAGAAAATCTATAAACTCACTATCCAATTCATATTGTTCTAATAGATTGCAGATCTCAGTTTTTTCAACACCACTCAGTTTAAACTTCGAAAACATAGGAAACATTTCTCTCTTATTATCACTGTCTACGTAGACTTTGGCTACCTCTTTATTGATGAATTCTACTCTATTGTATCCGGGTAAAATATTTCTAGACTCTCCAACAACCTGTGTTCGGATACCAGAATCATTAAAGTAGTCTATACTTCTCTGCCTTTCATTGAAGAAGTCTTTGCTTAATACTCTGTCAGGGCTTTGCTCGTCACCGTTTAATTTATAAGAAGTGAACATTAATTCCCTTATAGACATGTCAATCATTTCGTTTGTCATCAAAAGCCAAGCATTTAGCGATGGCATTAGGGCAAACAAGTTAGAATTGTGCAATTGTGTAGTCAGGTTTTGATATATAGAAGCAAAATAGTTGTACTCATAGTCAATATCTGCGTACAACTTTGATCCCATATCTATTTCCATAGTACTGTCAGGATTTTGTGGAGTTTGTTCATTTATCAGACTCAAATACAAGTCATTCCTTTCGTAAGGAACCATATAACTGTGATTTAAGTTGTATGAAACTCCATTGACTTCTATCAAGTCTTGATTTACTGTATAATATTTCATTTATTTTTCACTCTCAGTCTAACTTTAAATAGAAATATCTAGATAATATTTCCCTATCGGATGTAGATCCTTGCCCTATTTGAATTTTAGAGTTCTGAAATCTCTTGAATTTGCAGAGAACACCTCCTGTTTGATTGGACACATTGTTTGCAATAGATCTTGCATTTTCAATATCCGTTAACTGTCTCCAATCTGGATTCATGTTCTCGTCAAGCCCTGCAAGATAAAAAACCATGAAAGTATTATCTAAAATAAATCTGGATAATGGCATTTGTACTTCAGATCCTTTGCCGTTTTTTGCATATCTAAAATATTTTTCAGTTGAAAAATGTAATATGGGGTGTGGCTTTTCTGCAACGTTACTGGAATAGTTGAAATTGTAATCAAAACTTCTGCTGTTCTTTTCGCCTTGAATAAAACTTTTCCTATCAAGCATGCTATATCCGTCTCGATTAATCAACATTCTCATGACAACATCTTCAATTTTAACTTTTTCGAAGAATATGCTTTGTTTGATATCATCTCTTTTTTCTTCAATTTTTTCCAAATCATCGTCAGTTATAATCTCAAGTGTTCCATAGTTTGACTGAACAGAATTGAGTAGGTTTTCTCCATTGTCGATACCAGAAGAATATCTCTTCTTTGAAATTTTTGGAATGTCAATTTTTGTATCAATAGAGTCTATTGTATTATTCTCTATCGTTCCGCCCATAGTTGTCAAGAAGGATTCAAACATTCCTGAGCCGTTCTTAAGTTCGTTGATCGTGCCATCATAGCCTTCTGGGTTAGTGTTTAGCAGGGCATTAGACAGCCCGTCATCTACAATGTCTCCTCTTTCTAATATATTGGCAAATATATTTAGATATTTCTTGACTATGTCTTCTGAAGAATATGGATCGATCCCAGAAAGAGACGAAGGAGTTGCGAAACCGAGATTCTTTGATTCAATATTGATCGGTACATTATGGTTCTGTTTTTCTAAATCCATTCTGGCTTCATATTCAGACTCTGATATCGCGACAGTGTCCGGAGGAACAATTGCGACGACACCATATTTGAAAGCATCTGGAGATACACTTATATCCCAAGTTCTAGTATACGTTAATACTTTGTTTTGGTTTTTTGCGGCATTTGCTGATTCGTTGTTAATCGCTGCTGTGGGAAAGTACCTTCCTGCGGCAAATAAAAGATCTTCAATTATTCTTTTCATGTTTTCTAGTTTTCTTCGCTCAAATGTGGATATGTCAGATATGTCCGTAAATCCCTCACTGTTGGCTAGCGAAGAGTACAGTTTTCCTGTAAGCGCTTTAAACAATTCATCAGTCGCAAATGCTTGCACGAATAACTGATTATCAGGTGGAAAGATTTGTCTTAAATCAGATTGTGCCTGTGCATTCAGTTCATCTCTCAGTTCATTGTAGTTTTGAGGATTGTTGTGTATATATGTTATCGCCTGATTAAATCTAGATAACAAAGTCTTTACCGGATCTATAAACTTTTCTGCATATATAAATATTGGATCTAAGAAGTCAATCTCTAATTTGTAAGTATATTCTCCATCGGTTAAGTTCTCAAAACTTATATCTGACACTTCATAGTAAATTATATCATTTGTGAGTTTGGCGGTGGATATCAAAACTTCTGTGTCCTGAAGTGTGGTTACGTCGAAAGAATCTTTTCTGACTCTGTACACTCTGGTGCTCAGTACTTCAAAATCTGACAGTACTGCATTTGAATTTGATGTCAGCAGATTATCATATATGAATTTGGCACTAGAGTTTCTTCTACACAACTCTCTTATGTTTAGGTAAAAGCGATTGTGTGTTCGAATCTCGCCATCGTCATTATGAACATAGGAAGAGTACATATCACTAGTGATCCCTGAGTTTAGGGAACTTTGATTGCCAGTAGCCAAAGACACCTGATCTATCACTTGATCATAATCGGATATACGATCAGGGCGAATAATTTCTTGTATTCTCTCTGTTAGTCTAAAATCCTGAACTTTGCTCGATGCTGCCATACCATCTTCTAAAATACGACACTCGTCAATATCTTTATAGAAAAATTCTATTGTTTCTGAATTTACTGGTATTTGAACTCCATCTATCAGGGAACTAGCATTAAAAAAGCAAACACTATGCATGTAACAAAACTCTACCTCAGTTTTATTCGTAAAAGATAAATCTTCTTTTATTATCTTAAAATCATAAAACCTATTCCCATCATCGTCAAAAGTAAAGTCACCATAATTTTTAATCAATTCGTTGCTGTATTCACTGAACATTATAGATTTTGTTTCCAACAGTCCGTCACGATAAGCGCTTTTGATATCCAAGTAGTGATCCTCTAAGCCATCTATAAATTGATTGTTTCTGGCGATACTGGTGGAATTAAAGGCGCCCGAATAGAAACTTAGGAACTCTTCATAAACGATATCAAAATTATTCAAGAAGCCAATACTAGCCTTTTGAGTCATATATTGAAAGAGTAGGCTCTGCTTTGCTGGGCTTATTCCTATTTTGTTCACCGGATTCCAGTAAGAGTCTAGAAAATCTGCAAAATTTCTAACCCTTTCATCTCTGGAGAACACGACAAATAATTGCACGTTGTTCTTGAAAGTGTCGGACAAGAGATAATCGGCAATACCGCTATCATCTTCCACGGTATCATGCACTGATGCATCGATCATCACTTGGTACTCTTCGTAGTTACCAGTTGCGGATTCCAAGAAAATGCGATTACATTTAAAACTTGGAACTAAATCGTCTAAAGTACATGCTGCCATTAACAATCCTCTCCATCATTATCACTAGTATATAGTTCTGTTCCGGGAGTTTGTTGATAATCTTGAGACACAAGATTGCTATCAAATATGTTTCCTCTCTTTTCTCTAGCAAATATCTTCTCTCTTTTGGTTTTTTCGTCTATGCTGCCATCCATAGATATGTCAAAATAAAACTCTACGAATTTATTGTCTATAGGAGCCTCTGATATCTGCTCTTCGATCTCTTCTTGATCCAACAATATACCATCGACGATTGGCTGAACTTGTTTCTTGAACATCTTAGGAACCAATATTTCTTTCTTATCTTCGTCTTCTGTAATTTCGTATACTTCTAGTGAGAACGAATCATTCAGCAAATCGACATTTGCTTCAGCAATATCTAGAACAATAAAGTCATCTACTATTCGAATGAATAAGCCTTCTTCAGACTCGGATATAAATCTATCTGTCTCTGGATCCGAGATACCTTTAAAGTCTTTTCCAGTCAACATAGGCTGAGCATTAAGATCTACTTGAATCTGAGGTACACTAATGATCGGCTTTTGGCACATGAATGGCGACGAGCAACTAATATTTGAATCATAAGTCGTTGATCTAGAACTGTTGAACCTTCCTTCCATAAACTCCACTCTCCATGCCGCAGTATATTGATTTCCTAATTGTGACTTTCCAAGAGGTAGTACTTCTCTCAAGCCATCATAATCTTGAAAAACGGATGGATCAGTTTTTAAATCAGTTACATTTGATTCGTGATATGTGTCTCCGATTTTGTCGTGAGTTTGTTTTTTTACTTTCGCCTCTAAGTCTGTAAAGTTTGTCTGGCATCTTATAGAAGGGGAGTTCTCTTGGATCCTAGGTTCAATATCATTATTGTCCTCTACGATTCCTGCTCTGGCTGCGTCATATAATATGTCGTCATCAAAGAAAGCATAATAAACGGGCTTGAATTTGCCTGCTGCTAACTTTTGCCTGCCGTAAGACGACAATTTGAGTTCTAATATTTCTTCTTTTTTGTTAAAAAACGTCATTTGCTATCTCCTTAAAAATCTTTCGGCTTCAGCCTGTCCACGAAACCGGCTAAATTTGGAAAAATACTAACCAAATTACTATAAACCACCAGAATGAGTATGTTTTGCTTTGCTCTCTTTACGTAGTTTCTTTTTCTTCTGCTGCTCAATTTGTCCCACTGCTTGTTTCTGTCTCTCAAGTCATCTTTAATCAATCTCTTGAACTCTACCAATATTGACATTTTGGCATCTCCATAGTTGAACGCATCTTCTTGTTGAGTTTCTTGTGCAGAAAATACAGACTCTCCTGTTCTTTCAGGAAGTTCTGATTGGGACGATCCGACTTCTTCGCCGATTGCTTGTACAGCCACGACATCTTCATTCAAAACTGGCTCTCCGATAAGATCTGCTGTAGAGTAATTACCACTGCCTTGAGTTACATTAGAGCCAGTATTGCCTTCTGTAGGTTTCTGAAGGTGGACATCTACGCTTAATCTTACGTTCTCGACTAATGAGAAATAGTCATACGGCCAGTTATACCCAACCGTTGAGTGGTTAGCGATTGGCTTTCCTAAATCTTTATCCATCTTTTCATCATATGAGAAATTTCCTCTTTGCTTGACTTTGAATATTCTCCATCTAACTTTCTTAAGAATGTTCATGTTCGGACTAATGTCTTTCAAAGAGCCGAGCATTCCTTCTGGAGATAGAACGTGTGTTATAGATTGCTGATCTTCATCAACTTTCTTTACATCTTCTGTTATTACACCCTGCCACAATCCGTTAAGATCGTCTCTTTCTAGAGTTTTCGTAAACTCAAATACATACATCGGAATTGGTTGCACGTCATAATTAATAAAATCTAAATGTGGAGGGAAGACATATTCTTTCATCTTTTGAATTTGTCTCATAACTTCTGTATCTTGCGACATTCCATTTTCCAACTTCAAGTTCAAGTACTCTGGAATTCCATCTCTATTCGATATGTACGGTACTGCAACGACAGCCTCTTTAACAACCTTAGTCTTAGCAGTAACCCCCATTTTAACCGGCTCTTGGCTAAAACCAACCAGTTCAGCCAGTGATTTAACTGGATCAGAATTACTGTGCATAAATTGTCCAGATCTAATGGTTGAGGGATTTTTGGTAATGTTCTTTTCGTTCTGTGGGGCATACTGTGGTAAAGTTTTAAAATATGCTAAACCTCTTTGGACTAAATCGCTAGACGCTGTAGCACCACCACCATTGTATCTAATCGCTCCGCGCACAAATTGTGGCTCAAAATAAGTATACGACGAGGTATCTGAAGCCGCTAATGCAGATACTGCTGGATTTTCTGGTATCAGCCCAAATCTTCTAACTTTTGCCTTTCCAACTCTTCTTCCTGATTTGAATTTTTTGGAAAAAGGTTTCGTAGCGGTAATTGTTTTGTTAATCCTAATAGCCTCTTCGTTAAGGCTTTTGTCACTTTGAGAGGCTAAGACAGTTCTTCCCCCAATCAAATCCGACAAAGAAGCCCTAGAAGCGTCTGTCATATTCGTCTTTAAAAGTTTTCCAACAGTTAATTGATTATTATTTTTTTCTAAAATCGAAGAGATGTAACCCGGTATCAATACTTTGCCACTAGATGCAGAAAAGCAATCAACTTCAACCTGATCGTCAAAAGTTGGAGATTGTTCGCTATAAACTACTCCAATCGAGAAATCTGCTAAGAAATCTTCAGGCACTCCAGTGGGATACTCTCCTTGAGAGTATTCTACAGAAGAATAGTTTTTGGTAACAACCAGCAGCGGAGCATAACTACTAGGACGATCAATTGGGTAATAACTTGCCGCCCATTGCCCTTTGTAGGTGCCCTCAGTTGTAGCAGTAATGTTTAATGATGCCCCAGCCTCATCAGCCAGTTTTAGCACTGTGGAGCCTGTAAAGTCTGATGATCCTGTCAATTTTTCCAAAGTGTAGGCTGAAGTATCCTTGAATACATCAAATATTTTAAAGTTGTTAGCCACAGATCCTGTATTGTCTAAGGTTTGCCCAGAAACACTCTCAACGTCTTCTTCTCTTAATTCTGTATCGATAATTATGTCTGTGTCTGGGTTGAGAACTTGTATTGCACCACCTTCAACAGCAAACTCGTCAGCCCCAACAAGACGACGTCTATTGATTTGCTTCTTAAAGTATGGGAACAAAGTATTTTCTGCATTGACATTGTACGAAGAACTAAGCCCTGCGTCATCACAAGACGATACATCTGGCTTGACAACAACATATTTTGGATTAGGAATTGCTAATTCAGTACCTAACTGTTGATATTCAACAGGCATATCGATCATTTGCATGAAAATTCCCTTTTCTGCTTCTTTGGGAAACTCTCCATATTGATGCCACATACCAATTGGATTCAAGACACCGCTAAGTTTATGTACTGTGGACAGTGTAGAATGAACTGAACTCAAAGTATCTGGCTCTTGTCTAGATCCTGAAAGACTAAGTTGGCTGGTGTATATATCGTCGGAAGTAACATCAGACTCAAATTCAGCATTATATTCTCTATTTAAGTATTTAGAGAAGTCTAATATTGGAGTCTCAAACTTAGATTCAATAACCCATGAATTTCCTTCTCCTCCAGACTTCACTTGCTTAAATAAATTGAAAGATGCGTCAACTTGCATAGCGTTATCATTGATCGTAAACCCTTGCGGCCCAAAGGTACCTCTGTCTCCGAAAGATCCAGACTCATGATTCAATTCATATCTTAAAAATTCAATATTTGTATTCTCTATGATCTCGTCTAGAGTATGTTTTCCTGCTCTTTTTGGGGTAAATGTATAGATAGCCCAAGCCTCTCCGTCATAATAGGGAGGAGTAAATGGCGCATTATACCCATTTGTCGAGTCATACATCATATAAGTGGTATTATTATTTCCGGTACCTTGCGGAGTACTTCCAGATATTGATCCAAACTCAACAGCAACTCCACCAGCACACGGTGGGCCGAATGCGTTGGGTTGAGAGTACATCGTTATAGTCTCCACTTCTGCGTAAGAATTGAGATTAGGGCGTGGATAATTTACTTTCTCGACGCTGTATTCTAGTGCAGATCCAGTCAAGCCTTGATATTCGTTCAAAAAGTAGTTTGTTCCACTTGGAGGACGATTGTGGTACCTGTCATATGTACCTGAAGGATCAGAAGCATTTGTAATAATGTCTGCTGCTCCACTAAACTCAACGTATGGGTGTTGTTTTCTAGACTTGTACACTCTAAAGATAGAACGATAAGTTGGCAATATGTTTGCATGATTCGCTATCACAATTCCAAAGTCAGGATCATTTTCAGGTTTTGATATAATTTTAGATGATTTTCCTCCTCTCAGGAAGAATTCCATAACTTCAGAGAAGAAATTACTTGACATTAATTTATAATTTGAGTCTGATGCTTCTCCTATCTTAGCCTTAAGGTTGAAAGAAGAACTAGGATGTGGATTGGTATCAACAATATATTCTTTTGACATGTATGCTTCTGGAACTAACAGTGTTTCAAACGGAAGCCTATCATCAAAGAATTCATTACTAATCATATGATTTACACCGCCATAAGGATCCTTGAGACTTGCTGTAGCCATCTTTGACGTCATGATAGGGTAATCTACTGCCATACCAGACTTAATAGTGTTATAGAGCAATCCCGGAGACATAATAGCATCAAACACAGGACGCGTCTGTGCCATCACGTTATTATCTGGGAACTCGATATCAGTATCGTCCGGATTTGCTTCCTGTGCTGTTATACCTTTTCCATAAGAACCGGCAAATGCTTCGCACATCTGCACAGTCCTAGACTGAGGGTAGAAGCCATCATATGGTAAGAAACTTTTAATCGCGTCACAAGTAAGTGTAAGTTTGAGTGGAATAAGTTCTAAATCGCCTGTATTGTCTTCGATAAAGTCCTCTATATCCCTAATGTTTGTACTAGTAGAGTATTCTCTTAAAAACTCTGATGAGTTTCCTCTCTGGTTTTTAGCCACAGTTGCTCCATCATCCAATGATGCTCCTGTGATTTCAAGCCAATAGTTTTGTGCAAAGTATGATCTCTCATCATTTCCGTCTGCAATAATACCTTCAACATGGGAACTTATTCTGTATTCAGGTACCAAAGAGAAGTGCTTGTTGTTTCCTCTGATTCTTTCGTACCAAGAATTATAATCGTCATCCATTGGTGCAAGTCCAGATAAATCCGGAGTTGTCCACCTTGAAGTGTTATCGAACATTCCATCAGTATCATATCCTAGTGATCTAGTTAGCGCAAAGTGGTTTGATCTAAGTTTATACCCTTCGTGAATTAATCCTAAATTAGATTTTGCAGTAGGATTACGTAAAGATCCGGGAGACTGTAGTGTATGAGGATATGCATATCTAGGTTGTGGCTTTATTTCTTGGAACCTTATGCCCCTAAATATACCGTTGACTCCGCCCCCAAGTCCAACTAAACTAGCGAAAGAGTCATTTCCGGTTTCTGTTATTGTAGCATTTTTTGCTGTTCCTGTGACTGATGATGTCAATGCAAAGGATCCAGTATCAGATGCTACGGTGAATGCTGCAGACATGTCCGTATTAGACTGCACAGCAGCCGTCAAGGCGTTGAAGAAAGCATTGTCGGTTACACCACTTGCATTGACTTGCGTTGCGCTAGGAGATGAACTATGGACGATTGTGAACGTTGTTCCGTCAATAGCAATTGTATCACCTGCTGTTGCTCCAGATTCGTCTGTACCTCCGGCGGTGTTATTGGTGATTGTGAAACCAGCATTGCCGTCATCAGAGCCAGTAAATACTTGAAGAATATCTCCGTTATATATGGCTCCTGTTATAGATGAAGTTAAAGAGAAAGATGCCGTATTAGAACTGGTAGCAATATTGATCGTGTCATATGCAGTATTTGTCTTGATTGCTGCAGATAGAGCATTCCAGAACTGGGTGCTCTTAGACGCGTCTGTTCCTGAATATCCAGAGACATCTATGTATATATAATTTGTGGGAGAATCGTTTGATTCATCCCCAGTCAAGTCAACTGCGAAGAATCTATCTCTAGAGTTTTCTTCGTCTCTAATCTTGATGTGATCTAAGTCTTGAATTCCGATTGGTGACGTACCGCCTGCAGCGCCTGCTAAGTTTTGGAATGTCGCTCTTGCGCCATTTGTGTTTTGTGCGAAAGATACATTCTTAGCAGTTCCAGTAACAGAAGAAGTCAGACTAAATCTATGATATCCGCCTCCGATGCTGGCTATTGCGATTGTATCAAACACAGTGCCACCCTTAATTGACTGCGAAAGGGCATTGTGGAAATTTGTTGTAGATCCTGTTCCTAGTCCACTACCGATATTGATTGAGAAAGTTTGCCCATCAATTGTAATGGTGTCGCCATTCTCTGCTCCTGATTCATTTGTACCAGCAACTCCTGCGCTAGTAACTGTAAATGTGGCTGCGTCGCCTGAAATACTAGGATTTTCTGATGATCCTGTGACTTTTGAAGTTAACGTGAATGCCCTAGGAGTACCAGAAGAAGCAGTTGCTGCATTGAATCCGGTGCTAGTTTGAACTTTAGATCTCAAAGATTCCCAAAATACAGCGTCTGAGACGCCACTGGCTAACACTTGTACTGCAGTTGGAGATCCAGAATGAACAATAGTAAATGTTGTCCCGTCAATAGTAATGGTGTTTCCATTGACAGCGCCAGAATCGTCAGCACCATTAAGGAATTTAGAGTCTAACTTGGCAAACGTTCCTCCACTAGTTCCACCGTTTCCAGAGCCACCGCCGTTTCCGGCAGCACCAGTGATATAGTTTGTAACTGTGAATGTTCTAGGATTGTCAGAGGCTTGGACTACGCTAAACCCTTCTGCTTCAATTGCTGTCTCTATTGTATTCCAAAAATCTGTATTCGATGCTCTTGTTGAGTCAACATAGATTGTGGTAAATCCAGTCCCACCGTTAACAGATGCTGAATAATTTAGCCCACCAGTATTTGAATCATCTTTATCGACAACAATTTTAAATCCATTTGCGTTTTGTCCTGAGACTGCAAAGAAATCAATATAATGCCCATCTACCGCACCAGACTCGTTGGTACCTCCCTCAGAGTTCTTGGTGACGTTGAATGATGCATCTGAGGATGCGATTACACTATTGTCCGCAGAGCCAGTACTATCTGCCTGTAGATTGAATGTCGCCACCTCTCCTACCGAAGATGTGCTAGTGACTGTAAATGAAGAACTGGCATCAATTTCTGCTTTGAGTTCATCCCAAACCTGAGTGTTTGTTACGCCTGTTATTCGGACGTTTGTAGCGTTAGTATATGTTCCCGGATCGTCGTCTAGAGTAAATGCAACTCCATCAATTGTAATCGCATGTCCATCTACTGATCCTCCAAGATCTACACCACCTGCGGAAGGGGAGACTAGGGAAGATATCAATGGAGAGTCTTCCGTATGAGTATTAGAGTTTGCTGCTGTTCCTGCGGTTGTCGCTGTGATTGTGAACGAAGCACCAGAATTACTAGCATTATAACTCGCAACGCCAGAATCAATTGCCGATTCAAGATTCCCCTGAAGAGTAGAGTCATTAACCTGATTATTGGGTAATCCGTTTTGACTAGTAAAGTGTGTACCATTTCCAACAGTTAAATTAACCTTAAGCCCTCTTGGGGTAGAATCTGGTATAGTTGTAAATGATGCTAAATCCGAGGTTGCGGAGGGGAAAGAACCTTCTTGCCCTAATTTAAACCAGTGAACTAGACTTGCTGCTGCGTCATGCCTAAGTAAATCTTTTATCCTTCCGTCATGGTATGCTTCTGATGCCTCATTGGCTGTCAGAACTTTATCCCATATTGCCAACTGGTTTAACCTACCAGTTAAATCATAGTTACTTGCACTACCTGCAACATTGGCTACAACTATTTCTGTGAACGTGTGACTGAACGCTGTAGCAGTTCCAGAAGTGGAAGGTGAACTTTGAGCAGCCCCATTCAAGTAAAGTACCGCTGACATACTGGAAACGTCAAATGTTATGACATAATGATTTAAGTCTGCTATGTTTATTGCTGAAAGACTGAATGTGAAAAGTTTGAGTGTCGATGCATTTTCATAAAGTCTAAGGTTCAGATTTCCACCGCCGGATGAATAATTTACCAATAATGCCCCAAAACTAGAATTTCCTCCGGAAGAATCAAGAGAAACAATTGATTGAAAACCACCTTCAGAACTATTATAAGAAGCATAGAAAGATATACTAATATCACTTCCGCCATTAATCGTAGATGCTGCTGGATACGAACCGTTATTGATTATGCCATTACTGGTTGTGCCACTAAGGCATGGTTCAAAAGTTGACACAAACGTTGCAACTTTGGGAGATGCTTGAGAGTTATTGTGATGATTGAACGAAACTGTGGTTCCATTAATCGTAATACCTGTATCTTCAATTGAAGTCATAGAGTTAACTTGTGCTGATCCTGAGTTAATCGAATCTAGTTCTCTAAAGCCTTTTAATTGATCATTGGTGGCTGCTGGAGAACCGATTGATGCTGATGGTGCAAATTCGTAGTTTGCATTTGAACTTTCTAGTTTAGCAGTTACGAAAAACCTAGCATAGTTTAACTGCGTACTTAGAGATACAATTTGTCCAGTGATATTGGATGATGCATCTTGTGGCTCTACGTCAAAACTAGATGTGTGATACCATTTTGTATCGAGTGCTGATAGTGCGGTTTCAGTAAACTGTTCATATGAAAGATCGAAGTATGTATTAAAGCCTGATAAACCGGCAATCGTAGAAGATAGTTCATTGAAGTACGTGGTTGCACTTTTGATTGTTGCAAATTTAGAATCTGTAAAAGCAGGATGATTGGTAATCACATTCAAATCATATGATGTGGTTGTTGATACATCGTTGATGTTGCCAGTTCCTATTAGGTTACTATCACTTCCGTCATCTCCAAAAGTATATCTGAATACTTGAGCAGAGGCAGAAGGGAAGTTAGGAGAAAACTTTCCACCATTATAAAGTTTTGCTGCAAAGTCTGCTAGTTCAGTGCCGTCATCTGGATCTGGACATACATCATATACGGTGAAATCAGAAACTTCTACCGCCGAATTCCACTGAGATGTACCATTATCTCCCATTAAAAGATGCCCAGTTGGTGAATACTGCGTTGTAGTGAAGGTGTTAGAACCGGATAGTTTTGTATCAGGCACAGTAGCGCCGTGAAGTACGCCATCGACATACAATCTGTGTACAGCAGGCAGATTTTGGTGACGGAACAGTGTGAATTGTCTCCACTTGGAATCTCCTCCAACATTTGTAAACGTCGTTTCATGGAATGCCGGATTTCCTAAATTATCTTGCACAAAATGCCTATATATCAAATTGTGCTGAGCGTCCGAGCCATCATCTGAATCAAAAAACAATTCGCATGAGATAGCACTACCACTCATCGCTTTGTAAAGAAATTTTGGACGTCCAGTATCTAGAGATCCGTCTGTTATCTTAAAATAGCCAGATAATACTATATCATCAACATTGTTTCCATATTCAACATTTCCGGATAAGTATTGAGAGCCACTAACTTGTAGCGCTTTTTTGAAAGTAACCGGAGATACACTTGCATTAGTTCCAACTACAAGAGAATTATCATAATCAATTTCTACTCCTTTATAGTTTGATGTGTGAGGGTATATGGTATGTCCATCTATCGCTAACTCATAACTCGCATCAAAATGCAAATAGGATCTTTCACCACCTACAGGTAATCCACCTAATGTGAAAGTAGATGCTGCATTTGCTTCAGGGATGATAGCACCTGATACCTCAAACGTTCCTGTTGCTTGAGTTCCAAGCACTGTCCTTTCGTCTGCTGTAAATCGGAATGACGAACTTACGGCAGGACTAAACGCAGACACGGCAGTGAATCCACCAGTCCCATTTGTTCCTTGTACATTTGCGCCTGTTATCTCAAAAGAACCCGATGCAGCGATACCAGTTGGCTGCATACCTTGTACATTGAATGCTCCGGAAGCAAATTGCCCAAATCTTGTTGCCCCTTTAAGACTAAAAGATCCTGTTGCAGACGATCCACTTGTAATTAATTGAAAGTTATTTTGCCCATTGTGAAAGTGATGATCTTGATTTTGCAAAACACCGGGAGCACCGGCAGAATTAGAGGCTGCTGTTCTGGGATTTGATCCAGTAAAATTAGTTCTGGAGTCCATGTTCCAAATTGATTGAGATGGGATTATGTTTGTTAAAAATCCAGAATCTTTTAAAACTTGTATCTGTCTGTTGAGGCTTCCTTCTTTGAACAAAGAAGCGGTGACATTAGTTTCTCTTCTACCAATCTCGTTTAGCCTATGATAAGATCCAGTTTCGCTAATATTTGTATTGTAAAGTTCGTTCTCGCCTTTTGCCCAAAATCTAGATATAAAGTAGTGTCTATGCCTAGTGCTATATTTTGTGTGCTTAACGTATCTAGGGAATATAATTTGTTTAATATTTTTTATCAAGATTTCTGCATCTTCAGTATTGTTTGAGTAGTAGCCATACAAAGATTCATATAAAGTTTCATTCTTTTGCATTACAGTATCATTTCTTAACTTTAAACTATCAAAATGAAATTTCATATTGACGTAAGGATACTTGAAAGTGAATTCTGAATTGTTGTATTTTACCTTTGCAGTATTTGGAATGTTTGCCGTGACTCTGGATTCCTGAACGTTTTCAGAATTTAAGTTGTAGCCGTATGATTTTTTAAGTGCATTGTTAGCATTGGTATCGTTATTGCGGATCTGTTCCCAAGAAGGGTATCCGTATGCAGTAACTCCATCAATTCTTTGATTAATTACACTTTGGCTCACAGTTGTCTCAGTAGAATGCTGGTGAGGAAATCTAGAAGTTGTTCCACTAGGCTCTGAAAATCCTGATAGAATGTGTCCTGCCAATGAAGAAGTTGCTGCTGAAGCCGTGTGAGATTGTTTAACCCATTGATACTGAAAGTCTGATTGTGGTATCTGGTGTTGTATCCAATAGTTGTCGTGATCTTTTTCTTGTTCTGAAGCGTCCCACTTTGAGTTTCTATTGACTTTGTGAAAAGATGGATTTTCTCCACCAAGAACCGAATCTGTCCCACCAAAAGCAGAGTGACGCGTTAGGTGAGTCAATAGTCCATACCTATTTCCGTGTATATCTACTAGATGAAGTAGGCTTCCCTCTTCACCACTTCCAGATCCACGAACCTGCAAGTTTCTAAATGGCAGTGCATTATAGGCACTATGCTCTTTTCCGTGCATGTCCAAGAATATTTCAGACATAGTTTCGAATCCACCGGGGGCAGAGAACTTACTAGCCATAACATATTTACTGGCAGTAGAGCCAGAAGTCTGTTCGGACGAATCCTTAACCCCTGCTAAGTATAAACTAGAGGTATTGAAATTAGATGCAACATTGCCTTCAGCAGATGTTGCTCTAGCCACCAAACTGGCTTCTAGGTTTGTTTCTGGTAATACAGAGTTGACAGTGTTGTGTAAATTTGTGTCCACATCATTGTTTTTAAAGAATGTTTTGTTTTGATTTCTTCCGAATGTGTGAATGAATTGATATTTTTTATTATAGTTTCCTACCTGCGATCCTGTTGTTTGAATGTTTTTAATATTTACTGGACGTTTTGCTCTTTCTTCTCGGTAATATCTAGCCTTAGCCTGATCTGTTCGGAAATGAGGGGCACCTGATTGATTAGAGTGAGGGTACGGATAATCTGCCCCAACTATACCAATTGATCCACTAGCGTTTTCAACATTGTTGATTAGGATCTTGTATCCTTCGGGGCGTGTGCTTTCACCATCGTTGCCTGCATTTATTGGTGTATGCCTATGCTGGTGTCCACCAACCCATCTTTCTGTGAACGGAGATTGCATTGGAATCTCGTTTGTATTATCCGTAGTGTCTGAATGGACGTTGGTGACGTCAATTGAGCCGTCTGTGCCCAGTATTCCACTTACTTCACTGGTATACCCAGTAGAGACTGAAGACGCCATTATATTAAAGGGTATCACCATTCCGCCGGGATAAATTCCATCATATCCACCAGACATATCATGGTGAAATGCAGGGAATCCGTGAAACGCACTAAATGCTCTTTTTATCTTTGTCGTAACTGGTGTTTCGTCGTTGCAATCTTTCAATGATTGGAACATGTCGTTGTTAGTCAAGATATATCGCAAAGGAAATGCCCCAAATTGCCCATAAGTTGCAGGAGACTCTGACACTTCCTTGGTTGCACTCCAGATACTATCTCTTCTTTTTCTTTGCTCGTAGTTTGTTCCACCATGAATAACCTCTTGCTTATCAACAGCAAAATGTTGTGCTGTAGTGAAAGAGCGATTTAAGACTGAGTTTCTTGCTTGGAAGACTTTAACACGGGTATCGTTAGAGCCAGATGCCGATCCTGACAAAGGAGGGCGATCTCTTTCTGCTCTTTCGAGCCACCAAAAGCAGTTTTCGTTTTCAGGGGTTCCGCCAACTGGTGCATGCCCAGTTTTCCAAGGATACAAATGGCGATTGATGGTGTTCATTCCCCCTTCTAGTGTGGGAGTTTTAAATTCAATTGTGGGAAATTTGTGTGTATATTTATCTCTAGAAAAAACGTAATTTTCGATTACGTTGTTGACGCCATCAGAATGAGCCAATGAGGCTGGTACCAAAGCAACTAGCATCTCTCCTAAAGAATCATCCAGCCATTTATAGTAATCAATATACTTGTCTAAGTCTGGCTCATTAGCCACTCTCTCAAAAAAGAGTTCTCTTAGATTTCTTAAGTCTTTGTATTCTTGTCTGTACTTGTCAACAGGGCGTCCAATTAAATTGTTGAAGTCTGTTACGGATGACATGAATTTTATCATCTCTTCGGATACAGTTTGTGCCATTGACTTCTCAAAGGCAATATAATAGTCTTGCGGTAAGGTTTCTTTGGTAAATTGGATATCATCTTGTTGGCGTATATCGATCATATCATCGCCTTGCAAAATCTCAGGATAAGTTGATCTAGCAGCATTAATATATTCTACGTCAATGACTTTTTCATCATTAGCCAAGAAGTGATCACCCCTACCATGGTAAAATTTTCTTTTAACATTTTCAAATGCTGGCATATATCGTCTTTCGCCAGAACCACTGGTGATATCTAAGGATATAAATTGTCCACTAGCGTCTGATGTGGATAAAGTTTGAAAGTCCCAATTTAGCAATAGTGTGTCTATTTCTGGTATTTTTATATCATTGACGTCATCTTCCATTAAGTATGCCGATCTCATTGGAGACTTAGCACCTATATTATTACTGTCATATGAGTGCTGTAGTAATGTCTCATCGTCTAGGTAGTTCATCCAATATCTCACAAACCCAATCTTGTGATCAGATCTTTCTTGAATAGAACCAGTAAAGTTTGTTCTTCTCGCTCCTGCATAAATACGTTTCGAAGAGTTCAAGAAATTGTGGGCATTAGCCTGAGTTACGGATGACGAAAACTGAAAGGAGTTGATGGTGGAATTACCGTCTGTATTGTATCCCACAAAATCAATTAAATAGTTTGCACTAAGAGACGAACTTAATATAAAATCAGTTGTTGGGTATTTTTCATTTCGAAGTCTAAACGAAAAAAGCCACTCATTATTGTCATACATGTTATCATAAAGAGACGATGACATATGAATCCCTAAAACCGAGGATGATAAATGGAATCTCACCCTCTTGGACTCTACTGCATCTCTTTCGGAATACATTTGGATTTCTGAATAATCTGTGCCCGGAATTGTATAATCATTTCCATCTGAAGAATCTGCTTGGTGCATACCCATGATCACTGATTTTGTGAATGGCGTGTTGAACCCATTAGCAGAATTCCAATATAATTTGTTCGGCAAAATTACTTGCGTCTCAACAGATACTGGTATGTACTTTTCAAAATCAGCACCGGAACCGGAAATAAAACTAACACCGTCAGAGCCACTGGCATATTGATATATGGTTCCAGCAAACCTGTCAGGATGGTTAAAGTCAACAAACTTTTCTTTAGTCGCTCTAATACTATAGCGATCCTTTATTTCAAAATCGACATTGTCGCCATAAAAATTAATTTTTACAACATCTTCGTCAATCCCAAATGCATGCAACACATTTCTAAATGCCTTGTTGGTTCCCTTCTCTTTATAAATATTGATCAGAGACGAGTATACATTTTGATATATTTGATTTTTTACATTGTGAATCCTCATTTCATAGTTTTCGTCTTCACTTCTAGCAGCCAATGCTTCAATAACAGATGCGTCTGCAAATAACTCTGGAGCAACAAAGCCAGCATTTGTCAAAAGCCTGTCAGCAAATGGCAAAGGCTTCACACTACCTTCGGTATCTGTATTGTCATCTTGATTTGTAATCTTAGTTTGGAAGTGTGCATAGACATCTTTAAGACTATTGAGATCTTGAATATGTAGGTATAGATTGTCATAGTAACTAGCCATAATATGAGTGAGTATTGCAACATTACCGTCTTTCTTATCTTCGTCTAAGATCCAACCGGGTACTGAGTTTATCAAAGATGCGTTATTTCCTATATCATGAACACTACCAGATGCCCTTAGACTCGCCAAAACACTGACATAGTCGGGATGTGATGAGTAGATTGTGGGATCTTTGAATTCTTTTGGTGCTGCACCTGCCAACACTATGGCAGAATCTGTCGATCTTGCGCCTGAAGTATACCCAGTCCAAGTTCCGTTCGAGACACGCCCAGAGTAGTCCAAGACTCTAGAGTCTAGACTGGCAGTCGCTGTGATTCCTTCATTGAATTTATAATAAACACCTAGTTTTGTATTCGCTTCGTCAGTATTTGTCCCTCCACCAATATTAATCCAATAGTGCCTACCAATTTCTTTTGAAGTTCTCTCTGTTTTCCAATATCTGAATTCGTCTAGAGATCCAGAAAACTTTCCGGCACCCTCTTGGATTGTTGGTGATCCAGAAGGAGCAGTCTGTAGTGCTCCAATATAGGAGATTATCGAACCAGTAACATTTCCTAGTGCTGCCGAACTGATGGATTGTTGATGGTTGAGTTGCCCATTAAGATAAAAGTTAGCAGCCAAGTTTGAGCCAGAGTTCTTAAGGGACAAAGCGATGTGATTCCAGTCTGTGATCGATGCTGTTGTGACATTTTGCCCAAAAGATTGATTCTGAGTTCCACTGGTTCCACTTAAAGCGGTGAATAGGAAAGGAGAGCCACTAGAAGCACCAGTAAGTTCTAATCGAAGCCTACCATATTGTGCTGAACTAGAAGCCTCACCATTCCACAAGTCGAATAATACCTCTTTTTCTGTTTTTGATGTGTCGAATGCAGTCTTTTTCACCCACATTTCAACTGTAACACCCTCTTCTAAATTAAATTTGAGGTTTGATTCTCTTGATTTGTTTGAATCAAGTATATTGGCGTCACCATGTTGCTTCTTAAGTCCTATAAAATCGGACTTGTTTGGGCCGCCAAATGTCTTGATATGCGTATTCGTATTTGATTTTCCGTATCCACCAATGATTGTTCCACTTAAGGTACCCCAAGTTGGATATCCCATGTTGACATGTCCATTGAATCTTGGGTATTTGTGTTCAAAAAGGTACATATCGATGAATGTGGAGTCGAAAAGCCAGTCATATTTCTCCTTTTCAGATCCATCATATGGATAGGTATTGCGGATTCTTTTAAAGCCATCCACATAGTATCTCTCAGCCGAACCAAAGTAAGCAAAGTTCTTTGGATCGCTGTAATCGACGTTGGGCATGAATCTAATCTTATCTTTATTGTAAGATTCGATGTATTCTTGCGATTCTACTTCATTAGCCATGTCTTCTAGGCTTGATGAATGAATTATTTTTGTTGAATTGAATAAGTCTTTAAGTTTCATATTTCTCTACTCTAAATTTAAATGCCTTGTTTATTGGTTTGTAGTCAGCGATAAAGTCATCATAAAATGCCAACAGAATCCCATATGAATATCCGGGCTCAAGAATAGACATATCAAAATCGAAATAACTTCCTGAGCCATCAAAAGATAACTCTGTGAATTTGATACTTCCCGTAGCATGTTCAATAACTTTGTAGTTGTCGATAATTCTAAATATTTCATACGATCCTGATGTTGGAATATACAATTGAGGTTCTGCAACTGCTCTTGTGTAAATAGTTGGACTCCAGCCTTTTAATCTTGTATAAACTCTAAATCTTGCTGTTTCGTTACTTTCGTAAACTTTCTTTAAATTAGTGATAGAGACATAATAGTCGTTTGTTTTTGTTGTTGTTCCAGTGTATCTGATTTCTGGATAAATTGTTCCAGTGTGAAATTGTGTTGAACCAGAGAACCACACGTCGTGTAGTGTCTCGGATGTTCCCGTGAGAGCAACAGAAGCGCTGTATATACCAGTAGATATATGAGATCCCGTTACTGTAACAAGGGCTGTTCCGTTTGGAGCAGAGTTCGATGACTCGTATAGGGACACTAATAAGTTTCCTGTCCCAACAGAAGGAATGTTTTTTAATCTCCCACCGATATTGTTATAAATATACAGATCATTTAAGTTATCTACTGCCGGAGCAAGTGATGAACTGTAATAAAAGTTTGATCGATCATCCTTAATCGATGAATCCCATCTCGCCTCTATAATAGGGCGGTTAAACCAATACTCTGAATCTCTTGCAGAGAATTTTTTAGTATAGTAACTGTTTGAGTCTGCCTCAAAACTTGATGAGAACTGAATAACATGTCCATAGTTGTTTCCTGAATTTAGATCTTCGCTCAAAACGTCTTCAACGTATCTTGTTATATCTACTTCAAAATTTTCAAGCCCTGTATCAAATTCTTGTTCCATTAAATAATCAGTCGTTACATTTACGTCAGTTGATGTATTTGAAGCACCAGCAGTTGCCCACGCTGTTGTGGAAGAGGCAGAAAGCCAATTTGACTGTCCAATGTCAGTGAACTCATCCAAATCCATACCTATCCCTTCATCCCATGCTCTTCTAAGGGGATGGGCAACTAGTTTGTAATTTCTAGGTAGAGTCTCTGGATGTTCGACGTTGTGCAGTTTCATGAAAAATTTAACAGAGCCAGAAGAAGGTAGGATACTTGCATCTCTATCTTGCTTGATAGTTCTTATTCCTTCGTTGAGATCAGTCTCGTTAATTGGGAACTTAATAAGTATTCTTGCTTGCTCAACAGAACCAGAAGTCACTTGTCCATATAATTTGAATATCTCTAATGAATCAGCAAGCCCAGCATTACCTGAAGTCTTTCTAGATCTTAGTGCTTGATTGAATTGATTTGTTATTGTGTTGTCAGCAATTGCAGTGTATCTTTTAATAGCCATTATTTAACGCTCCCTTTAATATCGATTGTTGGAAATTTAACCTCAAATATACAATTCAGAGGACAAGCAACGAACCTGCCATCTGGAGTTGTGTTTGCTCCGATTTCTATTCCACTTCTAGAGTATGCTCCTCCGTTTTTATTAGTGACATGCACATCTGTTGTATCTGCTACCCCTTCAATCTTATTGAGCGTGGCATATACTTCTGTGTAACTAAAAGGCTCGGCAATATCGTAGTGTCTCAAGAAGCGGTTTCTAAGCGTCCTCAGACACTCGTCAAGGACTTTAAATTTATCAAAGCCACCCTTAGTCACTATGGTGAAAGAAATGCCTAGATTGAGTATTTTTGCGTCCATAATGTCCAAAGTATCATTAACCATCCGGTACTGATTCAGCCAAGTTTTAATATTGTTTTTGATAATATCATTTGAAGTAGTGAGGTTTCCTGCACTATTTTCTGATATTATGTACATGTTTAGGTTTCTCTTAAACGAATCTTTGTCTTGTAGTACGGCGCACCTCTTAATTGCTCCAAACTTTGGAGGCATATTATAAACCAAAGATTTATAGTCTTCTCTTGTCACTGCTCGATTCTGTGCTGCAAAGAAAGATTTTGTTCTGATTTTTAATTCATCTGTGGTGGGTATGTTGGCATGCCCAATGATTGGATCATCGTTTGAAGATTCTAGAGAGTTTTTTACCTGAGCGAGTTTGGCAGAATCTAACGTAGTTTCATCTTCAAAACTGTATATTGCTCTTGTAATTTGTGTTACAGATCCAACTGAAGCATTTGGATTATTACTACTATTAACTCTGAATACTACATTTAGGACAGTGTTAACCGGTGATACTCCGAACTTATCAGTTCCCAAAAGATTACTAGGATCGAAATCTGTATTCGTTATATAGTCTCTCCCAAATTGATCTAATACTACATTACTAGGATCAACAACCTTGTCGATTTTTATATCCTCTTCAGATCCAAAGCCAAAGATTAGGTGGGTTTCACCCCTGTTTCTCTCAATGACAAACCTTCTTGGTACCGCAGTAGGCTTAAGCAACATTGGTGCAGCCTCTCTGGTGGAGGAATCATTGTTTGGAATCTCGCGATAGATAACATCTTGCCCAAGGTGTTCAACTTCGTAATATTCATGCCCTTCTCTATCGGTGCAGTCTAGTATTTCTGCTACATTAGTGTCGCCCAACAAAATTTTATTAAATTTCTTGAATGCCCCAACAGTTAAGTTCTTTTCTGCCAATCTACCAGAGACTACTCTTCCAATCGCTTTGATAATATAATGGGTTGGAAGCCCAGTGTTGGTGTTAACTCTTCCCACGACAATCTCATTAGTAGAGTCCCGAAAATCTACATCTTCAGTTAAGATAAAGTTTTCTCCTGCTGTAGATGCCAATTCTGTTCTTCTCTTCAGAATCGGAATGAATCTAGAGTCTGGAGCCAATCCAGTAGAATCTGATGGGATTAGTATGAAAAACGAAACATAACCGTGAGCAGATGGTTTACCTCTGTACTTATATCCCATTTGGCGTGTCAATTTTACTACATTATCATATTCATTTGCAGTATCCAAGAAGGACTCGTTTGCTTGGTAGTCCAAGTAGAAAGACAGGATATCTCCAGTATAAGCCACTTGATCGATCACAAGCGAACCAAAAGAAGCATCGTTAAAGTCTTTGTATGTGTCTGGATAGTACCTTCTAGCGTGATTAATTAAGTCTTGCTTAATTGAATTAAAATCTCTACTAGTGTATTTGATGGGTACTTTTTTGTTTTTATCATCGTATTTAGCCATTTACTTCCCTCTCTTAGATTGCCACAGAAAATGCCATAATAGCACCTGTGTTATTGATACTGAATCTGATTGTAACTAGTAATTGATTTGCACTTATATTGTCATTATTTTCTTCTGTGCTAAACAAAATATCATGAATTTCCAAAAACCCCATGTATTGCTTCACTTGTTTTTTTATCCTAGCCCTGATTACAGAATAAGTTGAAGCATTGTTTTGTTCGAATAAAAACCTTTTCATTCCTACTCCAAAGTTTGGATCCATTATCCTCTCTCCCGGACTAGTAAGGAGAATCATCTTAAGATTTTGTTGTATAACTGATACAATCGTTTGGTTGTTTTCATAGCCGTTTGAATCGCTAATCGTTAATGGAAGTCTTGGTGAATAGTTGGACATAATAGTTACCTCAACCATAAATAGTTATTTTATCTATTTTGATTCAAAGTAAGAATCGCTTGATCCCTTTCTTGCTCTAGTCTCTTTATAAAGTCAGATGCATCTTCTTCAAAACTGTCCCTATAATCATTAAAATCACTTAAACTAGTTACGTCAAACCCAAATAATTCGGTGAATGCTTGAGAAAAATCAAATTCTGACATACCACCTTCAGGGGTTGGATTCGAAGTATTGGCTGGTGTAGGCGTTCCCAAATATATTTCATAAAATTCATAATATCTCCGCTTTGCCTCTGAGACGGACAAACCTTGGCTCAATTTAAGTTGATTATATTTGTCGTTTATTATAGAATCTAAGTCCGATATACTGCTGGCGTTATAGGCATAAACAATATTGTCTTTTAGAGTAGAAGGATAATTTTCAAAATTTACATCAGCATACACATCATACATGACTCTGTAAAAATAAATCGAAAATGTGTAATATCTCAAACCTATTCTCATAAGTCTGTTGTATTGCGATATCCCATCTGCGAACCTACTTTCACTAAGAACTCTATCCCATCCTGCTCTGTTTGCTATATCAGCCTCTTCAACCATTAGCCCAAGATAAGTTAAATAATCTCTTAAATCTTTACGGAAGTCGCCGGCTCCGATGGGCAAATAAAACAAATCAGACATTAATCCTATGATTCTCCAAAGTTCTAAGTCTTCTTTATTGGAAAAATCTATATCAAGTGCATCTTCAAGATCAGCATAAAGCGGCTGATTTAAAACCACTTCATCACTATTTTGCCCGAAGGCTTCCAAGATTGGCTCTTTAGAGGAGTATTGATTTGGTAAATCTACCTCTTCTACATAGTCATCATGATTTTTCTTAAGAAAACTCAAGAATTTTTTGAAAAAATCTTCCAAGAAAGATACGAATTCTGTATATTTCTCAATAGCCAGTTGTGCTTTCTCTTGAGTTAATTGCTCTTGTTCTGCTGCTATCTCTTCTAATGATCCTCCAACGAAACTGCCAGTATCTGGATCTGCTGCAGGGTTTAGATTATCTCCACGCTTAAGATCTGCTAGCCTCTTTCTTTCCTTTGGTTCCAAGAATGAAGTTGCTAGGTATAGCAAGCCTAGTGGGCCGATAGGTGGGCCGGGAGCAAATGGAACAAGGTTCATAGGCAAAGCCATTAACGATGCTGCTGGTGGAGGGATGTCAAACCCTGCTAAAGACGCACCTTGTCTGATCTTAGATGCAATCTTGATATTGGGATCGAACTGTTCTGCGAATCCTTTGAGAATCAAAGGCACAGTCATTAGAGCCAACTTTCTTGCAGTTGCAGAATACTCTGGATTTGTTGAGATACCTGATTGTTGTTCTAGAACTAAATTATCCAACTCTTTGTCCTGAGATTCAAAGGCAGATGGATCTTGATCTAGTGTTTCAATATTTCTCTTGATAGTGTCTTTTGTTTCAGCAAATATCAAAGATATTTCAGGCTTCTCTGCTGTCAAAAGGATCTTGTATAGTTCTATGACTGATTGCTTTAAGTGATCCACTTTCATGATATTC
>Ga0181394_1000188_pt1 | contig 27047 bp, 11 predicted proteins | sample 17SPOviralmetaG_FD_130123 | JGI IMG/M metagenome (GOLD analysis project Ga0181394, IMG submission 130123) | Marine viral communities from the oligotrophic San Pedro Time Series (SPOT) site, San Pedro Channel, CA, USA - 17 SPOT_SRF_2010-11-23 | ecosystem: Environmental > Aquatic > Marine > Strait...
AGCTATGGGTAGTTTTGCAACTAAGTTTGTAAACCCAATGCTAATTAACTTTGATCCTAAAGGTAAAATACGTATTAGATTTAGTCTAATGCCACAACATAAATCAGATTTACATGAGCCAGGAACTACTAAGATCATTGATAGGATAAAAGCTATCGATGCCTTTATAGAAGCAGGCTATGATGTACATGTAAATTACAGTCCTATTATTGTATACGATGGTTGGTTACAAGACTATGAGTATATATTTGATATGATGAATGATTATGTTGGCTACAAAGATCAAGTTTTATCAGAGTGTATATTTTTGACACATAACTTTAAAAAACATACTGTAAACTTAGACAGACATCCAGAGACAGAAGTAGATCTATGGGTTCTTGATAAGCAAGAAATAAAAAAGTCACAGTATGGTGGAGAAAATATACGATACAAACTTGGACAGAAGTCTGAATATATTAAACAATTTAGACAAATACACGAAAGTAAAGTACCTTGGAATACTATAAGGTACATTTTTTAACCAATTAAATAGATAATATGATAACAATTAATGTAATAGAAGATAAAATCTGTGGTAATTATGGGGAGCACCCATTCACAGTAGAGTACAGCAAAGAGCTGTATGATCAAATGCAAGAGCTTGCTCAGCAAGCAAACAGTGTAACAACTATGGAAAACTACAATGAGTTGATAAAAGCTTTTGAAACGTTAACTATAGTAGATTACACAAAGACAATCGAAACCAAATGTCCGTATGTGCATGTAAACAAAGGAACAGGAGAGTTCTTTCTTAAGCACGAAGGTGTAGTATCTAGTATACCTATGCCACAAGCGCTTGTAGACAGAATCTTTGACTCTTTAGATAAAGAGTTAGACTTTATGCCTTTGGTAAAAATGTGGACACGTTGGTTGAGAAATCCAATCTTGTGGAGAAAGATGAAGCAAGGTCATGGAGAAGATTTCTGTAATAGATTCTTTAATTTTGTTAATATGCAATATGTGCATCCTAAACATAAAGAAGATCTTATGGAAAATCATGGATTAAGCGAAGATGCAGCTAACAAAAGAGCAACAATGTACCAAATGAAAATCACCCATGAGGGATTACTAAATGGTTACAAGGTCTCTAGAGAAGTGCTGCATAAGTTTAATTCAGAAACTGGTGAACAAGAAGATCGTTATAAAAGAACGTTCAATGTTGACACCGGTGAGATAGAAGGTGATGGCTTACCAGAACACGTAGAAGATAGACTATTTGAACCCGCGGTTATGGGTAACAGTGGGGACGCATTCTTTTGCGAGGGCCCAAATGGTTATGCAAAGCCACAACATTTTATCAAAGTGGGTTGTACTCACAGACTTGCTGATTGGAGCCAGGTTAACGTAAATGATACGACGTCATGCGTTAAGGGGCTTCACATCGGCGGGTTAAAGTATATTGCTTTTTACAGTGGAGAAATTCACAACATCTTTGTAGATCCTATGCATATCGGGGCTGTGCCTTGTGATGAAGACGGCGCTATTAGATGTAAGCAATACTTTGTTCATTCTTCCTTAGTAGGTGTGAATGGATCTATTTACCATAGCTCTAGTTACGCAGCTATGACAGATGCAGAGTGGGACGATATGAGATCCCAAGCTGTACAGGAGCGAGCTGATAAAAAAGCTCAAAGTGACAAGGAAGTTGCTGAGCTAAACGCTCTGTAGCTAGTGTTTAATTGGTAAGATATAGGGGGAGTAACAGACCTCACAGAAGATACTGCTCCCCTTTATATCGATACCCTAAAATTTAAAATATGACAAGAGAAGGCGTCAAGAGAGACGATATGATAGCTCTAATAGATGGTGATAGTTTAATCTATTATGAGATGAAAAAAGACACACTAGAAGAAGCACTAGCAGGTATTGACATGAGAATTAATCAAATGTTAAATATTACAGGATGTAAACACTATGCCGGTTTTCTAACACAAGGTAAATGCTTTAGATATAATATAGCAACTACAAAACCCTATAAACATAATAGAAAACGAGATGCATTACCAATTATATTCCCTGCAATTAAAGAGTATTTAAAACAACACTGGAAGTTTACATTTATACCGGAACTAGAAGCAGATGACTTAGTATCAGTGTATCATGATCCTATTAAGACTATTATATGTAGTCCTGACAAGGATGTGTTATATCAAAACAAAGTATCTAATTATAACTATGGTAAAGGTGAATTTATAGCTGTAGATGAGAGTGAATCCCTACGTTTCTTATGGAAACAAGTATTAATGGGTGACTCTACAGATGGTATTACTGGGATCCCTAAAGTAGGGCCTAAAACTGCAGATACATGGTTAGAAAACCTTTTACCTGTAGAAATGCCTACATTTGTTTTAAATAAATACATAGAAAAGTTTGGAAATTCTGAAGGAATTCATAGATTTACAGAGACCTTTAAGTTAATATACATACTTAAAACTAAAGAAGATGTGTTAAGAGAAACCGGTATAGAATTACCTGATTTAATAACACATAAAGTTGAATTTTCAAATCAAGAAGAACTATGGTAGTAGAGTGTGACAATTTAGTATACAAACCTTTAAATGCATTGACATTTAGAATTACAGGCAATGTAACTTGCTTAAAACCTATTAAAAAAGACAATGAAATTATAGCTTTAGAAGGCCCTGATAACCTTAATATACAATTAGGGTTTACAGTTCCTATAAAGAAAATAAAATATAAAATTAACATCATAGAGCCTATAATTGGTGACGATGCACGGACAATAGCCTATGATGTATCAATTGCTAAGAGAACAAAGGCAACAACATTTGTAATGCCTATGTTACCTGGTAATAAAAAATTATATTTTTGGAATACTTTCTTTGTAAATTGTTTTATAGGTACTCCAGAAGATACTAACTGTATAGCTTTGCTGTATAGATGGTCTTCTGATACAAGATATATTAAGTTTGAGAAAATTATGAAAAGTGTAGAATTCTTTAAACGTAGATATGACCCTAGCCCTAATTATGTAATGTTTGTTTTTAATATCCCTAAAGGATATAAAAGAGAATACAGGGCATTTATGCTAGGTAAATATTCTAAGTTTACGAGAGACTATAAGTTAGATATTCTAGACTTTCATCATGCTGATATAGAAGACGAGATGGGTCAGATTATATTTAAAAGTGACAAACGCAGGAAATTGTTAGAGAAGCGATTGAATGCGGACTTGCCAGAAGATTCAGAGCTATTAAGTATAATAAATGTAGAAAAAGAAACATATGATCCTGAAATTTATAAACTAAAAAAACTACTATGAATATAAATGATATTGTAATATTAAGAAAACATGATCAACATCATCATCGAGGAGTTATTGGGAGTAGGTATATAGTTACGGAGATTAAAAAGACAGAACTTAAGCTATGCGCTGAAGAGTCTAATGATCTTTGTTTCTATACTAATCCTAATAATGTAGAACCTTTAGTACAATGCACAATACCTTCTTGGGTAGAAACAAGTACGCACTCTGATGATTTTGCAGACAAACTAGACAAAGTATCTAGTGAGGTTGTAGCATTATTAAAGAGTAAAAACAAAGCTTATGGTAACACGGCTCTAGATCCTGTACAGATATTTAGCAGGCTTGATGCAACAGAGGCTATCTGTGCACGTATAGATGATAAAATCATGCGTATAAAAAACAAAGGTATAAATGATCAAACTGAGGATACAGTTGATGACCTTATAGGTTATTTATTGTTGTTAAAAATGAGTATGCAGTAATGGTTATTATTTGGCCATCATAAAGAAAGGGGCGTTGCCCCTTTTTTGTTGCCCCTAGCTATTCTTTTATTTTTATAGTAATATCATGTGGCGCGTACTCGTTACCACCAAAGTATGGATATAAATAATATCTTCTAATTAATCCCCAGTAACCTTCTGGCCTACGTCTAACCATTGTAGTATCACTATTTATAACTATAACATAATAAAATGTTGTGATGTCTATCATAGCGCTATACACTGTATTGGGTTCTATAGTCCTTATTGTAGCAGAGCTATGCCTACCTTCTTCATGTCTTAACCAGCATAGTTCTATTTCATTATCTATGTAGCGCCATCCAAGACGTATAGAATACTTTTGATGTCTTACACCAAAGTCACTCATACCATAAATCTTGTTTACATCATGCTGATTTTCTGGTACTTCTGTATAATATTCTGCTGACTCGTCTAATATAAAATCAAATGCTAGCCTGGAGTTGTTTGGATGATTAATAAAGTTACCAGAACTATGCTCACCTGCTGGTATAACATAAGTTCTAAATCCTAAATCATCAACCTCTTTACTACAAGCTACTATAAATAAAAATATTAGTACTATTCTAAGGTAGTGAACCATTTATAAGCTTCTTCTGGAGTTTTTGATTTTTGCAAGCCTCTAAATATTGGTAATAAATCTTCAAAATCTTTTCTTATCTTACGGTCTCCTTTTTGGAATCTACCGGTTTTTCTTTGATAAAAAATAGCAGAGTCATCAATAAATGGATCTCCTAGTATGTATCTAGTCTCACGTAGCATTTGTCCTAGTAAATCACCACCTTTTAGTATTGGCCTAGCCGTTGCAGTAGGAGACTGTAATATTCTAAATGCCTCTGACAACCCTGCACCTGGTAGCGGTGTCCATTGTTTAATCTCTGTTTGGTATCTTTTAGCTTGATATAGTGCAAAGTTACTTAACCATGATTTATCTTCATCATCAAGATCTGCTAATGCTGCTACTAATGCCATGGCTCCCATTAAAGACGCTAGTTCTACAGATGTTCTTTTAACATTTTGTTGTTCCATCTCAGTCATATTAGTATATGCAAAAGATTTAGTTGATACACTTTCTGCTATAAAATTCCAAAACGATACATACATACCTTGTGTAAGAACACCTAATTCCTCATCTACATGCACTGTAGAACTTCCACCGTGACCATACCTTCTCCTGATTCCAGGCGGCATCCAGTTACGGAACAGCATAAATAGTTTACCCCACCATCTTCTTTGTAACATATTAGTATGCATCTTACCTTTTATCTGGTTAGTTCTTCTACTTAATCCTTGTAGTTTTGTAATAAAGTCTAATCTATTAAAATTAGATTGCGCTTCATCAATTCTAGGATCTATAGACATCTTACCGGTCTTTTCATCTACTATAAGTAAGTCATATAAATTAGCAGGTTTACCTTTTTCATTTAGTATTACATTACCATCACTGTCTTTTAATGTACCTTCTAAGTTTTTCATTACTGCTAGCATTCTTGTAGCAGATAATTCATGCTCAGCTGCTTGTTGTAAAAACAATAGGTTACCAGTTCTTGCTGCTTTTCTTCTTTTACCTCCTACTATTTGATTTCCTTCAGTATCTGTAAACTCTGTTAAAGCATCAAAATACTCTACTGCTTTTGCAATTTTACTTTTTGGGTCAAATCTACCTATGTCTGTAATAGCCATACCTGATCCCCAGTACTGTCCTTTTGCCCAAGCCATATCAGACTTATTTAAAAATTGTCCAGCAAATGCTTCTTGTAACATCATCATGTTATCTAATATAGACTGGTTAGCTCCCTGTAGTAAGTTAAACGATAGCGTACTCATTGCAGTAAATGCATTTATTGTACTTACTGCTTGATTGGCAGAGAATGTTTTACCAAATATTGTAAAGTCTTGCTGTAAATTAGTTTGACCAAACATTACAGAGTCTAGCCATTCTTTTACATGTTGATAATTGTAACTTTCACCTTCTTTTAATTTAGGCATAGATATACCCATATTTTCTGCAGCTCTTTGTATTAGCTGTATACCTGCTGAGTTAGTTTCTAGAGTCTTTCTATTTTTTAATATTTCTTGAAACGTCATAACTTGTCCTAATATTTCACTCTTAGTTTTAAAGTTATGTGCCATATGTCTAAATCTATATAAACTACTAGCTACATCTTTTGATACTTCTTTAGAAGGAACTCTATTAGTAGCGTAAACAGGAACTCTTCTCTCTGCATCTTTATTGTTTTGATCATAGGTATAATAATCATGATTAGTTTCTTGTATAGTAAATCCATCTTTAAGCATATCTCCTACAGCATTGAAAGTGCCATTTTCTTTTGCTCTATCATAATCTTCTTTTCTGTATGTTGGCATTAAATACGAGTACTTGTCCCATGTATTTTTATCCATACGCTTTACACCTATCATTCTCTGTGCTTCTTGGACCTCTTGTAATACAAAATCATAATACTTTTTTAATCTAGGGTCATTTTGTATTTTTGTGTACTTTTCATTAGTATACACTTTAGGATCAGGTTGTACCCAATCACCTGCAGGCCTACCATCTATATAGTTTTTACTTAAAAATTTATTTAATTCATTTCTACGTATTTGAGCCGATAAATATGCTTCTGTATTGATTAGTCCTTCTGCTTTTAACTGCTTAAGTATAGACTGTTGTACTTTTAACTCTTTTCTTATTGTTTCTAGCTCTTTTTCCCATCCTTCAATAGGAGTACTATTTTTTTTATTCCATTTAATTATATCTTGTTGATACTTTCTACCTTTAATACTATCTATCCATGTACTAAATTTTGCTTTATACACTTCCATATCATTATTAAAATCTGCAGGCTTAGGTTTGTCATATTTTACATCTAGTCCTTCTTTGTAGTTTTTAAGATCACCATAATACTTTTCTTGGTCAATTGGATTAACAAAAGCTAATCTTTTCATACCATTTATAGTTATTTCTTCTAGTATAGGGTCATTAAGGGTAGCTACATCAGACTCATTTTGACCTGCTGCAAATTCTTCATAAATAGGAGCTAGTTTAGACTTAAGATCTAATGTTAAATCATTCTTTTCTAAATTAGCTTGTTGTACTACTTTAACTAATAGTTGTATACCTCTATCACTAGAATAAGTAATAGGGTCAAAGTAAAAAGAATATCCACTCTTATCTTTATGTGCGGTTGTTAGTTCTTTTACAAGATCACCATAACCATTAAGCTGTCTTTGTTTCCATTGCTCTGCATTTAACTTAAGTCTTTTTTCTGTTAACTCTTCTTTTGTAATCTGGCCTTTGGTATATCTTTCAGTAAGTTGTATCCACTCAAGATCCTGTCTTCTAGGTCCTACTAGTCTCTTGTTTTGTTCTATATTATTTATAATTTTCTGTATCTCTGGAGGTAAATTTTTATTTGATAGCCCCATTAAAGCCATTGCCTGCATAGGTATAATATCCTCTTTAAAGTTATTATCTAATAATTCTGCTTGATCTATAATTTCTCGTATCCTATCTTCTAATTTATCAAACTTTTCTAAATCTTTTATTTTACCTTTATCTTTAGTAGATAGCATTAAACTTTTAATACTTTGAAACATCTCTAAACCATCAATTTTCTTTTTTAACTCCCACATAACACGCAAATTAGCTGTAGTACCTCTTTCTTCTATTGGTAAAGCCATTAGTTGTTTATACGAAGTCTTAGCTCTAGCTAATGACGCTCCCATAGCATCTACAAGTTTAAATAAATCTTCTACTTTTTTTACTTTTTGTAAACTGTTTTGCAGTCTTATCAATGTAAACTTATCGTCTTCGTTAATCTGATCTTCTGGTAATTGATTTATTTCATATAGTTCAGATTCTATTCTAACTCTTGCGTTATCTACTAGTTCTTGTAACCTTTCTTCTTCTTTACTAGCTTGTATATAAGAACTTAGTGGGTTTATCATATTATCTGATCTTAGTTCCTGAGCAAACATTTCTTCTGCAAGCTGTGCTGCAGCGCTTGGGTTAATACCAAATAATTTACCAATAGCTCTAAACAATCTATTAAGTGCTCTTTGTATTTTATTAGGATTTTTACTAACAATTTTAGCTCCTTCTAATCCAATTGCGGTAGCTAGTACTTCTTTATCTAGTAGCTCGCCGTATAACTCAGGGTATGCTTCTTGTACTTGTTTATATAACGGTGTGCCTTTTAACTCTGATATAGCTCGTGCAACAATAGGATCACTAATTCCTAACATATCTATATAAATATGCCCAAACTCATGATATGTTGTATCTTTTCTAACTTTTTCTGGATTAATTCTTATTGTAGGATTTTCTCCTTCTATAGCTGCATCTACTTGACCTATATTATCTATACTAGTATCAAATTCAACATTAACAGTAACACCAGCTTTAGCAAAAGAGTTTTTTAAATGGTTAGCTATCCTGTAAACATTTTCCATCTCATCTTTTTCCATAGCAGAAAATTTACTATTACTAGTATTTTCTCTTCTAGCCATTTCATCTTGATAGTAATCTCTAGTATTAGGATCAGCGCCTGCTACAAATCTAACATACTGATCTATATCAACCTGGTCTGATGATGTAAGGTCTGCATTAGCTGTACCTTCAGCTTTTATATTTTCTAATAAATCTTTATTTATATTTAATACATATAAAGGAGCTGCTTCGGACCATATGGTTTTAGGAGTCATTTTTACATACTCTGTACTAAAAAGTCCAGGGTGCTTTCTATCTATTCTTTTTAGTTCTCTTAAACTACGGTGTACATTAGGGAGAGTTAAGAATATAACATCATTACGTTTTGTAGCTACTTTATGATCTTTTAATATTTTATATACAGAGTCTACATTTTTATTTTCTACTGTATCCATATACCCAAATAAATCAGTAAGTAATTCATTTACTAATCCGGTTTTTTTATCATAATATTTACACGACATATATTTATTTTTTACGACAAACTTTTATTGGATCATCTATGTCTGTATCTTCATTTGTATCTGGAGTCATAGAAATATACCCGTCTACCGGTTTATCTGTTGTTGTTGTTTGCCCTTGGTTTTGTTTAAATACACTCTTTTGTTCTACATCTGTAGTTCCTACTTCTAAAATTTTATTTTCTATGCCTAGTGGTGCTAATTGTTTATAGCTAGATCCTCCTCTGTAAACATACATAACACCATTTTTTGATTTAAAATATTTTATATATCCAGTCTGCTCATCATATACTCTAGAATCTAAATCTGGAAAAGTTACTTCTCCTCTTACAACTCCTAAAGGTAGTTTTACAGTTCTTAGTAGTTCAACTCCTCCAGGCCTTCTAGTACCAAAGTTTCTTACAAACTCGTGTGTAAAGTTAACAAAACCTAAGTACTCAGGAACAGTTAATTGTGTTATTTCTTGTTCAAAAAACTCTACAGGTGATCCTTTCCCTGGATTTAATATGTCTGTTGTAAGTGCTTCTGAAGGAATTAAATCTATGTAACTACCATATGTAGGGAAGAAGCCGCTAGTTATAAATTGATTTGCTACTAAATATTTACCAAATGCACTTATTTCTTGATTTGGGTCTTTTATTATACTTAGTAAAGCATTACTTAAATCATTTTTATCTGCTACTGATAAGTTTATACCGGTGTCTAATTGTATTCTAGCTAAGCCTGTTTCTTTATTTGAAGGATCTTCTCTTAATAATCTGTAGAATGCATTATTATTTAACTTAGGATGTTTAAGTCCTATGTCTCTAAGTTTAATTACTATATTATTTTTGCTTTCTGGTGTATACAATCCTCGTATTACAACATCAGACAGAAGCCCTGCTTTATCCCCTATTTTTTGCATTAAAGGACTATGAGGTTGGGTCATTAGTGCTCCATACAACGCTCTAGATATAAATTTATGCTGTCCTGCGGTAAGTAATTGTATACCTAAAGCTTCTTTTATATGTTGTTTTTTGGTGTTAAACGCTGTTGTGTTTTGTATAAATCCTAATTGACTAGTATTTTTTATTATAGTATCTAATACTCCTCTATAAGCGCTACCCATTGGACTTAAAGGTTTACTACTGCCTAGCTGATGAGTTATATAATCCTCAGCTCCTTCTATTATACTATTTTGACTATATAAAAAATAAGACTCTTCATCTATCCATGCGTTTATAGAAGATAATTCATTTACATTATCTATATCCCCTGGCGTAATTATTTTATATACTCTTTGCATCTGCTTACCTGCTCTATAAAAATATGCAAAGTTTCTTAGTATGTATTCTTGATCTAAAGATTCTTCCTTTAATTGGGATAGAGTCATAGGTTGAACAGGGGCTTTCTGTCCTATTTTAATTTTTGATACTAATTTATTTGGAGATACATCATTTAGTTCTGCATCTTTTATTAAAGCTTTAATACTAGGTTGTGCTAAAAAATATACTACTGTTTCTATTGGAACACCTACACTTAATAAAAGACCGGTTACAGGTATAGTATATACATTATCATTTATATCTATTTGTATAGGTGCTTTTGCAGCATCTACTGCAGCTGATAAGTATTGTGATATATTAGCATCTGTAAAGTTACCTTTTACATCTTTTGTTTGTATATAAGGCATACGCTTACCATCTATAATAGGGGCATATTCAGTTCTTACTGTTAAACTCCCTAGTTTTTCTGCTGTATTTCTACCTTTAATAATATTAGAATGTAATCCTCTACCTGCTATACCCATTTTTTGCCTGTTTTCCATATCAAGCTCGATTAAAGGGTTATTATAATTTATACTAGTATCTACATTACCAACAACTTTAGCTAAAGCTTTTAGTTCTTCATTAGCAACAGGAGTCATAACTTCTTCTAAATGTTTTGGATCTAATAGTATTCCTTTTAGTACTTCATAGATAGTATTATTTCTTTTTTGTCTTTCATTAAGCTTACCAACTTCTTTAAATACAAGGTTTAGTTTATCTATATCAAAATCACTACCCATTTGTACAGTCAAAGCTCCAGGAACCATAATAGCTTTTTCATAAGATTCTGGTAAAAAATCTACAGTTCTAAATACCATCGCAGAACTCTTACCTTGTTGTGGTATACGGAACCCTATAAACTCTAATCTAGGATCTCCTTCAAAATCTGCAGGTGTTGCCTCTCTAGGGTTGCCTTCTTCATCTGTAAAACCTTCTAGTTCTTTTTTTGTAAATCCAAGAGTACTAGCTTTTATTCTTACTTCTGCACCTCCATTTTCTCCATTATACATTCTCAGCTCTCCACTAAGATCATGCCCTCCTAGTTCTGCTATTTGTACAGCTTCTTGCCCTTTCAGTGTCTGTTTATATATTTCTTTATTAAATACACCTGCTATAATAGTTTCAAATTTAGCTGCAAGAGTTGGAAAACCTAAAGGTATTCTAAATTTATAATCAAATGGTCCATTAGGTACAATGTCTAGCCCATTTAAATAGTTTTGTGGTAAGTCACGTTCAACAACTTCTTGTTCTATTTTAGATCTAACAGCTTTAAGATGTGCTAATTTAGCTTCTTTGTGCTCTACACTTTCTTTGTCTTTTATTCTATTTAGTTTAGTTAGTCCTAACTCTCTTTCTACTTTTTGTGTATCTTCATTTATATTGTCTGCAACTGCTTCTTCAAAAATTCTTTGCACATCTGCCCCAGACATTTGTTTACCATCAATAGTGTATTGACCTTCTTTTTCAACGTTAGTAATTATATTTTTTCTAAGTTGCCTATTAAATGTTAAACGATCTTTTTTATCTACAGGTATCATCTGTGGAAATCTTAATTTACTAGAGTCCATAACCATAGGAGTAGATAAATCAAGTTCTTGAGTTGCTTGATAATCTTGTACATTTATTCTTGCTCCTTTCGTAGCGCTTTCTGTATGCACTACATGTACTTTGTTAGTACGAAAAGCCTCAAGCATAGGTCTTAAGTACTCAAAATCTTTAGCTAACTCTGGTGTCACTACTGTGTAAGAGTTTTTATCCATATGCATAGTACTAAGACCATCTTTTACGTTAGTTTGCTCATGATATGGTTTTAAAGGAGCAACCGGTCTATTATAACCACCTCCTTGTAAATATACTTTATATGCATTTTCATCTTCTTGTGTCCATTGACCCATACCTTGCATGATCCCGCGGTACATGTCTACACTAATAAAAGACTGTGCATCTGATTTATTAACTCCATCTTCATTTAGCTCAGATTTTGGTAAATATTTATTAGCAATTTCTTCTGAGAGTCCATTACGTTTTAAAGTTTCTACAACTTCTATTGCTCTTTCTCTATCTTGAAAATCAAAGTCTTTAATTACCAAGGCGTTATACTTAGGCATCATTCCATACTGTGTATCGTTTTCATCAAATCCTTGTATAGCTAATTTAGTACCAGGCGTATTTACAAGTCCCATACGTTTGTAAAAATCTGCCTCATCTTTTGCAAAAGAATATCCACTTCTTAATAGTTTAGTTATTTCTATTCTATTTACAAACTCATCAAAAATAAAATCTTTAATAAATGCTGATTTCTTTTCATTGTTATTTAAATTAGAATCTACATCTCTGACTAATTGTACATCAAAACTAGTTAATTTAGTTTCTAAGTCTTGTTCAAACCCAGTTAACATGTCTTCAACTTCTTGTACTTTTTCTGCAAGTAATTTTTTAAATAGAGCGCTATCTGTATTTTGATTACCTGCAAGAAAGTTATCAAGTAGATCAGACATATCTTGTAAAGCATGTATTTTTGTATTTACTAAACCATAAATTTGTGTCATTGTGTATACTGAACCATCTTTTGCATACTTATCAGATCCTTTTTTATAGTGATACCCTTCTATAATTTTAGATTCATCTTTAGTTTTTAAAAGTTTATTGGCCTGATCTATTCTAGCTAAGTCTTGTATTATAAGTCCTTCTATTATTTCTGTTCTACTTAATGTAATACCAAAAGAAGAAAGTCTAGATATTTTAGGTACTTGTATAAATCCCATTTGTCTACGGTCTGCTTGTATATGTAAAGCAGATAAAGAATAAGCGCTGTTTCTGTTTACATAACCTATTAACCTTTCTTTTAATGATGTCTTATCATTTTGAGAAGAATAATCTACTGCATCTTTTGTACCATCTTTATATGAATCTAATACATACGCTATAAAATTTTCTTTTGCATTTCCTTTAGGGCTAGTTAAAGCTCTTAATAATACAGATTTATATTTATTTACACCAGGATTAAAAAAAGGATCTTCTTTTAAAGACTGTACAAATTGTCTAAGTTCATATATTTGTTTAGGGTCATTAAACAACTCTGTTAATTCATCAACAGCTGTTGGTAAATTTACAGGGTAGTACTGCTTATTTGTACCACTAATAAATGTTCCAAAAGGCTGACTGTCAAAGAGTATAGAAAGCCCTGCTATTTTTGTTACTATACTTCCTTCTTTGTCATGAAAGTTTTGTGACGGAGTAGTTTCTAATAGTTTAATAAGTTTTTCAAAATTTTTATTAGGCTCAAATACAAAAGATGATAATAAATCTCCTTTCGTTATTCTAGACTCATTACCATTTGTGTAATACGATTTTATATTATTTTGTGTACTTTCTAAAGTAGGTCCATAATTCATACCCAGTTCCCAAAGATAAGTTCCTAAAGCGTCTAACTGCTGCTCAGTCCACTCTTCTTTACCTTCAGCTTGTTTTACAATGTCCCATGCTTTTCTAATACGTTTTACTTTTTCTGGTTTAACCGATAGTTTATCTTGCTCTGAGATATAAACAGCTCTTGGATTATTTATTCCATATTCAGTAGAGTTATCTCTAAAGTTTCTTTTAGCTCTTATAGCAACATTACTTTGATTAGAATTTATAATAAGATTTCTAACTCCATACTTATTTGTTTTTTCTTTTTTAAACAATAAGAATTTTTTATATGTATTTTTAAAAGCAGAAAATATAGCTGCTTTCTCTCCAGGTTTTAATGATAATAACTTAGTTACAATTGCTTTTACTTCTGGTTTATAAACAGAAAGATAGTCTAGCCTAGAGATCATTTCTTCAAAGTCTGGTTGACCTACTGCTGCTTCTGCTACAATAGCATACACTCTGTCTGTAGGTAAAGTTTCAGGAAAGCCTAAACTATTTTCACCAACCGAAATATTACTTAAAATAGCTTTTGCTTTTGCAGATAGTTTGTTTTGTGGATTATCTTGTAATCTAGAGTTATTGTATACTCTTACAAATTCGTCGTCTAGTTCTTCTAGTATAGACTCTCCATTTCGTAGTCTCATATTATACCTAGAGAAACTATCTTTTAATATGTCTCTAACTCCTATAGTTTGTGTATTACCTAACGCATCTTGTTTAGATTCCCACTGATCATATGCACTTATAAATACATCAAACATAGGGGCTAAACTTATATTTTCTTCTTCTATCTTTTTTATAAAGTTATTATAGCCATTCTCACCCATGTTAAGAATTTTAAATAACTCTTTAGCTTTTTCAATGTCTATAGTATTATTAAATGCTGCTAATAAAGTTTTATCTTTTAAAGTATTAAATATAATATCAGCATTATCAACTCCTGCTTTTATTTTTAAAGTATTTGTAAATCCTATAAGAGTATTTATAAGTTCTGATTGTATTTCTGCATTTTCTACTTCTGTTCTATTTAGATCTAATACTCTACTCTGTTGTTTATCTACCATAGAAACAGGAAAACTTTTCATTTTACTATTTAAAAACTCATAGATGCCTATACCAGCAAATAATCTAGGCTCATTATTTTCATCTAAGTTGTTAGCAAATCTTTCTATTTGTGATATATCTTGTTTTTCAAAATCAAACCCATAGAACTTTTTAAATTCTTCTCCATATATACTTTCGTACATAGCTTCTGCTTCTGCATTAGACCCTACAGCATCTCTTAAATCTTTTAAAAGTTTTGAATCTTTACCATTAGGTAATATGGCTCTACCATTTTCTATTCTACAACTCATTTTTTACAATTCTTTTTGTTAAATTTATCTTTAAACCCTTGCGGAGATACTGTTTTACTTTTTGTTGGTTTTAAAGCTTTTTCCATTAAAGGGTCAAATATTGCATCAATTTGGTCAATAACACCTTGCTCAGTATTAGAATCTTTTATACGCACACCTCTTATTGGAAGGTTTACCATGTAGGTATCGGTTTTCTTTCCTTTCCTAATGCTAGTAATACCTATTATATTTTTAATTGCTTTTTCTCTTTCTGCAACTAAAGACTGTAGTTCAAATCCAGGTAAATCTAATTCTACTGGTGGTTTTAATTCCTCTTTATCTATAATTTCCTGTTTTGTTTCTCCTAATATATCACCTCTTTCAAATGTAACTTTAGGATTATTAAATAAACTTTCACCTATCTTAACAGCATCAATACTAAGTATAGAAAAATGCCCATCTCCTTCTACTCTATCTCCTACTTCTTGACTACTAAATAAATATTCTTGATAGTTATCATAAGTATTACTTGGATTTGTAGGACTAGTATATTCTTCTGTACTATTAGCAAACCCTTTATCTACGTGATATTTTTTATTATTTAAAAATACTGCAAAGTCTTCTGCTAAATTAAATTTTAAACTCTCTGTATCTCGTTTACCTTTACTTTCATACCTACTTCTTGTAGTATTATCACCTGATGCATCTACTACTTCTACAAGATCAAAAAATGCTTTATTGTTGTCTAAAGCTTTAACCATCTCATTTTCATTAATACGTATAAGCTTTCTAAGTTTAGGACTATAGTACACTATATATTTATCTCCGTTTTCAAAAGCACTAAAGTCTAAATGTCTAGGATTACTACTACTTTTTATTATACTAGTTGCTACAATCTGTCTAGCTGTATCATAGTTCTTTTCTTTTATTAAGTCTAACACTTTTAATTTTGATGCAGGAGATAGATTAGCTGTGCTTAGTATGTATACTCTTGCCTTACCGCCTGGTACATTTTCTGGCCTTACAACTACAGCTATCTGATCCATTCTTCCCTCTGCTTGTTCACGCTGTGCTTCTCTTCTTATTTGAGGTAAATCTGCTTGATTTTTTTCTTCACTAACCGTTGCTATTTCCCATTGTATAACTTCTGGTTGTGCAGAAGCAGAGGTTCCTCCTGCGGTAAATGCTAGTAGTACATTTTCAGTTTTACCATTACCTATTACATCTTTTATATTAAAGAAATATTTAGTATTTGCAGCTTCTGATAACACAGCATTATTATAATTATTAGCAACTACCTCTGCTATTTTTGTAGTTACTTTTTGACCTGCTTGTATTTTTTGTACTAAAGCTTTTCTTTCTTCACTCTTATTAGCTTGTAGTTTACCTACTATTGTATCTCCTACCTTTACATAAATAGGTATTTGTTCAATTTCTGTTGGTTTACCTTTGTGGTTTTCTACAAAAAAATCATTTTCTATTATTACAAATTCTACTTCTAATCCTGCTACATCTCCTAATAAAGGATCCATGCTAATTAATATAGGTTTATCATTTATAGTGTCACCGGTTGATCCATCAGGCACGCCATTTTCATCTACCCCTATTTTCATGTTGTTCACCCACATAGTAGGATCTACTGCTAGTTCTAAATCTAAAACAGGGGTTTCTGCATTATCGTTTTCTACACTAACATCATCAAAAATTTCTAATTGATCAGTGTCTAATATTACTCTTCTTTTTGGAGGCGCAGTTTCTTGCTCAGTTACATCTTCTTCTTGTTCTAATATATCTGATATTGATTGTTCATTTGGATCTTCTTGTACTTCTGCTGCTGTAGTTTCGTCTCTTTTATTTATTTCTTCTAGCCTATCAATTGCTCTAACTAGTCCTGCTCTCTCTGTGTCTGATAGTTTAGAAGTGTCTATAGATTTAAGTAGTTTAAGTCTATTAGCTACAGGAAGGCCTTTATCTCTATCTAAATATTTAATTGTTGCCTCATCTTCTTCACGTTTAAGCTCATTATATTTTTTTTGTGCATCTACTTTTGCTTCTCCTTGAGGATCTTTTACATTATTTTTAACCTCTTCACTAGTCTTAGCCTCTTCAACAGCTTTTTTATTTTCAGAGTCTTTTGCTCTTTGTTTTGCAGCAGCTACATTTTTTGTTACTTCTTTTTGAAACTCTGCTTGTTCAAAGTTGTCTGAACTAAGTCTTATATGTGCTTCAACAGCTTTATTATTTTGAGCTAATAAACCTAAATAATCTTGAGCATTTTTTCTAAACTGTTTTATTATTTTAGGATCTACATTGTTTTTAAGAAGCATAGTATCTATTTCTCTAAGACGTTTTGCTGTAAGTCCTAATTCTTCTGTAGCATTATAATCTTCAGCGCTTTCTTTACCATAGTTAGGTAATGCTAAAGTGTATTTCATGTTTAAACCAGCCCCATTATTTAAATTAACTGAGCTTTCTAGTAAAGCTTGCATGTTATCACCTATACTTTTAAGTCTTCTATTTCTATCTTTAATGTTAGACATGTTTAGTATAAGCTGCGCACGTAAGTTTTCTTTATTATTGAAAACAGTGTCCTCTGCGTCTCTTTCTTCTTGAGTCATACGCATTCTAGGAAGACCGGTTGTTCTGTCTGCTGGAGGAAACTCTTCGTTTATACTATCATAGGTTTCTTTAAAAGCTTTAAATTTTTTCCTAGCTCCATTTATTATATCTTGTTTTGACTTACCTGCTGGATTACTAGGAGTACTTGTTTGTTCTTCTATAGATTTTGTAGGATCATATCCAAAAGCTTTAGCAAACTCTGCATCTTCTAAAGACGCTGCATCATCTAGCTTTTCCATGAACACATCAAATCCTCCATTTTCTAATGCTTCAAATGCATTGTAAGTAATAAGTTTATTTTGTGCATCTTTAAACTTTTTTATATCACCAGCTTCTCTTGCCTGTTCCATTTGCTGCAATGCTATTGTCATTGCATTTGCTGTTTGTCCTTTATTAGCAGCATTTTTTAAAAACCCTCCATTTAAAAGATCAGTTAAATATTGTGCTTTTTCTTTTCTTTGAGCATAGGGTCTTTGCACTGCGCTAGTAACACCGGAAATACCTCCCCCTACTATAGCTCCAACTAACATAGACTCTAAACCTTCTTGTGTTCCAAATGTTTCATTAAGCCCTTGTAGTATAGATTCAGTTGCATCTTCAAATCCAGAATTATAATATTTATCTGTGTGATAATCTACTGCTCCTACTTTACTAGCAAACTGCCATCCTTCCTGGAATGCTTCAGTTAAAGAGCCCTGAGCAAAAGGTTTTAATCTAGATAATGCAGATCTAAACAGTCCTCGTTGCCCTACTGTATTTATAACTTGGTTAGTAGCGGCATCTAAAGCTACGTCTCTATTTATTTTAGATGCTGTTTTAAATCCTGCTACTTGCTTACCAAACATAAATAGATTGGTACCGGCTAATACTGGGAGCTGTGTAATAAAATCTGTATTACCTGCAGCATATGATGCTTCTAATATTTTTGCAAGGCGTTCTTCTCCTAGATCTCTTTCATTTGTTAAGTCTAGTCTTTCTAATTCTTTTTCTACAAGTCCTTCATATGCTTGTTTTTGCGCCTCCCTTGCTTCTACAGATGCTTCTGCTAAAGACATATACAAACCCATTTCTACAGTATTAGCAGCAGTAAGTAATCCTTTTGCTTTAGAAGCTTTAAAAGTTTTATCTGCTAGTTGTGTACCAGTTGTAATAGCTTTTGACACTTGATACATACTCTGAAGTTTTTGAGATTTAGATGCTAAATTAACTCCTCTAGCAATAAGGCCTGTACCACCTGTTAAAAACATAGTAGCAATAGACCCTAAACTATATCCTGCACCGTTTAATACTGTATCAGCCCAAAAGTTAGCAGTACCTAGTTTTTGCCCAGTAGGCATATCTATCTCTGCCTGGGTTTTATAGTTAGGCATAGCTTCACGCATCCAATCATTAGCTTTATCTATACTTTGACCTATAAAGTTATCATAGTAATATCCTGAACCAAAAGCCATTTCTCCAAGCCCTGCTAATACACCTAATGTATTTTCTGTAACAGCTCCTACAGTTGTAACTATTGCTTTAGTAAAACCATTAAGCCACTTTTCTCCAGTTCCTTGATTTTTAGCTCTTTGTTCGTCCCAATTAAAGTTTCTTGTAGTAGGTACATCATACTTTCTATACTTACTTAAATCATCAGTGTATATGTTTGTAAAATTTATAGAATCAAAAGGGTCTAATTGTCCATAAGGATTAGTATAATCTCCTACAGTTTTAAGTTTATCCTGTGTTATATAAAAAGGATTGTCAAAATTCTCAGATACTTTTGATACAGGCAGGTTTGTTTCCTTATTTAATTTTACAATTATTGACATATTAATATATATACTCGTTTAGTTCTTTTTCTCTAATATACTCTGTTAACTTTTCTTTACCTACTTTTGATGTATATGGTTTACCATCTATTATAATCTCATCATTAGCATAATCAAATACAACACTTCCATCAAAGACTGGTACAGGCCATTTTCTTAAATCTCCAGCTCTACCAGTTCCCCAAAGTCTTTCTACTTTATATGGAACATCATTTGTAAACTTAGTAATACTTTGAGTTTGTAATTCATTAGCATTAATAAAAATAGATTTAGTTTTACCTGTGTGTTCGTCTTTATTAGAATTACCTAAGTCTTGTACTACAACTCTAATTAATGCACTTCCATCAGGACTAGCTACATTTACTAAACCTGTTTGCTCGTATATTATTTTATAATTATTTTTACTTCCAAACTCTTCTTCTATATACTTACCAAATGCTATTTTTTCACCATTAGCTCCAAATACTTGTACGTCAGAAGGTAAAGATCTTGTTTTTAAAACGTTGTGTATAGTAGTTCTAGTTTTATCTTCAGGATCTGCAAATGATAAATCTACTTGTCCATCATATTTAATCTGTGCATCTTTTAAATCGTTTTCTATTGCTGTTCTATCTTTTTCCGTGTTCTTAGTAAATTTAATTTTTGCCTGTCTTAAAATATGCTGCACCTTAAGTAAAGATAAATCACTTTTATCTAATCGTTTTTTATCAATATTAGGTGACATATCACCTTTAGCTATTAAGTTTTTATGTAGTATTTTAGCAACGCTAGGTACAGATAAAGAGCTACTATAAGCACTACCACCAATTGCATCAGGATTTGGATCATAATAAATTGCTTCTAATGCTTCATAAATTGTAGAACCTTCAGGTATTACACCTTCCTCAATCATTATATCTTTAATATCTGCAAACGTTAACATTTCTTTCCTATTGGTATGAGAACTTCGAGGATCGTTAAGCGGATAGCCTCTATTTTCATATACTTTAGATTCTTGTTCATGGTATTCTTGTTCTGAAAGATCACCTCTAACTAGTTCTTTAGCCTCTGCTAGCTGTCTAAGTACAATATCTTTTTGATCTCTTGCACGCTTAACTTTGTTTATATCTCTCATAAGTATAGACTTATCCGGTGCATTGTCCCCTAACTGAGTTAGTAAAGATTCCATTTCTTCATCACTATTAACGTTATACAAAGATTGAAGAGGACTTTCTAGTGTGCTATAGATTTCATTGTCTACAACACTTTTTATTACTGCATCTTGTTCAGCAATATATTTATCTTTAGCAATACGAGTAGGACCTCCAATAGCCTCAGCAGATAAAGCATCTGGTGCGCCAGCTTGCATTATAACTGTAGGTACAGTTTCTTGACTGCCTACTCCTACTCCTTCAGGATCTAATAATTTATAGTTTAGAACTCTTGTTATATTTTCATAAGCATATTTACCTGTTGCCATGTCTCTATAATTACCTTGCAGTTCAATATATCTATTATTTTTTAAAGCAGTTATAGTACTATTTTCTACTTTAATTCTTTCTAAGTTAGTAATTAAATCTTCTAAATTTGTAACGGAATTATCTCTTATTGTCTCTCCATCTTTATCTAAGCCTTTTTTATTTTTTAACTTAGTAATTTGAGACTTATAGTTTTTAACTATATCAGTAAATTCTTTTTCTGGATCAAGCGTATCAAATGTTTCTAATTCAGCTTGTTGAGCTAATGTGTTTTTAACATCAGACCTACTCATTACAAGATTCATAACTTTGTCTACTACATGATCTGGTACACCCTCAATTTTATCTCCGCTTTGTACTTGCCATACAGCTTTTCCTGCGTCTTTATCAAACACATTTTTAAACGTCGCATCTCTTAAAGTTTCTATATCTGTTAAATCCAACATTCTAGGATCTACATCTTTAAACTCATTTATAATAGCTTCATTTATGTCAACATCTTGTACATATCCTACACCTTTAAAATAAGAATCTCTATCTACTACTCCTGATGCAGTTTTTTGTATTCCTTGATAATTCATTCTAGACTGCCTCATTCTACCATCTCTTGTTTCTGCAGTTATTTTACCGTTTTCATAATCTTCATCTAAACTTGTTTTGTACGCCTTATGTAAATCTAAGCTTTTCTTATAAGGATTATAATCTTTGACAAAATCCATAGCATCTTTATTAATACTCATACCTAAATTTTCATAATCTTTTCTTTGACTTCTAGTTTTAATATTACCATTATAAGTATCTGCAAGATTATTTATTGCTTCTGTATCTTCTTCCATGTGCTCCATATTCATAACAGACGTAGCTAAAGTATTATCTGCTTGTAAATTAGATAAAAACTCTTGTCTTTTCATTTGATTAATCTGCACAGATCCTGTGTCTCTGTACATTGATTGAATAGGTTGTAGTTCGTATTTTGCCATTTTATGATTTCAATTTATTTAATGTTTCTATCGTCAGAAGATTAATTTCATCATCAGACGCACCAGGATTTTGCTTTCTTAAATAGTTAGATAGTATATCTCTTTGGTATATACCATCTGAACCAAATGCTTTAGCTATTCGTTCCTGTGAATCGAATGCCATTTTATCTCCCATTACTGTTCCTATACCTTGACCTAGTGTATTTAAAATTGCCATTCTATTACTAATTTTTTCACTCTCTCTCATATTTTTTGCCGTTACATTAGCGGAATCAACTGCTGCTTTTCTAGCTGCTTCTCTTTGTATCATCTGTGCGTTTACACTAGCAGCTTTTAACTCGTTTTGTACATTCATCATTTCTGCTTTTTGTTGACTTTGCTTAGATAAATTTTCAGCTGTTAATCTATCTTTAGACTCTTGTGCTCCTATATTTGACAAGGCATTTAAAGATTTACTATAATTAAGTTGTCTATTACTTTGATCTCCAGGGCCTAGACCTGCTCTATCAAGCGCTAAGTTTTGTCCTGTATATAAACGAGATACTGCTGCTCTAGCTGCGTCTTGATTAGGGGCATCATATGTTTGACCCTTAACTCTACCTGCTACTATAGGGCTTTCAAATCCAGGAGTATACTTATATTCTTCAAGATCTTTTTGTTTAGTAAGCATTGCTCCAACCACTGGTAAAAATGCTGCAGCTAGTCCTACTTTTGCTGGTGTAGGCATAGTTGTATTTAGAAGTCTAGCAAGTCTTGATTTTTCTTTAGCCTCTTCTTCAACTTCTTTTGGATATAGTTTTGCAAAGTCTTCAGGAGCATTTTGTTTTACAATTTGTTTTGTATTAAACGGATCTTTAGTGTCTTTTTCCGGTTGTTGTATATCAAAAGCTGGGTTGTAAAGTGCATTGAGTGCATCATATTTTATTTGCTGTTCTCCAGTAAGGTCTCTTCCTTGATCTACAAATAACTGTAAATTTTGTAAAGTTCTCATATCTCCTTCCATTACTGGACGTCTTCTTGCATCCATTTTTTGTGCTCTTCTTTCAGCAATTTGTTCTTCTCTTGTTTGTAAAGGCGCAAGAGGATCAAAGTTTATTAAATTTTCCATCTCTGTAGCATAAGTAGGATACATGTTTCTAATTTGTTCCATATTAATACGCCCTCCTCCTTCATTATATTCTACAACACCTCCTAGTTTAGCTACCTGTTTAGGGTCTCTATTAGCAGCCTTCTCTTGCATCTTTGCTAGCATGTTAATCTCTTGCTGTCCTCCTCCATTTTGTAATATGTTTTTATGGTGTTGTGCATATGACATCCCTCCTTTCTTTAAATGATCAGAAAAGAAATAATCTCTTGCTCCTCCTTTATTCATTACAACTTGATCCATAGTTTCTCCTCCTTCTACTTCTGTATTTTGATCTACCATAATACCACTATCTGATCCCATACCTGATTCATCATGTTTATTACCCATGAACTCTACTGCATCACTTCCTGGTATAGGAGCCATCACACCTCCTGGTAATGGTTGTACTCCTCCCATTTGTTTCATACTGCCCGCTATGTTTAATCCTGAATTTTCTGCTAAGTTTCCAACATTTACACCCATGTTAGGTAAATTTTTTCCATAACCTTTAAAAAACTCATAGCCAGCTGCTCCAGTTGATAGTACCCCAGAACCTAGTCCTAACACTCTATTAAATAAAGGATTACTAAACGCTCTACTTAGTCCTGTTTTAACCCCTTGTTTTCCTGCCGTCTCTAATATAGGTTGGGCATCAGACATCATAGTTCCGCCTGTATTATATTTTTTTAATCTTTTTAGTATAGTTTCTTTCATTGTATTATATTTTTAATATCTCGGCATTCCTAGTCTTAATCCGCCCTTCTTTACTTGTAATGTGTTAAAACCTTGGTTATACCCAGAAAATGTTTTTGCTTTTAGCTTTGCTGCCTGTACACTGGAGAGTTGAGATCCAAATCTCTTTCCTGTAGATTTATTAGTTTTTGCTACAAACGCATCTTGTTCTGCATCTTGTTCTCTTTTTAATTTCCTTGCTTTGTTTCTTCCAGTTAGACCTTTAATTAGTCCGTATCCTGCTCCTACAACTCCTCCAATTATATTACCTATAACAGGCACTGCGCTACCTAAAGCCATTCCTGTTAATGCAGCAGCTCCCAATCCTGTTCCAATACCAGACAGTACTTTACCTGAGCCTTCTCCAAATGTCAGTGTTGTAGCATCTTTATCATCTGTTAATTTACTAACTCCTGCACCGGCTAGGCTTGCTATAGTTCCTATACCTGCCCCTGATGTTGCAAAGTTTTTTAATCCTGCTCCTACTGCACTTGCTCCTCTAGCTCCTTCTGCTAAAGTACTTACAGTTTGTGGGGCAGCTACACCAACTGGTATCTTAGAAGCTTGAGTAGCCATTTGTACGGCCTTAGCTCCTTGTTGCGCTTGTTTAAGTGTTTGCACTCCTGCATTAATACCCTTTTGGGCTTTTGCTGCTAAGTTTACTGATCGTACACCTCTATAAGCACCCAAAGCATCTGAGAAAGGATTAACTCTATTCTCTGGTTTTACAAATTTATCTCCAAGTGTTTTTGCAGTACTTACAATAGCGTCTGCTTGTCCTTCACTTGCAGCTGCTGCTGCTTGTATGTTTTGATCTGCTGTTATTTGATCTTCAGCAATTTTATCTGATGCAGCTTCAGCATTACTTGTTAACGCTTTACTTTGCTCTTCAAGTTCTTGTTGTTTAGCTTTAAGTATTTCAGGGTTACTTTCTTCTGCTACTAAGTTTTTAGTTTGTAGCCCTACAGGTATAGTATTAGTATCATACATTGTACCACCTACAGCGTATTTACTTTTTTTACGTATCTTTTTTCTTGATTTTTTTGCCATATTATCTGTGTACCTTTCTTGCACCTACAGATGTAGAATACAAATTTAGTAAATTATTTTGTTTATTATCACATATTAGTCTAATTCCTACCCACTTATCTGTAAACTTTCTTTGTTTATCCCATGATTTGTTTAAATCTATATAAGATGTGTTTACAGTTTCGCTCATACCATCAACGCTAAACATGTTGTTTGTATCAGAAGTTGTTACAGTTCCTGTGTTTGTTCCTCCTAATAGATTAGTACTAGCTGACATATAATAAGTATCTGTACTTGTACTTAATGCGGCCATATCTCTAAATTTATTAATAGTCCAACTATTACCTACTCTTCTTGTATTTATCATATACTCTAATTCTGTAGTACCTGATATTTGCATTGTATTGTATAATAAGAAATCTGTAAAGCCATGTTCTAAAACACTTATATTACTTTGATTAAATGTTTCTAAAGTATAACTTAAATTAGAAATTAAAGTATCAGTTGCTTTAACTTCATTATGTATAAACTCTACTTCAAATAAGTAATACTTTACTAAATCTATCCAATCACTATTTAACATTGTGTTTGCAGTATTCTCTTGATAAAGTATACCTCTGTTTGTTTCTGAGTTATGTTTCCATATACCTGCATTACCAAAAGTTGTACCACTAGTAGCTGCTACTACAGGTCTAGCATATTTATCAGTTAAAGAATAAAAATCTGTAGAAGTATTAAAATATATATATGGTATGTAGTCATGAAAACTAGTCCAAGTATTTGCTTCTGGTGTATATGATATAGTCCATCCTGCACAATCAAAGTATCCTGAACTACAACTAAATTCTATATCTGTCCATGCACAATTAGTAGGACCTGAGCTCATAGTTTGTCCCCATATTTGATATACTTTTTTATTTGAGTTATATCTAATAACACCATCAGCATAAGACTGACAAGGTAAACTAACTACTGATGCATTCCAACCATCTTTAAAAGCTTGTGTAGGTTTAAACTCTCTTTTAGTTAATATAATTCTTCTGTTCTTAGGGTCCCAGACAGAAGTATACCCCATCCCTAATATAGGATTATCATAATCATTTTTAAGACCATAGTCTTCTAGCTCAAACTTAAGGTTATCTTTAAACCAAGATTCCATACCAATAGCACTTATCTCTTGTAGTTGCTGCCCCATTAAAAATACTTTACGAGACTCCTTGTCTACAAAGAAATACCCATACCTTGTAGTTAATGCTGCCCACTGTGAATTAGTACCTGCATATCCTCCTGATGTTTGTATTATCTCATCCGGCTCTTGTGCAAATATATCTCCACTACCTACAAAAGACTCACTACCATCTTTCATTTGTAGAGATTGTTTACCCTTAGCTGCAAATAAACTTTCCTGCATGTGGAAGTATATTAAGTTATTAAAAGAAGACAATGTCCAAAGATCCCCTCTGTTCTTAGGTAAGTCTTTAAATTGATTAGCTAGGAATATTCTGTAGTTATCTATTAAACTTGTAGTATCTGCTTTTGCACTTCTATGTGTTCTTGTAGGAAAATCTTCTCTCAAAGATTGACTTAAAGGTAATGGGAATGGAGATCTAATAATATTTAACTCAGAATAATTATCATTATATCTAGAGTTATCTAGACTGGAAAAGTCTTTAAGACCTGCATATTCTAATAATTTTCTTGCAGGTGTTCCTGGAAAATACATACTGTTAGAATCTTGTGTATGTCTAAAGTTTATATTATCTGAGCTTTCTACTATATGATAACTTACTGCTCTTTCTGGATTAGAGTCTTGGTTTGGATTACTAGGTTTTAATCCTGTAGCAACCCCATATCTACACAAGTATGTGTCTCCACCAAATATACCTTCTGGTACTATATCTACTGTGTCTCCTGAACCTTGTAAAGTATTATTTCGTATTACAAAGTTTTCTAAATCATCTCCTAAAACTTCAAAGCCTGTCCACACTAAGTCTTGACTATCAATAGATTTATATACATCAGTTTTAAATGCTTTTAAATTAGCAACAAAGTTTTGACTCTTAATATTACCACCGCTTGTCCATGGTAATGGGTTTGTTAATACTGGAAGTCCTTGACCTATTACTCCATATTGTCCTGCGCCAGTAAAATTATTTCCATGTGGCCACCCTGTTGTATTATAAAGTCTATTTTGTGCTGAGGTTACTGGAAGTTCGTGATTATCTTTTAATCCAAATACTACAGAGCTTTCACCAAACTCGTTAAAAAGTTTAGATCCAAACCCTAAAGGTTCTCCTTCAAATATAACATCACCAGCTAAATATGTTTTTGCTTTTTGAGTTAGTAGTCTAGGTTGTTCTCTTTTATTTATTGGACTATACTCATTACCTATTAAAATACAAGATTTAATTTCTTGTGGATAACAATTAAAGTCTGCATCCCATCCCCACTCTTGTA
>Ga0181394_1000189_pt1 | contig 27014 bp, 21 predicted proteins | sample 17SPOviralmetaG_FD_130123 | JGI IMG/M metagenome (GOLD analysis project Ga0181394, IMG submission 130123) | Marine viral communities from the oligotrophic San Pedro Time Series (SPOT) site, San Pedro Channel, CA, USA - 17 SPOT_SRF_2010-11-23 | ecosystem: Environmental > Aquatic > Marine > Strait...
ACCTAGGATTTAGCGGTTTCCGCAGAGGTTCTTATGACTTCTACAAAACTGACTGGAAATACTTAAACGATGCTGCAACACGTGGACTTACTGAAGATATTGATGGTGTAATGGTACCTGCTGGTACTTCAACTGTATACGATCAGCAACTAGGTAAGAACATCAAACGTCCTTTCTTACACGTACGTTACAGAGCTTCTGAAGCTGATGATAGAAAAATGAAATCTTGGATCACTGGATCTGTAGGTGGAGTTTACACTTCTGATGTTGATGAGATGAATGTACACTTCTTGTCTGAAAGATGTTTATGTGTTCAAGGAGCTAACAACTTTACTTTATTTAAGTCTGTTACTCAAGGAGCATAATTATTAATGTAAGGATGGGGCGTCTTTAAGGCGCCTCTATCTTTACTTTTTATCAATTTTATTATATTATATTATGGCTAAGAAAAAAGAAGCTGTAGAAGCCTCAGAGGCTCCTGTAGCACAGGTGATTGAAACACCACAACCAACAAAACCTATTCAAAAGAAAAATGAATGGGAAATTAAAGATAGAACTTATATTTTAATAGGCAATAAAGCACCTATTACTTTTACCCTTGCATCAAGACATCATAGTAGAAACCCTTTAATGTGGTGGGATGAAGAAAAAAGTATGAGTAGAGAATTAAGATATGCTTCAAACCAAAACTCACCGTTTAAAGATGAGCAAAATGGTTTTTCAACTTTAAAGCATATTGTTTTTAGAAATGGTTCATTATTTGTACCAAAAGCTGATCAAGCTTTACAAAAATTATTATCATTATATCACCCTCAAAAAAATTTAACTTATTATGAGGCTGATTCAGTTGCTGAAGCTAAAGATGATTTACAAGATCTTGAACTTGAAATTACAGCACTTAATTTAGCACGTGATTTAGATATAGACCACGCAGAAGCTGTTTTAAGAGTTGAGCAAGGCTCAGGAGTATCAAAAATGACTTCTTCAGAAATTAGAAGAGACTTATTGTTATTTGCAAAAAGAAGTCCTGCAACTTTTGTTTCATTAGTAGAAGATGATAATGTACAGCTAAGAAACTTTGCAATTAAAGCAGTTGAAGGCGGTATTATTAATTTATCAGGTGATCAAAAATCATTTCATTGGGCAACTAATAATAAAAAGTTAATGTCAGTACCTTTTGAAGAAAACCCATACAGTGCGTTTGCATCGTATTTAAAAACAGATGAAGGTGTTGAGGTTTATAAATCAATAGAAAAGAAATTAAAATAAACCACCGTAGTGATAGGGTCACTTAGGTGGCCCTTATCATTATAATATAAAACATATGATTAGCGTAGATACAGTATACCAAAGAGTATTAGCAATCCTAAATAAAGAGAATAGAGGATATATGACTCCGCAAGAATTTAATCTTCTTGCTAATCAAGCTCAATTAGAAGTATTTGAGCAATATTTCTACGACTTAAATCAATTTAACAGAATGGGCGAAATAACAAATGAGTTCGCTAACATAGTTAAAAATATAAAAGAAAAAATTAATTTATTTAAAACAAATGCTACTTTAACTAAAAGCGGTGATAAATTTGTTCTTCCTTCTAATTTATATAGATTGGGTACATTGTACTATAATGATTATATAGAAGTTGAAGAAGTAAATGAAAATGAATTACTTTTTATAAATCAGTCTCCTCTTACAAGACCTGATTCAACAAGACCTGTATATACTAGAACAGGTAATAGTGTTGCCGTATATCCTTCTGGCATAACTACAGATATAAAATGTTCTTTAATAATTAGCCCGGCTAAACCAAACTGGTCTTATGTTGAAGTTAACAATGTTCCTATGTACAATGCTACAGACTCAACGGATTTTGATTTACATGAGTCAGATGAAACAACTATAGTTTATAAGATATTAAGCTACGCTGGTTTAGTTATTAAACAACCAGAAATAAGCCAAATTGCGGAACAAAAAGATAATATTAAAACACAAAAAGAAAAATCATAAAGTATGGCTTTAGCAAAATATACTCCAAAAGATTATTACAATAGCAAAGACCAAGGCTATTATCAGTTTATAAGTCTTTCTGATGTTATAAGCAATTTTATGGTTTCCTATGTGGGCGATGATAAAATTATAAAAAACACAAAAAGAACAGAAGTAGCATATCATGCTCAACGTATATTACAAGAGCTAAGTTATGATACTATTGATAATATAAAAGCTATTGAAGTTGAAGTGCCGCCATCGCTGTCTATACCTATTCCTCATGATTTTGTAAATTATGTAAGAATAACAGCCGTTGATGATGCTGGTACTGAAAGACCTTTAAAGCCTGTTGATATTACTTCTGCACCAACTCCTATATTACAAGATGACAAGTATAATTATTTATATGACGACAAAGGAAACTTACTTGTTGCTACAGAAAGCGAAGCTATAAAAAGATTTAAAAATAATAAGTCAGAGCAAACTAAATTACAAGATGCAAGTGAACTTACTTATCTTGAAGAAGGTTATGGTTATAATGTAGACTATGGAAAAAGATACGGTATTGATCCACAGCGTGCAACAAAAAATGATTTATTTGTTATAGATCAAAGAAGAGGTGTAATATCATTTAGTAGTGGCGTTAAAGGCAAAATATTAATAATTAAATATGTGTCAGATGGTCTCAATATTGATGATGACTCTAAAATACATAAATTTGCAGAAGAAGCTATGTACAAGTCAATAGCGCTTGCTATTATGTCTGCAAAAACAAATATACCTGAGTACCAAATAAATAGACTTAAAAAAGAAAAGAAAGCTGCTATGCGCACCGCTAAGTTACGTCTTGCTAATATAAACATAGAAGACTTAACTCAAGTAATGAGAGGTAAATCAAAACAAATTAAACACTAAATATGGCAGAGCTTAAGCATACTTTTACGTCCGGTCGAATGAATAAAGACTTGGACGAAAGACTTATTCCTAATGGAGAGTATATTGATGCACAAAATATACAAATATCTTCATCTGAAGGTTCTGATGTTGGCGCAATTGAAAATTTACTTGGAAATAAAAAACTTTCAAAGTTAAATTTAAAGAATGCTAAAACATTAGGTAGTATTGCTTATGGCTTAAAAGACAAAATATATTGGATTGTTACATCTGATAATGTTGATGGTATATATGAGTATGATGAAAAACAACAAGTAATATCTCCTGTATTAATAGATAGTAAAGAAACAAAAGCTATTAATTTAAATGGGGCTATTGTGTATAGCAATATAGACAATGAATTAATTATTGATAACTACAACACTGGCACGTTAAAAGAATTAATTGGCAATGATTTACCCGCTACTATTGATGAAGAAAAATTAATTAAAAATAATATTTCTTTAACATCTAACGATCCATATGTAAAAATATCTATACCAAAGAATACCGTTTTAAAAATGAACTCAAATGAAAAGCTTGAGTTTAAAAATATACAGTATAACGGTAAAAAGTACGGGATAGATTTAAGGGCTACTTATACATCTAACGGTATATTAAATTTTTCTAAAAATAATTTAATCACAGGTATAAATATAGTAGATGACCTTTTATTTTGGACTGATAATCTTAATCAGCCAAGGCGTATAAACATATCTTCATTTAAAAAATACACAAATGAAATACTTACACAAGATACTCAAGTAGAATACGCTACAAAAGATCCAATAACAAAACAAATAACAAAGCTTAAAAGAAACTTTACAGAAGATGATATTTCTGTAGTTAAGAAAGCCCCTATGTATGCACCATCTATGGAATTATTTGATTCTGTCAGTGATGGTGTTGTTGATATTAAATATACATTAAATTTATCTAATGTGTATATTGGTCGAAAATTTACATTACAAGGTTTAGCAAATTATCCAGATTGGAAAGAAGGTGATTTTGTTGTTATAACATCTAATGATAGTGATTTTAATATAGATGCAAGTGTTATTGTAGCGGACGGAAGTATTATTGAACTAAGTGTAGCTACTATTTCTGGCGATATAGATGATCAATCATATGATTGTAATATTAATCTTAAACAGAAAAAAGCATTATATGAATTAAACTTTGTCCGCTTTGCTTATAGATGGAAGTATAAAAATGGCGAGTATTCTACCATATCGCCTTTTACTGAAGCTGCATTTATACCAAACGAATTTAAATACGATGGTAAAGAAGCATTTAATTATGGTATGATTAATAAGCTTCAAAGAGTTGTGCTAAATAATTTTGATTTAGGTACTGATGATATAAGCGAAATTGATATTTTATTTAAAGAAGGTCGTAATCAAAACATATATGTATTACAGACTAAAAAGAAATTAGATTTTACAAATACTTTTGAAATTACAAAAGAACAAATACATTCTGTAATTCCTAACGATCAATTATTAAGAGCATGGGATAATGTGCCTAAAAGAGCTAAAGCTCAAGAAGTAACAGCAAATAGAGTTATATATGGTAATTATACACAAAATTACGATGTATACACCGAACCAGATATAAAAGCTAGTACTATAGCTAGGCAAGATGATTTAAATAGAACTATTAAATCAAATAGAACTTATCAAATTGGTATTGCATATATTGATGAATACAATAGGCACACACCTATTTTATCAAATGATACAGGGGCTTATACTATATCAAAAGATAATTCAACATTAAAAAATCAATTTTCTTTAACTCTTAATAATCAACCGCCTGCATGGGCTAAACACTTTAAGTATTATATAAAAGATACCTCTGGCGAGTATTATAATTTATCTGCTGATAAGTATTATCAAGATATTGAAAATGGATTTACGTATATATCATTTCCGTCGTCAGATAGAAACAAGGTAACTAATGATCATTATCTTATATTAAAGAAAAAGCATGGTGCAAATGAAGCTGTGCTAGACAAGGATAATAGATATAAAATTATAGATATATTTAGCGATCCGCCTGAGTTTATTACAAATAGAAAACGTGTTATATATTCATTGGGTGATATTGTTTTTACTGATGATTATGCCGGATCAAACGGAGGTAATACGATTACAAATAGAAATCAAACAGATGCGGCAAATGGATCACCAGTAGAAGAATATGCTACTTTTCAAATGAAAAAAACCGGCGATGGGCAAGACTCTGGAACTGGTGTACCTATTGCTGACGCAAATGAGCTAAAGCCAGGTAGATTTATTAAGTTTACGTTTGGTGATAAAGAATCAGATGCTTATGAAATAAAATCTGTTCAACAACATCCGTCTGGAAGTAATGAAGTTAAAGTTACGGTAACAGAACCTTTTGGAGACGATGTTAATATTATTTATTCAAAAGTAGCTCCTTTTAATTTAGGTGATTCTGGGACAAATTTAGGCGTTAGTATAAATATATTAGAAACTTATTCAGCAGCCGGTGATAAAGAATTTGATGGTAGATTTTTTATTAAGTTAAAAACTAATGGTGTTTTAACTAATTCTATTGTATCTGAAAGCATTGGTGATGTTTCTTATCTAGCTAAAGATTCTATAAATATAAATGGAATTTTTAGAAAAGATTATGATAATGATAATCGTAATGATAATAATTTTGATAACACATCAAGATATAGAACAAATGCAATAACAAATTCACCTGCACCATTTTTAGTATATGAAGGTGGAAGTGCTGGTAGTTCTATAAATATAGGAGGATTATCTTACAATATAACATTTGAACAAGCTACATGGAAAAGTACTGAGCAATTTGATAGACTTGTTAGGTTAATTAAAGTTGGTGACTTTATAAGATTTAAAAACGAAGATGGAACACTGCATCATGATGCTATTTATGAAGTTGGTGCAAAAAGAACAAGTAGCAGAGAAAAGAAAAGATCATTTGCTACAAATAGAGATTTTAAACAGTTATCACTTTATTTGATAGATACAGAAACAGCTGAATCTAAACCTTTTGAAACAAGTATTGTAACTCAAGGTCAAGATAACGAGATTGTAATGGAGGTGTTGCAGAAGCTTGACGAAGAAAATATTATAATAAAAGATCCAGCTATATTTGAAACTGAACCATTAGAAAGAAAAACAGAGCTTGATATATACTATGAGACTGAAAAAGCAATATCAATTGAAGAGCATGGACAAACTCATACATTAAACTGGTATAATGCTATTTCGTTCGGCAATGGTGTTGAATCTAACCGCATTAGGGACGATTTTAATGCGATATTTATTGACACAGGTGTTAGAGCATCAACTGTGCTTGCGGAGCCCTTTAAAGAAGAGCATAAATTTAATGGTATAATATGGTCAGGTATTATAAATTCTAGATCTGGTACAAACCAATCTAATCAATTTAATATGGCTAACCCTATTACAAAAGATTTATTGCCTTCTTATGGTAGCGTACAAAAGTTTTTTGCAAGAGACGGAGATATTGTTATATACTGTGAGGATAAAATATTAAGAGCATTAGCAGATAAAGATATTTTATACAACGCGGACGGCAGTTCAAATTTAGTTGCAAGTAATAGAGTAATTGGTAATGTTACTCCGTTTGCTGGTGAATATGGTATATCAACAAATCCTGAATCATTTGCTTTTTATGGTTTTAGAGCTTATAATGCGGATCCTAAAAGGGGTGTTGTATTAAGATTATCTATGGATGGTTTGACACCAATTAGTGCTGCTAATATGGGTGGTTATTTTAGACAATCATTATTTGGTTATGATAATGAAATAATTGGTTCATATGACAATAGAAATAAATTATATAATTTATCATATGGGTCTGATACTGTATGCTTTAGCGAAGATGTAAACGGATGGGTTACATTTAAAAGCTTTTTACCACAAAATGGTATATCACTTAATAATGCATATTATAGTTATAATGGTGGTGAGTTATGGCAGCATGATAATGAAGATGTAGCTAGAAATAATTTTTATGGAGAACAGTATAACTCTATAATAGACCTTAACATAAATGACAATCCTTCTGTTGTAAAAAAATACAAAACTCTTGGTTACGAAGGTACCGAAGGTTGGAAAGCTAATGTTGTTACAGACCAACAGACTAGCTCTGAGTTATCATTTAAAGAAAAAGAAAACAAATATTTTGTAAATATAACTGGCGAAGCAAAAGAGCTTATCAGCATTGATACAAAAAACTTTTCTGCACAAGGTATTGGAAAATCTGTAAGAAAAACATCTATTGCATTTACAACTGGCAATGTAGTAGTTGGGCAAAACGGTGAAATAATAATACTGGGAGCTGGAAATACAAGTATAGGTCCTGATTATATTATAAGCGGTGATAATATAATTACTACAGCAAATTCAGACGGAACAATTACAGTTAGTGGATCAAACGTTGGTGGATCTAGCGGGACAGGCAATACTACCGGCGGTAATACTATATCAACAGATGGCGGAACTATTACAGTTAATGATACTGCTGATAATACTACTGGAGATTTTACAGATACAGGTGGTGGTAATACAACAGTAGATAACGAAACTCCTTATACTGATCAATTAGGTGATGTAGGCAATACAACAACAACTCTTGATTTAAACATTAATAACGATAAATTTTATAGTAAACCTGTAGAAATTACTCAAAAACCAGGTGATCAAATATCACAAGTAGAATTTACTATATATCCACAGGATGGATATAAACTTACTGCGTCAGACTTTAATTCATCTGAAGTAGATGAAAACGGAAATAAGACTGTAGTATTTACTCAAGATGGAGATAATGTTAAAGCTACGGTTACTGTAAATAAAAATCAAAGCAATGATGATGATACTTTAGTTTTTGATGTTTCTGGGGTTGCTGACAAAAAACCAATAGAAATTACAGGAACGCCACAATTAACTTTAACAAACGCTACAATTGACAATGCTGATGTTGCAAGTTACTCTTTAAACGGAGATTATGGTGAAGAAAAAATAATAACAGAAAGAATTATAACAGCGGATACAGGTTATTATTTAACAGCAGACTCAATAACTGTTGATAATCCAAATGTATTTTTAGAAAAAATTAAATTATCAGATACTTCATATAAAATAATTGAAACTGTTTTTATACCAAAAAATGCAACTACTAATAACAATTATACCATTTCAGTAACTCCTTTAGAGGTTGTATTACCTGATCCTAAGATTGTTTCAAAAACTATTGATACAAGCATTATTTCTAACTTAGATGAAATTAGAGAGTTAATAGTTAATGGTGAGCAGAATGCAGAATTTGAAGTTATTTTATCTGATACTTCTAGCGTTATATCAAAACAAGATTATAAAATTGATAGCACAGGAAATAAAACCATACCGTTAATTTTTGATGCATCGGACTTAGCGGAAACTTATACTGTAGAAGTAAATAATATAACAGGTACTGATGTTGATACTGGTTTTGGTAGCCAGGCTATAACATTAACTAGAAACGCAAAAGGAAGAAAAGCTGCTACGTTTTTAGTTAAATATTCAAACACAGTAAACAATACATTTAGTGTTGAAGATTATATAGGTCAAGGTACAAGTAGACAATTTACTTTTGATTTAACATTACCTGCTGGAACTTACACTATAGGAAGACAACCATCTTCAAATGATGTTGTTCTTGGTGATAATGATAATGGTGCTTTTGTGTTATTAAATAATATAGAATTTGATGCGGTAAACACAAACGTGCTCACTGTTTCTGGTACTTTATTTGTTACTGATTTTCAAGAAGACGAAACTTATACACTAAATATTGCACCATTTGTTGGTAAAGATGTTACAACAACATTTGCATCTTCTGTAAATGCTAGTGACGGTAATCCTGCTGGTAATTTTACTATAGCGGCTACATCATATACTGTTGATGGCGGATCGGGCTTGAATTCAACCCCTGCTGAAACAGAATACTTTTTTACACTAACGCCATCTGCTACGTATGAATTTGATAGCGCTATTGATGCTGATGATTTTGAACTATTAGATGCTAGCAACAATGATGTAACAGCTGACTATGCAGCTAATGGAGAATTGTTATTACGCAAAGTTGGTGATACAATAGAGGTTGGATTTAAATCAAAAACTTTTATACAACCTTCAGCCACATCTACGTTTACATTAAGACCAAAAGTGGGAGTAACACTAACTCAAGCAGAAGTTACAACTAATGTAACTAAATACACTTTAAAAGTAAATATTAATTATACTGTTGATGGTGTTTTAAATAATACAAATACAGGTATTAGAAGCAGAGCTAATTTTGACTCTACAAGCCCTATATTGTTTCCTATGTTCCAAGTTTTGACACAATTAAATAATTTAGGAACTATTGATACAACACAATTTACAGATAGTAATTTATTTTTTATAGATAATGCTAATAACACACAAGTTACTTTAGCGCCTGCTGGATCTTACACAAATGACAGTGGTAATCCTGTAACAACAACTGGTGAGTTTGAATTTAATGCGTCAAATAATTCATTGATAACAAATTTGCTTGTTGATTTAAATAGCGATGCAACTATTTCATTTAATGAAGTAGATGTAAATGTAAATTTAAATTCTAATAAAACAATTGATGCTAATGGCAATGTGATAACTAAATATCATTTAGTTGAAGTTAAATTAGCCGGGTGCGCTGAACAGGTCAATGGACCAAATGAAAATAATAAACAGTTTTCGCCTATTGACGAATCTTCTAATATATATCCAAAATATTATGCTACAAATCCAATATTAGATGAAGATGTAAGAATATATGTAAGAAATAACGCTAATGAATCTATACCGGGTAGTTTAAATTCTTTTACCGCTCCAGAGCTAATACAAAAAAATAATGAAAAATTATTTAATGTTAGTTTTAAAAACACAACATCAGGCACACAAAATGGTTGGTTATTTGATAAAGGAGCTTGTTCATTAGATGGTTCACATTTAAAACTATTTACAAATACTAAAAAGCACGAACTATATAATGATATAATAAAATATAGCTATCCTATAAGTAGTACTATATTTAAAAATGAAAAACAAACACTAACAGGTAGTGTTAAGATAGATAATAAAGCAAATTATGATGCTATATTACAAGATATATCATCTAAAGGTTTTAATATTAAACCAGTGCAAGGAGCAAGTGTTGATGCTAACACTTTAACATTTACTTACGATGCTTATTTTGATAATAACGGTAATTCTAGTTTTGATTTCCAATTATTAAGAGGTAGCGGAGAATATAAAATAGATTTTGCTTTTGATGATGTTACAGCAGACAGTACATTCAATAAGTTATCTGGTACATCATATGAAATGAGAAGAAGATCTATTGATGATCAAGATAATAATGATCATATCTTGCAAAATACATTGAATCAATACAATGTAATAGAAGATTATAATACTACAGCTTCATTAAGTAGATATGATGATGGATCTGGAGATTATGATGGCACAGCTAATAGAATAACAACTAATGCACCATCTGGTGGTGGAGCTTATGGTTATACTGGAGATCCTGTTAATATAAAAATTATACCTCAACAATATTTAGATAATAATAACGTTTTAGAATTTTTAAACGGTACTACTTGGTCTAATATAATGACTGATGATTTTAATTGGGTTTTATCTGTTACAGCTCCTGCGGATGTTCGAAATGGTTATAATCATATTAGGCAAACATATACTACTTCTAATGGTCCACTTACTGGCTCTATAAACTATACAAAAACAGGTTATACTGTAATATTACCAAACCCTGGTGCTTCAGGTGATTTAGCAGCATTTTTAGGTTTGTGGTATGCTATTGATCAAGGTACAATAACAAGTTTAAAAATACCAATAGATTTAATAACGCCAAATTCCAATGCTGTAAATGACCCTACTATTATTCCAGAAGAAAGAGTATCTTTAGATATTGCTGGAACTTTAATAAACACTACAACAGATGGAGACGGGACTGCGGCTGTAGAGGAAACTGGGTGGTGGAGAAATCCTCCAGCTGGTCTTCCAGATGATTGGACTGATAGATGGAAAAACTATTATATAGGTGGTGGTAATAATGTATATATTTCAGAAACACAAGGGCCTAATGGTCTAATAGCATTACCCAACAATTCTGGTATACAATTTACTTTTGGAATTACAATACCAACTTATATTGATAAAGTATATACTAGAGCTTATGCAAAATTACCTTTTAAAATCACAGGTTTTTCTAATATACCTAATGCAAACTACTCTACTTCGTATATGAAAGCTTATTATGTTAATCTTACAAGAGGTAATAACTGGAGTTACACTTTTCATGAAAAATGGGGGTATTCGTATATGAAAGGATTTTTAAACAACCAAACTAGTCATGGAACATTCAATGGTGCTAGGTATCTTAAATTTAAAACATATCATTCGTAATGGCCAATTTAACTATAAACTTCAATCAAAAACTGAATACATCTTTGCAAACAGGTGATATTGTTTATTATCAAAAAAACGGACAATTAGTTGAATTAGGTAATTGTACTGCAGTTTCATCTGATAAATATAGTTTTACTGTTGATGTAGCTTCAACCACACCAAGGCCTGCAATAGGTGATTACTTTATGTTTGCTAAAAATAATGTAATAAATAGTAATGGTGTGTTAGGATACAATGCAAGAGTTACAATGACAAATGAATCAACGGATTTTACTGAATTATATGCAGTAAATTCTGAAATAAATATAAGTAGTAATTAAAAATAAAATATTATGCCTTTACCATTAATAGCAGCGGCGGCACCTGGAATTATAAAAGCAGCAGGTTCTCTTATAGGAAGTAGAGCTAGAAAAAAAGAACAGGAATCTGCTAAAGCAGAATTAGCTCAGCGAAGACAAGCTTACGAAACATTTGAGTTTAAGGATCCTACTGCTCAAATGACAAATCCTTTTGAGGACTTAACTGTTAATCAACAACAAGCACAGTTTCAATCTCAACAGCAGCAACAAGCTTTATCTAGCACACTTTCAGGTATGCAAGCAGCAGCGGGTGGTTCCGGTATTGCTGCATTAGCTCAAGCCATGGCAGGACAACAATCACAAAACTTGCAAGCGTCAGCAGCTAGCATTGGCCAGCAAGAATCAGCAAATCAAATGGCTGCAGCTCAAGGTGCTCAAAATTTACAAGCTCAACGTGCGGCGGGTCAACAGTATGTACAAGAGCAAGAGTTTGGAAGAACAGAAACATTATTAGGTATGTCTCAACAAAGAAAAGCAGCAGCAGATGCGGCAAGAGCAGCAGCAACGCAGGATTTAGTTGGTGGAATTGCAGAAGCAGCAGGCGGAGCATTAGGGGCAATGGGACCTGGAAAAATACCAACTAAAAAATTAGCAAGTGGCAAATTAGCTTCAAAAAAATTAATTAAAGAGAACCCTTCTCGTTTTATAAAAAATAAGAGCGGACAATTTCAAGATGTAAATGCGGCATTTGCTGGAGGAGGAACTATGCCTGATGTTCAAATAAAACAACTAGGCGGATAAAAATAAAATAATATGGCAAATTTAGCATTAATAAGAGGCGCAGGAATTTCAGCTGATAGATATGTCAGTGTAAGTAATGCTGTGGATAGAGGCGTGCAAGCTTTTGAATCAGCTCAACAGAAAAGAGAAGCCGAAGCTGAAAAACTTAGATTAGAAAAAGAAAGAGAAGAATTAATAAAAGCTAAAGACTATAAAAGCTTAGGTGCTTTACAAACTGATGGTGTCCCTGAAGCGTGGAGAGGTTGGTATACCCAACAAGCTTTATCTGTTAAAGATGAAAATAGACAATTAGTTAGTCAAAAAGGATCAATGAATCAATTTGATTATATGGATTCTTTATCTAATCAAAATAAAAAAATTGCACAAATGCAAGGCTCTATTAATGCTATAAAAGAGTATTCGCAGGCTTATAAAGATATTTCTGATGGTGGTGATTTTTCAGATTCTTTAACGGCTGATGAAAAAGGATTAATACAGGACATTGTACAATTAAATGGTGAGCCGGTTTTTAGAGATGGTCAAATGTATTTTAAAAGCAATACAACAGGTCAAGAAGTTTCTTTTGATGATTTACCTGAATTAACTACAAAAGATTATGAAACTCATAATAAAATAGAAAAAGATATTATAGGTATTACAGAACAAGCAGCATCTAAAGGAATGTTTATTGGGGATAAAGACACTGAAAAAAGCGCATATCTTGAACAAAAGATTGATAACTATTTTAGAAATCTTGAGATGCAGCCAAAGCAAGCTCTTTCATTAGCAACAGACTTTTTAAAAATGGGTGGACCGTTTGGAGAATTAGCACCTATGTTTAAAACACTTACAGGTAAAGATGCTATTGACGCAAATAATGATGGAGATATTGATGAAAATGAATATATACAATCATTTAAAAATATTGCTTTACCAGAAGATTTTGTTAATAGAGTTAAAGAACAATATAAAAATATAGCTTTAAATACATCATCTAATCTTAAAACCGAATACGATAGAGTTAATAAAATTAAAGCTGAGCAAGCTAAAGGTAAAGGAGATCTAACTAAATATCAATTTGATGAATTAATGCGTCAAAAAGAGTTACAAACTACTTCAGTGTTTTTAAAGCCAGTAAGTAAATTTTTAAGTGCTCAGCCAATAAACGAGGCACAGGCAAAATCTCTTATTGAGTACGCAAATAACACTATACCTGGTATTGAAATATATCAAAATAGTCAAACAGATGACAACGGAAATTTATTAAATCCTAACGCATATGTTATAGAAGTAAATGGAAAACAAAAACCATTTATTATAGGTGAAACACCAGGAATGGCAATTGATAAATTTATTAAAGATTTATTTGGATACACTGCTAATGATCGTTTAGCCATGTTTAATACAGAAAAAAACGCTGACGGAAAAACTGAAGATGAATTTTCTGAATATAAAGAAAAACCAACCCGTTATGAAATAGAGCAAAAAACTATTGAAGATATAACTAGTGGAAGATATGATAGGAATGAAGCTTTACAAGAAAAACTAAATCAAGAAAAAGAAAATAAATTAATTGACACTTTAAAAAGAAACTTTAAAACAGGTAGAATAACACAAGAATATTTAACAGGCCCAGGTAAGCCAATTTATGATAATTGGAAAAAAACGGGCGGAGAAATTGATTTATCATTACGTTCAAATTAATAAATAAAATTTAATATGCCTAGATATAAATTGCCTGATGGAACTATATACAATATACCTGAAGAAAAGGTAAATAGTTTTTTACAAAAATATCCCGATGCTGTGACTGAGACATTGGGAAAGATAACTCCTCTGCAGGAAGATCAAACGGGTGTGCTTGCGGAGGTAAATACATCACCCGCTATGGATTTATCTTTGGGAATACCTTCTTTGGATTCACAAGAAAAAGACACAGCAATTGAAAGAACATTTGGTAAAAATTCTTTAACAGATTTTTTTGGAGATATTTATAGAGCTGCTAATAAAGGTTTAGAACAATCTAGTTTAGTAGACCCTAGTATAAATTTATATAGAGAGGGCGCTGAAGCGGATGATAAAACTATTTTAAATTTTATCAAAGCCAACGAAGAAACCAATAAAAATATCATGCAGTCTGACGAGATGCGTGAGTTTAATAATATATATGAAGAATCCGGTGGTGGCTGGTGGGGTTTTGTAAAAGGTGCTGCTTTAAATCCTACTGTATTAACTCAAGAATTAGTCAGTTCTATTGCAATGCAAATTGGAGCATTAAAATCTGATGAAGTTGCAACAGCTGCAACAGGAGGCTTAGTAGCTGGCGCAACAGGAGCTGGTTTAGCAACTGCTGGAGCTTTGGCTGTTCCTGGCGGAATTGCTGGTGCTATGGGAGGAGCTATGGCAGCATTAGAAACAGGATTAACATTTTCAGAATTATTAAATAAAGAATTAGGTAATAATTTAACAGTTGAAAATGTGAGAGCATTTTTGCAAAATGAAGAAAAATTATCTGATCTTAAAAATAAAGCTTTAGGTAGGGGATTGACTATTGGGGCAATTGAATTAGCAACAATGGGAATTGCTAAAGGTGTTGGAGGTAAGATAGCTAAAGCTGGTTTCAAAAGAGCTGGTTTAGCGGCTGCAGGAGCAATAGGCGGTATTGAAATTGCCGGAGGAGCAACAGGTGAGATTGCAGGTAGATTTGTAGCAGGGCAAGAAATGGATGCTGCTGAAATTGGATTTGAAGCATTCGCAGGACTAGGCTCAGCTCCAGTTAGTATTTTAGGACAATCTAAAAACATTAGTAAAGGAATATCTAGGATAAAAATAGATAAAGAATTAGCTAATACTAAATACAAAAACATTTCTGATTTGTTTTTAAATGAGGAAAAAACATCTGAAGCGGCTATTAACTTAACTAAAATTAAAAATTCGGCTGATATTATTATTGAAGAAATAAATAATAAAGTTAAAAAAGGCGAAATTACTAAGGAACAATCTGATAAAATTAAAGAAAATTTTGCTATTACGGAACAAGCTAATAATAAATTAGACGTTTTAGAATATCAAGAAAAAAATAAATCAGAAATAATAGATTTATTAAAAGAAAAATCAAATTTAGAAATTAAAATAAAAAAAGTTAATGAAGCCTCATTAACTAAGCCTGAATCTGATAGAATCCAGGAAATAGTTGCAAGGTTAAACGAAGTAGCTGAGGTTAATACTGCAAAAAAATTAAAAAAATCTGTTTCGTTTGCTAAAAAAGCAGGTAAAGCTTTAGGATTAGAAACTGAAGTTTTATCACAAGAAGAGATACGTAAACAATATGGAAATGAAGCTGCCGATTCTGACGGTTTTATTAAAAACGGTAAAATAATAATAAATGAAGAGGTAGCAAGGCAAACAGAGGCTGTAACAGTTGGAAGCCATGAGGTGTTACATGGTATTTTAAATAAAGCTTTAAAAGGAAAAGATGCTAATAAAATTGTAAATCAATTTAAAAAAGTAATTGGCAAACAACAATTAGCAAAAATTGAAGAAAGATTATATGGTAATGATGAAAATGGAAAACGGCTTTATAGTGATGAATATATTGCAGCAAATCAAGATGAATATTTTACATTATTTTCTGATGCTATCATAAAAAACCAAATTGAATATAACGAAAATATATTTACTAAATTAGGAGATCTTATAAGACCTATATTAAGAAAATTAGGATTTAGTAAAATTAAATTTGAAAGTGGCCGAGATGTATATAATTTTTTAAAAGAATATAATAAATCTGTAAAAGAAGGAGCGCTTAGCCAAGATATTATTAACTTAGGAGCGGAGATTTCATCAGAAAAAATACAGCTTTCTAAAACAGCTTCTGAAAAAGTACAAAAAATATTTGACGAAAAAGGTAAAGATGGTGCTTTTGACATAATTGAAGCATATAAGCCTTTAACTACAAAACTTACAAATAAATATAGAGATGTGCCTGGTTTTGATTTTGAATTACTTCAGAGTGAAATTGAAATAGGTAAACGTGGTTTATTAGATCTTATCAATGCATACGATCCATCTAAAGGTGCAACCTTAAATACGTATATACAAGGACAATTAGCTAATAGATCTATTGAAGCAGCTAATCGTATATTAGATACGGAATTTAAATTAGATGTAACAGAAGCTAAAGGGGTTACTGATACAGTAACAGCAGAAGAAACGATTGAAAGAGAAGAAGCTACTCCTGCAGATGAAATAAAAAGTTTACGTAAAGAAATTGGGTTATCAGAAGAACTTGTTACTAAAGTTAAAGATGCTGTAGTAAAAACTTTTGGCACAAAACTACCTAACCCTCAAGATCCTAAATTTAGATTTGAACTACAAAAAAGATTTAGAACAGAGTTAAAAAAGCCTTTATCTAAGTTTGTTGGTAAGCAAGCTGATTACGAAGCTTTCTTAAGAGACAACTTTGAATCTGTGTATAGCAAAATGCCTCAGTCATTAATAAATAGAAGATTTAAAGAATTTGCTGAACCTGTTCTTGATAAGAATGGAAAACAACTTAGAGAGCGGACGGCAGAAGGCAATAAGATATATGTTAAAAAGAAAATATCTAAAGCTGAATGGATTAAATATTTTATAGGTGCTGATGTTAAAAGTTCAACTAAAGGAGCTAGAAAAACAGCTATAGTTGAAGGTATGGCAGAAGAAATTGCTTTTGATGCTACCATGGAAGTTTTAAATGACCCTAATGTTATTTCAAAATACCAAGACATAGCCAAAATTACTGGGGATATACTTCCTGATAACTATTTAGCTCAAATTGCTAAACAAATAGATAGAAACGAAGATTTTAAATTTTCCAAAAGCATATTAAATAATTCTGGTTTAAGTAATCAAGAACTAAGCTCTATATTATTTGAAGGATTTATTTCAGCAGCCGGTAAAGTTGACCCTAAAATTATTGAAATATTATTGGATAATGCATGGGCTAAAAATTTTCCTAATGTATTAGAAGATTTTATTTTTCCGGGGTATAAAGAAGCATTAAAAAATAAAACTATTGAAGAACAAGCTGATTTAACAAGATATTTAATAAATATTATTTCAAGACCATTAAGAACCGCATCCTATAAATCTAAAAAACTAGAATATAATACAAATACTAGATTATTTAGAAGGCTTGAAAAAATTGCTGGGCCAAAACTTTTTGGTAAATTTAAAAGTAATGCTTTAATACAATTAGAACAAATACAAAGCCAAGATAAAAACGGAAATTGGTTAACAAAATCTTATATAAGGGATAAAAAAGGGATTGCTTTAGGAACTTCTACTTATAATACTTCAGTGCAAACTTTTCATAAAGATTTAATAAATAATAAACTTTCAAGAAAAGAAGTTGATGGTGTTTTTAGTGAAAATAGGAATAGATTAAAAGAAATTATTTTTAAGCTTGGTACTAAAAACAAAGGTTTAGCTATATCTCTTATTAAGCTTACGCAAAAAGATCAAAGAGGACTATTGAGATCGTCTGGGCATATAGGGGGTATTGTACAAAATTATAATGGCGAAACTGTATTTGAGCATAGGCCTCCTGTGCAATATTTATTTGAAAAAATAGTTGATTATATAGAAAAACCTACAGATGCTAAAAAAGAAAAATTAAATACATTATTAGATACCGCGCAAATAAATGTAGTTCCAAAAGATTTTGCTGATATTGTTGATCAAGAATATAAAACTACAATTCCATCAGACGGAAAAATTAGTTATGAAAATGCATTAAATAAAACTAATTATAAATTTGATGGTATATTTAAGTTTTCTAAATCATTAAATAAAGATTTTAATAAAATATTAGAACAAAGCACAGGTATTGATTGGGCTAAAAGATTTTCACCTGTTGAAGCAAGAGTGGTGGGTAAAGGCAAAGGTAAAAAATTCTTTATTCCTTATTCAGCAGATGATTTTGTTGGATTGTTATATGCTACTTTAGCTAAAGGCAACGCCGGGAACCAACAAATGGAATGGTATAAAGAAAATTTACTTCGACCATTTTCTCGTGGTATTCAACAATATGAGGCCGCAAAACAACAAGCTCTTAGAGATTGGCAAGTACTTAAGAAAGAAGCTAAAAAAGATGTGCCAGGTGGGTTAGATAAAAAAAATGCTACCGGCTTAAGTAATCAAGATGCAGTGCGTATTTATATTTGGGCTACACAAGGTATGGACATACCGGGAACTGAAGGAAGCCCGGAATTAGTACAGCAAAACTTAGAAATAGTTAAAGCAGACAAAAAGTTAAAAGATTTTGCCGATCGATTAATGGCATTACAGCCAGAAGGTTATCCAGAACCATTAGATAATTGGGATTCGGGTGATATAACAACGGACATCGTATCTTATATAAATGGTGTTAAGCGTAGTGAATTCTTAACTGAATGGAAAAAAAATGTTGATGAAATATTTTCTGATCAAAATAAAGAAAAGCTAAGAGCTTTATATGGAGATACATATGTTGAAGCATTAAATGACATGCTTTATAGAATGCGCACTGGAACTAATAGAAAATTTGGAGCGAGCAAGATTGAAAAACAATTTATGGATTGGACAAACAATTCTGTAGGTGCAATTATGTTTTTTAATGCTAGATCTGCTGTACTTCAAACTTTATCAGCCGTTAACTTTATAAACTTTAGTGACAACAATCCTATTAGCGCAGCACTTGCTTTTGCTAATTTTCCACAATATGTAAAAGATTTTACAACATTATTTAATTCAGATTTTTTAAAGCAACGTAGAACAGGTTTACAAACTGATGTTAATGCAGATGAAATTGCTAGAGCAGCAAAAGGATCTAAAAATACAGCAAGAGCGATGTTGAGCGCTTTACTTAAATTTGGTTTTACACCAACTCAAATTGCTGATAGTTTTGCAATTGCATCTGGTGGGGCAACATTCTATCGTAACAGAATTAATAAATATTTAAAAGAAGGTTTAAGCCAAAAAGAAGCTGAACAAAAAGCATTTACTGATTTTCAGGAGATTGCAGAAGAAACACAACAATCTGCAAGACCTGATAGAATATCATCACAACAAGCGAGCTCATTAGGGCGCCTTATATTGGCTTTTGGTAACACGCCTATGCAATACGCTCGGTTAACTAAAAAAGCTACATTAGATTTGGTTAATGGCCGCGGAGATTGGAAAACAAATATAAGTAAGATTGCTTATTATAGTGTAATACAGAATATTATATTCTCTGCTTTACAACAAGGATTATTTGCTTTATTGTTTGATGATGAAGATGATGATAAAGAAAAGTCTAGACTATTTAGAATTGGTAATAGTAGTTTTGATACTTTACTAAGGGGTATAGGCGTTTATGGTGCAGCGGCTGCTACTGTAAAAAATATGATTATAGAAATAATTCAGCAATCCGAAAAATCAAGACCTGATTATACTAAAATTGCAATTGAAGCAACATCGCTTTCACCTCCTATTAATTCTAAATTAAGAAAACTTGAATCTGCCGGTAAGACATTTACTTATAAGCAATCAAAAGAAAAAGTATTTACAGAAGGATTTAGTTTAGAAAATCCTGCATTTTTAGCTGGTGGTAAAGTATTATCTGCTGCAACAAACCTGCCTGCAGATAGAGTTGTACAAAAAGCAGATCATCTTTATACTGCTATGCAATCTGAAACAGAATTATGGCAGGCAATTGCATTATCACTTGGTTGGAGTGAATGGGATTTGAACATGATTGAAAAGCAAACTAAAAAATCTAAAAAGTTTAATCCTAGAGATACAAATAGAAATATAAATAGAACAGTTAAAAGAAAATTTAAAAGATGAAATATAACCCAATAACAGCAAAAACATCTACACCTTTAACTAAAAAGGACGCATGTTATCGTAAAGCAAAAGCAAAATATAGAGTATTCCCATCAGCTTATGCATCAGGTTATATTGCTAAATGCCGTAAAAGAGGCGGAAAACTAGGATAATGGCTGTAAGTAAAACTGAAAAAGGAGCATCACTTAAGCGTTGGTTTAAAGAAGAATGGACTGATGTTAGTACAGGTAAACCATGTGGTCGAAGCAAAGGTGAAAGTAGAGGTACTCCGTATTGCAGACCTAAAAAAAGAATATCATCTAAGACACCTAAAACAGCTGGGGAAATGTCAAGCTCTGAAAAAAGTAAAAAAATAGCTGAGAAAAAAAGAATTGGGCAGCCTGCTGGTAAGCCCAGAAGAGTTAGCCCCGTGACGATGAAAACGTCATGTAAATATTAACAATGGAAGATTTGAAGATTTACGGAATAAGTATCTCCGCACTAACTGGCGGAATGATTAGTGAGCTAAATCCAATTTTATCTACTTTAGTTTTAACTGCTACACTAGTGTATACGATTATACAAATAAGTGAAAAATTAAAAAACAAAAAGAAATGAGTAAGATAGATATTAATGGAGATGGTAAAGCTGACTTTAGCATATCTCCAATGCAAATCATAACAGTACTTACTTTATTTGTTTCCATTATAGGTTCTTATTATACTCTTAATGCAAGAGTTGATGCTGTAGAATTACAGACTAAGAAATTAAAAGAAAACGAGCAAAAGTATACTTGGCCTAATCAAAGAAAAACAGAGGAAGAGGTTAAAGCTTTAGAAGCAGAAATGCGTGCTTTTATGAAAGATATAGAATATTTAAGAAGAGATATTGATAAAAGAAAATAAATTATGAAAAATCCTTTTGCAAACAAAGAAATGCGCGGATATATTGGTGCAGCTACTGTGTTTTTATTGGTAATGGCACTATTGTTATTTTTAGCATTTTATGAAATACCAGAAACAAACAACGATATATTTAAAGTAATTGTGGGTATGTTAGTTGGATCTTTATCTGTTGTTATATATACATTTATAGGTAAAAATCCTGAAGAGCTAGAGTCATTGAAAGGTAAAAATGAATCTTTAGAAGCTCAAATATTACAAGTTGTAGATGAAAAAGATAAACTTGAAAAAATGTTAAGAGATTATCAATCTGAAGTTATTGATAAATTAGCATTGTCGGGTGACAACTTTGAATATAAGAATAAGAAATAAATTATTATTTAGTACAACTTATAATACAAAACAAGCAATAAGTTGCTATTTAGCACAACTTATAATACATAAAAAGCAATAAGTTGCTTAAATAAAAAAGGGGTAATCTTAATTGACTACCCCTTAATTTTTTATCCATCACAGGATATACAATCTGGATCCATTGCTTTAGCCGCAATATCGCCTCTTAAAACAGATTCAGTTCTCATATAATATAATGTTTTAATTCCACGTTTCCAAGCTTCTAAATGTACTTTATTAAGCCATTTAGGTTGTGCTTCTGATGGAAATGCTAAATTTAAACTTACTGATTGATCTATATAATCTTGACGTATACCAGCCTGATTAACTAATTCTAATTGATTAATCTCTTTAAATGTTTTGAATACATTTTTTAATGGTTCTCCTCCTTCTTGGTTGAGCTTCCCCCCATGATCATAAAACCATCCATCGAGTTCTTTAATTCCTTGAACGGATCCACCATCTTCCAAAATTTTGTCCCAAGTTTCTTTAACATCAATTCCAATTTTTCTTAATACCTTTTTAAGTTCTTTATTCTTTCTAATAAACGTACCCTTAGCGCTTTGTTCTGTAAATACGTTAGCAGCCCAAGGCTCAATTCCAGGAGATACGTTACCGCTAAGCTTGCTGTTAGAGACTGTAGGGGCCACAGACCGAAGATGAGTGTTACGCATACCAGTACCGACACACCAGAGCGGCTCCCCATATACCTCTGCAAGATCTCGCGATGCTCTTTCAGACTCAATCTTAATTTTGCTAAAAATTTCACGTGTTTTAAATTGAGCTAATAAACCTTCGAACGCAATGCCATTCTTTTGGAGTAGACTGTGCCATCCCAATACTCCTAGACCAAGGGCACGTCCTTTTTCTGCACTGCGGACAGAGTTTTCGAATCCCTTCATGTTTTTTGCTTTCTGAATAAACTCCTCCAGTACCCCATCTAAAAACCATGTTGCATCATATATTAAATTAGTATTTTTCCATTCGTCATATTTATCTAAATTAACAGAAGATAAGCAACAAACAAAGCTATGTGATTCATCTGTATGTAATGTAATCTCACTGCATATATTTGTCATATGGACTTTGAGCCCATTTGATTTGTACGCTTTTGGATTATTTTTGTTTGTATTCCCCTTAAAGAGTATATAAGGTTCTCCAGTTGCTTTACGTTTTTGTAATAGCTTTGACCATTTGACTCTAGCTTCTTTATCTCCTTGTTCAAGTCTTCGCATAAACTTGTCACCGACCACAGCGCACTGGTGTAAGTTAAGTGATTGTCTATTAACATCTCCTTTTGGTTCTCTGATCTCCAACCATTCTTCAAAGTCGGGGTGATCAATATTGATATTAACTGACGCAGCTCCTCTGCGGACAGATCCTTGATTAGTGGCAAGTATTGTTGAATCGTATATCTTGCAAAACGGGACCACTCCATCACTTGTTCCATTACCTGTAATTTTAGCACCGGCGGGTCTTATCATATTAACTCCTATGCCAACACCGCCACCATGCTTAGCTAAGAGCATCATTTCTAAATTCTTTTGTCCTATATCATTTATACTATCAGCAACATCAATACCAAAACAACTAATAGGTAAACCTCGATCTGTACCTGTATTAGAAAGCACTGGTGAAGCTAAACACAGCCAGCCATCCCATATGTATTGAAAAAACTTTTCAGCTAATTCAGGCTTATATAAACGCTTAGCAACTGCATTAGCCACACGCCAATATGCTTCTTTTGGTGATTCATTTTGAAATAAGTAACCACCAGTAATTGTTTTTTTATAAACTTCAGTATCACCCCATACAGGATAATCTTCACCTTTAACCCATTCGTTATTCCACATTAGCTTCTTCTTTAGTCTTCATCTCCTTCGAAATATCTGTCTGTAAATTTTCCAGAGCTTTTTCGTACCCGTCGAATTTCTTCACTAAACTCATCGTCCCAATAGATAAATCTCTGAGGTTGTTCATTTCCGTTATTATTTGTTGCATGTTTTGACCCAGCACTTCTATCCTGTTCCACATTTCTATTAGTTTGTTTTCTTTCATTTAATTTATTTTTCATTACCAAATATCTTCAAAATCTTCACCTTCATTTGCTTTGGAATAATCAGTTGGGCGAACAGCAAAAAAATCAGTATGAGTATGCCCTCCGGTAAGATGATAGAACCAGTCAAGATTTGCTGCTGCTTTTTCGTTAAAAGCAAAGTACTGCCCGAGGTCGAGGTAACCAAGTTCTTGAAGTTTTTCATTGAGTCTTTTTCTAATAAATTGTTTGAGATCGTTGGCTTTAATTCCTTCAACGTCACCGGCTTCAAACATTTTATCAATATATTTTTCTTCTGCATCAAGCATTGTGGCTGCTGCTGTAATAATGTCTTCTCTACAATCATCTAAAAGTTCTTTATCCTCTTCACACATATGTCTGAAAAGTTTGCATCCCATTTTAGAATGTAAAGATTCATCTCTTACACTCCATTTCATTTGTTGCCCGATTCCTTTGAGCAAATTACGTAATTGGAAAGAATAAAGAACAGCAAAAGCAGAATACAAACTAACTCCTTCTGCAAACGCACTGAATACTGCAAGGCTTCTTGCAATTCTACGGGTGTCACTTCCATCATAACTAACTAAATTATCAAAGCGTTCCATAGTTGCTTCATCTTGCAAAAACGCTTCAAAGTTTTCTAATCCTAATGTTTCATTTAAATAACTATAAGCTACAGCATGTATTGTTTCTTGCGAACCAAACATCATAGCCATTTGCTGTATTTCATGTTTTGGAAACCATGAAACAACTTTTTGCGTCCAGTAATCAGATACCGCACACTCTGTCTGTGCAAAGCCCAGCAAGATATTTCCAACCAAGTTTTTCTCTTCGGGTGTAAGCTTTTCGTTCCAATCCTTGACGTCACCTGACATTGGTATCTCGGTATGTAGCCAGAATGCCTGAGCTTGTTTAAGCCATCCCTCAGTATAGTATTCTGGATATTCGAATGGTTTGTATGCAATTCTTTCATCAAATAAACCCATATTAATTATCAATTTCTAAGCAAATATCTACAAACGGCAAATAAAGCACGTGCTGTTTATATTCTGGTTCAACATATGTTCTTATACCTATAAGTATGCCGGGGTATAATCCGACGCTAAGCTCCCAATTTTTCATATTTAATCATAACATTTTATGTTATATTGATCGTGTATTTCGACCAATTCTTTATACTTTATATAGCCTCTATTATTTATAGACCACTTAATCCATTTTTCTATTTGGCGCTCAGCGTATTTTAATCTAGCTATTTTTTTTGCTTGCTCAGGATGAGCTCTACTGTTCTGTCGCATTCTTTTTGATTTTGCGGTTTATACAAAGTATACTCAGGAAATTGTTCTGTAACTAATCTTTTAAACAACTTCCATCTAATAGGAAACGATTCGTTTGGCCTTCCTTTGGTTTCAATTATAAAATCATTACCAATGAAGTCTGGAGTATATTTAATAGGTAATATTCTTTTACTACCTCTATTGACATACTCACCTTTTCCGTTGGCTTGCCTTTCATAAGCTTCGTTTTCAAAGTGAAAGCCATTAATTAAAACGAATGTTTCTCCTTCATATTTAGCTTTTATTTTTGCTTTCTTTAAAGCAATATACATATAACGTTCTAAACCTGAAGCAAAATTATGACCATCATAAGTAATTTTTTTTGCTCTAACAGGTCCTCTTTTTTTAGTCTTTCTTCGCATCTCTAATATAACATTCTTCAACCTCATCTCTTAATACCATGCGAGCTTTCTCAAGATAATTAACAGCATCCATTAATTCTTCTTGTAAGTGCTGCAACCATGTATCAAGTGGTTGATCATCATCTGCTAAAGTAACACCATACTTTTTAAAACCAACGTCTGATCTTGATTGAATTTTATTTATTACTTGTTTTATTATTTGATCTCTCATTATAATGTTGTTTTTACAAATGTACCATTTTTCATTTCACCAGTTCTAGTAGATATTTCATCATAAGCAGACTGAATACAACTTTCAATGTCGGTACCTGCAAGGTGGGCGAGATTAGTGAGAACAACAACACAATCACCAATAGCGTCAATAATATCTGGTTGGCTGTCTTTAAGTATCCCTTGCGATAATTCTCCTGATTCTTCATATAATTTAATTAGTTGAGTCTTAACATCTCCTTTATCATATATACCACGCTCGTCTGCCCAGTCTCTAATGAGTCCAAATATGTTTTCTTTGTTGTACGTCGGTTGTGCCATAAAAGCCTCATAAAAGGCTTTATTATAAATATAAGAACGTTTATCATTGAACATTGATACTTTAGAATTTTTAACAATCCATTTAATTGTGTCTTTGTTTATTTCAAATACACCTAATGAAGTTTTCCATTTACTTTCAATATTATCTTTAAGAAACTTTTTTAATTTCTTTTTTTCAACTGGAAAAGTTGTTGTTTGTTCTGTGATGTTTATGTCCATTTCTACATTTGATTTAAATAAATTTTTATATAATGCTCTATCAACTTTATATCCGTAAGACTTTTGAAGTTCTATTTCCTTCTCAGATATATAATCTATATCTTCAGAAGAATCAAGAACTTCATATTCATCAGGCTTATAGCCCTGCACCAGCGTAACTCTGTTATTTAGATTACGTGTTACACCTATTTTTTTACCAGGAATGTGATAAATATAAAACATATTATTTGTGCAGTTTATTATACTTAGCAACTACATATATTGATTCATTATTTTCTGCCATACCAAATCCAATATTTGTTGCTTCAGGATATATTATTTGATTAAAAGTATCCCAATTATCTGTATCAACAATCCAATTAATTGAGGCCTCTAATAAAACATTTTTGTTTCTTACATCTGCATATATCTTATCAATATAAAATATATTTTCACCATAATTATCTGTGCTAACTTGTACATCATCAATACTAGCTAAATGTTCTGCCCAAACTTGAGCCTCTAAAGCTAGGTCATTATTATATGACATTACAGGCACATCATAGTAGCTTCTTATATTATTTTGAAAACGTAATGCATCATCGTAATAATTTTGTCCTATAACAAATACAGGAAACAACATTATAAATATAAATTTTTTCATATTTTTATTTTTTATTTTTTCAATTATTTTATTACTTTTTTTACTTAAAAATTTTGCCATATAGTTTGATTTATAAAACCATAATTTTTCAGACTGCAAGTTCTGCTTTGATTCTTGGGTGTGACTCATAATTATTTAATTTAAACATGTTATGTGATGGTATAAATATAAAGTTATTTGCACCTTCTTCAATCTTTAAACCAAAAGAAATATCAAC
>Ga0181394_1000191_pt1 | contig 26830 bp, 31 predicted proteins | sample 17SPOviralmetaG_FD_130123 | JGI IMG/M metagenome (GOLD analysis project Ga0181394, IMG submission 130123) | Marine viral communities from the oligotrophic San Pedro Time Series (SPOT) site, San Pedro Channel, CA, USA - 17 SPOT_SRF_2010-11-23 | ecosystem: Environmental > Aquatic > Marine > Strait...
CCATCTCGTACTCATCACGCTCGAAGTCCACCTCGTAGAAGAGGTTATAGGTCTTGTCACGGATGCGACCAATTAATCCCGTTTCCTTGTGGGCTACCAACCTTCCGTGGTAGCCCCCTTCCAATAATTTGAAGTTTAGCATAATCCGAATAATTTTACAATGTTTTCATTAGACTGAACGCCATTCTCGATGGTGCTGATAGCAGTCTTCAACCAACGGGCGGTATCATCGTTGTTTTTGAACTGAGTCTCATCGGGTGCAGGGAAGTCGACAACCATTTCATCGTTGCTCATCCCGACCCAATCACGGAAGTCATCATCGCTGATGATGTACTTGCTACGCTGATATCCCGTACGACTACCGCCATATCCCGAGCCAACAGACTCGTGGATAAGTTTTCCTGCGTTCTCGAACCAAGTGAACCCAATTCTGCGGAAGAAACTCGGATGAGCCGTAGCAGATACACGAGGCACATCAACCACATCTTCGTAGTCTTTAATGGTCACGACTTGACACCCGTTACCTCTAAACACACCCTCGTTGCTGATGTACAGACTAATCTTCACATCAACCTGCTGAGCGAGTTGGTCAACAAGGGCGCAAATCGCACCCCCGTGTCGTGTGAACTGCGTAGCGCTCACACCTGCAACCGCATTGGTGCTGTACACGATGTGTACACGAGGCTTAGCGAACTCATCCGCATCTTTGTAGTAGTGGAACGGGTTTCCGTTGCAGTACGCCCCGACATTGAGCGCCTCGCCTACAACCGCCTTGCGTGGCTCTTCAACCTCGTGGTTGAGTAGCGCACCCAAGTCTGCACGAGCCTTGAGCATTTTCTTCACGCCCATCCCATTATAACACGCATTGTACATCTCTTCGTACGACCCGATGTTGCCGTAGAACGAACCCGTTTCACGGCAGTCCGAACCCCATTCTCCGTGCTCGACATCCTCTCGGTTCGACATCTCGACAAACTCGCTGAATGTAGTCTGTACGAGGGTCAGTTTGCCTTCTCTCGCATAGCGACTCTCGGGCTTGTAGTTTTCTTTGATTTCGTAACGCATATAGCATTTTATTGTGCCCGTGGTGGGCGATTAGTAGTGGGTAGCCCGAGCACGACCTCAGCGCTGACCTTGTTGCAGTCAGTCCGCTACCCTTAGCGAATCATTATAGCGATACGCCATTCAACAAACGTTTCTTCACATCCGCAGGAAGTCCGTTCAAACAAGAGAACTCAACCGCTTTCTTCAATGTCCAACCGAGGCTATCAACCATTTGGTTGCAGTCAATCGCTTGGCGAGGCGTGATAAGGATTTGGTCGTAGCCATTGTCCTTAGCGTTCTTGCGGATAGACTGAACTACACGAGTAGCCTCAGTATCGCCACAGATTGCTTTCTCTAACTTGGTGTCGATATCCCACTCGATGCGAGTGAAACGAGTAAGCGTAGAGCCATCTTGAGGCTTAGCCGAGGCGTAAGTCTTAGATGCCCCCGTGCCGAATGTGTTTTGACAAGCAATCACACGGAAGTCAGCGTGGCGCTCAACCATACCATCGGGGAAGCCGTAGCAGTCCCCTGCAAGGATACCATTCAATGCAATGGTAGTCTCAGTATTTGAGCGGTCAAACTCATCGAGGATGAGCACCTTACCATTCTCGTAGGCATCACGCAGTTTCGTGCTGATGTACTCGCCCGTTGTTGGGCTGATAGCACCAACCAAATCGAACGACTGCATCTTGCCGTGACAAGACTCGACTACGTAGTCTAAGTCTAAGGCACGAGCCATTTGGATAGCCCCGTGAGACTTACCGCTCCCTGCCTCGCCAATCAAGGCGATGTTTTTCTTCATACCCACAAGCGCCACCGCATCAGCGAATGACTTGTGTGCAGTCTCAACACGCTTGGTCGCAGTCGCAGTAACGACCTCAACCTTGGTGGGCTTGATAGCCTTGAGTTTACGCTCAACGATGGCCTCCACTTGAGCCTCATCTACTGATGCCCCACCTTGAGACATCATCGCCAACGCAGTCGTTAGCATTTGCATAGGGTCTTGTTGTCCTTGCATAGTTTGTGTAGTCTTAACAGACTCAGTCTGTGGTTTAGCCTCGGGTTGCTCGACCATAAAGTCAATCATAGCACCCTTGATTTTTTTAAGTTGCTCTCTGTCGAATTTGAACTCACCACCCACAAAGAGTCTGTCGGGTGTGGCGCTCAATCCGTCCTCATCGAAGAACTCACCACTTGGATGAACACGGGAGTACACCGCCAATATGTTTTGCGAACTGCGGTAAGCAAAGATGAAACGAACCATATCCATACCCGTTTCAGTATCGAAACGAGACATATACCCTGCATCAATCTTGTTAACCGCTTGTTTGGTACTCATCTTACCCGTTGATGCGGTGTTAATACCTGCTTGACGGAATAAGTCTTGGCTCTTGGTAGCCAATTCATTGATTTGGATTGTTGAGTAGTCCAATCCCATTTGGGCTACTGCCCATACATCTGCTACGAATCTCATAGTCTTTGAATTTGTGACCCGTGGTGGGTCGGTTAAAAATAAATTAGGGGGTAGCGCAGTCCCTTGAAACTGCCCCGACCTATAGCCGTTCTACCCTTTGTTGATTAGAGGTACACGCATCCGTACAACACACCCCCGTTTAGGACATAGACTAGTGAATCAATAGCTACCCCCAAGATGAATGCTCCACCGCTAATTAGAGCGATGTCAGTAAATGAAATTTTAGTTAGTGTTTTCATTTGATTATAGATTTTTAGTTAGACTTAGAATACTTTTTTCAACTGCAGGGTCTGACTGCGTAAACTGAGCACAGATATCGCTATAGAGTTCTATCATTTGCACCAATTTCGGGTCATCGCCTACTTTCTCTACCTCGTTCTCATCCATATGCATTACGATGAGACTACTCACATAGCGGATAGGGTAGAACTCGTGGCTCGTACCCGTACCCATTATGCCGTACAATTGTGTCTTTGGTGTTTCTACCAATACCTTGAAGATGTTGCTCTTGAGACTCATACTGCGTAAGCGAATTTTAGGTTAGACTTTACCTCAACGTACCCTACAGATACGACCTCTTTTGGGGCGCTCATTAGAGCCTTTGCCTCTGCGAGTCTCTGCTTCATTGCGAGGCGCTCAGCACGACCCTCTGCAGGTTTGTGGTTTACATTGAACTCAGCGAACTGAGTCGCATCAAATTTGTCCTTGTTTGAAAGGAATTTAGCACCCGAGGTGCTTCTTGTGACCTTAGCCATAACACTTGATTTTAGTGGATTAATTTAGGTGGGGTGGGCAGTTTCGCTCTGCCATACGAGTCGTGCCGTTCAACATACTCTGCGTAACGATGAACAACGTTCTCACACACCCCACGGGAATGGGTCAAAGACCTACGCTTTGATACTGACTCTACATAGAGGATTTTGTGAGCGCACCTTGGTACGCACCTCGTAGCGATTTTCTCGTTCTCGGTCTAAGCAACAGACCCTCACTTTCGTACTGCGGTGGACTTACTAGTGAACTATTGCGGTATCCCTACTAACCATTACTACTGCGGTACTCATTGCTGAATCCCGTTTTCTTTTCGTGGTGTTCGTTCGTGCATCCTGCATCCAAGGTGCTCTGTTCGTTCAGTCCGTATGGCTTTGTGGTAGGCTTACTAACTGAGTCTGCGTAATGCAATAGCGGTTGCTACTCTCAGCGTTCATCCGTACCTCGAAGCGGTGTGGGTGTTGGTCAAGTATCCGTCGGGCGTGGTTGCCTCGGCTTACGGGGTGGCGTATCTGTTAGTCCTGCAACAGAGTCGGCTCGGTAACATCGGCATCTCGTTAGTTTGTTTTGAGAAGTCAGCCTCTCGGCCTCGATGTCTCGGTGTCGGTCTTCTTATGTGAGGCTCTCGCCCTCTCAACCCTTCCGATTGACATTCGCAATGTAGGTCGGAAAACCAATACCACGCAACCCCCAAAAAAATAAACCCCCAAATCGCCTTAATATGACCCGCGCGAGGAAATGCCCTCTATCCCAAGCCCACAAAGGGATACAGCCGATTTCAAGCCCATCGAAAAAAAATCCAAAAAAAGTGAAAATTGGTATTTTATACCTACTCAAATCCCAAGACACAAAAAAAACACTTGACAAGAGTTAAACCCTCTGATGTTCAGCGAGTTACAAATTATTTTATTATTTTTCATCGTTGTTGATAACCCGTGAAACCCAAGCCACCAAAGGGATACAGCCGTGGAACACAGACTAAATACCGAAAATAGGGGTTGCATATGTCAAAAAGAATATAGGTGTACCGATGGAACTTAATCCGCACAAGGTAAAGCCCCGTAAACAAAGGAATACAGAATATAAAAGGACTGATTGACCTTTAATCGAAGAGCCGATTCGTGAACCCCCATAAACATTGGGCTACAGAGTTGTTTTTCCTAAAACATAAAAGGTCACATTGGGACATAACCAAAAGCGCCAACATCCACGGGGCACGAGCGCCCTGCATCCCCCGTAAACACTACACCCACCCGATAGGGTCGATGCCCATTTATTAGCGTGGATTGCCCACATATTAACGCAATAGATATCCACACCCGAAGAGGTGAAGAGGCTAGGGTAGGTGATAGACTCGCAGACTACAAGCGCCAAGGCAGTAGGCATAGGCATTCCCGTATGAGGGGTAGATGGTTAGACTTTCAAAGGTGGGGCAGAAGGGGTGGTTGGATAGTCCCCACGTCTCGCCCGTGTGACCAAAAAGCCAAAACTTTTTTGACCAAATCGGTAAACATAGGGGGTAGGGGGTTTGGATTTCCGTTTCGGGTTCGGGTTTGCAGCGTCCGTATATATATATAATCCCCACACTCTCTATACCTCAACCTTTTTTCCATTTTACCAAAACCATTTAAACGCTTTCTAACGGCATTTTTATGGAGGCGGAAGGGTACAGTACCATAGGTACATAGAAAGCACTTCAGAAACCACGATATGGAGTCTGTTCTAACGAGGGGATGACGCAAGTGCGCTCCGAATATAATTAGCCCTTAAAACTTGTGATGATTTAGTGGGTGTGTGAACTCCCCCACTTGGAGCACGAGGGATGAGAAAGACAAGTGTCTCACGCTCTCGCTGTGATATTGAGGCAAAGTTACAACATATTTTTGACATTTAAGGCTGTTTTCCTAACTTTTTTAGGTTGAAACGAATATTAGGTAAAATATGGGCATAATCGTCTCACGTATGTTAAGATGTGGGTAAACACAACTTTCGTATCTTTGCGTATAAATACATATATTATGGAAACACTAAAGAATTTTTGGAGTGAGTACCGTTGGGGTGTTACTTGCTCTTTTGTTACAGCGTTATTGGTATCTGAACAAGACCACTTAATAACGGGTGCATTTTTTGCATTAGCATCTTCTGTCGCTCTATTCATCTTTGATAAGATGTATAAGAGTTAATAACTCTTTCTTACCTTTATATAATACGGAATTGAAAATTTCGGAACGCGCTTCGCGCTAACAGGAAAGGAGGTGTATAGTATCTTAGAGAAGCCCTTGCGTATGTGGGGGCTTTTCTGTATATTTGAAAAACTATGATTTACACATTACTCGCAATATCATTTGGAGCATCGGCATTATATTTTTTTGCTGCATCTCAAATCCAAAAAAAATGCTTTCGCATACTTACCGAGGAAGAAAAGGAAGAACTCGGACTCGGCAGTATAAAGGACGAGGAAATCAGAATCTTTGACTCAGAAAAAGCGGGTAGGTGGTTAGCTGTTATGGCGGTGTGTTGGTGGATTGGCTACCCCGTCATACAGATTCACAAATGGCTAGAAAAATAAAGATATTACTTTGTACCTTTGCTATATATGGACTTTCGTTATATTGCTTGGGGACTCAAGTATATAAAAGCAGTTTTATTCGCTATAAAACTTCGCTTCTGTCTTTTGTGTTTGGAATATATCTTATTCACTCCTCCACCTATGAAGGCACTAAGGAGAGACTTAAAAAGAGTGGAAAACTCTACTTTCCGACAAGGTATAGAGTGGGCAAGGACGGTAAAGGCGAAATATTTCTTTTAATACCTTATCTCCTCTTCTCCGTACAACTTACGATAAAGACGTTGAACGTTGTGTCTCCCTTTATGACTTACAGACAACTTCTGAGCATTGCGCCGTATGTTAAAATGTACATCGACATCTTCACGACGCTTGGTTGGATTGAAGTATTCCTCAAGATATCCTTTCTTCTTCAGAGGAAGTATAATCCTTTCGTATAATTTTTTACGAGATTGCCCATAAGATTGTGCTGCCCAAGTAATTTCAAAAAACTCCAAGTCGTACACATATAACAGAAATTCTAACTCAGATTTTGTTAAGTCTGTGTATTTTACCATATCCCTAATTACAAGACTCCAATACTTTATGTCATTGTGCCTTACGTATTTATCTTGTAAAGGCAGGAACTCTCGATTTATCTTCTTTTTGTGTATCTTGCTCCTCGGCATAATTTTCCGTATATTTGTAATATACAATTTAATTAAAACAAAAACAAGATGGACTATCAAGAAGCACCTCAAGAGTTCTTCGATGAGGTAGCCGAGAAACTCGAGGGCATTAAAGCTATTGTACAAAAGTACGGGCTAGAAGACCAATGGGTTTCTGCATTCGTGGGTGGAGTATATACTCCAAACGAAGATGGCTCTGCAAAACTGAAAACGATATTGGACTACGTAGTAGTAGACGAAGATGAATTAGATGAGATTCTGTCTCTTGCTGTTTCATACTATCAGCAGATGGATTCACCAAGCATTCCTCGGGAATTGAGGGATACTGATGATTGGACTTCTGAAGATTGGATGAACTTTATCCATAAAAACACAGACAAAGATGGAGACACCAATTAGAAAAATTATTTGCGGTAAAGACCCAAAAAATGGGTTTGCATTTGTAGTAGGTCAAACAATTTACGGTGGCGGAACTATTCACGCAATCGCTCAGGACGGACGTGCCGAGCAGTTGTATGGTCGCTCACGCTTTCTAATCTACATCGAGAACGAAGACGGTATACTGCTTTGGAAAGCAATTGACAGTATGCCTGTTATTGTTGAATACGATATTGACTTAGGATAATGAAACCTTTATACGACTTTATAGTAGAAATTGGTAAACTATATCAAGACGATATTCAGTTATCTGACGGAGCAATTTTGATTAAGGATACGCGCTTTGATGATTTCGAGGGACGTATCTCTTATGGTACTATTAAAGCTATTCCTGCTAAGTGGAACATTCCTGAAAAAGTACAGGTCGGAGACACACTTATTTTTCATCACCACGTCAACCAACAACCCGACAAGTTTGGGATTGGGAACAATTGCTACTTGGTAGCGTATCATCCAACTGAGATTACAGGACAGGCATATATGGTTATTCATCAAGACGGCTCAGTTACCGTTTTGGGAACTTGGGTAATCTTGGATGCTGTACCTGACGTAGAGGAAGAGATGGTGTCTGCAAGTGGATTGTATTTAGGTACACAGAAAGTTGAGACTAAGAACGAGGCTGTTGTCTTGTACCCTAGCGAAGGAACAGATGAAGCAGGTATCGAGGTCGGAGACTTGGTTATATATAAGCAAAATGCAGACTACAGAATCACTTTGCCCGATGGCTCACAGGTGTTCCGTATGAAACCTGACTTTATTTACGCGGCTTATGTCAGATAAGAACTTTACATTAGAGGCTGCGATACGTCTATTAGAGTCAACAGAGATTGCTATCAATAATATGATTGAGGAAATCAAAAAACCTGTTGATGCTGAACTGAACGGCTCAGGTCGTAAAGCGGAACTCGCTTCAATCAAACAGGCTACATCAGATGCTAAGGATATGTTGGTAATGAGACAGGAAATAGAGCAAATGATAAAAAATGCACAAGAGACAGGAGGGCTAGAAGAAAAGCAAGACTTCTCAGGTGGATTTGCTGAAAGATTTAGCAAGTAATGCCCACATTTTAACATTTTTTTACTTTTGAGACTTTTGCTTAAACATTTAAGTAAAAAATTAAACATATATTTGTAAATCGTATACTAATGGCGGGATTAAAAAAAGTAGATGGATACGAAGAAAAAATCATCAATATATGCCCTAACGATTCAATGGGGTCTATCATCGAGTTGGAGGGGTTGTATATCCAACTTCCTGTACAGCCTGATGATGCTGAGATTTTGTTCTCCGATTTACCTCAGTCTAAGCAACATTGGGTGCGTCAAAATTTCCCACAAGTACTCAAAGGGATTCGTTCTATGGATGAGTGGGCGCAACAGCCGAGTAACTTTAGAAAAACCTATAGTGCATATATCGAAAGGGAGTTTAAGCGTAGGCGCGAAGGTGTTTGGATGTACATTAACGGTGAAGCGACTTATATCACAGGCAACCATTACTTTATGCTCCAATGGGTCAAAATTGACGGCTCATTCTACGGAGACTATTTAGCATTTCAAAGAAAACTTTTTATCCACGCTGAGGCGTGTCGTGTAGACCCAAGGTGCGTTGGACAATTGTTTACCAAGTGTCGTCGTTCGGGTTACACAAATATGGCTGTGGCCACCCTGTTGGCGGAGGGCACGATAGCAAAGGACAAAGTATTAGGGATTATGTCTAAGACGGGTAAGGACGCTCAGGAAAACGTCTTTATGAAAAAGGTAGTGTCTATGTATAAGCACTTTCCGTTTTTCTTTAAGCCCATTCAGGACGGTTCAACCAACCCTCGTATGGAGTTGGCTTTCCGTGAACCCGCAAAGAAAATCACAAAAAACAATAAAACAGCAACTGTCGGTGAAGCACTTGATACCGTAATTAATTGGAAAAACACGGTAAACAATGCTTATGATGGTGAGCGTCTATACTACTTATTCCTTGATGAAGCAGGTAAGTGGGAAAAGCCTTCGGATATCCGTGAGGCTTGGCGTATCAATAGAACCTGTTTGATTGTAGGGCGTAAAATTGTAGGTACAGCTTTGGTCGGCTCTACGGTAAACCCTATGAACAAAGGTGGTCAACAGTATAAAGATTTATGGAATGACTCAGACCCAAAAGAACGTAACGCCAATGGTCGTACACGCTCTATGCTTTACCGCATATTCATCCCTGCCTACGAAGCGCTTGAAGGATTTTTCGATAAGTTTGGAAACCCAATCATCGAAGACCCTGCAAAGCCTATGGAAGCCTTAGATGGAGAAATGATTATTATGGGGGCACGTACATACTTAAATAACGAACGTAAAGCCTTAAAAGACGACGCTAACGAACTCAACGAGGTTGTGCGTCAGTTCCCCTACTCTGCAGAAGAGGCATTCCGTGACTCTGTAAAAAGTAGTCTGTTTAACCTTGGTAAAATATACGAGCAAAAAGAGCACAACGACTTAATGTATCCTAAGCCAACCGTAACAGGCAACTTTCAATGGAAAAGTGGACAGATGGATACAGAAGTGGAGTTTGTTCCCGACCCACAAGGGCGTTGGGTTGTAGCGTGGCAGCCAAAACACGATGACAGAAACATAAAAGTAAAACACCGTAACGGACATTGGACAGCACCACACGGAAACAAAGGCGTTGGCGGAGTCGATAGTTATGACCTTGACGCCACAGTAGATGGACGAGGCTCGAAAGGCGCTTGTCATTTCTATAACAAGTTTAGTATGAATGATGTAAGTAATGTGTTTATTGCAGAGTATTGTTCACGACCACCGATGGCTAAGATATTTTATGAGGATGTATTAATGGCGGCTGTGTACTTTGGCTATCCTATTCTTATAGAAAACAACAAGTACGGTATTGCACGTTACTTTGAGGAGCGAGGCTACCTCGAGTATCTATTAGATAGACCTGCACACTTAGGCGGAGCAGCAAGTAAGTCTAAGACTAAGGGTATTCCCTCTAACTCGGCTGAAATAATTCAGGCTCACGCTATGGCTATTGAATCCTATATACATAATTATGTGGGTGAGAATATGGACACAGGGGAAATGGGTAGAATGTATCTTGACAGAACATTAGAGGATTGGATTGGATTCCGTATAGACAATCGTACCAAATACGATTTATCAATTAGTTCAGGACTATGTTTACTTGCGTCACAGATTAAGCCTAAAAAAGTAAAACAGGCTGACTTTTCTAACAAAAAGTTCTTTAGACGTTATAAGCCTAACGCTTAGGGAATTTTTCTTATCTTTGCATAATAGACAATCTTGTGCGAAATGAATAAGAACTATGGTAATTTCCCCGACCCAACAGCGAAGACTGTTGAAAAAATGTCAAAGGGGTATGGTACAGCCTATGCCAAGGCTATTATGGGACAATGGGGTGGAACAGAATCCACCACGTCACTTTATCAAAAACGATTAAAGGAATTTGAACGCGCCCGTGATTATGCTCAAGGTACGCAGTCTACTCAAATTTACAAGCAAATTTTAAACAGTCTTGACCCCAACGGCGGTCAGGGCACTCTGTTGAATTTAGATTGGACTCCCGTTCCTATTGTGCCTAAATTTGTAAAAATTGTAGTTAACAAGATTTTATCTCTTAAGCCCTATCCCAATGTAGAGGCTATCGACCCGCTATCTCGCGGAGAAAAAGAAATGAAGAAAGCACGTACACGCGCCGCTATCGAGAACAAAGACTTCTTGAAAGAAATGAAGAGCTTGGGTGTTTCTCTCAAAGACGATGTTGATGCACTTCCTGATACTCCTGAAGAAGCAGAAATCTTTATTGATACAAACATTAAAGTAGCTGCAGAAATTGCAGCACAAATTGCAGCAAACCTAACACTTGAGTGGAATGATTTTAATGACTCTACGTTTCGTCGTGCTGTTGAAGATTTAGTTGTTACAGGTATGGCTGCCGTTAAACGTGAAAACGACCCAAATCACGGTATCGTTGAGCGGTATGTTGACCCATCACATCTTATACATTCATACACGGAAGACCCGTTTATGAAGGACTTGGTATACGCAGGTGAAATTCGACGTATGACAATACACGAACTAAAGCGTATTGCAGGTAACGAACTGAGCGAAGAGCAATGGAGCAAGGTAGCTTCACAGATTAAAAATAAATGGGGCAACGACGCAAGTAAATTAAGCAAGAATTATTATGACCAACGAACAGGTCGTCAAGTATATGGATACGACGAATACTCGTTAGAAGTTCTTGACTTTGAGTTTATTGGTCTTGACGAGCAAATCTATGAAGAAAAAATGTCTCAATATGGTAATATTGGATTCTATTACAAGGGTGAAGAATACAAAATGCCTACTCAGTCTGTTTATGACCGAAAACCTGTTTATATGAAAACTATGTGTTTGTACGGGGGTTTGTATATAAACGGCGCTAACTTGCTATTAAACTATGGTAAAAAGCATAATCAACCACGTAACATCCACGATTTATCTCGCACAACGCTATCTTATTCTATAGTTGCTACCAATCTTCGCCGTATGATGCCGAAGTCTATGGTAACAGGAATTATTGGGTTTGCAGACCAATTGCAAATTACACACTTAAAAATTCAACAGGCGATTGCCAAGGCTAAACCTGATGGAATTATGATTGATATTGAGGGTCTTGATAATGTACAGTTGGGTGCAGGTGGTGAACTTTCTCCTCTTGATTTACAGGATATTTACGAGCAAACAGGTGTAATGTACTACCGCTCTAAAAACCCTGAAGGCGGATTCCAAAACCCTCCTATTAGAGAAATTAACAATACTATTCGGAACATCAACGAATTGATTGGTTTATACAACCACTATCTTCGTATGATTCGTGATGCAACAGGTGTGAATGAGGCTATTGATGGCTCTACCCCTAAAAGCGATGCTTTAGTTGGTGTAAGAAATCAACAAGCAGTAGCTGCTAATAATGCTTTATACGATATTACACACGCATCACTTGTTCTTTACAAAAGAGTAGTTGAAGATGTAATTAAATGTTTGCAGGTTTTGCAAAGCGACTCTATTCTGTATAAGACTTATGAAAAGGCTATCGGAGATAGCGCAATGGATACGTTAAAGGAATTTAAAAAACTTCCTATGTATAATTTTGGTATTGTTGTTACAACCGAAATGGATGATGCAGATAAGGCTTATTTAGAGGCAAATATACAACAAGCATTGGCTCAAAGAGAAATTGATATTGAGGATGCAATTGCAATTAGAAGACTTAAAGATGTTGACCAAGCAGAGCGTTTATTAATTGTTCGACGCGCTAAAAGAATAAAACGTCAACAAGAAATAGCAGCTCAAAATTCTCAAATTCAATCACAAGCCGCGCAACAAGCATCGGCGGCTAAAGCACAGGCGGATATGCAGGTGGCTCAGACTCAGGCTCAATTCGATATGCAGAAAAAGCAGATGGAGGCTCAACTCGAAATGCAGCGTATGCAAATGGAATATCAATTTAAACTTGAACTTGAAAAAATTAGAGGTGCTAATGCACAAGAAGTTGCTCAAGCAAGTGCAAGTATAAAAAAAGACGTTCAGGTTATGCAGGAAGACCGCAAAGACGAGCGTGTAAAAAAACAGGCTGAACAGCAATCTAAATTAATTTCTCAACGCAAAGGGGAAAGAGGGGAATTAGAACTAGAAGATGAAGATGATTTTTTATCCTCATTAAACAAACTATAATAACGTAATTTTTAGTACCTTTGCATTATGGCGTTGAAAGCAAATTTAGACATAGCACAAAGACTTGATATCACTTGCAGAAAAGGTGATACATTTGAGTTGATAATAACAATCAAAGACTCTGATGGCGAAGGATTAAATTTAGATGATTATACAGATTTTGAATTAGATGTGCGCCCAACTGACGAAGACACAGGCACTCCTGTACTTACTTTTGAGTTTGCGGATTTTACTGCTCAAGCCACAGGTGTATTAACAGCGACTAAGTCTTATGCAGATATGGCTAATGTAGAATCGGGGGTTTTTGTTTATGACCTTCAGGCTACTGATAATAATAGCATTAGAACAACTTGGTTCTACGGACTTTTTACAATTATTGACGACGTAACAATTTGATAGTCGAATGGCTATAACTGCTAACATAACTGTACCATCAAAAGGTAACAGCATTTCCGTAACACAGCCCTCTCAATCTGTTTCTGTAACTCAGAAATCTGCGAGTCAAATTTCTATTGTTGACCGCCAATCTATTGTTGGAATATCGGCGGCATCGGATAAACATTTTACTATTAATATAAATGTTAATGATTGGTCTGCGAATGGGGATGAATGGGAAACAACTATAACTCACAATCTCAACAAAAAACCATCTGTAACCATTGTTGATTCCTTTAATCAAACTCAGTATCCCGACATTGAGTATATAGACAACAATAGAGTAAAACTAATTGTGCGAGGTCAATTTTCAGGGAAGGCTCACTTCAACTAATTTTCTTATCTTTGCAAATAGTTATATAACATAAACTTTTTGCAAATGAAATTTCTAAACAATTTAGACCTGCAAAGCAATGAGTTGCAGAATGCTGTAATTCATAACTATGCAGGTAATCCCGACGGAAACCTTAGCGGTACAGAGGGTCAAATTGTATACTCAACTACACTTGATGCGCTTTTTTATAATGATGGTGCTTCTGCTACTAGTTGGGAACAATTGGCTTCAGGTACGTCTGCGGTTTCATCCGTAACGGCGGGTGATTCATCTATCGTTGTTGGCGGTACATCGACAAATCCAACTATCGCTCACGCAGACACTTCGTCTGTTTCTGACGTTACTGCTGCGTCTCGTACTTACGTAGACGGTATCACATTTGATACTTACGGGCACGTACAAACTATTAGTACATCTACAGAAACTGTAACCAACTCAGATACTACGTATTCTGTTAGCGTTGGCGCAGGTGCTTCTAACTCATCTACTATTGTCTTGACCGCAGGTGGTTCAGGCTCAGGTACTGACAGCATCGAAATTGCAGGTGGCTCTAATGTTACTATTAGTGAATCAGGTGATGTAATCACAATTGCTGCTTCAGATGACAACGACATTGATTATGTAAACGCAGCATCTTTTTCAAGTGGTACGCTTAATTTAACAGGTGTCGGAAACGCAGGTGCATCTGTTTCTCTTGATGGTCGATATTTACTAATTGGAGATGAGGATGCAGGTTTCAAAACCATTTCTGTATCGGGTCAAAGTGACGTAGTGGCTGACGCTACTGACGACACACTAACACTTGCTGCGGGAAGCAATGTGACGATTACTACAAACGCGTCTACTGACACGATTACATTTGCCTCTGCTAATGATAACGACATTGACTATATTAGTGGTGCTACATTTAGTTCAGGAACTTTAAATTTAACGGGTGTTGGTAATGCAGGTGCTTCTGTATCCCTAGATGGACGTTACCTTCAATCTGAGTCTGACACTCTTGACAGCGTAACAGGCCGCGGAGCTACTACAACTAATGCAGTTACAGTTGGCGACCTAACCGTAAATGGGGATTTAACTGTTTCGGGTAATCACATTATAACTCTTGCTGAAGAGGTTCGTGTAGAAGATAGCCTGTTTGTTCTTAATCACGGATTTACGGGAACTCCATCCGAGGATGCGGGTCTATTAGTGGAGCGTGGAACTGCTACTAACGTAGCGATGATTTGGGACGAGTCTGCTGACGAGTTTGTATTTGGTACAACAGCTGAAGCAGGTGCTGACAACACATTAACACTATCGGGTACTGCTGCTGTTCGCACAGGCGCTCTTGAAGTTGACGGAACTCTTCAATTGGACTCTGTTGTTAATGCAGGTGTTGACACGGATAAGTTTCTTGTATTAGATTCTTCGGGTAATGTAGACTTCCGTACAGGTGCTGAGGTTCTTTCTGATATCGGTGCAGGTTCAGGTACAATGAGCGAGTTTACTATCTCTGACGGTAGCAGCACTTCAGTAATCACAAATGGAGATACAGTTACAGTTACAGGAACAGGACTTATTTCCGTAGCAGAAAGCGGTGGGACACTTACAGTTAGCACTACTGCTAACAACTATTCTCACCCTACTCAGTCTGCAATTAATGCTTCGGGTTCAGGGGCAACGGTTGTTGACGGAGTTACCGTTAATACTTTGGGTCATACTACTGCGGTATCTACTCGCACTCTAACTCTCGCTAACCTTGGTTACACGGGTGCTACTGACGCAAACAACTATGTCCTTCCAAGTGCAACTACAACTGTTACGGGGGGTGTTGAACTTGCTACTACTACTGAGGCCTCTACAGGTACTGATAGTTCTCGTGCTGTTACTGCTGCGGGTGTTCAGAAATTTTACAACGATAGACGTTACAAGACTTCTATTGGTGATGGAACTAACACAGCTTACACGGTTACTCACGGATTGGGTACTAAAGATGTAGTTGTACAGTTGTACGACGTAAGTTCAGGCGATACTGTTTACGCTGATATTGTTCGTTCAAGCACTACTGAGTTAGAAATTACTTTTGGTTCTGCTCCTGCAAGTAATGATATCCGAGTTCTTGTTATTGAATTATAATAATAAACCACGATTATAACAATAGAGGGCGGTGCTTGTGCATCGCCTTCTTTTTTTGTATATTTGCAGTACAATTAGACATCTATGAAATTCCTGAATAACATCGAGGTTGGGGCTACTCCTAACTTTACACTACCATTATCTGATGGTTCTTCTAATCAGATTTTGCAGACTAATGGGTCGGGTACTGTATCTTGGGTAGACTTACCCGCAGGTACTACAGATACAAACGATTATGTTACTGCCGCAGCATTTAATACATCAACAGGAGTTGTAACCCTAACGGTTCAAAATCAAACCGCAGTAACAGTTAACCTAGATGGTAGATATTTAACAGCACATCCAAACATTACCGCTGCATCGAGCGTAAACAACTCAGGAAACACATACATACAAGATATAACATTAGACAGTAATGGTCACGTTACAGGACTTGCCTCTGCAGCTGTTACCTATCCGTTTAGCGATTTTAATGTTTCTGATGGTAGCACAACTAGTTCTGTCGCTGACGGCAATACAGTTACTTTTCAGTCGGGGACGGGAATTTATGTTCAAAACGACGGCTCAAACAACATAAACATTGCAATAAAACATTTAGGGCTTGAAAATCTTGCAGACCCTAACGCTGATAGAATTGCGTTTTGGGATGATTCAGCAGGTGCATTTGCTTGGCTTACAGCAGGTAGCAACCTTAGTATTACAGGAACTACAATTAACGCAACAAATACAAATACTACATACACAGCGGGTGCAGGACTCGACTTAACGGGCACAGTATTTTCCTTGGAATCTGACCTTCGTGGAGATGTTACTTATGTGGGTAGCAGCGCAAACGACTACATTCAGTTTGATGCAGCTTCGGGGACTCGTATGGACTTTTTCGTCAATGGCGCAATAGCAGGTGCTTGGAGAAATGATGGAGCACCTGAATTGCATTGTGATGGGGATATCATTGGATACTCTTCTACCATATCTGATGCCCGTCTAAAAAAGGACATAGAAACTATTGAGAGCGCTTCTGAGAAGGTTTCTCAACTTAGAGGGGTGGAGTACACTTGGAAAAAAGGAAGCCGCAAGGGGCAACGTGAAATAGGTCTAATTGCACAAGAAGTTGAGGCTGTAGTGCCTTCAATAGTTCGTGAAAAAAAACTTGTTTTAGTAAGCGGATTAGATGATAGTTCTGCGTCATACAAAACTGTAGACTACGAAAAGTTAATTGCATTACTTATTGAATCGAACAAAGAACAACAGGATATTATTGCTCAGTTAGAGGAAAGAGTAATCGACTTAGAAAACAGATTCTAATGGCTTTACAATCATCAGGTCAAATAAGCGTATCAGATATTAATACTGAATTAGGAAGAGGTGCTCAGGATACTCATGCTTTTAAAAGCGCTGCTCTTGGTTCTTATGGTGCGATAAACACAGCATCTACCGTATATCCAAATAATAGTGCTCCATTCCAAATAAGCGAGTGGTATTCATATGACCATAGCGCATCGTCGTACACCAACTCTCACTACTTGTCGTTTACTAGAGGCGACGCATTAAGAAAAACTGCGTTTTCTTCTCCGTTCCAATTAAGCGGCTCTCAAGACCTTACAATATCTATTTGGGTTAAAAAAGGCTCTACTTCCGCTAATGAAATTTTATGGGATTTGTCTGCTTCACAATCTAATACAGCAAATAGATTTTTCCTTCAGTATCATTATTCATTAAACAGATTTGTAGCAAGACACAGAACAAACGCTACAAACTACGATAGGCAATGGTCTTTGCACGATAACAATTCATCTATAGGCTGCGGTACTTCTTCGGGGACTAAGTGGAGCAGTAGCAACAGAGGTAATGTTAATGGGGATGACTACGGTATGCTAACAATTGTATATGACGCGTCTCAATCAAATTCAGTCAATGGGTTAAAGTTGTATTGGAATGCAACTGAGGTCACATCTACTGCCTCAAATAATTCAGGAACAAGAAGCACGGCTAATGTTTTAGACTTTACGTTAGGTAACAATAATCATAACCCTACTACAACTGCAGGTGGATTTAGCGGAGATATGGACGAGGTTAAGATATTTACCTCAGCACTATCCTCCTCTGATATTACATCCTTGTACAACTCGGGCGTTGTTGCAGACTCTGCAAATTCATTTAGCACAGGTCTTCATACCGAATTTACATTTGACACAGACACTTCTGATTCTAATGGTAGTTTCCCTACCGTTCAAACAAACACCGCAACAAGAACAGCGTACTAACTTGTTTTTTAAATATACTTTCGGTATATTAGTTACATAGCATTAAAATTTAATTTAGTTATGGCTAAAGCAAAAAAACTAACAAAAAAAGAACACGAAAGTCTTGTCGAGGCTATTGAATCACTTCGTGTTAATGAAAGTAAATTTAACTCTTTTGCACGTCAGTTGGCTGATGCTCAGTTTCAGTTTAGTGAGGCTAATAGTCTGTTGAAAAATGTGCAATCAGAACTCTCTGCATTGCAGTCTACGCTTATGGAAAAGTACGGTAACGTTAACATTAACGTAGAAACAGGTGAACTAATTAAACCTAATAAAGAATAATCTAAGTGGATTTTATGGTTAGTGGTTTTTACACTTAGAATACAGATGAGGGGGGCTTTGCTCCCCTTTTCTTTTTTTTATGTATCTTTGCATCTATGGATAACAGGATAAAAAACCTACTCAAAAAACACAGATTAGCGGGAGTCAATAAGGCTAAGCGTACACCTCGGCATCCGAAGAAGTCACACATTGTTTTGGCTAAGGAGGGGGACACGACAAAACTAATACGTTTTGGTGAGCAGGGTGCATCCACGGCAGGTAAACCTAAAGCAGGTGAGTCTGACAAAATGAAAAAAAAACGTGCATCGTTCAAATCGCGTCACAGAAAAAATATCGCAAGAGGGAAACTATCTGCGGCGTATTGGGCTGATAAAGTAAAGTGGTAATGGATAATATGTTTTCTGCATTGACCGCTTTAGTGGTTGGAGTAACATCTACAAAGGCGTTTGATTATTATTGGAGAGTTTATAGACACAAGTCTGACAAGTCTGACAATGTAATCGTCGCTAAAGACGAAACAATCAAACTGCTACAGGAAAGAGCAGAAGATTTATTGGCTGCATATAAAGGATTAGAACTGAAGCACGAAGAATTAATGAAGGAAATTGTAGACCTCAAGATGGAGAATGCTACACTCCGCGCTGAAATCAAGTCTATGGGCGAACGTGTCTCTGACTTAGAAGCGGAAAACATAAAGTTAAAAACAATAAACGAAATCTTAAATCATAAGAAATAATGAAGATTAAGTACAACAAAGGCGGGAAGCCAAGACGTAAGTCAAAAAGAGATATCAGCACGAACAAAACTACTTCGGCTGCTCAAAACGACAAACAAAGACGCGTAGACCAAGGTCTTAAAGTTCGTCGTGAAGATTATGCTACAGGTGTAAAAGGTAAAGATGCGTACCTTGCTGACCAAAAAGCATCTGTTGCTAAGCGTAGAGAAATTCGTGAAGGATTCCAAAACAGAATCAGAACGATTAATCAAGACTTTGAAGCAGGTAAAATTGATGCTGCTACAAGGAGAGAACTAAGAGCAGAACTAAGAGCAGACAAGCAGAAGTTTACTAATGAGTTAGCAGGAAGTTCTCAAGGTTACATGAGTGAAGCAGACCGTCAAGGTAAGCGTGAAAATAGAGCAATAAGCACTATAAACGTTAAGAAAAAAGATGGTAAGCGTATTACAAACTCTACTGACGAGGCTAACGCTATCCGTATGACTAAGACGGGTAAAGAGGCTAAAGAAGTTGTAGAAAGACGTGCTACCAAGCCATTGGTACGAGGCGAAAAAGATAAGCGTGATGTTTCTATAGAAGAAGCAGCAGCGACTAAAAAGACGAGAAACTACAACAAAGGTGGTAAAGTGCCTAAAAAAGGCAAGGTAATGACTCTATCGCAAAACTCACGTCAAGAAAACAGAATGGGTTACGTACCACCTCGCAATGCTGACGGCTCTATTAGCATTAAGGCAGACACTTCTAAATTAAGAGGTAGAGATAAAAAAGAGTTTGCTGAACTTTACGGGAAAAAATTCAACGAAGGCGGCACAGTTCCTAAAAAGCGTCCTAAAAATGCAACAAAAAGAGATTACTCTCGAGTAGACCCTGCTAAACTAAAAGGCAAGGAAAGAGAAGAGTTTATCAAAAAGTATGCTAAAAAAGGCCCGAAAAAGCCTTCTCGTCCGCAAGGATTTATGTAATGAAAAAAACAGCCTTATATTACAAGAATAATAAAAAGGCTCGTGATAAGAAGAAAAAGTACGACAAAGCGTATAACGGACTTAATCTTCACAAAATCGCAAGTCGTATGAGAGCGCGTCGCAAACTGCAAAGTAAGGGACGCGTCTCTCCTAACGACGGTATGGATGTAGACCACGTAGATGGAAACCCTATGAACAACAAGATAGGTAACCTACGTGTAATTACCAAGTCAACCAACAGGTCTAAGAAGTAATGTCTAAGAAGTTTAAACCACATATGATGTACAAAGGCAAGAAGGCAGTTATGGCTAAAACTATGGCTGACCACTTGCGTTTGAAAAAACAAGGATATGGTCACGACAAGCCTAAGTATAAAGGCGGTGGTAAGTTGGAAAAGCCTGTAAAGGGCGGGATGCTAGACGAAGTTACGATAACAGCTTCTAAGTCTAAAAAGCCTTTGATAAGAAGAATGACCAAAGAGGAGAAAAACGCTCCGAAGTTTATAGGCGGTAATGCTCCTATGGTTGGAGGTGCTAAGCTATTGGGCATGGGAAAGAGCGTGTTTAGTCTAGCGAAAAAAGCTCCTAGTGTATTGTCAAAAATTGCTCCCTCTGTGGCGAACGCTATAGGAGAAGGACTTGAGGCTAAAGATATAGTCGTAAAAGTAAAAAAGAAATTTGAAAATGGTGGTAAAATGCCCAACGTAAAACCTGACAACAGAGAGAAGCTAATATCTACTTACAAAAAGGGCGGTAAAGTAAAAGAAAGTTTTGAAGGCTATGAAAAAATAGCATCTTCTAAAAGTTCAAATGCATTAATGGCTAAAAAAGCCACACATCACGGTAAGCACACTAATGCTAAATACAAGTTTACTAAAGACAAAAAGGGCAATATGCATATGTATGCTAAGTTTAATAATGGCGGTAAGGTCAAGTCTAAAGTAAACGAAGCGGGTAACTACACAAAGCCCTCTATGCGTAAAAGGCTGTTTAATGCTATTAAGGCAGGTACTAAGGGTGGCCGTGCAGGACAATGGTCTGCACGTAAGGCACAACTCTTAGCAAAGCGATACAAAAAAAATGGCGGAGGTTACACAAACTAATGGCTTTAAGTAAATCACAACAGAGTCTAAGAAAATGGACTAAGCAACGTTGGACTACGTCTGACGGCTCTAAGTCTGAGGGTAAGAAAAGATACTTGCCTAAAGCGGCTTGGAATGCCCTAAGTCCTGCACAAAAGGCGGCTACCAACAAAGCAAAGGCTGAGGGTAACAAAAAAGGTAAGCAGTTTGTTAAGCAACCAAAAAAGATTGCTAAATTAGTTAAGAAGTTCAGAAGATACAATAATGGAGGCAGTATTCCTACTGACCCGCCTAAACACTCTCTGCAGAGGCTAAAAGAAATGTCTGCTGCTATCGAAAGCCTAAAGGCTACAATAAGAGAAGAAGGAAAGACGGAGGAGCGTATGGCGGAACTAAAAAAGTTACGCAAAGATTGGGCTGAACTTAGAGCCGAGAAAAACAGAGATATGCAAAAAAGAAGAATGGAAAAAGCCTCTGAAGCGGTAGGAGACTATGACAAGGCGCAAAAGATTTTCGAGTCAAGAACTCTAAGAGAGCAAAACGACAGTTTAGATTATTACAAATAAAAAAAGGGGCGATGCCCCTTTCTTGTTATCTATATGCTGAAAACTCATCCTTGACCTCAAATGAGGGACAAGCCTTTTTCGCAAACTCTCGGTGTCCATACACTTTAATATCTCCACCAAATAAAACATTAATAGCAGATACTAAACGTTGCATTGAAATCTTTTGTGCTTCTGTTCTTGTGTCTTTAGCGTCAATGTTTTCATCTACACCACCGATATAACAAATACCGATACTACCTTGATTTCTTCCCTTTGTGTGAGCGCCAATCTTGTCAAGCGGTCTACCTGCTTGGATAGTACCATCTAACTTAATTACATAATGGTATCCACACCCATTCCATCCTCTGTCCCGATGCCAACGGTCAATGTCGTTAACATCAAAGTCTTTTCCTTCAACTGTTGCTGCACAATGGATTATTACTTCTTTAATATTTCTCATAGTCGTCTGCCTTTAAGATATTGCTTTAGCATTGCGTTTGTCGCCCTGCGTCTTTCTTTGTATTCCTCGAAAGTCTCTCCTTCGAGTCTTGCGTTGCTCATACTTGCGTAACGCTCTTGTAAGATTTTTTCGTCTGTCATTTTTCAGTCCAAATTAAAAATTGATATTCCAAACTCCCATCAAACCATTCGCTGATTACCGCTACTGAGTCGTAGTCTGAATCTATGTAGTGGTTTTCTTTTAATCCATCATATAGTTCCACCCAAGATGAGTCAGAGTTTGCAGCAAAGTAGTTTATATATCGCTTATCTTTTTTAGTTATTGTAGAGTCCCATTCGTATATAACTGTATGAAACGAAGAGTCCGAGGGCGCAACATTATACGAGATATTGTTCTCTATACCACCATTACTCTCAACAAAACAAATACAGATTAGAAATAAGGCATATAATAAATTTTTCACTTTGATAATATATTATAATTAGTAACAATTCAAAGATACAGGATATTTTTGTAAAAAACAAGTGCCCTTTGTAGTTTATAATAAAGAAAATAATTTTTACTATCTTTGCAAGACAAACTAATTTTATTTATTTATGGCTAATGAATTTGAAAGTGCTGCAGAAGACTTAGGTATTAATTTAAGTAGTACACCACCAAGTTTTTTAACAGGTGAGGAAGCATCAAACGAAGAGCAGGTAGAGTCCACCGAACAGATTAATGATGATGTTGAAGAGACTGACGTTCTTGAAAATGAAGAAATAGAATCTACTGAGGTAGAGTACATTGAAGATACTGAAGACGAGAATTACGTTGATAATACCTACGAGGAGGATTACAGCGATGATGATTTACTTGCAGAACTTGAAAGAGAGCAAGAAGAAGACGACGCCTACTATGAAGAAGTCTTGGAGTCTGAAGATTTTTACGACGAAACCGAAGAAGATAACATCTCTGATGAGGAGTATGAAGATATGCTGTTTGAAGCCGTAGGCGAAATGCTTGGTTACGACGGAGTGTCTAAAGACTTGTTGTTAGAGAGACTAAATACGCAGACAGAAGCAACTGAACTTGACCCACGCGTTAAGGCTATTGCAGACTTTGTTGCTGAAACGGGTCGTGACCCGCAAGATTGGTTTGCATACCAAGCAATGAACCCATCCGAAATGGATGACATTACGGTAATGCGCCAACAACTAAAGCAACAGTATCCTGACCTGTCAGACTCTGATGCTGACTTACTACTTGATAACAAGTACAAGTTAGACGAAGATGTACACGGAGAGCAGGATTCACGATTAGGTAAGTTACAGTTGTCTATGGATGCCCAAAATGCCCGTAAGGACTTAGAGGGATTACGCGAGTCTTATAAAGCACCTGTTGCTCAACAGACCGCCTCTCAAGAACCTGAGGACATTGAATCGCCTATTACGGCTGAGTGGATTGGTCAGATGAGTGCGCAGGTTGACGATATGGAAGCGCTTGAATTTAGCGTAGGAAAGGATGATACTTTTTCTTTCGGATTGACAGACTCGTATAAATCTTCCTTAAAACAAAGCCAAGCGAATTTGGACGAATACTTTGACCAATACGTTGATGACAGAGGCAATTGGGATTTTGCAAAATTAAATGTACACCGTACTTTAATTGACAACATTGAAAGCATTGTAAGCGCTGCGTACAAGCAGGGTATTAGTGCAGGAACATCAAATGTAGTTAAACAAGCGGTAAATCCATCTAATGTAACGCCAAGTTCTAATGCAACAAGTTCATCTTCGTCTGAAGAAAAGGTTCGTCAACAAATATTAGATGCCCTGCAGGGTGGCGATGATACCCTGCGATTGAAATTTTAATGTTTAATGCCTAACTAAATAATATATAAAATGGCTTTTACTTCTCCGAGCGACTTTAACCCCGCTCTTATTCGTAACTTGGATATGACCAAGTATGTTTCACTCGGTGACTACATCGACGAGGTTAACAAACCTGATAACCGTGAGGCTCTTGTTAAGACTTACGGAAACCAAGGTATCACAGGATTCTTGCAAATGGTTGGTGCTGTTAAAGCACAAGCTGTTGCAGATGAGGTACAGTATTGGGAAGAAGCACGTTTGCACCAAAAGCAAACTGCATTGACTGATGGGACTACAGGTCTTATCATCGAAGTTGGTACTAACAGCGACGCTATTGTATGTCGTGAAAACGACGTATTGTTGAGCGGTTCTGACCGTTTCTACGTTTCTGATATCACAGGTAACCAAATCACTTTGGTTGCTCTTGATGGTTCTGCTACATTGTCTACTTCTGACAATGCTTCAGTTTCATTGGCTGTTATCGGTAACTTGTACGCTCAGGGTTCTGACCAACCAAGCGGTTCTTTCGAGGCTAACGTTGTTAAGCGTACGAACCCATTCATGATTATGAAAGAGGTTTACAAGGTAAGCGGTTCACAAGCAACTAACATCGGTTGGATTGACTTGGGTAACGGCGACTACCGTTGGTACGTTAAGTCTGAGGCTGACACACGTCAACGTTTCTTAGACAAGCGTGAAATGATGCTTCTTTTGGGCGAAAAAACTTCTGCTGTTAGCGGAATCTCAGGTTCTGAAGGTTACTTCGCTGCTATCGAAGACCGTGGTATTGTTGCTTCAGGTACTGATGCTGACTTCGCTTCTTTGGCTGACGTTGATGCTATCGTAGTTGAATTGGACAAGCAAGGTGGTGCTGCTGAGTACGCTATGTACGTAGACCGCGCAACTGACTTGGCTATCGACGATATGGTTGCTCAAGGTGTTTCTGCAGGTACTACTGCAGGTATCGCAGGTCAATTTGGTGCTTTCAACAATGACAAGGATATGGCTGTTGCTCTTGGCTTCCGCACATTCTCTCGTGGTGGTTACACTTTCCACAAGCACGACTTCAAATTGTTGAACGACCCAACGTTGTTGGCTGACGCTGACTTCGCAGGTGTAATGATTCCTATGGCTAAAGTTGCTGATGCTAAGACAGGTGAAAAAGCACCTGCTTTGGAAATCAACTACAAGGCTTCTAACGGATACTCTCGTGAAATGGAGCATTGGATGACAGGTTCTATCTTGGGTGCTAAAAATGCAACTGAAGATAGCGTACAGTTCAACTACCGTTCTGAGTGTAACTTGATTACTCGTGCGGCTAACCGTCACGTATTGTTAAAGAAGTAATTCTTAACAACATAGATTAATGAGAGCCTCCCATTCGGGAGGCTTTCTTTTTTATAAAACATTTTGTATATTTGCATTGTAATTTTTAATTTTATTTTATTATGGCTGATACAGTTAAACGCACAAGCGCAAAAAAATCTGCGACTAAACCCGCACAAAAGGCTAAAGCAGCGGCAAAACGCCCCGTAGCCAAAAAGAAATCTGCACCAAAACCAACGGTATTTTCTGTTGTAAAGGGCGGTGGTATTTATTACAAAATTCCTCAAAAAAACATTATTGTATTTGACGAAGAACAAGGGTATAACCGTGAAATCCGTTATGCACGTGGTGAGCGCTCTATATTTGTAGATGAGCAATCTCCTTCTGCACGTCGTGAAACTATTGTGTTTCGAGACAAAGCATTAATGGTTCTCCCAAGTCAACCTGAACTCTTGTCTTATTTACGTATGCACCCTGCTAACGTAGCAAATGGTGGTAAAATTTTTCAAGAGGTAAACAATGAGTCTACTGCAGAGCAAGATGTAGAAAACGAGTTTTTGGTACACGACGCTATTAGTCTTATCCGTTCTACATCACTCGAAGAGTTGATGCCTATGGTACTATCATATGGTATTGATAGCGAAATGTCGTCTGTTGAGATTAAAAAGGAGTTGCTAAAGTTTGCTAAGTCTAATCCTAAAAACTTTATGGACTTGTTTTCAAGCCCTGTAGTACAGATTAAGGCTGACGTACTTACTGCGATTGACTTCCAAATCTTAGTTGCAAAACCTGATGGTATGTATTGGGGTGACAATAACGCACTTATCTCTCCTACTCCGATGGGTCAAAATACTGTTGAAACTTTTACTCGCTTCCTTATGACTGAGCGAGGTAATACTGTTCGTGATGAACTGCAACGACAAATAGATAGTCTATAACACGCTTATCCCCCTTATCATTGGAACAGGGCGCTTAGGATAAGTATTTTTTTGAAGGGTCACCAAAGGGTGGCTCTTCTTTTTTTTCGTATATTTGCATATAATAAAGTAAATAACAAATGGCTTCTGTTTACGAGGTATATAATATTATTAAAGACTTAGCGAACAAAGACGAGAGAGGGATGATTAGCCCCGCTCAGTTTAACGCATTCGCAGGTATCGCACAGCAAAAGGTTTACAACGGATTATTTGAAGAAATTCAAGACAATAAACGTAAATCTATTCGTCAGGTTGATGCAGGTCGTGATAAGAACCGTGTAAAGCAAATACAAGAGGATTTAGCGCACTTCTCTAAGTCTGCGACCCTAACCTCCCCAAGCAACGATTTAGGCTCTTTTACGAAGCCTGAAGACCTTGCACGTATTATTTCTATGACTACAAGTGGAGATTGGTTCCTAGACCAAACCACATCTAACAGAATCCAAGCGGTGTATGACGAGGAAAAGATTGATATGATTCTTCAGTCTACACTATCTGTGCCTACAGAAGATAACCCTGTAGCACTCGTGTCGCAAAACATTCAAGTGTTCCCGACATCAATTAGAAAGATTAAAGTTCGCTACTATAAGCAACCCGAGGGTATCAACCCTGTTACAGACGCTCAAACTGCGCTGTTGCCTAAGTTTGGGTACACTATAGACGCTAACGGAGTAGAGGTGTATGATGTAGACACATCTGTAGACTTTGAGTTACCGTC
>Ga0181394_1000195_pt1 | contig 26505 bp, 25 predicted proteins | sample 17SPOviralmetaG_FD_130123 | JGI IMG/M metagenome (GOLD analysis project Ga0181394, IMG submission 130123) | Marine viral communities from the oligotrophic San Pedro Time Series (SPOT) site, San Pedro Channel, CA, USA - 17 SPOT_SRF_2010-11-23 | ecosystem: Environmental > Aquatic > Marine > Strait...
AATGATTTTGGAGAATGTCACCAAAATGGTTATAATATCAATAAGTGGTTGGATAAGGAACTCAATCAAGAAGATCAACGTAAATTTATAGCCGACTTTGTATCTAAGAATAAATATTCTTTTACTAAAACGGAAATAAAAACAGCAAGTAAGATAGATGGATAATCCTAAAACAGCTCTCTCGGCAAGTAGAATTAAAACCGTAGAGGGTTGTTCTTGGCTATACTGGTGCAAATATAAATTAAAACTTCCAGACGCTAGTAATGATGGAGCTAAAAGAGGCTCTATTTGCCACTTAATTTTCGAACTCTTAGGAGAAAAGAAAAGAAAAAAATATTTCAATAAGATTATTAAATCTCAAGATGTTTTCGCCGTCCCTTCTATTAAGCGGCTCATTATGAAACACGCTATTCGTGAAGGTGTAGATGATGATGAAAATATTGAATTAATCAAAGAAATGACGTATAATGGATTGAATTACGATTTCTTTGGCAATGACCTTAAAGGACTCACAGAAGGGCTTTCTGAACAAGATTTTGATCTCGTTAAAAACGAAGGCGATGTACGGTATAGGATTCGCGGTTTTATTGATAAGCTTTTTCTTTATAAGGGCGAAAAATTTGCGCTCATCAGAGACTTCAAAACGAGTAAAGAAGTCTTCAAAGGGAAAGACGCTGAAGATAATTTACAAGATCTGATGTACAGCTTGGCGGTTGATCACCTCTTTCCAGAATACACAAATAAGCAGAGTGAATTTTTATTCTTAAAATTTGAATTAAATCCTGAAGCTAAAAAAAGTGGTGTCATGAGAATGCAGCCTTTGGATAAAGATGACCTTAGAGGTTTTGAGTTGCACCTGACAGAAATACAAAGATATTTGGATAATTTTTCAGAAGAAAACGCGAGAGGTAATATGGCTGCTTACCAAGGGTTTCCCACAGATAAATCTTTTAGTAAGAAGCTCCTATGTGGTTTCGCTACTAAAAAAGGAGAGCTTAAAAAAGACGGCACTAAAAAATGGCATTGTGGGATGAAATTTGATTTCTTCTATTATGAGATTAAAAATTCAGAAGGCCATTTCTCTCGCTCTTGCTTTGAAGAGGAATTCACTGAAGAGATGGTTCCTGAAGGGGGTAGTTACGAGATGAAATATTATGCAGGTTGCCCCGCACATTCCTCTTGACTCGGATTAGAATATATGGAATAATGAGGCGTGATCACGCCCATCTTCCGCTCGACCTATTCAATAGGTAAGAGCATATTAACAATCAATAAGTCTTCTGACGAAGGCCCAGACTCAATTATCGACATCTGTAAAGATGCTGGCATGGAGAGAGTGGTGCTTGTGGAGGATAATTTGACAAGCTTCATGAAAGCTTTTAATGCCTGTTCTGAAAACGGTCTTGAATTACTCTATGGTTTGAGGCTTACTTTTTGTAACGATATTTCCGAAGAGGAGTGTGATTCCGAGCATAAGTCTATAATCTTTGCTCAAAATGATGAGGGCTGTAAGTTACTCAACAAAATTTACTCTTTCGCTTTTACAGAGGGGGGAGGTAAGATTGATTATGCGAATTTCAAGGAGTTCTGGGATGAAGATAAGCTGATGTTTGTCGTTCCATTTTATGACAGCTTTATTCATCAGAATAATTTCTTACTTAAGAACTGTATTCCAGACTTCAGTTTTTTAACCCCTAACTTTTGGATAGAGAAGAACGATCTACCTTTTGACCACTTACTAAGTTACAAGGTAAGAGAGTATATCTCAAAAAATCTACAATCCTCCACCTCTTCAAAAGTAAAAACAATTTGCTATAAAGATAAATCAGATGTCGAAGCTTTACAAACTTACAAAATCCTCTGTAATAGAAACTTTGGTAAACAGTCCCAACTCTCCAACCCAAATTTGTCTCACTTTGGAAGTGATGAATTCTCTTTTGAGTCTTACCTAGAACAAGCATGAACGAGTCACTACTTAGATTTGACAAAAAGCAAAAGTATCTAATCTTAGATACAGAGACTGAAGGTCTTAACCTTATCAAGTCTCGCCCGTGGCAGGTGGCTTGGATTACAGCGCAAGGTAATAATGTAATTGAGAAGTTTAATATGCATTTACATTGGTCCGATTTAGATATTTCTGAAGATGCCGCTAGAATCACAGGTTTTAAACGCGCCCAGCATGATAAAATCTCTAAAGACCCCAAGGAAGTCTTTGATGTATTTAAAGAGTATTTGTATGACCCAAGCTATAAGATTGTGGGGCAGAATCTTTTGGGCTTCGATGTTTATATGATTAATGTTTGGATGAAGGCTCTAGGGCTTGGCTCCGATTACTCTTACATGGATAGGATCATAGACACTCTTAGTTTAGCAAAGGCTATCGAGCTTCAAGATGAGCCAGACTTAAATAATTTTATTTACTGGCAGTATCGTTGGTTAAACTATAGAAAGAGGGGTCTTAAGGCTTCTCAGGGTGCGTTACTTAAAAAATACAATATAGAACATGACCCCAGCAAGCTTCATGATGCTCTGTATGACATCGAAATGAATTACAAGATTTTTCGCAAGCAACTTTTTGACATTGAAATATGAGATACAAGAATCCATTCCCTGCTGGCGTAAAGTTGCCAGAGATTAGCATCCCAGATAAAACTCTTCGCAGTTTAGGTTTAGGTGATGGTAGCTCTAATAAACAAATTCTATTTGAACTCACTCGCAAGGGTCTGAGGGAGAAAGGTATTGTAAAGTTAGAAAACAGAAAGGATTATTATGAACGCTCTAAGATGGAGTTAGATATTTTTGATGAGCTTGGGTTTGTTGATTATATCCTACTAAACTGGGACGTTCTTGATTTCTGTAAGAGTCAAAACATACCTACTGGCGCTGGCCGTGGTTCTGCCGCTGGTTCATTAGTTCTTTATTTACTTGGTGTCACCAATATTGATCCTATTGAATATGATTTGTTCTTTGAGAGATTTGTCTCTAAGAGTAGGGCTAAGATGATTGAATCAAATGGAGAGGTATTTTTGGACGGTTCTCTCTTGGCTGATGTTGATAACGATATCTCCTATGATCGTCGAGCAGAGGTAATGGCGTATATTGAGGAGAAATATAAAGGTAAGACCTCCAAGATTTTAACCTTGAATACTCTTAGTGGTAAGCTATGCATGAAAGAGTGTGGCAAGATCGTGGAAGGTCTGTCTGAGGTCGAGGTGAACCAAATTAGTGATACAATCCCCAAGCATTTTGGCAAGGTGGCAAAGCTAGAAGTAGCTTATGAAGAAAGCGAGTCCTTTAAGAATCATGCTGATAAATATAAAAAATGTTTTAAAATAGCTAAGAAGGTTCAAGGTTTAATTAAGAATACGGGTGTTCACCCATCAGGGGTTTCTATCTGTTACTATAACCAGTCTGACATTATGCCCTTGCAAAAGACAAATGATGGAGCTTTGGTTTCTGGATATGATATGGATGATGTCGCCAGTCTCAGCGTTAAGTTTGATATTCTTGGTTTAAGGACTTTATCTGTTGTTAATGATGTATGTGAGCAGCTTCAGATTAACGTAAATGACATAAACCCTCATGACCCATCCATATACGCAGCTCTAGCTTCTCTACAGGCTCCACAGGGGCTTTTCCAGATCGAGGCTGATACCAACTTCAAAGTTTGTCAGCAAATCTCTCCACAGAACTTAGAGCAGTTATCTGCGGTTGTGGCTATTGCTAGACCCGGGGCATTAGATTTTAAAGATAGGTATGCGGAGTATGTAAGGAGCGGTGATTTCCAATCAGTTCACGAATTCTTTGATGATATTCTCAGTTATACTGGCGGCATCCCTCTTTATCAAGAGCAGCTAATGAAGATGGTGGTTAAAGTGGGTTTCAGCCTCGATGAGTCTGAGCAGCTTCGCCGTATCGTCGGAAAGAAAAAGGTTGATCAAATGCCAGCATGGAAAGCTAAGATCGAAAAAAAGATAAGAGAGAGAAATCTTGATCCACTTATTGGGGAGGTGTTGTGGAAGGTTGCGGAGGACTCTGCGAATTACTCCTTCAATAAATCTCACTCAATTAGTTACGCTTACTTAGCGGCTATCACTGTTTACTTAAAATTTAATCACCCAAAAGAATTTTTCTTGAGTTTGCTTAAATATACAAAGTATGAGCCGAATACTCACGAAGAGATTTCCAGAATCAGTCAAGAACTAAATAAGTTTGATATCGAACTTTTACCTCCAGACTTGAACAACTCTAAGGTTGACTTCTCTATTGAAGGTAAAAATATTAGATATGGACTTAATTCAATTAAAGGTGTTTCTGAAAAGGTCATTAAATCCCTTGTGGAGTTCAGAGAGGGAAGCTTTAGCAATAAGTATGAGGTGTTCATCGTTGCAAAACAAGCTGGTTTGAATATAGGTGTCTTATCAGGTCTTATTCAAGCTGGTTTACTTGATTCATTTGTAGATACAAACAGATGCAAGTTAGTTTTAGAAGCTCAAACATTCAACATCTTAACAGAGAGAGAGAAGAGAAACTTTATAGAGCTTGGTTCAAAACATAATTACAGTATCCTAGATAGTATCTTCTCTGCTAGACAAGATGATCTGATGGGAGATGACAATAAAAAACTATTTTCGGATAGGCGTTTCGAGACATTCAAGAAGAAATACGGCCCATATAAAGAAATCTTTGAATTAAACAAAAAGTCTATTAAGTATGCAAACTGGCATTTCGAGCAGAAGTTGCTGGGGTATAGTTACTCCCACAACATCAGAGAGATATACGAAAACCCAGAAGAATTCCAAGATTCAGATCAAGTCAAACAAGTTATAGAGCGTTCAAATGTCAGATTCACGGGTGTCTTAGTTGATTCCATTCGAAGAACCAGTCAGAACGGTAATAAATACGCTAGATTTGAGATACATGATGAAAAAGGTGTGGTTAATGGTCTTCTTTTAGATAGTAGTAGAGAAGAAAGATTGACAAACTTCCTTAATTCTGGTAAAAAACTACCCAAGAAGGAGGACGTAGTTATAATAACAGGTGTCAAAGGCGATGACATCGTATTTGTCAACAATATATCTTCCTTAAAAGATAAAATTTATATGAAACTTTCCCAACTAAAATAAGTGTAACTTATTATGATGTTACTAACTGAATTCAATTTAACGCCTAAAGCTAAAAAAGCTTTGAAGGATGCAAAGTTATTCGCAGAATCACAAGATCATGCTCTTATAAGGAATGAGCATTTAATTTATGGATGCTTAACAAACATTTCCGACAGAGCCAGTCTACTTTTTGAGAGCAGGGGTATTGACTATCCTCCTGAAAAATTTTTAAAAGCTTTCAATAAGTTTTGTTCTGAAAATGAATTTCATTTTACAAGAAGTAAAAATCAAAACAAGTGGCATCAAGAGTTAAACGAATGCCTTCAGTCTGCTAAAGATTTTGCTTTTATCCATGAAGACCACTTCATTGGTATTGAGCATCTACTATATGTTTTGCTAGATTTTGATGAGTGCGTTTTCATGGAATATTTGTATGAGTCAGGTCTTGATGTTGAGTATCAAAAAGAAGTTATTCAAGATTTGATTACAGACAATAATATATCAAGCCACCCTCCAACAAATAAACTTAGTGACAAAGGGCAGACCCGCTATAAACCCAAACGTCAGACAGGGCATCAAGAGTTTGAGTTTGAACATATTGCAAAATACTGTAAAAATCTAAATCAACACGTTATCCTTAATGATATTCCCCCGATCAGATCAAGAGATTCTGAGATTGAGGAAATGGTAGAGATTTTATCTAAAAAAAATAAAGGTAATGTTATTTTAACTGGTGAAGCTGGCGTTGGTAAGACAGCTATCGTAGAAGGATTGGTTCAGAAAATAATTCAGGATGAGGTTCCTGTTCATATGGCACTTACTCAAGTATTATCTCTAGATATAACCTCTATGATTGCTGGGACACAGTATAGAGGTCAGTTTGAAGAGAGGATCAAAGGCTTAATAAAGGAGTTGAGCATGCAAGAGAATGTCATTTTATTCATTGATGAGATTCACACCATCGTTGGGGCTGGTTCTTCTACAGAAGGCTCTCTAGATGCTTCCAACATACTGAAGCCAGCATTAGCTAGAGGCGAGATTAAATGTATTGGGGCTACTACGTCGAAGGAGTATAAGGACATCTTCGAAAAGAGTGCTGCTCTTAAAAGGCGTTTTGATAAAATTAATATCGAAGAGCCTAGTAAAGAAGCCACTAGAGAAATGGTTAATTACTCTTTAGATCATTACGAGTCTTTTCATAATGTTAGATTCTCCAAGAAAAACATCGATGATATTTTAAATTACTGTCACACTTACCTACCAAACAAAAGATTTCCAGATAAAGCTTTTGATATAATTGATCAGGTAGGAGCGAAAACGAAAATTAAAAACGACGTTCCCTCCGATAGCATAAAAGATATTAAGAATAATTTTAATGACTTAATGTCTCGCCCACAGAAACAAGAAGATATTGAGGAATATATAGATAAGTATGTAAAATCAATGGTTGAGTATGTGGATCAAAAACCAGACATTTGCAATGTTCACAAAGCGGATATACTGGATGTGTTTGAGCAGAAGACGGGTTTACCCCAAAAAGTCATTAGCGAATCAAGCAAATCGTTTTCTTTATTTAGGCAAAAAATTAAACGTGATGTGTTTGGCCAAGACGAAATCGTTGAGAAAGTGTATGACTCGCTATCTTGCGTAAAAGCTGGCCTTAATGACCCTAAAAAACCACTGACCAATTTCTTGTTTGTTGGGCCTACAAGCGTAGGTAAAACATTTACAGCGAAGAAGATAGCTAAATACTTTTATGGTAACGAGCGGTCTTTTCTCCAGATTAATATGAGTGAATATCAGGATAAGACTGGTATATCTAAATTAATTGGTGCTAACGCTGGATATGTTGGTTATAATGAAGGTGGTATATTGACAGATTTTGTGAGGAATAATCCGAATTGCGTTGTTCTTTTTGACGAGATTGAAAAAGCTGATCCAAAGATACTAGACCTGCTTTTACATTTACTAGACGAGGGTTATATCTCAGATAACCTGCATAGAGATGTGGATTTCACCAATACAGTTGTTATTCTTACGACGAATATTGGTCATGAAGAATCCACCAAAAGATCAATGGGCTTTGTAAATGATGATTTAAGTGAGCAGGAGTCCTATAAATTAAGTCTAAAAAAGAGTCTGCGTCCAGAGCTTGTAGCTAGATTAGAAAATGTTTTAGTGTTTAATAACCTTAACGATAAGACGCTCGTCAGTATTGTTGATTCTGAAATCAAAAAGATTCACAGCAAGTTAAAAGACAGGAGCGTGGTATTGACAGTCAAAAAAGGCGTAAAAGAGTTTATTTTAAATAAGATTAAATCAGAAAAACTTAACGCTAGAAACATAAAAACACTAGTTATTAAGCTAATTCAAGCCCCTCTAGCCAAATTTATCGTGGAGAATAATAAAATCAAAAAAATCTCAATTAAAGTAGTTGACAAAACTATCAAAGTTCAGTAATATAATATCGATATGAATAAGAAAATTCTTAATGCAATTCGCAATACAAACGGTCGTTTTTTCGGCCTTTACACTAAGCAGGGTGAATCTCTCAATGCCCAGCTTCAATCCGAAACAGATCAAACAATTGTCATCTATGATCGCAATTTCAACCGTACTCGTCGCTTTTCTAAAGCAAGTATCGCTGGGGTTCGTTCTGGATCGAAGACCTTCGGTAAGGTAAGATAATTCATTTGGTGTTCTTTGTGATTGTTTAACCCGCCCTTGAAAGAGGGCGGGTTTTTGTTATTATAGGTTATGGATATATTTGAAGGCAAACTTTACACCCTGCCAGTCAACAGAAAACCAGACAGTTCAGATAAAGAATTGATCGAAAAAATCATTAAAAAAGGTGGCCTTGATATTTCACTTGAAAAAATGGAACTTATAAAAGTGGGTGAAGACTATGATTTATTTTTCATTAAGACTAGTGATAATTTTTATTCTTTTAAATTTTCTTTCGATGGGGACAATAAAGCTTTAAAAAGAGAAATAAAATTAGTAAAAAAGCTAAAATCAAAATGCGTTCCCACTTTTGTGTCAGGAGGAAGTATCGTTGTGGGCGAGAAACTACTGTATTTACTTTGTGAGGCTAATCCTAGCGAACCCATTTCTGATTATGGGATTGGAGCTTTAGCTAGTGATTTCGATAAATTTTTAGAAGACTACTCCGAATTCTGCAATAGTCCCGCGCATAATTATGGATTTAAATCTCAAACAAATAATTTTGTAGATAGCTTTGATTTCTCAGTATTATTTAATAAGGAAGGAATTGATAATATAGAAGCAAATACAGATTATTTGCTTTGCAGAACAATCGTATCCACTTTATGCCAAGACATAAAAGAACTATGTAGAAACATAAATTTTGATTTTCCACATAATATCGTAGGAGATTTCGACACATCTTACATATATTATGATGGATTAGATTTCCAATTCTTTGATTTAAAGAACTCTTGTAGAGGACATATTTTTTCTGACATCAGTAATCTTTCTTTAACTTTAGGCTTGAGTAAAGATTATGAAAAACATATTGCACAAAAAGCTTGCGAAGTTGTTGGTATCGGGTATGACCGAGAAATATTTTCTGTTTTATATCAAATTGAACTTAGAAAGAAAACTTTAAAATTATTTACCAACTACTTAAAAGAGGTATATCTGTACGAATCTCAAAGGATAGAGGAGATATTTAGGATATCACAGGAATTTTCTAATAGTTATGAAACTTACTGTCAAATACCGATAGTCAAAGAAAATAGACAATTTATATTTAAAAATATAACCCAACCTATTCTACATGGTCATATCAAAAAATAATTGAATTATGAGCATCACTTGATACTATCAGTATGATTGTTCAGCTTTACAAGCCAAACCCTAGAAACACTGGTTATGCTTTCAGTTTTGATATTGGCACTACAAATCAAACTCAAGAGCCATGCGTTTATGTCCGTGCAGTTAGACAGCACTCTTGGAATAGCAAAAAAAGAACTGGCTCGTTTTCTGAGAATGCCAAAAATCCAGAAAACTCAATTTCTATTAAAATTAACGAGATAGAAATGGGTGGTATAATCAACGCTATCGAGAACAAGACTGAGTTTTCAGCTTATCATTCTTACGAGGATAATAAAACACAAATATCTTTCAAGCCTTATCAGAAGAAAGATGGTAACCAAGCTTTTTCTTTTGGAGTTACTAGAAACTCGACTAATAAGTTTGGTATTGGTGTGGAAGTTTCAGAAGCTTATTGCCTACTAGAGTTTTTGAGGTTTACTCTCCAAGAAATTTATGCATTCCGTTTTACCAGAAACGAGAAGCTTAAAAATAAGTAATGAAAAAGAAGGTTTTATTTCATTCTAATTTTTGCCGAGCCTTTACGGGTTTTGGTAAAAATAAAAAAAATATTCTAAGGTATCTTTATGACACTGGTAAGTACGAGTTAATCGAATTAGCTAATGGCAAACAGTGGAACGATCCGCAATGTGCCGCCCTGCCTTGGAAGTGTGTTGGAGCCATGCCTAACCCAGCTTCTATGCAGGGAATGGATGATTCTCAGAAAAGAGCTGAAGGCTATGGACTTTCCGCTGTTGATAGAGCGGTTAAAGAATTTAAGCCTGATGTTTATATCGGAATGGAAGATATCTGGGCATTTAGAGATTACCATAAAAAACCTTGGTGGAATAAGGTTAACACAATGGTTTGGACAACCTTGGATAGTTTACCTATTCTCCCCCAAGCTATCGAGTACGCATCTAAAACTAAAAACTATTTTGTTTGGGCGAGCTTCGCAGAGAAAGCTATGAATCAAATGGGATACGATAACGTTAAAACTCTTAGAGGTTCGTTAGATAGTAAAAACTTTTTTAGGCTTTCCGATGAAGACAGGTTAAAACTTAGAGGCTTCCACGGACTAAAAGATGAATTTATCATTGGTTTTGTTTTTAGAAATCAACTTCGAAAAAGTGTCCCTAATATTTTAGATGGGTTCAAGTTATTCAAAGATGCTAATCCAGATTCTAAAGCAAAATTACTCCTACATACGCATTGGTCTGAAGGTTGGAATATTAACGATCTTCTCAAGGAAAAAGGGATTGATAATTCTGACATTTTAACGACTTATGTATGTAGTAATTGTGGGGCTTATTATATTACAAACTTTAAAGGTCAAAAGCAAAAATGCAGCGCTTGTGGTAGCGAAGGTTCTGTCAATACCACAAACACAGGCAAAGGTGTAACTGAACAACAACTCAATGAGATTTACAACCTCATGGATGTCTATTGCCACCCATTTACTAGTGGAGGTCAAGAGATACCTATCCAAGAAGCTAAACTTACAGAGCTTGTCACCTTAGTTACAAATTACTCTTGTGGCGAAGATAACTGCACAGAAGAAAGTGGTGGGATTCCATTAGAGTGGAATGAGTATAGAGAACCCGGAACTCAATTCATCAAAGCTTCTACCTGTCCTAAATCTATTCTAAAACAACTACAAAAGACTTATGATATGAGTTTATCTGATAAAGAAGTCTTAGGTAAAAGAGCTAGACAGTGGACTATAGACAATTTTTCTATTGAGGTTATTGGTAAACAACTTGAGGATATTCTTGATAACATGCCAGAAGTGGTCTATGATTATGATTCCGAATATCGAAATATGAACCCGGATTACACTCCAGAAGACGGAATGAACGCCGATAAGTTTCTTATTGATATTCACAAAAATATCTTAGATGAAGACGTTGATTGTAACTCACTATCATTCAAACATTGGTTGACTAAATTAAAAGCAGGAGAAAAAGCTGTTGATATTTTAAATCATTTTAAAAAGATAGCTTTTAATTATAATAATGAACAATCGAAACTTTCTTTAAATGATGTTTTGGGGGAAGAGGATAGAAGGAATAGAATAGCTATTGTAATTCCAGATTCTGGTCTTGATGTTCTTCTTATAAATTCTCTTTTAGAAGAGTTTAAGAAAACTTATGAAGATTACAATATCTACATATTTACAAAACAAGAAAATTATCAGTATATAGAAGATAACCCTTATGTATTTAAAATTCTTCCGTATGCACCAGAATTAGAAAACACTTTTTATATGGAGGGTATTTCTCAAAATGATGGTTTATTTGAAATGGTTTTCCATCCAAATTTAACAACTCAAAAAAATCCAAGCTTTACTCATAACGGTAAAGACAAAACACAATTTTCATTTAGATAATGTCACACCTTTTAGAAGAATACGCTAAAAATTTGGGGGTCAAGGTTTCAAAGCCTATTGTCCAAGAACATTTTTACCCATTACTTGACGATAAATATATTATCATTTGCGGAGAAGATAGAGTTCAATCAAAATATTACAAGCATTACCCCTTGGTATTAGGTTTGTCGAACCCGATTCTCAAAAAAAATAATATTAAAGTGTATCAATTAGGAGGGAAAGAAATTTCTGGGGTCGATAAGTTATTAAATTTAGATTTTAAAAAATCAGCATACGCAATTTCTAGATGTATGTTATATATCGGTCCCGATAACGAGTTATCTCAGTACGCAAGCTCTCAAAGCGTAAACACTCTTACCTTATTTGGTAATTGCTATGCTCAAAATTCAAAACCTTTTTGGGATTCCGAAAAATCTACACATATCAACCTTGAGCCTAAATGGGATAGCAAGCCATGTTTTTCTACTACTGACTACAAAGAGCAAATAAACAGTATTAAACCAGAAGAGGTAAGCTCTCATATAATTAATCTTTGTGGTCTAGAAGATGAAGAGGTTGAGTTTAAAACTAAGAATATAGGTAAGCATTTTTACCAGAACATTACAGAGGTTATTCCTACTGAAATTAGTCAATTGAATATTCCTAAAGAAATTTTTCTTCGTGTTGATTACGGTTTTAATGAGGAAGCTTTTATGCATTATTGTTTAAATCACAAAGTGACTATGGTTACAGATAAACTTATCCAACCTAGTACTTTAAATAGGATTTCAGGAAACATTTCTAAGATACTATATACAATAAATAAAGATTTGGAAACTATTCCTCAAAAATATTTCGACATCCTGAAGGGTATGGGGATTCCAATTATCCTACTTTCAGAAAAAAAAGAAGATTTAAATTTTCTTAGAAATAAATATTTCGAAGTTCCAGTTCAGTTAAGAAAAGAGGAAAAAGAAAAAATCTTATGTTCCCCAGAATCTAGATTTTTAAGCAATAAGAATATCGTTGAAGGCAACAAGGTCTATAAAAGTTACGCCCATTACAAAAAAGGTCTTGACTCGGACGAGAATGTATTGGATACTCCAGAGTATTGGGAAGAACTAGAACACTTCTGTATTTATGAGCAAAAAGAAAACAGCAAAAAAAGCGAAGGTTAAGATTTATGGTCCTGACATGTATGAGCGTAATCAACATGGATTACTCAGTAATGTAGATTACGAATTTAATGAGGACGGCTCTGTTAATTGGAGAGCTATGATTAAACCTGAGTTCCTGTATCCTAACAAGGACTGGTTTACGCTTAGAAACAAAGAGATCCCAACTTCTTCTGAAGGCTTGAGAGATAATCAACTTTTGATTATGCTAGCTGGCATTAAAGAGCTTGCCAACCTTAGAGGGTTTAAGAGTGTTACTTTTGAAACTCAAAGCCCTTCAGACGGTTATGTAGTAGCTAAATGTAAGATTGTATGGATTAGCAACTATGAGAGTTTTGATTCTGAACATGATACAAGCGGTATTGTTTATGAAGATGTGGCTAATGCTACCTTAGATAACACAGACTCTTTTGCTTCCAAGTTCTTAGAAACCATTGCTTGTAATAGAGCTTTTGTGCGTTGCGTCCGTAATTTTCTTAATGTCCACATTGTTGGGGCTGATGAGATTGACAAATCAAAGGGTAATAATAATAGAACTGTCAGTTCTAGCCCAAATACAACCTCTAACGCCTCGCCAATGACTCCTATCGGCCTTCTTCAGAAGACTCTTGATCAAAAACACGCAATTTCTGAGTTTGACGATTTCTTGGAGAAGCTTAGAGAGCTTTGGAAGAATAAAGTTTATACCTGTGATGGTATCAAGGATTGGAAGTCTTGGAAAGATGTCCCTACAAGAGAGGCTCGCAAGCTTACTAGCATCTTATCTAAATGATAGAAAGAATTACAAATCCAGAAAAGTTTGAAAAAGCAGTCAATAATATATTTGATAGCTTAGATATAGACTCTGAAGAAAATCCTTACTATCAGATCATACCTAACGACAGGGCATCTTTTATAAAAGCTTACAGTCATAAAGGTCTTTTAGCCCAAAATGTTTTTGCGTGGGCTAACCTAAATAATTTAGGCAATTATGACGCTGGTATCCTTTTTATAAGACAGCCAGATGCCAAGTTAAACAAGGTGTTTTTTACAGAGCAAGTTTGGTTATCTAATAATCCAAAAGTTGGATTTAAGCTAATGGCAACAGCACTAGAGTTCGCTAGAAATCAAGGGTTTGAATATATCAGGATGGGCGCAGCAGTTAAATCACCAGCCTACGAAAAAGTCAAAAAATTCTATAAAAAAATGGGCTTTTTACTAGAAGCCGAAAGCTATATAGCAAAATTATGAGCGGTAAACAAGCTAAAAAATTAAGGAAAGCTTTACAAGCTGACAATGAAGTTTCGAAAAGAAATTATAAAAGGCTTAAAAAGAAATATTTAGAGGTTTCTGGACCTAATAAATCTGACTTTATTAAAGGAGTGCAAGACTTATTTAATCCTACTGACCCCTAAGCCTTTCATTCTCTTCTCTCAAGAATTTAATCTCAACCTTCAATTCTGTGACTTGAACAGTTAACTCACTTACTTGGACCCTCATAGCTTCTTTTTCGTGTGAGGAGCTAACAAGCAAGGACTCTAACTTACTCACTCTATCAATTAGGTTACTAAGCAGAACCCCCTCTGTTTGGTAATCTAATTTTTTTATTTGCTGTTCGGCACTTAGTCTGTGACTCATGTATTTCCATAAAGCTCCCCCGAATAATGCTGATGCTACGGATGAGATAATTGTCCAATGATCCATAAGTTTAATTACACATTATTTTTAAAAATATTAAAAATAATATTATTTAGGTGTAATTAAAATCAAATGGGGGAAACAGATAAAAATCTTGAAGAAGCCGAGGCTTTCGCTTTAAAATACTGTAACCCAGATGATAGCGAGGTCATCTCTGATCTTGACAGGTATGCGCGAGAGACGGCTTGGACGTTACTGCAAAGAGTTAAGCATTTAGATGATCAAAAGTGTGTTTGTGAGGAGTGCGGGATTGAGATAGTAGAGGAGATAGAAGAAGAAGTGGAACCCTCCCCTGAAGAGCAGGAAGAAAACCCAGAAGTCAAAGGTGAATCTTCAGATGATTCTAACCTGCAAAAACTTGTAGAGACAGATAAAAATAATAAGAGGCTAACAAAAAAATCAAAAAAGGTTGCAGTAGGGGCTGGACTTATAGCTGCTACGACTCAGAAAGTAGCAGCGATAGGAACTGCTGGAGTAATGACAATTGCAAGCGGAACCTATTTTCAAGCCAAAGCAGCGAAAACGGAAGGTATAGAGATAGCTGTTGTTACAGAGCAAGAATATGGAGCATTCTCCAAATTCAATAGGTTTACTGAGTCACTCTTAGGCATTTCAACCTTCGAAGGCGTTAGAGAGTACGCTGAAAAAGGCTATGGTGACATTAAAGGGTCTAATCCCTCTTCTGAGGAGAACGAAGAAAAGCAGGAGCTTTCTGAAGAAGAGAGGGCGAAGAGAGACAGAGAATTACTTAAAGTAAGGGAGGATCTTAAAATTAATTCCAATGAACCTCCTACTAATCCCCCAAAACTATCTGATTATTAATTATGGAAGAAATATTCGACAAAATTTTAGCGCCTTATATGTCCTCGCTGCCTGAATTTGTAATCGCGGTAATGGGTATAGTTGGGACACTTGCGTTTTTCGCGCCAGAAGATAGTAAGTTAAATAGATTGCTTAACAAAATCACTGGAAGATTGTCGAAATTTAAAGACTACTTACTTAAAAAACTTAAAAAATGAAAAAATTAACACTTCTACTATTGTCACTATTAGCTTTGCCCTATGTTTGCAAAGCGGCTATCGTTACTTTTACAGGCGGGACGGCAAATTTAGAATCGGGTAGCACCATTATCACAACTACAACTTCTAAAAATTATGGAGTCATTAGCTATCAAGAGCAGTCTGTTATTCTTGAATATGTTTCGCCCACCGAAGATTGGAGTTTTCAAACCGTAGGTGATTATTATGAGGTAGGGAATGATGTTATTCATGGTCATTGGAATGCGATTTCTACTATAGAAATCTCACTTCAAAATAACACCCCTTTTGATTTGCAGTATTTTCAAATCACTTCGAATACTTCTGTTGGTGGGCAACCAGCTACAAATGAAGAAAATATCGGAATTCAAGGCCACTTAAATGGCTCCTCTGTTACGGAGATATACGCTTTACCCAGCGTAGATTGGGGTGCAGCAAGCACTAGAGATGTTTTCCTACCCAGCTCTTTTAATAACGTCGATAAAGTAGTTATCTTCGATAGAGGTGTATCAGGTAATCACACTGGAAATTCAAGTTGTCCTGAGTGTGGTAATTCAGGTTTTTGTTTTGGGATGGATAACTTTGTTTTTGATGAGGCAGTTCCGCAAAATCTTGTACAAGGAAATGCGACCCCATTAACAGCTATACCAGAGGCTAGTGTAGCTTTACTTAGTGGATTAAGTATTCTACTACTCCTACAAAGGAGAAGGTTTTATAGGTAGTTACTTGTTGTAAACTTCGCGCTCTAACTTCCTATAACGAGCATCTGAATGCCAAACTTCGTTAGTTTGAGGAGTGTAAACTCCTTCTTCAGTCTGAATCGGCTGACCCGCCTTGAGCTTCAAGGAAGACGGTTGATATATGTTTAAACTGGTTGTTTTCGGCACGGAGCTGCCCCCGCAAGAAGTCAGCGCGATCACTGGACTCATTGTCGCCAATAGCGCGTAGCTTTTCAATTTCTTCGATAAGTTCATTTTTTCTTTTGTTGTGTTCTCTTGTAATCTGTGAGAATGCAAGTTTATTTTTTAGTTTTAAATATAACCTAAGACTCTCAATTAAACTTTTGATCATTATTTTGTGTTATCAAATTTTTTTACCAGTAAGTGTTTTTACTGATCCAGAGATTCGTTCGGCGCAATTTTTTGCATCTTCCAACTTTAAGTAGGAGTGATGATAATTATTTTTTTTATCATACACTCTGTATTTTACTAATTCGGTTTCGTTCATGGTTTAAAAAGTAAAGAGACTCTTCCAACAAAATCTTCATCATTAGAGATGAGAGTATTGATTACTACAGAATCCCTTAGAAATTCTACATCTTTTATGTCCAATAGGTATTTTTTCTTGTCAATTAAGACGGATGTTACGGTGGTATCTTTCTTAAATACAAACCCATTGTATTCTGCCGTTTTACCAACTAAGTGATTGGCTATTTCATTTGAAGCTACTACTTTTAATTGTCCTATCATTTTATCGGAGTTATACCAGAGGACGGTTTGGTCCTCATCACTTAATATTATAGCTCTTTTATCGTATTTATCAATCCATCTTTTGTAAATATCCGTTTTAAATGACCTCCTTATTTCTGATTTGAAATATTTTGGACTGTTGATATGATCAAGAATTTCATGGAAACCTTTAATCATCTTGGTAAATTTTGACCCACCCATACCAAATAAGAATGCTACATGATTAAATCTTTCCTCCTCATTAATGAATACATAGCCAATTTTAGATTCTTCTGATGCTAGGTAGACATCACAACCCAATGAAAACATGTCAAAGTATTCTCTAATAAATCTTTTTTGCATATTATTAGACCCAACTTGCATTTTCCTATACGGCTTTGATTTCCTACAAAAAATATAAAAGTCCTCCCAAACCTCTTCTTTATCTTTAATTTGTGTAATTTTCATTTATCCCACATATAATAAGGAAAAGAAGTGTAATATCTAATATGGCGGATGAAGGAAAAAATAAAGCGGCAAAAAGTCTATTAGATTTGCAGCCTACGGCTATTTTGGAGCTTTTTAAGGTATATCCTGATTATGAAAATGTTCCAGAGAAGTTCTTTACTCTTCATGGAGGATCTAACTTTTCCAACAACATTATTTGGCAGGGGTTAGAATATATAGCTACTCCTATTGAAACAGAAGGTTTTGGTGTTTTCGCTGATGGAACCTTGCCAAGACCCAAGATTACATTAGCTAACACCCACAAACTCATCAGTGTACTTCTAGATAAATTTGATGACTTTAAAAATGGAGCTGTTTTGAGAAAAAAGGTTTTCCTAAAACATTTAGATGACGCTAACTTCGATGGTGGCAACCCTTTTAGCACAGCAGACCCAAATGCTGAAATTTCATCAGAAAAATATTTCTTTGGTCAAAAAAAGATCGAAAACAATCATCTTGTTACTTTTGAGCTTAATTCCCCGCTTGATTTAGATAATTTTCAAGTCAACGAAAGGACTATTAGCGCTAAATACTGCCATTGGAAGTATAGAGGTTTTGGTTGCCGTTATTCTGGACCACCTGTAGAAAGAGACAGTGGCGATCCTTTTGAAGATGAGAATGAGGATACTGTCCAGCCAAATGCAACTGATGAATTTGAGTCTGAGACTGAGGAGTATAGACCTAACAAGCAGTATGTTAAAAGAGATATTGTAAAAATAAATAATCCAAAAATTATTCTTGGAAGAAGTGATGATGGCACTCCAATATTTCACACCGCTTACTATGTTTGTGTCAAAGACCACGGCTCTGATAGCTCAACCGATGACTCGCATCACCCTGATATCGATGGGACTTATTGGCAAAAAGATGGATGCGCTAAACAATTAGTTTCCTGCCAAAAAAGATTCGCCAATGGAAGCTCCTTCTTTAAAAGATTTTATTATGGAGATTTAGGAGGTTCGCACTTTAAAGTGCTACAAAATAAAGAGTTCAACCCACTATCTTTCATGACTAAAGATAGTACTTTAACTGATGTTTTAGGGTATACTAATAGTGATAATTTTACGCTATCAATAACTTTTGCAGGAGATTCTTTCAGGGATAGACATTATAATTATCATATGTCACTATTACTAAACAGTTTCCTCGTAAAGACCAACCAGTCGAACGTTCCCCCTGTAGACGAGACTCTTTTTGCGACAACCAAAGTCGATAGAGACTCAAGAAATATTATTGTGGGGTCTTATGGTCAGACATTTTCAGATGCAGCTATGGCTGCTAGAGAGAATTTAACAGGTTTTCATGTTTCTGTTCAACTTGAAGAGATAGACCTCGCGGGCCTCATGAATGGTGGTGACACGCTACCGAATATTGAGGATACTGAAGCGCATTTAAATTTTACCAATAAAAATAATGATACACCTCCGCCGGGTTGGGTCTTGGCGATGGAAAACCAAGGTTATACTCTACCCCCCTCTATTCAAAAGTGTATGAGTAGAGCTGTGGTGAGCGATGGGTCTAGATTCCAGACTTTTATCATGAGGCCAGATCCAGAAAATCCTAATAAATTTGAGCCTATTGTTAACCCTAATCTGGGTACGAATGGAGAGTTATTAGGGGTTAATTCAAGAGATAATGTAGACCCATCACATTTCAGTAAAAATCAACCTACATCAGAAGCTGATTTCTTTAGTTTATTTGGAGATTCAACAACTATCGTATCTGATCAACCCGATGAGGATGAAGATCAGTTTGGCCCACAGAGCAGGATTTCTTCTTTTCAGGGTTCAATAGCTCAAGTAGTTATTTGGAATAGAAGATTAACAGATAATGAAATTATAGCATTTTCAGAGGTAAATGTAACATCAGATAAGGTTATAGGTCTCGATCCGGGGTTCACTAAAATCAAACGTGTTCCTTTAGCGTATAGTCAAATCAACAATCAAGAAGCCACAGAAAGTTTAACTAATGGACTTATAGCTTGGTATGATATGAAAACGGGTTTTTTAGATCCTAGCGAGACTGTGACTGGCATTTTAGATGAGCATACAAACAATATTCATTTAACTGGATATGGAGGAAGTGATTTTGAAGTTAAAGAGATTCCTTACACACCAGCCAATATCAGCCCTTTGAAATTTAACGAAGATTTAAACTATCACCTGCCTTTTGGGGGATTCCCCGGAACAGATGGTTACGATTACGGAGCAAAAAATTAAAGAGTTATGAATGAAAAAGAAGTTTTAAAGGAGATGATTAATATCTGTGAGTCTAATAATTTCATAGAAATCTGTGGTTTTATAGGTTATCAAAAAAATTCGAACGAATTTCTGATAGAGCAGCAGGAGAACATTTCTGAAGACCCAGCTAAATTTTTTTTAATAAGTCCTGTAAATTATCTCTTATTTAAAGACAAAGTTGACAATTTGATTGTTTTCCATAGTCACCCTTCATCAAATGAGGAACCGTCAGAAATGGATATAAAAATTTCAGATAATTGCTGCGATCCATTTTTAATATATAGTTTAGTTAGTAAAAAAATTCACATTTATAATCCCAAAAACTCAATAATAGATGTAAGTATACTGGAAAGGTTGAAGGAAGCTATATGACTAAAATAAGATTACATGGGATATTGAAAGCTGAATATGGCGATTGTTTTTATATGGACATTTCTCGACCTAGAGATGTTATCAAGGCTATTGACGCTAACAGGGATGGTTTTAGAAAAAGACTAATAGATTTACAAAAAGAAGGTATGTATTATGACATACTTGTTAATAAACAAAAAGTTGATAAACAAAATTTTTTACAAAATAAAAAACCAACCCAATTAGATATTGTCCCTTTAATTACTGGTCATGGACCTGTCGGGATGTTTATAGCTTCTGTAGTTATCTCAATCGCTATTGCTGTTGTTATGTACGCTTTAATGGACCCCGGAACTATCGATGGAGGTTCTCAGGCGGTGGGTTCTGGTGGTGAGTCTTTGATATTCCAAGGTGGCGCGGCAAACGTATCTAATCAAGGAGATCCTTTACCCATAGGTTATGGCAGGTTGATGGTTGGGTCTAATGTGATTCAAAGCACAGTCAGATCTTTACCTCAAACGTTGAAGAGTATAGATTCAATGACGGCTGTTAAATACAATGCTGATATTTCTGATGATACTTTTATAAGAGACTCATTTATAAATTCATAATGAAACATTTATTAAAGAAAATCAAAACTAGAGGAGCAGGTGGGGGAAAAGAAGCTAAAGTCACACCAGCTAATCTAACTCCGCACAAGATCGGAGATCATGAATTTGGTTCTTCATTTAGCATAGCCGAGACTATTGATTTGATTTCTGATGGGCCAATTGAGGGTTTGGTTGATTCAGAAGGTACTCTTCTCCCGCCTTCTGAGATTACAAGAGGTGTCTATTTAAATGATGTTGCTATTGCTGTTAAATCTGATCAAACGCCCCAAACTAATAATGAGTCAACAGTTTATAGAGTAGATATTACTGAGTTTCAAGAGGTTTATGGAACCCCACTAAATTCAAAAACTAAACCGGGTTCTGTTGCTATATCATATGATAGAGGAGCTTTTCACTTAGATCAAACAGTAGGTTTAGGAGTATATCCTTGGCGGGAAGATGCTGGGCAGATTTGGAGAAATAAAAATGGTGAAAATGATTTAAATGGTACTCTAATCGAAAATAAATGGATTGAAACTAATTATGATGTAGATCGTTATATTAAAGGCTTTGAATTAATTAATGGAACAGAAGAGATAATAACCTCGCCTCAACAACCTTTGGCGAATGTGAAGGTGTATCCATTTGATAGTGCAAACTTACCTGAGTACACTTTATCTTATATTCAAACCAATAAAGCCACCATCAGTGGATCTACTCTGATTAATTTTATATCCATAGAACCTCCAGTCCCAAGTTCTTCCAACTACGCCTCATACTAAAATGAATAAAAAACCACATATTGGAGGAGCAGGTGATAGAGTCTATTGGATAGAGAGTCTACAAGGGTCAAATAAAGTCATCAAGTCAAAGGCTTTAAAAAATGCTGGAGATGCTTTCTTTGAAAAAAAAGCAATTGAACGGCTCGACACTGTTCGCGAAAAAGAACTCGACCTGTTCGAAGCCGGGAGGGTCTCGCGAGCGGGTAATCAAACAAACGATTTGCTTGATTCTGCCCAGAAAGAGCTATGGTTGAATGCTAATAGGGGGAATGGATTTACTCAACCTATTATAGATATATTAAGGGAAATGCGAAATGGATCGTGGAAGGATGCAATTAGCAATACTGGCGCACGGAAGCCAACCCGAGAGTATTATAATATGATGAAAAATATTCTCGATAGAGCCATGCCGGGTTATTCCGATTTACATCTAAAAACTCCAGAAGAAATTGGTGAAATATTACTCCTTCAATTTGCCCGTTCGTCTCAACATATTGGTTTCGGGCAGATTATAATGTATATCCCGGATAGAGATTTACTGGACAGCCTTCCTAATAAAAAGACTTATGACCCAGCAAACAACGTTTTTCTTACCAACATTGAAAATTTAAGAATCGAACTTGTTAACGATGATAATACCCCAGTTAGATTGCAAGATATCTCAGGAGTATCAGTCGCTAATCTTTTAGTTCCACAGCTTGGAGGAGGAATCCCGAGCGCCGGGTACGAATCGTCTGGCGGCGAGACCGGCAGTCCGGGGCGGTGGAGTTTGACTGGTGAGGTATTCGGAGCTTTATTTATAGGAATCCCAGCAGAGAGTGCCGCCTTCAAACTCAAAGGTTGGCATTCAATAGAACTCACTAACTATCTCAGAGTCGAGAATCCGGGGGGTAACGATATAAGTATTTATGATGAGGACATAAATGGAGTGAAAAAAACTTTTGTAAAGTCAGCTAAAAAAACTATTCAGTTTGATCAACATTTTGCTAATGTAGCTTCCTCAATTAGCGGGGTTATAGTTACTGATAAGATTCATGATAACAATCTAAAATATAATTACGCAAACGTTCTTTTAGAGCAGAAATTAGGGGAAGAAACACAAACGCCTTTAAATTATTTTAATAGAGTTTCTATTGATAAAAATAAAAATAGAGACCTTTTTGGGCCATACAGAATAAATAAGCAAGTACAAAGGATAAAAAGAAACACTGCGCTTAATAAACAAAATTTTGATAAAGCTAATGTTGATTACTATGGCCCTGATTTAGGGAGAAAGCTCCATTCCATACTCCCCAGAGGAGAAGGAAGTCTTGATGATCAACGTTTAACAGGTGGAAACACAACAGCCCCTTTTCAAGCTTGGGCTAAAGAAAATTCGGCTTATGAAGAAGGGGAAGATGCGGTCCCTATTACTCATACCATTCATAATCCTAACGTCGAAGAAGTATCAATTAGTCTTCAAATTGGCTCTCTTTTTGATACCGTAGAAAAAGATTTTGCGACCAATACTGAGAATAATCACGAATATAACAAGAATATCCTTAAAGCTGGAGATAAAATACCAGCTATTCTTAATGTTAGGGTCGAAATTGGTCTAATAGATCAAGAAGGAGTTCAAGAGGTATATAGCTCTAGGGATTATAGAATAACAGCCTTAATACAAACAGCTACTATATTAGATATAGGGAATCCTGATCAATTAAACGATAAAGATGCTTACGATCACATAAAAGTACATTTTGACTATTTTCAGAGTCTTACCCTAGATGAGCAGAGATCGGGGGTTTCGGAGAATCAATCGGAAAAAACTCCAGATGTAAATGTGCCTTTTAAGCTGCCTCCAGTCAGGACTTTTTTTAAAAATAACGAAGGGGCAAGTCTTCAAAAAAGATTTGTTAGAGTAACAAAGTTATCTACAGAGACGTTTTCTGTTTTAATTGACAAGCAGGTAAGACTAGCTAAGGTGACAGAAATCATTCCAACTTACTTTTCATATCCATACTCAGCTATTTATGGGATGAAGGTAGATACTAAAAGCTTTAATAAACTCCCTCAAAGAACTTTTGATGCTAGATTAAAAAAAATACAAATACCAAGCAACTATTATCCGATGAGGGTAGATGATTCTGGGAAAGATAAAAGGTATTATATTCGAAAAAATGAGTTTGATCTTTTATCTGAAAATCAAAAAGAGGTTTATTCTGGAGACTGGGATGGATCTTTCAAGATTGGTTGGACAGACAACCCGGCTTGGATTTTGTACGATCTTTTGACAAGCCCAAGATATGGCTTGGGCCAGCAAGTTTCTGAGGCGGAAATCAATAAGTGGGAGCTTTATAAAATAGGTAGATTCTGTGATGCAGTAGATGACAATGGTGTTTTTGTGGGTGTTCCAGATGGTCGCGGGGGATTAGAGCCTAGATACTCTTGTAATATCCTGTTTAATTCAAAAGAAAAAATCTTTGATGCTATTCAGTTAATATCAGACTTATTTAGAGGGAAAACTTTCTTTAGGAATTCTGAGGTATCTTTCTTATCTCAAACAATTAAATCTCCAATCGCTACATTTTCCAATACAAATGTTAAAGATGGAGTTTTTAACTATTCTAATTTTAGAAGAGATCAACAGTTTAATACTGTTGAGGTAGCTTATAAGGATAGGTTTGAAAACTTTGCTCCAAAAATTGAAACTGTTGAAGACCATACTGATATTTCTAGTAGAGGCGTATTCAAGACGACTATTGAAGCCGTAGGCGTAACTTCTAGAGCAATGGCCCGTAGGATTGGGCAACACCTCATATTTAAAACTGTAAATGAAAATCAAAGAATAGCTTTTACAGCGGGTCTAGAATCTTTATTGTGTCACCCCGGAGATTTAATAATTGTAGATGATGATTTAAAAAGCAATACATCAAATTTTGGCAAAGTCATGAGTGTCGATGTTAATAACCAATATATTAGGTTAAGTGGGCCATTTGATTCTTCCTCTATGACTGGAATACTCACCGTATATAATCCTACGGGGATGCCAAGTATAGATAATTTAAATACTATAGCGAATAAAAAAAGAAGGCGGCATAGTAATTTTACTATTACTGGCGATAATAATATTCTCTTTAACAATTTCACGGGAGATTACGCTTTTTCTGGTTACGAGATTGGGTATACTCTTACAGAGGAGGAATTAGCAAATGAGTCAGAACAGAGATTTGAAGAATATGCTCTATACACAGGAACTGGTGACAATATTTTGTATTTTAATACAGGGCATACAGGTTGGGTTTTTGCTACGGAATTAACGCATCAAGATAATGATAATTATGATATCTGGATCTCAGATACTGGTTTTGATGGTGGGATGTTAGATTCCATAAACTTTAATTCTGGAGTTTATGCTTTTAGAAATGATGGTGACAGAAGAGATAGAAGTGTTTTTCGTGATTTATCTGGTAGCTTTAGCGGTTTAGAGGGCTACGTAAGTATGCGAGATGGCGGGGGTATACTAGAATCCGAAATAACAAACGGAACCCCATCTCAAATAGTTACTTTAAATGTTACAGGCGAAAATTCAGTTGGTAATGTGATAGGAGAAAGAGGTTCTTTTATAAGCGGAGTAGATAAACCTGAATTATTAAATTTTATAAAAGTCGGTAGCCCATATAGATACCAGATACAAGAATCTTCTGACACTATTTATCAAATAGATTCTATAAGAGAAGAGAATATTAATGAATACGAGATAGCTGGAATTAAATTTGATACAGGCAAGTATGATTTAATTGAAAAAAATATCTCCATAGAGAAAAAAGAAAACACTTTTGCATATTCTGTTGCTGCTCAAGTAGGCGATAAATTATATACGACTTTAGACGCTCCAACTTCTTTAAATATCTCTACAGGAGAAGATGTCGCCAATGAAAGTTTTTATATAAGTGGTTTATGGCCACAAGTAACCAATAATAACGGTTACCATGCAAAATTACATTTCCCTAATGGTCGAGTTACGGAAGTGATCACTGAAGAAGATGTAACTGGGGTTAAATTCACAGGAATACATTCAGTTGGTAATTTTTTAATAGCCGTAAAAACTATAGGTGATCAATTTGGGTCTGATGATCAAATATTCTTCGATTCAGATTACACTATTGAACGACAATTCTTTTTGTATGAAGATATAGTACCTCTCGATAGACCAATACTTACTCACATAAATTTTAGATAAGATGCCATTTGATTACGGAAATGATGATTTAAACACAGGTATTTATGAATTTCCTGTTGCATTTGCTTTTGATTCTGGAGACACAACCGAAATTAATACTGGTAGTGGTGTCCATTTGTTTATGGATGTAGAAATTGGTTTAAATATTTTAGATAGAAATGCGTCATTCTTGTCTAGAGGTAACGATATATTATCAAGCCCTTTTACTTCAGGAGTACAGATAGATATTATAGATATAAGTGGTAATGATATTGAAACTGGTTTTCTTACTGGTTATAAGTCCACGATGTTTACCTTTACTCGTAGGAATAATATAGATTCTTTCGGGTCTTATGCAAGACATTTTGGAATTAGAACTAAAGTTATAGGGCGGGACGCTTTAGCGAACACTAGTGAATTTTATTTTTATGGTAACACTCCAGCTTTTAGCAGTATTTCTGTAACAGATTCTACAGGAACCTCATCTCACGATAGCTCTTCATCAAGCAAAACTTTTATAGAGGAAACATCGGGGAATCGTCAAACTGGTTTTCTCGATTTGACAACATTATTTCGTAACGATCCGTCTTATGTTAAAATGGTAAATTTAGATATTTACGTCACAACGGGAAGCTCGATAGAGGTAAATGATTTAAACAATAATATTTTCCCTAATTATACTACAAAATTAAATAATGCCTCATTTAATAGTTTTAGTATAGACCAATCTAAATTTGGTGTTCCTTCCGGTGATTATTATCTCCACTTAGTCCCTTACAGTGAATTAGGTTCTGGAGTAGCTTGGACTGTTGGGCCTTACAGAATAGAAGAAGAGAATCTTCCAACCAATATTTATCCTACAGTTGATGAAGCCGTTCTCGTTTATGGGGAACAGTCTATTTTTGGTAAGAAGAATTTTCATGAAACAGTTGAAGCTTCTAAATTAAACCTCACAGGTCTATCAAATCAAGGCTCAGAAGCTACCGCGCTATTTATTAATGGAAGTAATGAGGTTGGTTTTAGGGAGCTTGGGGCAGCAGCCTTCTCCTCATCCGCAGGAAGAACGGTTACTGCTGGTGGCAATACTCTTGATCCTAGTGAGACGTTAGCGTTTACAGCAGGTTCGGGTATACAAATTACGGAATCCGCTGGTGCTGTTACCATTGCGTCACCCTCTGGCGTAGCATCAG